>Ga0299913_10001166_pt1 | contig 18866 bp, 22 predicted proteins | sample RVTome_9_FD_201360 | JGI IMG/M metagenome (GOLD analysis project Ga0299913, IMG submission 201360) | Soil microbial communities from uranium-contaminated site in the Upper Colorado River Basin, Wyoming, United States - RVT155D38 (version 2) ... | reverse complement strand
CCGTTCGGGCTGGGTGTCGCGCGACGACGTGGCGCTGAGCCGCCACCGCTTCCGCATCGAGGTCTCGCGCGCCGAGCACCTCCTCACCCTGTACACGGGCGAGATCGTCACCCTCGAGGCGCCCGTGGCCCTCGGCCCCGACGCCCCGGAGGCCGGCGAGCGGCTGTTCGTCACCGCCCTGGTCCAGCCGCCCGACGGCGCCAGACCCTACGCCGCGTACGCCTACGGCCTGTCGGGTGCCGACAACGACGTGGAGGCGTTCCGGGCGGGCGAGGGCGTGGTCGCCGTCCACGGCCTCACCGACGACGAGACGCTGGGCAGCGACGTGCCGGCCGGGGCCATCGGCGTCGCCGACGACGTGGTCATCCGCATGGCAGACGCCATCGGCCTGCCCCTCGGCACGCCGGTCGACATCGTCGAGTGACGATGTCGCAGGGATACGACATCGTCGAGTGACGATGTCGCAGGGATACGGCTAGAGACCCGCCAGCCAGTCCCGCACCGTCCCGGCCACCTGCTCGTCGGCGCCCTTGAGCTCGTGGCGTCCGCCCTCGACCCACACGTGGGTCAACGGACCGGCGATGGCGGCGGTGTGCGCGGTCAGCTCGTCGGGCGTGCCGAAGGCGTCGCGGGTGCCCGACACGAACAGGCAGGGCACGTCGATCGCCGGGAAGTGGTCGACCCGCAGCCGGTCGGGCCGGCCCGCCGGGTGCAGCGGGTAGGCGATGAGCACCAGCGCCGCCGCCGGCAGCCCCTCGGCCACCGCCATCGAGCACATGCGGCCGCCCATCGACCGGCCCCCGAGCGCCACGGCGGCCGGAGCGATGCCGGCCGAGGCGGCGAGGGCGGCCGCCTCGTCGCGGACGCAGGCGATCAGCTTCGGCGCCCGGTCGGGGGCCCGGCGGCCCTCGCGGCGGTAGGGGAAGTCGGCCCGGACGACGGGCAGCGGCACCGCCCGCTCGATCGCCACCAGCGACGGGTGATCGCAGCCGGTGCCGGCCCCGGGAAGCAGCAGCAGCCCGCCGGGGGCGGGCGACGCATCGCTCATCTCGGGGTGCTCACCCGGCCAGCAGGATGCGGCGTGCCTCGCGCAGCTCGGACAGCCGGACGGCCGCCACGGCGATGTCGCCGCCGTGGTCGGGGTGGGCGTCGCGCACGAGGTCGCGGAACCGGCGCTGGATGGCCCGGCGGTTGGGCCGGGCCGTGCCCGTGGCCAGGTCGAGGACGGTGAGCGCCCAGCCGACCGGGTCGCGGTGGGCCTCGGGCGACCAGTCGTGGTGACGGGCCAGGCCCGAGAGGTGGGCGACGAGCGAGCCGTCGATGGCGCCGGTCCAGCGCATGGCCTTGCGCAGGGTCGCCATGACCGCGCTGCGCACGCCCACGGGCACCTCGCCGGCCGCGTACACGGCGGCCAGGATGTGGTGGGCCGGCGCGCCCTTGTCGTCGAGCTCGAAGGTGATCGCCTCGCCCTCGCCCCGTAGCCGGTGCACGCTGCGCTGCAGGCCGATCCGGTCGGTCTGGAGGCGGTGGCGCAGGCGGGGCTGGCGGATGCGGTGGCCGGCCTCGAGCTGATGGGTCAGGCGGTCGAGGTCGTCGAACAGCTCGGGGTCGAGCACCGGGATGTGGGCCGCCACCACGCCGCCGAGCAGGATGCCGCCGAAGCCTGGCGCCGGCGAGATCGGCAGGTCGCGCTCGCCGAGGGCGACGCGCCGAGTGGGCGCGATGGCCCGCGAGTGGAAGACCTCCATCTCGGCCAGGATCACGGGCGCAGCCTACTGGCCGCCCGCCCGGCTGCCCGTGCTCCGGACGTCTCGACTCAGACGTACGGCCGCAGCGCCTTGCGCAGCCCGCCGGCCGACGCGGCGACGGCGTCCGGGTCGGGGTCGGGAGCCGCCGGGTCGACCCGCAACAGGGCGGCCAGCGCGGCGACCCGCTCGCACAGGTGGGACCAGGCGGCCGCGTCGAGCCCGTAGGGCGGCTGCGACTCGTCGAGGCGCTCGTCGAGGTCGAGCACGGTGGCGGCGCCCGCGTTGTCGTCGCCGTCGCGCTGGAGGCGGTCGGCGGCGACGAACAGGTCGCCGAGCAGCTCGGCGCCGGCGGGGCCGTCGTCGGGCTCGGGCGCCAGCTCGTGGGGATGGGCGACCCGGTCGAGCAGGTCGTCGACGGCGGCCTCGTCGTCGGCGTGCACGAACAGCTCGTCGCCGTCCCACCCGCTGGCGATGCCCGCGTCGCGCAGCTCGTGCACCAGGATGGCGAGGCGGTCGTCCTCCCAGTCGGACAGGTCGTACGCGACCTGGTCGCGGTCGGCATCGAGGTGGGGCCCGGCGTCGCCCTCGACGATGTCGAGGATGTTGTCGACCGGCGCCTCGTCGACGGCGGCCACCTGCAGTTCGGTCCCGTCCCACGCGTGCGGGATGCCGGCCTCGCGCAGCCGGTCGGCGACGGCCTGGCGCTCGAGGGCGCTCCAGTCGTCGAGGTCGTAGACGACGCCCTCGCCCCCGTCCGGGTCGTCGTCGGGCGTCTCGGGGCCGGCCGGCGCGTCCTGGACGGCGGCCTCGCCGGCCTCGCCGGGCAGGTCGCGTTCGCCGGGCAGACCGGAGATGGTGATGCCGAGCTCGTCGTCGTCCTGCTGGTACGGATCCGAGATCTGTCCCACGGAGCCCATCTAACCAGCCCGACTATCGTCCGTGCATGACCGAGAAGCAGCGCCCTGACCGCAACCTGGCCATGGAGCTCGTCCGGGTCACGGAAGCCGCCGCGCTCGCCGCCTCCCGGTGGATGGGCCGCGGCGACAAGAACGGAGCCGACGGCGCCGCCGTCGACGCCATGCGCATCGTGCTCGACACGGTCCCGATGGACGGCGTGGTCGTCATCGGCGAGGGCGAGAAGGACGAGGCGCCCATGCTCTACAACGGCGAGCGCATCGGCGACGGCAGCCCCACGCCCACCGACATCGCCGTCGACCCGATCGACGGCACCACCCTCACCTCGCTCGGGCGGGGCAACGCGCTGTCGGTCATCGCCGTGTCCGAGCGGGGCACGATGTTCGACCCCGGTCCCTGCGTCTACATGGAGAAGGTCGCCGTCGGGCCCGAGGGCGTCGGTGCGATCGACATCGCCCGGCCGCCCGCCGAGAACATCACTGCGCTGGCCCGGGCGCTCGGCACCACCCCGCGCGACATCACCGCGGTGATCCTCGACCGCGACCGTCACGACGGCCTCATCGCCGAGGTGCGCAGCACGGGCGCCCGCATCCGCCTCATCCCCGACGGCGACGTGGCCGGCGCCATCTCGACCGCCTGGCCCGAGTCGGGCGCCGACATCCTGCTCGGCATCGGCGGCACGCCCGAGGGCGTCATCACGGCCGCCGCCCTCAAGTGCATGGGCGGCGAGCTGCAGGGCCGCCTGTGGCCCCGCAACGACGACGAGCGCCGGGCCGCGGTGGACGCGGGCTACGACCTCGACAAGGTGCTGACGACCGACGACCTGGTCGGCGGCGACAACTGCTTCTTCGCCGCCACCGGCATCACCGACGGCGAGCTGCTCAAGGGCGTGCGCTTCTCGCGCCGGGGCGCCTCGACGCAGTCGCTGGTCATGCGGTCGCGGTCGGGCACGGTGCGGCTCGTCAACGCCCAGCACCAGCTCTCGAAGCTGGCCCGCTTCTCGTCGATCGACTTCGGCTGAGCCACATCCGGCGCGGCTACATCCGGCGTGCCACCCGGGCAGCCAGGCGCCGCCTGAGGCCGCGAGGCACCGGGCCCGACGCGGCCACGAGCACCTTGTTCAGCCCCCCGGGCACCACCCATGCCCGGCCCGCCCGCGTGGCCGCCAGCGCCGCGGCCGCCACGTCGTCGGGCGACATCCACGCAGGGCCGGGGATCATGCGACCACCGACGCCGGCCCGCTCCTGGAACTCGGTGCGGGTGAACCCGGGCACCACGGTGGTGAGCGTGACGCCCGTGCCGGCGAGCTCGCCCGCCACCGCCTCGCCGAAGGTGGCCACGAACGCCTTGGAGGCGCCGTAGGTGGCGTTGCCGGGCGTGGCCTGCAGCCCGGCCAGCGACGACACGTTCATCACCGCGCCGCGACCGCGGGGGATCATGCCCTGCAGCGCGGCGTGGGTGAGCCGCACGACCGCGGTGACGTTCACGGCGATCTCGCGCGCCTCGGTGTCGACGTCGAGGCCGGCGAGGTCGCCGTAGGTGCCGAAGCCGGCGTTGTTCACCACCAGGTCGACCGGCGGGTCGCCGTGGGCCAGCCGGGCCTCGACGGCGGCGAGGCGGCCGGCGTCGGCGAGGTCGGCCGGCAGCACCTCGACCGCGACACCGTGGCCGCCGGTCAGCGCGGCAGCCAGGTCCTCGAGCCGGGCCCGGTCGCGGGCGACGACGACGAGGTCGCTGCCCTCGGCGGCCAGGGCGCGGGCGAGCGCCCGCCCGATGCCCGACGAGGCGCCGGTCACGAGCGCGGTGGGCCAGGTGGGGTGCGCGGTCGCGGCGCGGGGGGCGGCGGGCATGGCCGGCGAGCGTAGACGGGCGTCCGGCCGCCAGCGGCTTGGAGGACGAGCGGACAGGACGCTCGCCGCAGCCCACGCGTGGCAATCTGGCCTGCGAGCACCGGCTCCACAGCGAGTCCGACAGGCAGCACGGGAACGGTGCACCGTGAGGACGTGACCTATCCGCGCACGCTCTCAGCGGGCGCGCACGGTGGTGCGGCCGGTCACGGCGCCGGGCAGCACCCGCACGGCGAGCTGGCCGTTGGCCAGGCTGGCCTCGGCGTCGCCGCCCCAGCCGTCGGGCAGGTCGATCTCGCGCTCGTAGCCGCCGTAGTCCCACTCGTGCACCAGGTACTCGCGGGGCGCCGCCGACCGCAGCGAGGCGGTGATGCGCATCCGGCCCGGCCACAGGTCGATGGCGACGTCCTCGGGCCGCACCGCGGGCAGGGGTGCCACGACGACGAGGGCGTCGCTCGCCTCGTAGACGTTGACCGGCACGTGCTGCGGTCGCATGACCCGCTCGGTGTCGGCGGTCGCCTGGGCGACCTCGTCGCGCTTGGCCTGGTCTGCTGGCATGGTCGGGACGTACCCGGCGGGCCCGGCGGCCAATCGTCACGGCGCCACCCAGCGGCGGCTGAAGCCGGCCTCCGCGATCGGCCGCCAGACCCGCCCGCGCCCCTCCTCCAGCAGGTGCACCGACTCGACCCGCACGTCGGCCACGTAGTCCGCGAGGGCGGCGACCGCGGCGGGGATGCGGTCCGGCGCCATGTCGTCGGCGAGCGTGGCGTGCGGCACGAACGGGTGGGTCAGCGGCCGGGCCAGCGGCGGGTCGAACACGCGGTCGCGCAGGGCGTGCAGGGCCTCGACGTCGCCCGAGACGGCCAGATACACGACCGGGGTGACGGGGTGGAACGTCGTCGCCGGCCCGAGGCGCAGGTCGAGCGGCCGGGTCGCCTGCGCCGCCCGGCGCAGCACGGTGAGGGCGGCGCCCACCTCGTCCTCGGCGACGTTGACCGGCGGCACCAGCGTGATGTGGGGTGGGATGCGCCCGAGCGCCCCGTCGCCGAGCGCCCGCCGCAGGCCGTCGACCTCGGCGGCGACCGGGGGCGGCACGAGCAGCGCCACTCCGAACCGGCGACGGGCCATCGCCGGACCCTACCGAAGGCTCGCCGCGGGCACCGGTGGCTCGGCGGGACCTAGGGGCAGGTCGACGACGCCGGCTCGCCCGCGAACCGGTCCGCGATCCAGTCGAAGCCGTCGACGTAGGCCTGGGGCGCGGCCTCGCCGTGGTCCTGACCGGCGTCGTAGACCCGCCGCTCGACCTGCTGGCCGAGGCCGCACATGCGGTCGAACAGGATCTGGCTGAGGGCGGCCGGCACGATGTCGTCGGCGGCGCTGTGGATGATCAGGATCGGCGAGTCGGTGGCCACCCGGCCCGGGTCGTTCTCGGCCGCCAGCGTGGCCCAGGGCTCGACCGACGCGACACCGGGCCGCAGCAGGTCGTCTCGCGGCAGCTCCCCGAGGCGCGGCAGCACCTGGCCGGCGCAGCCCTCGTCGACCTCGGCGAGGGCCTCGAGGCCGGCGTCGGTCAGCACCAGCGACGGGTCGGCCTCGTCGGGGTAGGCGGCCTCGAACCCGGCGATGATCATGTACAGGAAGCCGACGATCGGCATCGACTCGGCGGCGCCGAAGATGATCGGCAGCTCGCTGGCCGGCGCCCCGGCGAAGGTGCCCACCAGCTCGAGGTCAGGTGCCCACTCGCTGGCGAGCTGGCCGGCCCACAGCGCGCCGTGCCCGCCCTGCGAGTAGCCGGCGACGGCGAACCGGTCGCCGACGCCGGCACCGGGCAGCTGGCGGGCGGCCAGGGCGGCGTCGAGCACGCTGCGGCCCTCGCTCTCGCCCACCAGGTACGGGTGCCGGCCCGGGGTGCCCAGGCCCTCGTAGTCGGTCGTGGCCAGCACGTAGCCGCGGTCGGTGGCCAGCGGGGCGAGGGCGCCCTCGCCCACGCCGGCGCCCTTGGACGGGGCGCACTCGTCGGCGATGCCCGTGGTGCCGTGGGCGATGGCCACCAGCTCTCGGCCGCCGTCGGGCGGCTCGCCGTCCGGCACTGTCACCGTGCCGGTCACGGCGATCGGGTCGCCGGCCAGCGACTCGGACAGGTACATCACCCGCCAGTGCGTCGCCCCGTCGCCGGCCGCCGGCTCGTCGACCTGCTCGTAGCGGATCAGGTCGCCGTGGTCGCCCTCGGGCAGGGGGTCGGGCACGGCGTAGAAGTCGTCGCCGGTGAACTCCTCGGGCTCGGGCGAGGCGCCCGCGACCTCGTCGGCGGCCTCCGCCCCGGCGCCGGCGTCGTTGCCGTCCCCGTCGCCGGACCCGCCGCCGCTGCAGGCCGCCACCAGGCCGGCGGTGAGCAGCAGTGCGAGCGCGCGCCGGCCAGCCGAGCGTCCCGTCGTCATGCCCGAGAGTCTGGCCTACTGCGAGGGACGCGGGCTACACCGTCAGTGGGCGGCCGGCCCGGCGGCGGTGAGGCGCACGTGGGCCCGGCGGGCGGCCGCCTCGGCCTCGGCGTCGGCCTCCTGGCGCGTGCGCTCCTCGGCCCGGTCGCGGGCCCGGCGGGCCCGGTCGACGTCGATCTGGCTGGCCAGCTCGGCCACGTCCGACAGGATCGTCACGGTGTCGTGCGACACTTCGACGAACCCGCCGTGCACCGCCACCACCTCGTCGCCGCCGGCCGTGCGGATCGTCGCCGTGGCGATCTCGAGGGTGCCGACGAACGGTGCGTGGCCGGGCAGGAAGGCGATGTCGCCCCCGCCCACGGTGCGGGCGATCACCATCTCGGCCTCGCCCGAGTACAGGATGCGGTCGGGCGAGACCAGCTCGACCTGGAGGGCGGCCACGCCCCTACTCTCCCCCGGCCCGGCGCTGCAGCTCGCCGGCCTTGCGGCGGGCGTCGTCCGCGCCGCCGACGTTGAGGAACGCCTGCTCGGGCAGGTCGTCGAGGTCGCCGTTGACCAGCGCCTCGAACGAGGCCACGGTCTCCTCGACCGGGGTGAAGATGCCGGGCAGGCCGGTGAAGGTCTCGGCCACGAACATCGGCTGCGACAGGAACCGCTGGATCTTGCGGGCCCGGGCCACCGTCACCTTGTCCTCCTCGGACAGCTCGTCGAGGCCGAGGATGGCGATGATGTCCTGCAGCTCCTTGTAGCGCTGCAGGATCTCCTGCACGCGGCGGGCCACGGTGTAGTGGCGCTCGCCGACCACGTCGGGCTGCAGGATGGTCGAGGTCGAGGCCAGCGGGTCGACCGCCGGGTAGATGCCGAGCGCCGCGATGTCGCGGGACAGCTCGGTGGTGGCGTCGAGGTGGGTGAAGGTGGTGAACGGCGCCGGGTCGGTGTAGTCGTCGGCGGGCACGTACACGGCCTGCAGCGAGGTGATCGACCGGCCCCGGGTCGAGGTGATGCGCTCCTGCAGCTCACCCATCTCGTCGGCGAGGGTGGGCTGGTAGCCCACGGCCGAGGGCATGCGGCCGAGCAGCGTCGACACCTCGGAGCCCGCCTGCACGAACCGGAAGATGTTGTCGACGAACAGCAGCACGTCCTGGCCCTTGGCGTCGCGGAAGTACTCGGCGATGGTCAGGGCGGCCAGGGCGACGCGCAGCCGCACGCCGGGCGGCTCGTCCATCTGGCCGAACACCAGGGCGGCCTTGTCGAGCACGCCCGACTCCTGCATCTCGAGGAAGAGGTCGGTGCCCTCGCGGGTGCGCTCGCCGACGCCGGCGAACACCGACACGCCGCCGAACTCCTGGGCGACCCGGCGGATCATCTCCTGGATGAGCACGGTCTTGCCCACGCCGGCGCCGCCGAACAGGCCGATCTTGCCGCCCCGCAGGTAGGGGGTGAGGAGGTCGATGACCTTGATGCCGGTCTCGAACACCTCCTTCTTGGGCTCGAGCGTGTCGAAGTCGGGCGCCTCGCGGTGGATGTCCCAGTAGGCCTCGATCTTCGAGGCGTCGAGCTCGGGCACGTCGAGCGGCTCGCCGATCACGTTGGTGACGTGGCCGAGCACGCCCTCGCCCACCGGCATGGTCAGGCCCGTGCCCAGGTTGCGCACCGACGCGCCCCGGACGAGGCCGTCGGTCGGCTTGAGGCAGATGGCCCGCACCCGCGACTCGCCGATCTGCTGGGCCACCTCGGCCCGCACGGCGACGGCGTCGCCGTCGACCGTGACGGTCATCTCGAGCGCGGTGTTGATGTGGGGCACGGCGTCGGCCGGGAACTCGACGTCGACGACCGGGCCGGCGATGGCGACGACGTGGCCGTCCTTGCGCGTGCTCGCCGCGGTGTCGGTGCTGGTCTCGGTGACGGTCATGGCGCGGTGCTCCTTATGAGCGCGAGCGGTTGAGGGAGTTGGACAGCACGTCGGCCGACGTGAGGGCCTGGTCGATCAGCAGATCGCTGCGGTCGGACTGCGCCTGGCGCATGGCCTCGGCGCCGCCGACGATCTCCATGATCTCGGTGGTGATCGCGTCCTGGCGGGCCCGGTTCATGGCCCGGCTGTACTTGACGATCAGCTCCTCGGCGTTGTCGGTGGCCGACTTCATGGCCCGCTGCTGGGCGGCGAAGAACGACGCCGTGCCCTCGAGCAGCGCTGCGTAGAGGCGGGCCTCGGCGTAGCGGGGCAGCAACCGGTCGAGGATCTCCTGCGGGTTCGGCTCGAACTCGTAGTCGGCCGACGGGCCGTCGCTCGCCTGGGTCAGCATCGAGGGGTCGAGAGGCACGAACCGGCGGATCGTCACCTTCTGCGTGGCCGCCGACAGGAACTGCGTGTAGGCCAGCTCGACCAAGTCGTACTCGCCCCGCTCGAACCGGGTGGTCACGTAGTCGGCGATGAGCCGGGCGTCCTCGTAGCTTGGGCTGTCGGAGATGCCCAGGTAGGCCTGGTCGATGTGCCAGCCGCGGAAGCGGAAGTAGGTCTGGGCCTTCTTGCCGACCGTGATCAGGCGGGTCTGGCGGCCCTGGGACCGCTGGCGCTGCATCGAGCGCTCGGCCGCCCGGATGACCGAGCTGTTGTAGGCGCCCGACAGGCCGCGGTCGGCGGCGACGACCACGTAGGCGACGGTGCGCACCTCGTCGCGCTCGTCGAGCAGCGGCGAACCGCCCCCGGCACCGGCCGCCGCCAGGTTGCGGATGACCTCGGTGATGCGCTCGCTGTAGGGGCGTGCCGCGGCCACCCGCTGCTGGGCCTTGAGGATGCGGCTGGCGGCGATGAGCTCCATCGCCTTGGTGATCTTCTTCGTCGACTGCACCGACCGGATCTGCCGGCGCAGCGCCCGTTCCTTGCCACCGGCCATTATCTGCCTCCGGCTATTCCTCGCCTGGCGGCTCGGGCCTCCGGCCGAGTCAACGGCCTCGTCGGTGCACCGAACCGCTCGGACGGGTTCACGCCTTGCTGCGAGCACATGACGGTCACTCAGTCGCCTCGTCCTCGGGAGCATCCGCGCGTGCGGCCGCGGCCTCGTCGGCGGCCTGCTCCCAGCTGAACTGCTCGGCGAAGCCCTTGATCGCCGCCTCGAAGGCGCCGACGTCCGCGATGTCGCCGCTGCTGCGGATGCCGTCGAGCAGGTCGCCGTGGCGGTTGCGGAACCACTCGATCAGCCCGGCCTCGAACCGCCGCACCTCGTCGACGGGCACGGGATCGAGGTAGCCGTTGGTGGCCGCGTAGAGCGACACGACCTGCTCCTCGACCGGCATAGGGCTGTTGAGCGGCTGCTTGAGCAGCTCGACGAGCCGGTAGCCGCGGTCGAGCTGGGCCTGGGACACCTTGTCGAGCTCGGACCCGAAGGCCGCGAACGACTCGAGCTCGCGGAACTGCGACAGGTCGCCCTTGAGCGTGCCCACCGCCTTCTTCATGGCCTTGATCTGGGCGGCGCCACCCACCCGCGACACCGACTGGCCGGTGTCGAAGGCGGGGCGGACGCCGGACTTGAACAGGTCGTCCTGCAGGTAGATCTGGCCGTCGGTGATCGAGATCACGTTGGTGGGGATGTAGGCCGAGATGTCGCCGGCCTTGGTCTCGATGACCGGCAGGGCCGTCAGCGAGCCGGCGCCGTTCTCGTCGGACAGCTTGGCGGCCCGCTCGAGCAGGCGGCTGTGCAGGTAGAAGACGTCGCCCGGATAGGCCTCGCGGCCAGGCGGGCGGCGCAGCAGCAGCGAGATCTGCCGGTAGGCCTCGGCCTGCTTGGACAGGTCGTCGTAGACGGCGAGGGCGTGCTCGCCGCTCTCCATCCAGTGCTGGCCCATGGCGCAGCCGGCGTAGGGGGCCAGGTACTTGAACGGCGACGGATCGGAGGCGCCGGCCACCACCACCACCGTGTAGTCCATGGCGCCGAACTCCTCGAAGGTGGCGACGGTGTTGGCCACCGTCGACTCCTTCTGGCCGATCGCCACGTAGATGCACTTCACGCCCAGCCCGCGCTGGTTGAGGATCGTGTCGATGGCGACCGTGGTCTTGCCCGTCTTGCGGTCGCCGATGATCAGCTCGCGCTGGCCCCGGCCGACCGGGGTCATGGCGTCGATGGCCTTGATGCCGGTCTGCAGCGGCTCGTGCACCGGCTTGCGGCCCATGATGCCGGGCGCCTGGATCTCCATGCGCCGGTCGTGCACGCCGACGAGGGGGCCCTTGCCGTCGACCGGGTTGCCGAGCGCGTCGACCACGCGGCCGAGCAGGCCGTCGCCGACCGGCACCGACAGGATGCGCCCCGTGGCCTTGACGGGCTCGCCCTCCGACACCGCGGCGGCGTCGCCGAGCACCACGGCGCCGATCGAGTCCTCGTCGAGGTTCAGCGCCAGGCCGACGACGCCGCTCTCGAACTCGAGCAGCTCGTTGACGGCCGCGTCGGGCAGCCCGCCGACCGTGGCGATGCCGTCGCCCACCTCGGTCACCCGGCCGACCTGCGCGGTCTCGACGCCGGGCTTCCAGTCCTCGAGGTTCTTGCGGAGCGCCGAGGCGATGTCGGCGGTGTTGATGGTCAGCTCTGCCATCGTGGGTGTCCTCGTCGTCTCGTCTTCTACAAAGCGTTCTTGAGCTGGTCGAGCCGGCTGCGCACCGACCCGTCGATGACGGTGTCGCCCACCTGGGCGACGATGCCGCCGAGCACCGACGGGTCGACCACGACCTTGACCTCGACCTGCTTGCCGGTGGCCTCACCGAGCGCCTTGGCCAGGCGCTGGCGCTGGTCGTCGGTGAGGGCGACCGCCGAGCGCACCTCGGCGACCTCCTTGTTGGCCTCGGCCGCGCTCATCTCGACCAGCCGCCGGATGATGTCCGGGAGCTGGCGCGCCCGGCCCGTGCCGACCACCATCGAGACCAGCGCCACGGTGGTGGCGCTGGCCCGGCCCCCGAGCAGATCCTCGACGATCTGCTGGCGGCGGCTCGCCGGGATGCTCGGGTCGGTGAGCGCGTCGCGCAGCTCGTCGGACCCCTGCAGGGTCTGCGAGAAGCGGAACAGCTCGTCCTCGACCTCGCCGAGGGTGCGCTCGGCGCGCGCGACCCCGAAGAGGGCCTCGGCGTAGGCGAGCGTGCGGTGGTCTGCCATCTCGGCGCTGCTCCTGATCAGCAGTGGTGGGGCGCCCTACGAGCGCTGCGCCGCCACCTGGTTGATGTAGTCCTCGACGAGCTGGGTCTGCGTCTCGCCATCCAGGTTGTGCTGCACCACGGTCTCGGCGGCGCCGATGGCCAGGGCGGCGACCTCGCTCCGCAGGTCGCTCATGGCCTGGGCCTTGGCCGCGTCGATGTCGGCGACGGCCCGGGTGCGCAGCTCGGCCAGCTCGGACTGGAGGCGGGCCTCCTGGTCGCGCTTGATCTGGTCGGCGGCCTGGCGGGCCTCCTCGATGATGCGCCCGGCCTCGGACTTGGCGTCGTTGAGCTGGGCCCGGTACTCCGCCAGCACGGAGTCGGCCTCGGACCGCTGCTGCTCGGCGGCCTGCAGGTCGGACCGGATCTTCTCGGTGCGGTTGTTCATGGCCTGGCGCATCTGCGGCATGCCGAACTTCCACAGGAAGAAGAAGACCACGGCGAACCCGAACGCGCCCCAGATGATCTCGTTGGTCTCGGGCAGCAGCGGGTTGGGTGCCTCCTGGCAGTCGTCGACCGAGCCACCCTCCGCGAGGATCTCGATGCAGTGCGCGTCGAACTCGGTGCCGCCGTTCTCCTCGGCGAGCACCTCTGCCTCGTGGATCACCTCCTCGGGGTCGACCTCGGGCTCGCCTTCCTGGGCGCCGACCGGACCGGCGAGCGCGAGCAGGACGCCGACGCCGATCGCCGCCGGTGCGAGAAGAAGCTTCGTGCGTCGCATGGGCACGTTCCCTTCGCCCGGGCCTCAGCCCTGGCCGAGGAAGAAGACCACGAAGCCGATGAGGGCCAGGGCCTCGGTGAACGCGATGCCCAGGAACATCGTGGTGCGGACCATGCCGGCGGCCTCGGGCTGGCGGGCCATGGCCTGGACCGACTGGCCGACCAGGTAGCCGATGCCGATGCCGGGACCGATGGCGCCGAGGCCGTAGGTCAGGGCGGCGAGGCCGGTGTTGTCGATGCCGCCGGCGGCCTCCTGGGCCAGCAGGGCGATGTTGGCAAGCATTGTCGCTTTCCTTCTCCTGATGTGACGAGGTCAGGGACTGGGACGGGGATCTGCGGGTTGGCCGTCAGTGCTCGTGGCTGACGGCGGCGCCGATGTAGACGCCGGCGAGGAGGGTGAAGACGTAGGCCTGCAGGAACGAGACGAGGATCTCGAAGGCCACGAAGAAGATCACTGCGACGACCGGCAGCGGCAGGAAGATCACGTTCCACTGCGCGATCCACAGGGCCGAGGACAGCACGGCGAAGGTGACCAGCAGGATGTGGCCGGCCAGCAGGTTGGCGAAGAGACGGACCGTGTGGCTGAACGGCTGCACGATGAACTTGGAGATGAACTCGATCACCACCACCAGCGGCAGGATCCCGATCGGCACGCCGGGCGGCACCAGCGCGTGCTTGAGGTAGCCGATCGGGCCGTGCTCCCTGAAGCCCGACCCGTGGTAGAGCACGTAGGTGAGCAGGGCCAGGAACATCGGCAGGGCGATGCGGGCCGTCGCCGGCATCTGGATGATGGGGACGATCTCGAAGATGTTGGCGAAGAGGATGTAGAAGAACAGCGAGAGGAAGTAGGGCGACCACTTCAGGCCCTCGGTGCCCATGGTGGGCAGCGAGATCTGGTTGTCGATGAACTCGACCGACATCTCGGCGAAGTTCTGCATGCCGGTGGGCACGAGCTGCTGCTTGTTGCCCAGGATGAAGATCAGCATCGTCACGGCGACCGCGAAGAAGTAGACGAGGACGACCTTGTTGATTCCGAAGGTGTCGCCCCCGACGAACTCGGGCCAGTTGACGATGTGGCTGAGGGGCGGGAACTCTGCGCCGAAGATCACCGGGACGCTGACTCCTTGGTGGCACCGGGCTTGAGCCCGGGGAAGGCGAGCGAAGCGGACACGTAGCGGAGCTCCCACAGCAGGAGCCCGAGGTGGGTGACGATCAGGGTCAGGCCGAGGGGCAGGGGCTCGACCCAGGCGGCGTCCTTGACCGCCCAGACGGCCAAGCCGATGAGGGCGATGCGCACCAGGTAGCCGAGCATGGCCGCCGCCATGAGCAGCCCGTAGCCGATGCGCGACGCAGCCGCCAGCATCCAGGCGGCCAGCAAGAAGTTGGCCACCACCACGACGATCGCGAAGGCGGCCGACAGCGCGCCGTCGACGCCCCACGGCAGGGCGGCCAGCAGCACGACCACCGGAGCCAGCGGCAGGGCCCGCCGGGCCATGTCACCGGCGATCTGCCGCTCGGGGGCGGGGCCGGTGTCGCGCGCGGTCAGCACGTCATTCACGGGGCGGCCCCGGGGAGCTTGGCCTCCTCGGCCTTCATCTCGCGGTCGTAGCCCAGCCACAGCTTGGCGAAGATGCCGCACACGCCGAAGATCGCGAAGCCGAGGGTGAAGGCCGGCCGGGTGCCGAGCCAGCCGTCGACGAGCGAGCCGAGGAAGCCGAGCAGCAGAGGGCTGACCACGATCTCGACGGCGCGCGTGAAGCCGTCGCTGAAGCCCCTGTTGACCTTCCGCCTCGTCGCGAGATCGAACACCGTCACCCCGTCTGGGTCGCGGCCGGGCCGGCCGGGCCGCGCTTGTGAACTCTTTCGCAATCTATGGATCTGATCTGCAGAAGAGCAAATCCATGATCCCGGATCGCCGGCGGGGCAGGTTAGCAACCTCGCGAGCGTGAGTTCCCAACCGGGAAAAGGCCCGCCCAGGTGATCCCGCGACCACGCGACCAGGTCACGGGGCACCCGCCGTGACCGCCGACCGGCGGTTGGCGGGCCGGCGACGGGAGCGGCGCCGCGCCGGCCGGGGGACTCGCGCGCACCCGGGTCAGCGCCGCGGCGACGGCGCCCGCCGTGCCGCCGGGCCGGCGGGCGGGGGCGGGACGGGGCCGGTGGGCCGCGGCGGTGCACCGGCCGGCGCCGGCGGCGCGGCCTCGCCGTTGGCCGCCGTGCCGGCGACCGGCGGGACGGGGCGCCACCCGGCGGCGTCACGATCGCCCGGGTCGCCGGGGCGGGCGCCGCCGTCGCGGCGGGCGGCCCAGCCGGGGGCGAACAGCGTGTAGAGCAGCAGCCCGAGCGCGGCGACCGCCAGCGGCACCACGCCGAGGCCGTTGCCGGTGTACACCGGCACGAGCACGGCGGCCGACAGCAGCGCCGTCCATGTCCACAGGATCAGCACCGCCCGGCGCTGCCCGTGCCCCAGCCGCATGAGCCGGTGATGCAGGTGGTTCTTGTCGGCCATGGTCAGCCCCGCCCGCCCCTTGGCCCGCCGCAGCAGCGCCCACACCGTGTCGACGATCGGCACCCCGAGGATCACGAGCGGCAGGAACAGCGGAGCGAAGAAGAAGAACGTCTGGCCCCGCACCTCGGCGTCGGTGTTGCCGCCGATGGCGATGGTCGACGCCGCCATCAGCAGGCCGAGCGACAGCGCCCCGGCGTCGCCCATGAAGATCTTGGCCGGGTGGACGTTGAACGGCAGGTACCCGAGGCACGCCCCCACCACGCAGGCGGCGATCAGCGCGCCGATGTTGTCGTCGCTGATGATCGAGTCCGCGTTGTCGAGGTGCTCGGCGAACAGCAGGATGGCGCCCGCGCCGATGGCGACGACGCCGGCGGCGAGGCCGTCGAGCCCGTCGATGAGGTTGATCGCCTGCGCCATGCCCACCACCCACAGCACGGTGATGAGCGGCACCAGGTCGGGGGGCAGGGCGACCAGCCCCACGAACGGCACCCGGAAGAACAGGATGGCCACGCCCGAGATGGCCAGCACGCTGCCCGCCAGCACCGACCCGGCCGTCTTGGCCGGCGCGGACACCTCGCGCAGGTCGTCGAGCTGGCCGACCGCGTACATCGTGAGTGTGGCCAGGACCACGCCGAGGGGCGGGGCGATCGTGCGGAACACCGGCTTGAACTCGCCGGTGAGCCACCCCACCCCGAACCCGACCAGCACCCCCGCCACGATGCCGGCGCCACCGAGGAGGGGCGTGGGCCGGGTGTGGACCCGCCGGGCATCGGGGTGCACCACGGCACCGACCCGGAACGACAGCGACCGCAGCAGCGGCATCGACCCCAGGCTGACAACGAAGGCCGAGGCGATGACCGCGATGTAGCCGATCACCGCACCGGCCCCCGGTTCGGTGTCACGCCGGGTAGGGCGCGTACTTCGAGCAGAGCGCGACGACCTCGTCGCGCGCCGCGGCGATCTCGGCGTCGTCGCCGCGGCCGACGAGCACCCGGTGGATCAGCTCGGCCACCTGTGCCATCTCGGGCTCGCGCATGCCCTGGGTGGTGACGGCGGGCGTGCCGATGCGCAGGCCGCTCGTGATGTAGGGCGGCCGGGGGTCGTCGGGCACGGTGTTCTCGTTGAGGCTGATGCCGGACCGGTCGAGCGCCAGCCGGGCCTTCTTGCCCGACAGCTCGGGGTCGAAGCTGCGCAGGTCGACGAGCATGAGGTGGTTGTCGGTGCCGCCCGATACGAGCCGCAGGCCGTGGGCGGCCAAGCCCTCGGCCAGTGCGGCGGCGTTGACCACGATGTGGCGGGCGTAGTCGGCGAACTCGGGCGTGGCGGCCTCGTGAAAGGCCACGGCCTTGGCCGCCACGACGTGATCGAGCGGGCCGCCCTGCAGGCCGGGGAACACCGACTTGTCGATCTGGGCGCCGATGTCGGACCGGGCGAGGATGCACCCGCCCCGCGGCCCCCGCAAGGTCTTGTGGGTGGTGAAGGTGACGACGTCCGCGTGGGGCACCGGGTTGGGGTGCACGCCGCCGGCGATGAGGCCGGCGACGTGGGCGGCGTCGAACATGAACAGCGCCCCCACCTCGTCGGCGATGGCGCGGAACGGTGCCGCGTCGATGATGCGGGCATAGGCCGTGGCCCCCGTGACGATCAGCTTGGGCCGGTGCTCGCGGGCGAGGTCGCGCACCTGGTCGAGGTCGATGCGCTCGTCGCTGGGGGTCACGCCGTACGACACGAAGTGGTAGAGCTTGCCGCTCGCGTTGACCGGCGACCCGTGGGTGAGGTGCCCGCCCTGGTCGAGCCGCAGGCCGAGCACGGTGTCGCCCGGCTCGAGCAGCGCGAAGTACACGGCCATGTTGGCGTTGGCGCCCGAGTGCGGCTGCACGTTGGCGTAGTCGGCCCCGAACAGCGCCACGGCCCGGTCGCGGGCCAGGTCCTCGACCTCGTCGATGATCTCGTTGCCGCCGTAGTAGCGCTTGCCCGGGTAGCCCTCGCTGTACTTGTTGGTGAGCACCGAGCCGGTCGCCCGGAGCACCGCCGGCGAGGTGAAGTTCTCGCTGGCGATGAGCTGGAGGGTGGTGTTCTGGCGCTCGACCTCGCGGTCGATCAGGCCGAACAGCTCGTCGTCGGACGTCGTGGGCCAGGGCATGGCGGTTCCTCGGGTCGGGGCGCTGGCGTGGCGGCAAGCGAGGGTACTCGTGCGCGCACCCCGCTCACCCGATCTCGATCTCGGCGATCTGTGCGATCCGCCGCTCGTGGCGCCCGCCCTCGAAGGGGGTGGTGAGCCACAGCGTCATGATCTCGTCGGCGAGCGCCGGCGCGACGATGCGGGCACCGATGGCCAGGACGTTGGCGTCGTTGTGCTCGCGGGACATGCGTGCCGTGTAGAGATCGTTGCACAGCGCGGCCCGCACGCCGCGCACCTTGTTGGCCGATATCTGCTCGCCCTGGCCCGAGCCGCCCAGCACGATGCCGCGCTCGGCCTCGCCCTTGGCCACGGCCCGTCCGACCGCCGCGCAGATGGGCGGGTAGTCGACGGACGCGTCGCTGTCGGTGCCCAGGTCGACGACCTCGTGGCCGAGTGAGCGCAGCGTGGCCGAGAGGTGGGCCTTCAGGCCGAACCCTGCGTGGTCGGAGCCGATGGCGATGCGCACGTCATCTCCGTGAGTAGCCGGGGCTGGTGTCGCTCTCGTAGTCGCTCCGGCGGATGACCCCCCGGCGCGTGCGAGAGGGCTCAGCGTACGCCGCGCTGCGGGGCGGGCCGCCCACGAGCAGCACCACGAACTGCTGGAGCAGGTTCTCGATCAGGTCGGCGGTCTGCTCGTAGACGGCCCGGGGTCGGCCGACGGGATCCGCGATGTCGTCGGCCGGGTCGTCGCCCATCAGGTCGGCGGGACGGCGCCCGGCGTTCAGCCGCGCCAGCCAGCGCTGCACGGGCTCGCCCTGGAGGCGGCCGCCCGACTCCTCGCCCCGGCGGACGAGCTCCTTCAGGGTGAACGTGCGCTCGACCGGGGCGCCGTAGCCGGCGCAGGTCTCGCGCACGTGCTGGCGGGTCATGGCGATGATGAGCGGCGTCGACCGGATCGTCTCGGCGTCGACCGTGCGGCTGACGTGGTGGCGGATGTCGACGCCGCGGGCGGCCATGGTGGCGATCGCGTTCGGGGTCGCGGGGGCCCCGCCGGGCAGCAGCCCGGCCGACGCGACCGATGCGCCGACACCCGACCGCGCGAGCAGCCTACGGAGCAGGCCTTCCGCCATGGGGGATCGGCACTGGTTGGCGGTGCAGACCAACAAGATGTCGATGACCGAGATTGTAGAGGTGGCCCTGACGTTTCTACAGTCCCTCGACCGGTCAGTTCTGTGACGCTTCACTCGGGAGGGTTGGATGGCGCCGGATCCGCGAGCACCTGTCCTGGTGGGCGCCGGCCAGTGGAGCAACCGGGTCGACCAGGGCGAGGCGCCGGTCGAGCCCGTCGACATGATGGCCGAGGCGCTGCGCCGGGCGGCCGCCGACAGCGG
>Ga0299913_10001165_pt1 | contig 18875 bp, 14 predicted proteins | sample RVTome_9_FD_201360 | JGI IMG/M metagenome (GOLD analysis project Ga0299913, IMG submission 201360) | Soil microbial communities from uranium-contaminated site in the Upper Colorado River Basin, Wyoming, United States - RVT155D38 (version 2) ... | reverse complement strand
CGCACCTGCCGGCCGGTCGAGACCGCGAACAAGTTCCTCTCCAGGTACCTGGCCGACACGGCCGCGCGGATCCGGGCGTTCGCGGACGTCCGCGACCCTCGGCGTGCGGCGGTCGTCCTGCACGGCGACGCGCGCGAGCTGGAGCTCGGCGGCCCGTACGACGGGATCGTCACCTCGCCGCCGTACCCGGGGTTGATCGACTACCACGAGCAGCACCGCTACGCCTACGAGCTGCTCGGCCTCGACGACCGGCGCGAGCGCGAGCTCGGCGCGGCGGCGCGCGGGACGAGCAAGACCGCGATCGAGGAGTACGTGAGCGGGATCGCAGCGGTGCTCGCCCGCGCCAAGGCGTCGCTGCGCCGCCGTGCGCCCGTCTGCGTGGTCGTCAACGACCGGCGGAGCCTCTACCCCGAGATCCTCGAGCGGGCCGGCCTCCAGCTCGACGAGCGGCTGGAGCGGCATGTCAACCGGCGGACGGGCCGGCGCGCGGGCGAGTACTACGAATCGATTCTGATCTGTCGCTGACGCCGTGACCGTCCGGTGGCCGGCCGGGTGCTTGCAGGAGCCGCCGGTACCTGAGAAGATCGCCGCACCGGACGGGAGAGACGATCTCATGACCGTCAAGAGGAACCTCTTGCTGGCCGTGCTCGGCATCGCCCTGGCGGCGGCGCCGGCAGGGTCGACCCTTGCGGCGTCCACGGCCGGCACACAGCTGGCGCTTCCCGGTATCGAGGGGCCGGTGCGCGTGGTCCGCGACGCGCTCGGGATCCCGTACGTGTTCGCGCAGAGCGACCACGACGCGTATTTCATGGTCGGCTACCTGCACGCGCAGGACCGGCTCTTCCAGATGGACCAGACGCGGCGGCAGGCGAGCGGCACCCTCGCCGAGCTGCTGGGCGCCGCCGCGCTCCCGAGCGACGTGCAGCTCCGCACGCTCGGCCTGCGCCGCGCTGCGGAGAAGACGCTTGCAGCACTGTCGCCCGCCGCCGTCGCCGACGTCCAGGCATACAGCGACGGTGTGAACGCCTATGTCTCGGCGCATCCCCTGCCCCCGGAGTACGCGGCGTTCGAGCTGACGACGTTCCAGCCGTGGACCGTGCTCGACTCGGTGGCGATCACCAAGCTGCTCGCGTTCGGCCTCTCGTTCGACCTCGGCGACATCGCGAACACGCAGAGGCTGATCGCGTACCAGACCGTGCTGGGGGCCGCCGCCGGCACGCTTCTCTTCCAGGAGGACGTGATGCGCTCCGAGCCGTTCGCGCACGCTCCGACGATCGAGCCCGGCGAGAGCTCGAGTCTGATCCTCACTCACGGGAAGCCCGCCTGGTCGAGCTCGTTCCTGACGGAGGCGGCGCTCGAGGCGGGGAAGCGCGCGGTGGACGAAGCGGAGGAGGCGGGAGTCGCGACCGCGCCGACGGAGAAGGGCTCGAACGTGTGGGCGGTGTCGGGCTCTGTGTCCGAGAGTGGTCGGCCGATGGTCGCGAGCGACCCGCACCTCGCGCTGCCCTCTCCGTCGACGTTCTACGAGCTCGGGCTCCGCGCGAAGGACCTCGTGCTGTTCGGCGTGACGTTCCCCGGCACGCCTTCGGTCGTCCACGGGATGAACGAGCACATCGCGTGGGGCTCGACCGTCAATCCGACCGACGTCACAGACGTGTACCAGGAGGCAGTCGTGCTCGCCGGGGGAGTCCCGATCGCGACGATGATGGGCGCCGTAGCGGTGCCGACGACGATCATCCCGTTGCAGTTCAGGGCGAACCAACCCGGGAACGGCACGCCGGACGACGTGATCACGATCGCGCCCCCGGCCGTCCCCGCCGCCGTGGTGGAGACGCGCCATGGGCCCCTGATCACGGCTCCGAGCGGGACGCCGCCGACGGCGCTCAGCGTCCAGCACACCGGCTTCTACGCGACGCGGGAGCCGGACTATTTCCGCGAGCTCGCGCGGGCGAAGGATGTCGGCGAGGCCGAGCGCGCGCTCCGCTACTTCGACTTCGGCGCGCAGAACTGGATGTTCGCCGACGACTCCGGAAACATCGCGTACTACACGCATCGCGAGCTGCCGTTGCGGGAGGACCTGCAGGGCGGCACCGTCGCCGGTCTGCCCCCGTACTTCATCCGCAACGGCGTCGCGGGCAACGACTGGATCTCACAGGCCGTGCGGCCGGAGGACCATGCGATCCCGTTCGCGAAGCTCCCCGACTCGGAGCTCGAGCGGCTCGTCAATCCGTCCGACGGCGTGATGTCGAACGCGAACCAGGACCCCACCGGGCAGACGTTCGACAACGACCCGCTGAACGAGCTTCGGCCCGGAGGCGGGATCCGGTACACGACGCCGGGCCACGCAGACGGCAACCGCAACGCGCGGATCACCGAGCGGCTGGACGAGGCACTCGCGGACGGGACGATCTCGTTCGCCGAGATGCAGTCGATCCAGGCCGACGTGAAGCTGAATGACGCAGACGTCCTCGTACCGGCGATCGCCGCCGCGCTCGACGCCGCGCAGACGCCCGGCGCGCCGCCCGCGCTCGCCGCGCTAGGCGGCGAGCCTGCGATTCAGGGGGCGGTCGCGCGGCTGGAGGCGTGGGACTTCTCGACGCCGACGGGGATCGCCGCCGGCTACGACGCAGCCGACGTGAACGGCGTCACCTCGCCGCCGTCGCAGGCCGACATCGACGCCAGCGTCGCGACGACGATCTACAGCCTCTGGCGCGGCCAGGCGCTCGCACTCTTCGTCGACGCTCCGATGGTGGCCGTCGGTCTGGGGGCGTTCCTACCCGGCGGCGACCAGGCGATGACGGCGCTGCGGCGCCTGATCGCGGACCCGAGCGGCGGCGCGTCGGGAATCTTCGTCGCGAGCGCAACCGCCCGCGACACGCTCGTCCTCACCGCGCTCGAGCAAGCGCTCGCGCTGGCGGCCGGCCCGGCCTTCGCCCCGGCGTTCGGGGGGTCGACCGATCAGGACGACTACCTGTGGGGGAAGCTGCACCGGATCACGTTCGGCGGAATCTTCCCGATCCCGCCGGGCGCCGGCTTCGCGGACGTCGGGCCGGGGCTGCCAGGCGTCGCCACCGACGGCGGCTTCAGCGTCGTCGATGCGTCCTCGCACAACGCTCGCGCCGCCACCCTGAACGGGTTCCGCTTCGGCAGCGGCCCCGCGCGGCGGTTCGTCGCCCAGACCGACCGCTCGCATCCGACCGCCGTCCAGGTGACGCCGGGCGGCACGAGCGGCAACCCGCTCGGACCCTGGTTCGGCAACCAACTCGGTCTGTGGCTGACGAACGACTACCACCGCGCAACGGTCCAGGTCGGCGAGATCGAGAGCGACGCAGTCGTCCGCGAGGCGTTCGTCCCGGCGAAGTAGCGCACACGACGAAGTCGGCACGAAGCGACGACACTCTCGTGTCGATTTCGCGGGTAGCGTCGGAAGGTGCTCGCGCGCTCCGTCACCCACGCCCTCGTCGGTCTCGAGCCGCGCCGCGTGGAGGTCGAGGCGCACATCGACGGCGGGCTACCCGGCTTCGCGATCGTCGGGCTCGCGGACCGGGCCTGCTCGGAGGCGAAGCACCGCGTTCGCAGCGGCATCGGCTCGGCGCAGCTCGAGTGGCCGCTGAAGCGGATCACCGTCAACCTCGCGCCAGCGGGGCTGCGGAAGGAGGGCTCCGGTTTCGACCTCTCGATCGCGCTTGCCGTGCTGGCGGCGTCGCGGCAGGTGCCGGCCGAGCGGCTTGCCGAGCACGCCGCCGTCGGCGAGCTCGCGCTCGACGGGCGGGTGCGGCCGGTGCGCGGCGCGTTCGCGGTCGCGGAGGGAGCGCGCCGGGCAGGGCTCGAGCGGATCCTCTGCGCGCCCGAGTCCGCCTGCGAGGCGGAGCTCGGGGGAGTCGAGGCGATCCCGGTGCGACACCTCGCCGAGGCAGTCGCCTACCTGCGCGGGGAGCTGCGGCCGCCGCCCGCGGAGCCGCCCGACGAGGAAGACGAGCCCGATCCGCCCGACCTCGCCGACGTGCGCGGGCAGGAGCGGGCGCGGCGTGCTCTCGAGCTCGCCGCGGCCGGCGGCCACAACCTGCTGCTCGCCGGGCCGCCGGGAACCGGGAAGACGATGCTCGGCCGGAGGCTGCCCTCGATCCTGCCCCCGCTCGAGCCGCGCGAGGCACTCGAGGTGATGCGCATCCACTCGGTCGCCGGCGTGCTCCCGCCCGAGCGGCCGCTGATCACGCACCGGCCGTTCCGCGCGCCGCACCACAGCGCCTCGACCGCGGCGATCGTCGGCGGCGGCCCCGGCCCGAGGCCGGGCGAGGCCAGCCTGGCTCACCGGGGCGTGCTCCTGCTCGACGAGCTGCCGGAGTTCCAGCGGCCGGCGCTCGAGGCGCTGCGGCAGCCGCTCGAGGACGGCGTCGTCTCGGTCGCGCGCGTACAGGGGCAGGCGCTCTTCCCGGCCCGGTTCCAGCTCGTCGCGACGATGAACCTCTGCCCGTGCGCCGGCCGCGGCGATCCGGCCGCCCAGTGCTCCTGCTCGCCGCAGCGGCTGGCCGCGTTCCGGGACAAGCTCTCGAAGGCCCTCCTCGACCGCTTCGACCTCGTCGTGACCGTGCCCCGCTCGCGCGCGGAGGAGCTCGCAGCCGGGCCCTCGGAGCCCTCCGCGCCCGTCCGCGAGCGCGTGCGCGCGGCCCGCAAGCGGCTCGGAGGTCCCGCGCTCGACCGGACGCCGGAAGCCGACGAGCTCTTGAGCCGCGCCGTCGAGCGCCTGCCGCTCTCGGGGCGCGGACGCGCTCGGGTCGCGCGTGTCGCCCGGACGGCGGCGGCTCTCGCCGGCGCGGACGCCGTCCTCCCCGAGCACGTGGCGGAAGCACTCGCGTACCGCTCGCCGAAGGACCTGGCGGCATGAGCGAGCTCGCCCTCGCATCCTTCGCGGCCGCGACCGACGCGCACCTCGTCGGCGAGCCGCGGAGCGCCCGCTTCGCGGCGTTCAAGGCGCGCTTCGATCCGCGGGCCGAGCTCGAGCGGCTGCGCGGGCTCGGATTCCGCTTCCTCGCGCGTTCCGAGCCGGGGTTCCCGCCGCTCCTGCGGGCGATCCACGACCCGCCGCCCGGGCTCTTCCTGCGCGGCGAGGCGGACACTGCGCTGCTGGCCGGCCCGGCCGTCGCGGTCGTCGGTGCGCGCGCATGTTCCGCCTACGGGCGCCAGGTCGCCCGAAGCCTCGGACGCGAGCTCGCCGCGGCAGGACTCCTCGTGGTCAGCGGGCTCGCCCGCGGGATCGATGCGGAAGCGCACCGCGGCGCCCTCGAGGCGGGAGGCGTCACGGTCGCCGTGCTCGGCTGCGGGATCGACCGCGACTACCCGGCCGCGAACCGTGAGCTGGCGCGGCAGGTCGCCGCGAGCGGGCTCGTGGTGTCCGAATACGCGCCGGGCGTCGAGCCCGCGCCGTGGCGGTTCCCGGCGCGCAACCGGATCGTCGCGGGGCTCTGCGCCGCGTCGGTCGTCGTCGAGGCCCGCGAGCGCAGCGGCGCGCTGATCACGGCCGACTTCGCGCTCGAGGAGGGGAGAGAGGTGTTCGCCGTCCCAGGCGAGATCACGAGCGCGCTCTCGGCGGGGTCGAACGCGTTGCTGCGACTGGGCGCCACGCCGCTGACCTGCGCCCAGGACGTCCTCGAGAGCTACGGGCTCAGCGCGCCGGCGTCGACAGCGCCCGATCTGGGCTCCCTTGCGTCGTCCGTCTTCGAACGCGTGCGCGAAGGCGCCGTCGGGGCGGACGAGCTCGCGCGCACGACCGGGCTCGGTGCCGGCGAGCTGGCGGCCGCTCTCACCGAGCTCGAGCTGGCCGGCGTCGTGAGAGAGGAGGACGGTGTCTATCGGGCTGCCAGTTAGCATCGCCGTGTGGCCGACTCGTACTGGCTCGCCGAGCCCGCCTCTGCCCTGGCGAGTCGTTCTCTCGCCGGCCCAGCCGACGTCGAGATCGTCGGCGGGGGGATCACCGGGCTCTCGTGCGCCCTCACGCTCGCCGGCGCCGGGAGGCGCGTGCGCCTGCACGAGGCGCGCGAGATCGCCTCCGGTGCGAGCGGCCGCAACGGCGGGTTTGCCCTCCGCGGCGGGGCGATGGCATACGACAGCGCGCGAGAGTGGCTCGGCCACGGCGCGGCTGCGGACTACTGGCGTCTGACGGAGGCGTACGTCGACCGGATGGGCGAGCTCGGCGGGGACGCGTTCCGCCGCACGGGCAGCCTGCGCCTCGCCGGCGACGACGAGCGCGACGAGCTCCGGGCGGAGTACGAGGCCCTCAGCGAGGACGGCTTCGACGCCGAGTGGCGCGACGAGCTCCGCGAGCCCCTGGCCGGGAGGTTCCCGGGTGCCCTCTTCCACCCCGCGGACGCGGTGCTCCAGCCTGCCCGGCTCGTGCGCCGGCTTGCGGTCGCCGCGGCGGCGGCGGGCGTCGAGATCCGCGAGCACGACCGGGTCGAGGACGTCGAGGCGCTCGAGGCGCCGACGGTGGTCGTCGCCACGGACGGGTACCCGAGCGGCCTCCTCGGCGAGCTCGAGGGGCTGATCATCCCGACGCGCGGGCAGATGATCGCGACCGAGCCGCTCGAGGAGCGCCTCTTCCCGATGCCGCACTACGGTCGCCACGGCTTCGACTACTGGCACCAGAACGAGGAGGGGCGGCTGATCGCCGGCGGCTTCCGCGACGCGGACATGGACTCCGAGTTCACGGCCACCGAGGCGACGACGGAGCGGATCCAGGGAGCGCTCGAGGGCTTCGTCGAGGAGCTGCTCGGCTGCCGGCCGGAGATCACGCACCGTTGGGCCGGTGTGTTCGGGCTCGTGCCCGACTTGATGCCCGTGGTCGGGCGCGTCCCCGGCGGCGACCGCCTGTGGGTCGCGGGCGGCTATTCCGGCCACGGGAACGTGCTCGGGCTGATGTGCGGCGACCTTGTCGCGCAGGCGATCCTGGGCGACCCGCACCCGCTGCTGGAGCGGATGGCGCCCGTGCGCCTCCTCGCCTAGAGGTCGATCGACTGGAGGTCGAGCTCCCCGGCGCGCTCGAACGCGGCGATCGCGACGGCCAGATCCTGGATCGCGAGCCCCGTCGAGTCGAAGATCGTGATCTCCTCGGCGGAGCGGCGGCCTTCCGCCGTGCCGATCAGCACCTCGCCGAGCTCGGTCACGTCCTCCCGGGTGAGCTCGCCAGTCTCGACGCCGGCGGCGAGCTCGCCGCCGTGGCTCGCCTGCTCCCATTCGTCGCAGTAGATCGAGCCGCGCCGCATCTCCTCGACTGCGATCTCCGCCTTGCCGGGGCCGTCGGCCCCCATCAGGCTCACGTGCTGGCCCGGGCGGAGCGAGTTCTCGGGGAGCAGGATCTGCTTGCCCGGCGTGACCGTCACGACGACGTCGGCCGCGAGCGCCTCCTCGCGGCTCGAAGCGACGCCCACGCCGAGGCCGGCTGCGACGGAGTGGGCGCGCTCGCCGTCGACGTCCCAGAGCGCGACGTCGCGGCCGAGTGCCTTCAGGCTCCGCGCGCACGCGCGCCCGTTCACGCCCGCGCCGACGACGGCCGCCGACCAGCCCGGCACGCCGAGCGTCTCCGCTGCGAGCGCGGCCGCCGCCCCCGTGCGCAGCGCGGTGAGCGAGCCGGCGTCCAGGACCGCCTCGACGAGCCCGGTCTCCGCGTCCGAGAGCACGACGAGCCCGCTGACCGTCGGCAGCCCGCGCGCGGGATTCCCGGGGAAGGACGTCACCCACTTGAGCAGCGCGTGGCCGCCCCCGAGCGCCGGCATCGCGCGGAAGTCTCCGGCCGGGTAGTTCGTCACGTACAGCTTGGGCTGCATCGCCCACTCACCGCGCGCGTGGGCCACGAAGGCCTCCCGCACGGCCGCGTACGCGCGCTCGGGCGGCACCGCCGCCTCCACGTCGTGGGCCGAGAAGAACGGGACCCGCATGCGCTAGAGCCTCTTGACCGCCGCGGCGACGTCCTCGAGCGCCTTCTTCGCGTCGGCGAAGAGCATCGACGTCTTCGGGTCGTAGAAGAGCGGGTTGTCGATCCCGGCGAAGCCGGGGTTGAGCGAGCGCTTCACGACGACGACGCTCGCGGCTCGGTCCACGTCGATGATCGGCATCCCGTAGATCGGGCTGCCCGGGTCCGAGCGCGCCGCGGGGTTGACGACGTCGTTCGCGCCCAGGATGACGACGACGTCCGTCTGCGGCAGCTCGGGGTTGATCTCGTCCATCTCCTTCAGCTGGTCGTAGGGGACGTTCGCCTCGGCGAGGAGCACGTTCATGTGACCCGGCATGCGGCCGGCGACGGGGTGGATCCCGTAGAGCACCTGGATTCCCTTTGCCTCGAGCAGCTCGGCGAGGGCACGCACGTCGTGTTGGGCCTGCGCGACCGCGAGCCCGTAGCCGGGCACGAAGACCACCTTGCGGGCGTAGCCGAGCATGATCGCGAGGTCCTCGGCCGTGGTCGAGCGGACCGTCCGCCCGTCCTCGCCCGCGGCCGGGCCGGCGCCCGCCTGCACCGAGCCGAATGCCCCGAAGAGCACGTTGCCGATCGAGCGGTTCATCGCTCGGCCCATCAGGAGCGTCAGCAGCGTGCCGGAGGCGCCCACGAGCGCGCCCGCGACGATCAGGACGTTGTTGTGGAGCAGGAAGCCGGCCGCCGACGCCGCCAGGCCGGTGCACGCGTTCAGGAGCGAGATCACGACGGGCATATCCGCGCCGCCGATCGGGAGCACGAAGAGGACGCCGAAGACGAGCGCAGCCGCGATCAGCGCGATCACGTAGACGTCGCGGTCCGCCCCCGCGACGATCGCGCCGCCGAGCACGATCGCTGTCAGGAGGACGGCGCCGTTCACGAACTGCTGGCCCGTGTAGACGATAGGCCGGCCGCTCAGCAGCTCCTGCAGCTTCCCGAACGCGATCAGCGAGCCCGAGAAGGAGATGCTGCCGATCAGCGCCGAGAGCAGGATCGCAACGGAGTCCTCGCCGTCGAGCCCCTCGGGGAGCGGAGCGAGGTTGTGGAACTCCGCCAGCGCGATCAGCGCCACCGCGCCGCCGCCGACCCCGTTGAAGAGGGCCACCATCTGCGGCATCGCCGTCATCTTCACGGAGCGCGCGCCGACGACGCCGACCACCGCGCCGATCGCCATCGCGACCACCATCCAGAGGTAGCCCTCCAGGCCCTCGTGGGCGAGCGTGACGCCGATCGCGAGCGCCATCCCCGCGGCGCCGAGCAGGTTCCCCTGCCTCGCCCGCTTCGGAGAGGAGAGGAAGCGGAGGGCGAGGATGAAGGTCACGATCGTGACCAGGTACAGCAGGTCGGTCGTCGTCCGGCTCATTCGGCCTGCCGCGGCCCACGCTGCTTGAACATCTCCAGCATCCGGTCGGTCACGACGAAGCCGCCGACGACGTTCGCCGTCCCGAGCACGACCGCGAAGAAGCCCACGACCCGCGTGAGCGTGTCGGCGTCGCTGCGGCCGGCGACGAGGATCGCCCCGACCAGGACGATCCCGTGGATCGCGTTCGTGCCGGACATCAGTGGCGTGTGCAGCATCGTCGGCACCTTGGAGATCACCTCGATGCCGAGGAAGATCGCTAGCACGAGGATCGTCAGCTCGATCACCAGGGTGGGCTCCACTACGCAGTCACCTCCCGCCGCGTCACACACGCGCCCGCGGTGATCTCGTCCTCGAAATCGAGTGCGAGGTCGCCCGCCGGAGCCAGGTGCTGGAGCAGGGCGGTCACGTTGCGCGAGTAGAGCTGGCTCGCATGGAACGGCACTCGCGAGGGGAGGTCGGTGAAGCCGACCAGCGTCACGCCGCCGCGGACGACCTCCGTGCCGGGCTCCGTCAGCTCGCAGTTGCCGCCGGCCTCCGCAGCGAGGTCGACGATCACCGAGCCGGGACGCATCCGCTCGGCGGCGGCCGCCGGGATCAGCCGCGGGGCCGGCCGGCCGGGGACGAGCGCGGTCGTGATCACGACGTCGAACTCAGGGATCCGCTCCTCGAGCGCCGCCTGCTGCCGGGCCTGCTCCTCGGGGGTCAGCTCCGAGGCGTAACCGCCTTCGGTCTCCGCCGCCTGCACGCCGAGGTCTAGGAAGGACGCGCCGAGGCTCTCGACCTGCTCGCGCACGGCCGCCCGCACGTCGAATCCGGAGACGACTGCGCCGAGCCGCCGCGCGGTCGCGATCGCCTGCAGGCCCGCGACACCGGCGCCGACGACCAGCACGCGCGCCGGCGCGACGGTGCCGGCGGCCGTCATCAGCAGCGGGAAGAGCCGCGGCAGCCGATCGGCGGCGAGCACGACCGCCTTGTAGCCGGCGATCGTCGCCTGGGACGAGAGCGCATCCATCGCCTGGGCGCGCGTGATCCGCGGGATCGACTCCATCGCGAACGCGACGACCTCGCGGGCGGCGAGGCGCTCGACGCCTTCGCGGTCGGTGAGCGGGGCGAGGAAGCCGATCAGCACCGTGCCGGGCGCCAGCTCGAGCGCCTCGTCCGCCGACGGTCTCCCGACGCGCACGACGGCGTCCACGTCTGCGAGCAGGTCGGCGCGGGAGACGACGTCCGCGCCCGCCTCGGCATACTCGGCGTCGGCGAACCCGGCGGCGGCGCCCGCGCCCTGCTCGACCGCGAAGGAGAAGCCGGAGCCGCCGAGCCTCCCGACCGAGTCGGGGACGAGCGCGACCCGGCGCTCGCCGGTGCCGCTCTCTTTCGGGATCGCGACCCTCACCGAAACCGAACTCTACGGCCACGCGCGTGCCGTCAGGGAGGGAACCGGCCGCGGCTCTGGAAAGTCCCGCACTGTGGGGTCACTGCTCGCCACCTTCTCGGCCGCGCTCGAGGCCAGGGACCCGTACCTCCGCGGGCACTCCGCCCGCGTGACCGCCTTCGCCGAGGGGCTCGCGCGGACGCTCGGCTGGACCGACCGGCGGCTCGACGCGCTCCGGCTCGGCGGCTCTCTCCACGACGTCGGCAAGATCGCCGTGGACGCGGCGATCCTCGGGAAGCCAGGCCCGCTGGACGAGCCGGAGCTGGCGCAGATCCGAGCCCATCCGCTCGCCGGCGCGCGGCTGATCCAGAGCGTCGCCGGGCTCCGGCCGGCGCTGCCGTACGTGCTGCACCACCACGAGCGCTGGGACGGCCGCGGCTACCCGCACCGGCTGCGCGGCGACCGGATCCCGCTCGAGGCCCGCGTCCTCGGCGTCGCCGACGCCTTCGACGCGATGACCTCGCTTCGCCCCTACCGGCCCGCCCTGTCGGTCGACCAGGCGCTCGCCGAGCTGGAGCGCTGCGCGGGCACGCAGTTCGACCCGTCGCTCGCGCTCACGTTCGTCGAGGGCTGGCGCCGCGGCGCGATCGCCGCGTAGCCCGCTAGAGCGACGACCAGACCTCGAGCTTCTGCTTGATCCGGCGGATCACCTCGTCGGTGAACTCGCGCGAGCCTGCATGCCCGCCGAGGTCGGCGGTGCGGCAGCCCTCGGCGACCGTCTCGAGACACGCCTCGCGGATTGCCCGGCCCGCCTGCTGCGCCTCCTCGTCGGCGTGCGAGAGCAGCGCCGCCCCCGCCAGGATCATCGCCATCGGGTTCGCCACGTCCTTGCCGAAGAGCGACGGCGCCGTCCCGTGCGCGGCCTCCGCCATCAACGCGCGCGGCACGTAGTCCTCGTCGAAGGCGACGAGCATCGACTCCGAGCCCGCGATCGAGCCGAAGAGCGGCAGGACGAGGTCGGAGAGGATGTCGCCGTCGCGGTTCAGGGCCGGGATCACGAGCGGGGCCCCCGTCTGGGCGAGCAGGAGCGCGAAAGTTGCGTCGATCAGCTGCGGCTCGTAGGTGACGTCCGGGTGACGCGCGGCCGCCGCGTCCATCTCCTCCTTCAGCATCCCCTCGTACGTGGGGCTGACCGTGTACTTCGGCCCCCCGAAGATCTTGGCGCCCATCCGCTCCGCCTGCCGGAACGCGAACTCCGCGACGCCGTGGCAGATCCTCCGCTCGATCCGCTCGGTGCGGTAGGCGACCTCGTCCTCGCCCTCGCCCTCGCGCCACTCCTTCGCGCCGTACGCGTCGCCGACGGCCATCCGGACGACGGAGATCGGCGCGTGGACGCCGCCGAGCGGCACGACCCCGGGGATCCGGCGGCCTGTGCGCACGATCACCTGCCCGCCGATCTCCTCGCGCAGGATCCGGTTCGGGGAGCCGACGTCGCCGCGCGCCTCGGGTGTGATCGTCGCGGCCTTCAGCCCGAGCCCGTGCTCCCGGATCGCGCGCGCCGCCTCGCTGACGACGCCGTTCTTCGTCTCTCGCCGGCGCGCGAGCGAGAGGTCGAAGCGCGGGAAGGAGAGCTCGAGCCCGATCACGTCCGGCGCGAGCGTGCGGAGGCCCTCCTCGAGGAGCTCCTGCCCGGTCTCGTCCCCCTCGAGCACGACGATCGTCCGCGGATCCATCCGGCGGCGGATGATACTCGCGCGAACCGGGTATGCCGTCCCCGTGGCGCGCAAGGGTGGCTGGAGGCGCGCGGGGTCGAAAGGGCGCTTCCGCTACCTGGATGCACGCGGCAACCGCATCGACGACCCCGCGAAGATCGAGCGGATCGAGTCGCTCGCAATCCCGCCTGCCTGGAAGGACGTCTGGATCTCGCCGCGCCCGAACGCGAAGCTCCAGGCGACCGGCGTCGACAGGGCCGGCAGGCGCCAGTACCTCTACCACCCGGAGTTCCGCGCCCGGCAGGAGCAGGCGAAGTTCGACAAGCTCGTCCGCTTCGCCGAGGCGCTGCCGGCGCTGCGGCAGGCGATGGGCGAGCACATGACCGCGGGCGACCCCTACGACCGGGAGCGTGTCTGCGCGGTCGCGGTGCGGCTGATCAACATGGCTTGGTTTCGCGTCGGCTCCGACCGGTACGCGAAGAGCTCGCGCACGCACGGTGTCACGACGCTGACGCGGCGGCACGTGTCGGTGCGCGGGACGCGGGTCACCTTCCGCTTCCGCGCCAAGCACCGCCTGCAGGTGCGGACGACGCTTGTCGACACAGAGCTCGCCGAGGCGGTCAGGGACCTGCTCGTGCAGCCCGGCGGGGCGCGGCTCTTCCGCTACGGCCGCAACGGGGAGTCCTGCATGCTCACAGGCGCCGTGCTCAACGACTACATCCGCGAGCACATGGGGGAGGAATTCACGGCGAAGGACTTCCGCACGTGGGGCGGCACGCTCACCGCGGCGATCGGGCTCGCCGAGCACGGTGTCGCAGAGACGGACGCCGACGCGAAGCGCACGGTCGCGAACGTGATGCGAACGGTCGGCGAGCGGCTCGGAAACACGCCCGCGGTCGCACGTGCGTCATATGTCAGCCCGGCCGTCATCGAGCAGTATCTCGACGGGACAACGCTGGAGGATTTCCGCCCCCGGCATTTGCGCGTCGTCAAAGCCCGGGATATCGGCCTCGATCCTGAGGAGAAGGCACTGGTCAGCCTGCTCCGCTCCTGGCGAATCAAGCAGAGCCGCAAGACCGCGTAATTCTCCGCGCGTTTCCGGTACGGTTACGCAGCTCGTTACCGGTCTCCAAGGAGGAATGCCAGTGGCTCGCAAGACGGTGCTCGTGTCCGACATCTCCGGCGCAGAGATCGCCGAAGGCAAGGGCGCGACGATTCGGATCACGTTCCACGACGCACGCAAGGGCGTGCGCGAGCTCGACGTCACCGACGCCGAGGCCGAGAAGATGGGCGGCCGCCAGGTGGCCCGCCGCGGCCGGCGCCCGAAAAGCGCGCAGTAGACCTTTGGGCGGGCCGGGCGACCGGCCCGCCGTCTACTCCTCGCCCTCCCAGTACTCGGCCGGCTCGCCGGCCTTCGCCCGGAAGAGCCGCTTGCCCTTCGCGTCGGTCGCGGCGAGCTTGCCGCTGTCGAGGTACTCGATCAGGTCGGGCGACACGAGCGACGAGAGCATGAGCACGCGCGCCGGCTCGGCGGTGTCGTTCCGCAGCTGGTGCGCTCCCTCGGCACCCCGCGGAAAGCAGGCGACGTCGCCTTCGACGAGCTCCCGCTCGCCCTCGGCCGTGCGGAGGGTCGGCCGCCCACGCAGCACGACGACCCACTCCTCGTTCGCGTGATGGGTGTGGTAGGGCCAGAGGTTCTTGCCGGGGGTGATCTCGTACATGCTCGCCCCGAGCAGCTCGCCGCCGACCTTCGCGCCCACCCACCAGTCCTTGAAGCCGAAGCGCTCGCGCTCCTCCTCGCCGTCCCAGCCGTCGGTCGCGTTCAGGTTGAAGATCTCCATGCGGGGGAGCGTACGGTTTTTCCTGCTCTTTGCCGAATTCGGTCGGGAACGACGACGCGAGCCGGGACTACCATGGGCGGATGGGGCTCGCGCTCGTCGTCGGGCCGGCGAAAGCCGGCAAGATCGCCCGTCTCCTCGACGGGTATCTCGCCGCGCTCGAGCGCGATCCGGTCCTGATCGTCCCGAACCGCACGGACGTCGACGGGATCGAGCGCGACCTCCTGCGGCGCACGGGCGCGCTGCTGGCCGGGTCGATCGGGACCTTCGACGACGTCTTCGGCGAGCTGGCGCTGGGCGCGCCCGACGCACGCCCGGTCGCGAGCGACGCGCAGCGCGCCCTCATCGCGCGGCGGGCGCTCGCTGCCACCGCGCTGAACGGCCTCGGCCGCTCGGCGCGCTTCGCCGGCTTCGCGGACGCGCTGCTGGCGGTGCTCGGCGAGCTCGAGTCCGGCCTCCTCGACCCCGAGCAGCTCGACGGCGACCTCGCGCTCCTCTACTCGGCCTACCGCGCCGAGCTCGACCGGCTCGGGCTGTGGGACCGCGACCTGCTGCGCCGCCGCGCGGTCGAGCGGCTCCGCTCCGAGCTCGATTCGTGGGACGGGCGGCCCGTCTTCGCGTACGGCTTCGAGGACCTGACCGGCGCCGAGTGGGGACTGCTGGAGGCGCTGTCGGCACGCACCGAGGTGTCCGTGTCCCTGCCCTACGAGCCCGGCCGCGCCGCCTTCGCATCGCTGCGGCGCACGCAGGAGGACCTCGCCGCGCTCGCGGGCGGGTCGATCGAGGAGCTCCCGCCGCGCGCCGTCGAGTACGGCCCCGCTGCGCTCGCGCACCTCGAACGCCACCTCTTCGCCGACACCCCGCCCGCCGCACCCGAGCTGGAGGGCGCGATCCGCTTCTTCGAGGGCGCGGGCGCGCGCGGCGCCCTCGAGCTCGTCGCCGAGGAGGTCCGCGAGCTCGCCCAGGCAGGGACGCCGCTCGCGGAGATCGCCCTCGTCGTGCCCTCGATCGAGCGCTGGCGGGCTCCGCTCGAGACCGTGCTCGGCACGCTCGGGATCCCGTTCGCGATCGAGGGGCGCATCAGGCTCGGGCAGGTCCCGCTCGGGCAGGCGCTGCTCGCGCTGCTGCGCTTCGAGTGGCAGCAGGGCGGCCGGCGTGACCTCTACGCGTTCCTGCGCTCGCCCTACTCGGGCTTCGCGCGCTCGAACGTCGACTTCCTCGAGGGGCGGCTCCGCGGCCGCGGCGTCTCGGCGCGCGAGTCGGTCGAGGAGGAGACCGTCCGGCTCCGCGACGGGCAGCCGCTGCCGCCGCTCGAGGCGCTGCGCGGGGCCGCAGGCCCGGTCGAGGCGGTCCGGTCGCTCACGGCGGCGATGCTGCGCAGCGCCCACGGCGTCGACGCGCCGCCGGTCGGCGAGGCGAGCAGGGCCGACCTGCGCGCCTACGACGCCCTGGCGCGCGTGCTCGACGAGCTCGACGGCTGGCGTGCCCTCGGGGGCGACCTGGCCGCGGACGACGTGCTCGCCGCGCTCGAGCACGCCGAGGTCCGCCTCGGCGCGGCCGGCGAGAGCGGCCGGGTGGCCGTGCTCGACCTCGGCCGGGCGCGCACGAGGCGCTTCGACGCCGTCTTCCTGCTCGGGCTCGAGGAGGGGTCGCTGCCGCGCCGCTCGAGCCCGTCGCCGTTCCTGGACGACGACGCCCGCGGAGAGCTCGACCGGACGGCGGCGGCGCGGCTGACCCGGCCCGACCCCGTCGAGCGCGAGCGCTACCTCTTCTACACGGCCTGCACCCGGGCGACGCGCCGGCTCACGCTCGTGCGGGAGGCCGCGACGGACGAGGGGAGCCCGCGCGAGCCGAGCCCGTTCTGGGACGAGGTCGCGGCGCTCTTCGACCCGGACGACGTCCAGCGCTGGACGCGCCGCCGGCCACTCTCGCAGCTGACCTGGGAGCTGGAGGAGGCGCCGACCGAGCGCGAGCGGCTGCGCGCGCTCGCCCTGCTCGCGGTGGCGGCGCCGGCGGATGCCGAGGCGCTCGCCTCGGCCAACGGCTGGGAGCGCCGGCTCGAGCGCGCGCGCCGCGCGTTCGACCGGGAGACGCGTCTCCGCCACCCGCGCGTGCTCGCCGAGCTGTCGGCGAAGACGCCCTTCAACGTCACCGAGCTCGAGCGCTTCGCCGACTGCTCGTCGGCCTGGTTCTTCGAGCGCCTGATCTCGCCGCGCCAGATCGACCGGAAGGTCGACGCGATGATGCGCGGCTCGGTCGCGCACACGACGCTGCACCGCTTCTACGCCGGGCTGCCGCGCGCGATCGGGGCGGACAGCGTCGACGAGGAGCGGCTCGACCAGGCGCTCGCCTTCCTGGGCGAGTGCCTCGAGGGCGCGCTCGCGGGCGTGAAGATGGAGATGACGGAGCTGGAGCGCCGCGAGCTGGAGCAGAGCCTCCGCCGCGACCTCGAGCAGTTCGTCCGCGACGAAGCCGTCGCGGGCCTGCCGCTCGTGCCCAGGCGCTTCGAGGTCGGGTTCGGCTCCGAGCGGTCGTCGCCGGAGCTCCAGCGCGGGCTCGACCTCGGCGACGGGGTCACGCTCTCCGGGAAGATCGACCGGATCGACGTCGATCCCGGCAGCGCGCGCGGGATCGTGCAGGATTACAAGTCCGGCCGCACCGGCCACTCGGCGGCGGAGATCGAGAAGGAGCTGCGGCTGCAGATCCCGCTCTACATGCTCGTCCTCCGCGACCTCGTCGGGATCGAGCCGCTCGGCGGGCTCTACCGGCCGCTCGCGGGCGAGCGGAAGCCCCGGGGCCTGCTCCGCGCCGAGGCGAAGGACGACGTCCTGCCTGGCTTCGCCCGGAACGACTACCTCGAGGAGGACGCGTTCTGGGCGCAGGTCGAGGGCGCGCGCGACCTCGCCCGCGGGCTCGCGCAGCGGATCCGCGCCGGCGACGTCAGGCACGACCCGAAGGGGACGGACGGCTGTCCGGCCTGGTGCGACCTCTGGCGGATGTGCCGGATCAGGCGCGCGTGAGAACGCCCAACGACCAGCAGGCGGCCGCGATCGCAGCGCGCGGCCAGGTGTTCGTCTCCGCGGGAGCCGGCACGGGCAAGACGACCGTGCTCGTGGAGCGCTTCGTCGAGGCGGTCTGCGAGCGCGGCCTCGACGTCGAGTCGCTGCTCGTGATCACGTACACCGAGCGCGCGGCGGGCGAGCTGAGGGGTCGCGTCCGCGCGCGCCTGCACGAGCTCGGCCGGCACGACCTGGCGCGCTCGCTCGACGGCGCCTGGATCTCGACGATCCACGGCTTCTGCCTGCGCCTCCTGAAGGCGCACCCGTTCGCGGCTGGGCTCGACCCCCGCTTCCGCATCCTCGACGAGAGCCAGGGGCGGGTCGTCCGCACCGAGGCGTTCGAGGCCGCCCTGAACGAGTTCTGCGCCGGCGACGACCCCGAGCGGCTGCGCCTGCTCGCGACCTATGGCGCCTCCGGCCTTCGGCGCATGCTCACGAGCGTGTACGAGACGCTCCGCTCGGCCGGCCGCGAGCTCGTGCTCGAGCTCGGCGAGCGGACGGGCGTGAAGGCGCGCCTCGCCGAGCTCGCCGAGGCTGCCCGCTGCCTCGCGGACGACGCGGAGGCCAGCCCCGCCGCGCGCGCCGCGGCGGCGCAGGCGCTCGCGCTCGCCGGGGAGCCGCCGGCCGCCGACCGCCTGCTCGACCTCTCCGGCCTCCGTGCGCGCGGCGAGCGGGCGGCGAGCTACGAGGAGGCGCGCAAGGCCGTCGAGCAGGCCGCTCTCGACGAGCTCGCGCTGCGCGACCGCGAGCTGCTCGAGGAGCTTCTGCGCCGCTTCGCGGAGGCGTACGCGGCCGCGAAGGACCGCGAGTCGGCGCTCGACTTCGAGGACCTGCAGCTGCGCGCCCGGGACCTCCTCCGCGACGACGAGGCGATCCGCGAGCGGGAGCGGCTGCGCTTCCGCTCGATCATGGTCGACGAGTTCCAGGACACGAACCGCCTCCAGTGCGACCTCGTCGACCTGCTGACCGGCCCCGGCACGGAGCGGTTCTTCGTCGGCGACGAGTTCCAGTCGATCTATGGCTTCCGGCACGCGGACGTCGGCGTCTTCCGCGAGCGCCGCGAGCAGGCGGAGACGCTGCTGCCGCTGACGCGCAACTATCGCTCCCGGCCCGAGGTGCTCGCGGTCGTCAACCACCTCTTCGGGGCGGAGTTCGGCGAGCAGTTCCAGCCGCTCGCGGCGTCGGGTGAGTTCCCCGACCCGGTCTTCGGGACGCCGGTCGAGCTGCTCGTCACGGACAAGTCGGCGTATGCCGACAGCGGCACCCACTGGCGCCGCGGCGAGGCGAGGAACGTCGCCCGCCGCGTCAAGGAGCTCGTCGACTCGGGGGCGGCCGAGGCGGGGGAGATCGTCCTCCTCTTCGCCGCCGGCACGGATGCGGAGTGGTACGAGGAGGAGCTCCGCTCGGCCGGACTCGCCACCTACCGCGCGACCGGCCGCGGCTACTTCGGCCAGCAGCAGGTCGTCGACCTGCTCTCGTACCTGCGGCTGCTCCAGAACCGGTACGACGACGAGGCGCTCGTCACCGTGCTCGCGTCGCCGTTCGTCGGCGTTTCGAACGACGGGATC
>Ga0299913_10001164_pt1 | contig 18887 bp, 18 predicted proteins | sample RVTome_9_FD_201360 | JGI IMG/M metagenome (GOLD analysis project Ga0299913, IMG submission 201360) | Soil microbial communities from uranium-contaminated site in the Upper Colorado River Basin, Wyoming, United States - RVT155D38 (version 2) ... | reverse complement strand
TCGGCGCGCTCGGCGTCCATCTCCTCCAGCACCGGGTGGACGACGCGGCAGGGCCCGCACCACGGCGCCCAGAAGTCGACCAGTACCGGTCCCTCGGAATCGAGGACGTCGGACTGGAAGTTGGCGTCGGTCACATCGGTGAGCTTGCCCGGCACGTTGGTCTCCTGTGGTTAGTTGCTGCTGTGGGTACCTACTATACAAAGTGAAGCAAGGCCGCACTCCGGGTGGCGCGAAGCGGCTCCCTCGGCAGCCACCCGCCTGCTGGGAGCATAATCGCCGGTGGTTCGGCGGCGGTGTTTGTGGCCGCCATTAGTGCTGGCCCGGCCGCTCGATTTGGCGGCGCTCGCCGTCGATTCCGCGCCTCCGGAGCCGCATCGCCGGCACCTTCCAGGCGGCCTCGGCGACGATCGCCTTCGTCATCTTCGAGCTCCCCTCCCGGCGGTCTCGGAAGACGATCGGGATCTCCACCACCCGGAATCCAGCCCGGATCGCCCGGAAGGTGGTCTCGACCTGGAAGGCGTAGCCGCGGGAGCTGACCGTGTCGAGGTCGATCGCCTCCAGGACCGCCCGCCGGTAGCACTTGAAGCCCCCGGTGAGGTCGCGGACCTCGAGCCCGAGGATCGAGCGCGCGTAGCGGCTGCCGCCACGGCTGATCGCGCGCCGAACCCGCCCCCACTCGGTGACGCCGCCGCCGGGGACGTAGCGCGAGCCGATCACCAGGTCGGCGTCCGCCGCCGCCCGCAGCAGCCGCGGCAGGTAGGAGGGATCGTGGGAGAAGTCGGAGTCCATCGCCACCACCAGCTCCGCGCCGCCCGCGAGCGACCGTTTGAAGCCGGCGACGTAGGCGGGGCCCAGGCCCTCCTTGCGCTCGCGGTGCAGGACCTCGACGTCGTCGTGCTCGCCGGCGAGCCGGTCGGCGATCTCGCCGGTCCCGTCGGGCGAGTTGTCGTCGACCACCAGGACCCGGCGGGACTCCGGTAGCCGCTCCAGCACCGCCGGCACCATCCGGTCGAGGTTGTCGGCCTCGTTGTAGGTGGGCAGCACCAGCCAGACCCGCGGGTCCGCGGCGTGGTCTTCAGCCGGGGCGGTGCCCGCGTCGGTCACGGCGCGGGATGCTAGACGGGTCCGGCTAACGCTCGCACTAGCCTGCCGGGCATGCGCAACGCCGAGATCGCCGCCGCCCTCCGGGAGCTCGGGGTCCTCTACGAGCTCGACGGGGCGGACCGCTACCGGGTGCTCGCCTACAGGGAGGCGGCGCGTACGGCTGCCGGGAGCCCGCTGTCGCTCGAACAGCTAGCCGAGGAGGGCAGGCTGACCGAGCTGCCCGCGATCGGCGCCACCCTGGCGGAGAAGATCGTCACCCTGCTGAAGACCGGCAGCATCCCCTCCGCCGACAAGCTGAAGGCGAAGTTCCCCGCCACCCTGGTCGAGGTGACGCGGGTGCCGGGGCTGGGGGCGAAGACCGCGCGGCGGCTCTACGACGAGCTCGGGGTGGAGAGCCTCGAGCAGCTCCGCGCGGCGGCCGAGGACGGAAAGCTCCGCGAGATCAAGGGGATGGGGCCGAAGGTGGAGGAGCGGGTGCTCGAATCGCTGAAGGGCATCGCCGAGACCGGCCCGGGCGAGCGGATGCTGCTCTCGAACGTCCTGCCCGTGGCCGAGGAGATCCGCGCCGACCTGCTGGAGCTCGGGATCGCCGAGCGGATCGAGATCGCCGGCTCGGCCCGGCGCTGGACCGAGACCTGCAAGGACCTGGACCTGGTCGCGGTCACCGGTGACCCGGCCGCGCTCTCGGAGGCCCTCGCCACCCACGGCCTCTCGGCCGAGGGCCGAGGAGGGGGGGACGAGAAGGCGAGTGTGCTCACCCACGCGGGGCTCTCGGTCGACGTCCGCTTCGGCGCCGATCGCAACTTCGGCAACCTGATGCAGCACTTCACCGGCTCCGCCGCCCACAACGTCCAGCTCCGCGAGCGCGCCCTGGCGCGCGGCCTCTCGGTCTCAGAGCACGGCGTCGCCAAGATCGAGGGCAAGAAGGTCCACCGCTTCGCCGAGGAGGCCGGCGTCTACGAGCTGCTCGGACTGCCCTACATCGAGCCCGAGCTGCGCGAGGGCCGCGGCGAGATCGAGGCCGGCGACTCGGGCGAGCTGCCCGAGCTGGTCACGGTGGATGACATCCGGGGCGATCTGCACTGCCACACCACCCTCTCGGACGGCCGCAACACCCTCGAGGAGATGGCGGAGGCCGCCCGCCGCCGCGGCTACGCCTACCTCGCGGTGACCGACCACTCCGCCACCCACGGCTTCGGCAACGACGTCACCGCCAAGCAGCTCGCGAAGCGGATCGAGGAGGTCCGGGCCTACAACGAATCGGCCCCGCGCGGCTTCCGGCTGCTGGCCGGCTCCGAGGTCAACCTCGGGATGGACGGCGAACCCGACTACCCCGACTCGCTGCTCGCCGAGCTCGACTGGGCGATCGGCTCCGTCCACACCTCGTTCGCGATCGGCGAGGCGAAGATGACCGAGCGGGTGATCGCGGCGATGGACCACCCCCTGATCGACTGCATCGGGCACCTCACCGGGCGGCTGCTGCTGCGGCGCGAGCCCTACGGCGTCGACATCGAGCGGATCGCCGAGGCGGCGGCGCGGACCGGGACCATGTTGGAGATCAACGGCAACCCCAACCGCCGCGACCTCAACGAAGGCCACGCCAAGATCGCCGCCGAGGCCGGGGTGACGATCGTCTGCAACACCGACGCCCACGGCGTCGAGACGCTCGACAACATCAAGTACTCGGTCGCCACCGCCCGCCGGGCCTGGCTGGAGTCCAAGCAGATCGCCAACACCCGGACCTGGCGCTCACTGGCGCCGCTGCGGAAGCGCGCGAGACGGGCCTGACTCTCGTCGTCAGCTTCCCAGCAGGGCCCCGTAGGCCTGGCACGCGTTCGCTGTGCCGTTGTGCCTCAGGGTGAGCGTGCCGCCGACGATCGTCCGAGGCGTTCCGTCGCCGTTGATGGTGAACGTGATCGTGCGCGTTTGGTTGAGGGCGCTTGCGAGCGTCGTGTCGGTTCCGCCGAACACAGCCGTGGGGCCGGTCCCCGGCTCGTGGTAGACGGCCGAGAGCCCGTTCGTCGTGCGCGCCTGCAGGAACGCCTGCTCCACACCTCCGCTGCAGAACAGCTTGAACTCCACGCTGCCGATCGTCGCCAGCACAACTTTGGGATCTCCCTCGACCGCCGAACCGAACGGGTTCGCGGCGGAGACCCCGTCGACCTGACCTGCGTTCGCCGCCGACGCGGCGCTGTCAGCGCTTCCCGCGTAGTTAGCGGTACTGGCGTGAGTAGCGGTACTCGCGTGGGTAGCGGTACTCGCGTGACTGACCGAAAGCTCCCCCGCGAGCCCGCGCACCTTCTTTGACGCGATCTTCCGGATCTGCTTCTTCTCCTTCTTACTCAACGCCGTGCTCGCCACCTCGGCGATCGAGCTGCTGGCCAACGCGGCGATCACGGCGATGCACGCGACGACGAGCGCCGCCCCGCCCGCGGAGGGCCTCCACCGGCCGATCCGTCTCATGTGACCTCCCCGTTCCACACCTCCACCGAATCCGACTTCGACCTTAGCCCTCGCCCATCGCTCCGTCAAGCCGCCGCTGGCGGCGGGGGTGGAGGCTTCGGCTGCGTGGGGCGGTCCCGGCGCAAGCCGGGGGTGCGGACCAGGCGCACCGGTTGCAGGGCCGAGCCCGGCTCGACGTAGAAGCGGACCCCGTCGCGGTCCTCGATCGCTGTCACTGCCGCCTCACGGGCGCGCATCGCCAGCGCCGCCGCCAGGGAGAAGCCGGTGCCGACCGCGGCAACCCCGGCCCAGAGGAACCCGAGGCCGCCGGCGATCAGGGCGAAGACGATCAGCGGCCAGAGCCGCGCCAGCGCCGCCCGCCCCGGCGACTCGGCGTCGGTGGGGAGCGACGGGGTCGTCTGCGCCGAGGTGAGCACGGGGGCGATCGCCTCGGCCGCGCGCGAGGGACGACCGAGCACGATCCCGATCGCGAGCGCCGCCGGCCACCAGCCGGCCGCCACGATCAGGGTGAGGGTGTCGTCCTCGCGGTTGGCGCTGATCACCGCCACCGCCGCGAGCGCGGTCGCGGTCGCGGCCGCGAGCAGGGCCGTCGATCGCAGCAGGTCGACGTAGGCCATCGCTCAGGCCGTGAGCGCGCGCAGGAGCTCGACGAACCCGGGCAGCCCCGCGACGGTGAGATCGGCGGCGTCGGCGACCTCGGTCGGGGCCTCCTCGGCGGTCACCGCAACGCATACCGCCGCCTTCAACTCGCCGTCGGCGGCGAGGGTGCGCAGGGCCGCGAAGGCGTCGAGGTCGGTGCGGTCGTCGCCGCCGTACAGCGCGGCGTCGACGGGCTTTGCCGGGATCAGCGCCGCCACCGCGATCCCCTTGTTGATAGCGACGTTCGGCCTGATCTCCAGCACCTTGCGCCCGCGGTGGGGGACCAGCCCCCGCCACTCGGCCTCGGCGGCGATCTCGCTCGCCAGCGACTCCGCCTCCCCCTCGTTCGCTGCGCCGCGCCAGTGCAGGGCGACGATCGCGCCCTTGTCCTCGATCCGCATCCCCGCGCGGTCGAGTTGGCCGCGGTCGAGCCCGGCGACGAACTCGGCGGCGTCCCGGTCGTGGCCGTCGAGCGACGGATCCGGGTGGGGTTCGGTGTTGCCCGGGAGGAGGATCTCGAACCCGTGGTTGCCGGAGTAGGCGAGCTCGTCAAGCCCGACCACCCGCTTCGCGTCGAGCGCGCGGCGGCCGCTGACGCAGGCGACGAGCGCGTAGCGCGCGGCGAGCTCGCGCAGGAGCGAGCGCGTCTGGTCGGGGACGGCCGCGTCGGTGGGGCGGGCGACGATCGGGGCCAGGGTGCCGTCGACGTCGATCAGGATCGCCGCCCGGTCCGGGTCGGCGCGCAGCGGCGCCAGCGCCGCGCCGAGCTCGCCGTCCGGGCCTGTTTCGCCGCCCTCCACCTGCCCTAGTATCGCCGCCCGTGCGGAGGATCCTCCAGCTCGCCGCGATCGGGACCGCCGCCGGCGCCTTCAGCGGGCTGTTCGGGGTCGGCGGGGGAACGGTGATCGTTCCCCTGCTGATCTTCTGGCTCGGCTACGGGGATCGCGAGGCGACCGGGACCAGCATGGCGGCGATCGCGGTGATCGCCGCGATCGCGGTCGCGTTCCAGGCCGCCTACGGGAACGTGGACGCGGGCAAGGCCGCGCTCGTCGGGGTGCCGGCGATTGCCGGCGCCTTCGCGGGGACCGCGCTGCAGCAGCGCCTGCCCGAGCGCATGATCTCCCTGCTCTTCGGGCTCCTCCTGGTCGGGATCGCGATCGAGCTGATCGTTCCGTGACCGACCTGCTCACAGCGTTGGTCGGCCTGCTCGCCGGGGTGGTCGGCGGGCTGCTCGGCGTCGGCGGCGGCATCCTCTTCGTTCCCGCCCTGACCATCCTCCAAGACCAGCCCCAGGTCGAGGCCGAGGCGACCTCGCTGCTCGCGATCGTCCCCGTCGCGATCGCGGCGACGATCAGCCAGCGCGGCTACGGCAACCTCCGGCTCCGCGACGGCCTGCTGATCGGCGCCCTCTCCGCCGCCGGCGCCGGCGCCGGGGTCGTCGTCGCCAACGAGGTCAGCCAGCGCGCCCTCGAGCTGGGATTCGCCGCCCTGATCCTCTTCATCGCCGCGCGGCTCTTCCTCCGCGCCTTCCGCGCCGCCGGGACCTAGATGAGTGATTCCACGGCGCCGTGTGACCGGTGGCGCGCGTGGCCAAGCAGATCGAGGACGCAGGGCGAAGCCCTTGGTGGTGCCAAGGGCGAGCCCGAGGACGAAGAGCTGCGCAGTGCCACGCGCGTCATCCGGGCGTGCGTGGTCGTGGGATCACTCATCTAGCCCGCTCGCCCCTGCTGGAGGCCGTGCTCGAGCGCTCCCTTCACCCCCGCCTCGAGCGCGTTCAGGCGGTAGAGCGCCAGCGCCTCCGGTGAGCCGAAGCCGCGAGCGCCCCCGGAGCGGCCGGCGTCGGCGCCGTGGTGGGAGAGGAGGCAGTGCAGCATCGCGGCGCGCCGCTCGGCGGGCAGATCGACCGCCGCGGCCCCGACGATCTCGGCCCCGAGCGCGAGGTGGCCGAGCAGGCGTCCCTCCTCGGTGATCTCGAACTCGGCGCCGTAGCTGAATTCGCGCACCTTGCCGACGTCGTGCAGGAGCGCCGCCGCCATCAGCAGGTCGGAGTTCAGGCGCGGGTGAAGCTGGCAGAGGTCGCCGACCAGGGTCCCGACCGCGACGGTGTGCTCGAGCAGGCCGCCGAGGTAGGCGTGGTGGCCGGCCCGGGTGCAGGGGGCACGGCGGAACCCGCTCGCGACCGGCTCGGTTAGGAGGACCGCCTCGACCACCGCCCGCAGGCCCGGGTCGTGGACCTCGCGGGTGAGGTGCTCGAGGAATCCGACCAGCTCCTCGGTGTCGCGGTAGGCGGAGGGGAGGAAGGCGGCGGGATCGAGGTCGGCGCCCTCGAGCCGGTGGATCTCCTCGATCTCGGCGACGAGCTCGCCCCGGAAGCGCTCGACTCGGCCGGCGACCCGGACCGCGTCGCCGCGGTCGAAGCGGGCGGCGAGCCGGTCCACCTCGCGGAAGCCACGGGCGGTGATCGAGCCGCTGCGGTCGCGCAGTTCGAGGGACAGGTATGGCGAGCCGTTCCGGGCGGTCAGCCGCTCCTTGCGGACGCAGGCGTAGTCGCCGCGGAAGCGCTGCCCGGCGGAGAGCGAGGCGATCGTCGGGGCGGCGGCGCGCACCACGGGATCTTCGCAACCGGTGCGGCCGGACAGCCGCGACCGAGACCGGCGGGCGCCGCGGCCGGGTGTACTACGCTCGTTCGATGGACGCGCTTGCCTGGGAGGCGCAGCCGCCACCCCTCCGTTCGCCGATGCTGGTCTGCGCCTTCGCAGGCTGGAACGACGCCGCCGGAGCGGCGACCACCGCCCTCACCACCGCGGCGGAGTCGCTGGATGCGGAGTTGATCGCGCAGGTCGATCCCGAGGAGTTCTTCGACTTCCAAGCGAACCGGCCCACGATCCGCCTCAGCGAGGGCCAGACCCGCGAGATCGAGTGGCCGGGGAACGTCCTGCTCGCCGCAACCCCCGAGGGCGCCGAGCGCGACCTCGTCCTCCTCGCCGGCACCGAGCCGAACCTGCGCTGGCGCACCTTCAGCGAGGGCCTCGCCGAGGTCGCCGAGGAGCTCGGGGTGGAGATGGTGGTCACGCTCGGAGCGCTGATCGCCGACGTCGCCCACACCATGCCGGTCCCGATCACCGGCTTGGCCTCCGATCCGGAGATGGTCGAGCGTCTCGACCTCCAGCGCTCCAACTACGAGGGCCCGACCGGAGTCGTCGGCGTCCTCCACGACGCCTGCAACCGCCGCGGCATCCCTTCGGCGAGTCTCTGGGCGGCGGTCCCCCACTACGTCGCCGCGGTCCCCAATCCGAAGGCCGCGCTGGCGCTGCTGCGCCGGCTCGAGTCGCTGGTCGGGGTGGCGGTCGAGGCCTCCGGGCTGGACGAGGAGACCGAGTCCTTCGAGCGCCAGGTCTCCAACGCCGTCTCCGCCAACCCCGAGATCGAGGAGCTGGTCCAAAAGCTCGAGCGCGAGCAGGCCGAGCAGCTCAGCCTCGACGAGGACATCCCCTCCGGCGAGGCGCTCGCCCGCCAGTTCGAGCACTTCCTGCGCCAGCAGGGCCCCGGGCCCGACGGCGGCCAGAACTAGATCGCCCTCAGGCCTCCGAGGCGGGGCAGATCAGCCGGAAGTCGCACCAGGAGCAGATCTCGGGGGAGGGGCGGGGCTCGAAGTCCTGGCTCAGGATCCCCTCTCCCACCTCCAGCACCGTTCCCTCTACCCGCTCCAGGTCGTCGGCGGAGGCGCCGACCGCGACCTTCTCGTCGGCGAGCACATACCAGTAGCTGCCGGCGGCGCCGTCGAGGCGCCAGGCTTCGCGGGCGGCGAGGCGGTAAATCGCGAGCTGCACGTCGGACTCGAGCTCGCGCTTCGGCTTCGGGTCGCCGGTCTTGTAGTCGATCAGCTCATAGCCGCCCTCCGGGAGCTCGTCGACCCGGTCCACCCGGCCCCGCAGATGGTGGGGGCCGACCTGGAAGTCGAACTTGCGCTCGACCCAGCGCGGGCTGGAGCCGCTGGTGCTCTCACGCGCGTGGTAGCGGCGCAGTGCCTCGATCGCCCGCTCGCGGTACTGGAGCTCGTCATCTGAGTCGCCGAAGCCGGCCCGGCGCCAGGCGGCGGCGAACAGGGTCATCAGCCGGTTGAGGCTGTTGGGACCGGACTCGGGGTCCTGGCCGTGGAAGCGCTCCAGCACCTGGTGGATGACGATCCCGAAGCGCTGGTTGATCGTCGGCTCCTGGGGGATCCCGAAGACGCGCGCGAACTTGTACTTGAGCGGGCAGGTGCGGTAGAGATCGATGTCGGTCGCCGACAGCGCCAGTCCGTCCCCCCGGCGAGGGAGGAACGCCTCCAGCGAGGGCTCGTCGCGGGCGGCGACCAGCTCGCCCCGACGCCGGCGCTCGCCGTCGGCCTCGACCAGGTAGTCGTCGAGCGCGGAGGAGGAGAGGCTCTCGCGCTGGCCCTCGGAGGCGCCCTGGCCGACCAGGTCGTTGATCGCGGCCAGCGCCTCGGCCGTCGGCTCCTCGCCCGGTCGCTGGATCAGGGCGGAGAGCTTGAGCAGCTCGAGGAAGCGGGCGACGGCGCGGTTGACGTCGATGTAGGTGTCCAGGCGGGGCTCGTTGAGGCTGCCCCCCGCCCGCCACGCCTCCTCCAGCACCTCGTCCTGGATCATCCGGTAGGTCGCGTGCAGGCCCTCGGCGGGTCCGTACAGCTCCTCGCCGTGCTCCTCCTCTCGCGCGTCGAGGACCGCCCGCGCCTCCTCGTAGAAGGGAGAGGGCCGCAGGTCCCCGTCCTCGCCGCCCTCGGCGCGGGTCAGCACCAGTCCGGCGCGGGCGCGGGTCATCGCCATGTACAGCAGCCGCCGCTGGGCCTCCTCGTGACCGCTGGTCGGCCCCCCGAGCGCGAGCGGCACCTGTGCCGCCCCGGGGGGAACCGGTCCCGGCACCGTCGCCGCGTCGAGGCCGACGACGAAGATGCGGTCGAACTCGAGTCCCTTCAGCTCCCCGAAGGGGATCACCCGGATCGCGCCGGCGGTCTGCATCGCCGCCTCGTCCTCTGGGGAGACGCCGGCCTCGGAGACGGCGACCAGGTAACGGACGAACTCGCGGGCGGAGCCTCCGGGCTCGCGCCGGGTCCAGACTGCCGCCAGCTCACCGAGCCGGGAGAGGTTGCGGAGGCGCTCGACCGCCTCGGGGTGGGCGGCGAAGAGGCGCTGGCGGCGGAAGCCGACCCGCTCGATCAGGCGCCGGACGAAGACGTCGGTCGGGAGCTCGCCCATCGCCTTCGCAGCCGCCCCGTGCAGGCCGAGGAAGCGACGGATCCGGTCGCGGGCCTCGGGCGGGATCTGCGGGCTCTCCAGGGAGGCCTCGAGCGCGGAGACCATGTCGAGCTTGCGGCGGCGGGCGATCGTGGTGCAGCGGGCGAGGTCGACGGCGCGCAGCTCGACCGGGGGGCGGCTCAGCGCCCGCACCGCCGCGGCGGCGTCGGTGGGGTCGGCGAGCAGCCGCAGCCAGGCGATCACGTCGCGGACTTCGGGCCGCAGGTAGAAGGCGCCGCCACCGGTGATCCGGTGCGGGACCCGGCGCTCCTCGAGTGCCCCGGCGATCGTCCGGGAGTAGCCGCCGCTCTCCGGGACGGCGACGCAGGTCCGTTCGATGTCGAGCTCGCCGGCAGCCAGCGCCGACTCGATCGCCCGGGCCACAGCTTGCGCCTCGGCCCGCTCGTTCGCGCACCTCCAGAACGCGACCTCGGTCTCGGGCCCGAGCGCGCGGCGGGGCTGCTCGCCGTGACTCTCGGCGGGCGCGATCACGGCGTGCGCGGCGTCGAGGAGCTCGCCGCCGTATCGGTGGGCGCCCTCCAGCGCCAGCTCCGCGAGCGCATCGCCGAACGCTGCTCGAGCCCAGCCGGCGGCGCCGCCGCAGCGGGCCCGCGCCTGGTCGTCGTCGCTGGCGAGGATCACGGAGCCCGCTTCGCGGGCGAGGCGGTCGATCAGCGAGCGCTCGGCCGGGCAAGCGTCCTCGAGCTCGTCGACCAGCAGGTGCGGGAAGCGGTCGGCAACCGCATCGGCCAGCCCCGGACGCTCGCCGAGCAGCCGGGTCAGCTCCAGCAGCGCCGAGCCCTCGTCGATCGCGCCCGCCTCGGTGAGGATCGCATCGTGGAGCTCGTAGAGGTCGGCGAACTCGCGCTCGCGCTCGGCCGAGTCGCGGGCGGCGCCGTCGCCCGCCTCCGCCGTCAGCTCGTCGCTCCAGGCGCGGAACTGCTCGGTCTGCACCCCCGCCGCCTTCAGCGCGTCGATCCGGGCGATCAGCCGCGCGAGGAGGCCGGCGGCGTTGCCGCGGATCTCGTGGCGGCGGAGGGGGAGGTCGTCGAGGCGGTCGAGCAGCAGCGCCAGGCGCTCGGCGGCGCTGAGCTGCTCGAGGAAGGGGTTGAGCCCGGCCTCGGCTGCGTGCTCGTGCAGGAGCCGCATCGCCGCCTCGCGGTGGGAGAGGACGACGATCTCCTCGAAGGCGCCGGAGACCCGTCCCTCCGCCCGGGTTCGTAGCCCGAGGGCGCTGGTCCGCGATCCGGTCAGGGCGAGCGCGCCCTCGCCGGCCTCGGCCAGCCGCGCGAGGCGGGCCGCGAGCGCCTCGGTCCGGCCCGAGCCGGCGACCCCGACGACTAGCAGTTTTCCCTGCTCGCGCGAGGCGACCTCGCGCTGGGGCTCGCTGAGCGCGATCGGCCTTTCCTCCACTGGCGGCATCCCGATCCAGGCTAGCGCCAGCCCTCGTCGCTCCTGCCCGGCGGAGCCGCAATTTGCGGGGCACCGGGCGAGCCTGCTCCTGGAATTGCTCATCTAGCATCACCTCGGTGGCCGAGCCGGTCACAACCGAGCGGTGGCTGGCGGCCTTCCGGCGCGCGGTCGAGGCCCAGAAGCGGGTTTTCGCCGATCACCCCGGGGTGGCCGAGCGCAGCCGTTACGAGGGGTTGGGGGAGGGCGGCGACCGCACCCTGGCGATCGACCGCCTCTGCGAGGACGCCCTGTTCGCCGAGCTGGATGCCCTCCACGCCGATGGGCACGAGTTCGTCGCGATCGCCGAGGAGCGCGGGTCGGTCGCGTTCGGAGAGCCCGACGGGGCCCCGCGGGTCGTGGTCGATCCGATTGACGGCTCGCTCAATGCCCGCCGCACGGTTCCCTGCCACAGCTTCTCGATCGCGGTCGCCGACGGCGAGGCGATGGACGCGGTCCGGCTCGGCTATGTCTACGAGTTCGGCGCCGGTGAGGAGTTCATCGCGGTCGCCGGGCGGGGGGCCACCCTCGACGGCGAGCCGATCTCGGTGCCCGACGGCGACGGACTCGAGTTGGTCGCGCTGGAGGCGAGCAAGCCCGAGCGGGTCGCCGCCGCCTGCGGCGTCCTCGACGGCCACGCTTACCGGATCCGCTCGCCCGGGACGATCGCGGTGGGCCTCTGCTACGTGGCCGCCGGCCGCTTCGACGGGCTGATCACCACCCGGCCCTGCCGCTCGGTCGACGTCGCCGCCGCCCAGCTGATCGCCCGCGAGGCGGGAGCCCGACTTCGCTTCGGGGAGCTCGCCCTCGATGCCGCTCCGCTCGACCTCTCCGCTCGCTACCACGTCGCCACCGCGCGGACCGAGTCCGACCTGGACCTGCTCGCCCGCGCCCAGGAGGCGGTGGGATCGTGAGCCGGGTCGTCGACTGGGGCCTGGCCGAGCGGATCGCGGTCGGACTCGCCGGGGAGGGGCCAGCCTGGGAGGGCGACACAGAGGAGCTGCGATCGGAGTCCGAGCGGGCGGCGAGCCTGGTCGGGCGCTACACGGGCCTGAAGGCGCGCGGGCGTGTGCCCGAGGCAGAGCTGATCGGCCGCGCGGAGTGGGCGCGGATCAACCTCGAATCGTTCCGCGCGCTCTCCGGCCAGGTGGAGGAGGTCCTGTCGCAGCGGATCCGCCAGGACGGGCGTCCCGGCGGCGTCCCGGAGCGGATCGCGCGGGCGGCGACCGGGGCGGAGGTCGGCCTGGCGGTCGGCTACCTCGCCCAGCGGGTGATCGGCCAGTACGACGTCGCCCTGATCGGCCCGACGCGGGCGCCGCGGTTGCTCTTCGTCGGACCGAACCTCTCCGCAGCTCGCGAGCGCCTCCGGGTCGACCGCGACCTCTTCCTGCGCTGGATCGCCCTGCACGAGACCACGCACGCGGTCCAGTTCGCGGCCGTCCCCTGGCTGCGCGAGTACCTCGGGGAGACCGCCGAAGAGCTGTTCGAGAAGGCGGCGATCGAGGTGAAGCCGGGTGAGCTGGTCTCGAAGCTGATCTCGCTCGGCCCGCGCGAGTTGATCCGCACCTTCGCCAGCGGAGAGCTCGCCCAGCTGCTGTGGACCGAGCCCCAGCGGCGGTTGGTCGACCGTTTGATGGGGGCGATGACGATCGTCGAGGGCTACGCCGAGCACGTGATGGACGCCGTCGGCGACCAGCTCGATCCCGGCTATGCCGACCTGCGCCAGGCGCTCGACCGCGATCGCGAGCGTCGGGGGCCGCTCGACTCGCTCGTCTCGAAGCTGCTCGGCCTGGAGATGAAGATGGCCCAATACCGGCGGGGGAAGGCGTTCGCCGACGAGGTCGCCGGCCGCGCCGGGATCCGCGGCCTGAACACGGTCTGGCGCGGCCCTGAGTCCCTCCCCAGCCCGGCCGAGATCGACGAGCCGAGCGACTGGGTTGAGCGGGTCGGCGCCGGGCGCAGGCGTCGCCGGCTCTTCTCGCTGTTCCGCTAGCGCCGCGGGGCCGTAACGGTTCGGCGACGAAGGTTTACAAGAACATGTGTTCGTAGTACGCTACGAACAAGATTAGACATAACAACCATGACGACGATGAAGATCGAGGGGTTGAGAAGAATGAAGTACAACCAGACCGAGGTCGCCCAGGACGGCGCCACCGCCCGCAGGCCGAGCGAGCAGGCCCTGCAGGCCGTGGACGTCGCCGTCGGCGCCGTCCCCGTGGCCGCCGACAATGTTCGCCGAACCGTCGAGCAGCTGCTCGACTCCGACGGCCGCTCCCAGGAGCTGGAGACCCTCCAGCACCGCGTCAGCAACCTCCGCGACGAGGCCACCCGCCCGGCGCAGGTGGAGACGCTGAAGCAGCGGCTCAACAGCGAGGTCGAGAAGGCCCAGACCCGCGGCGGCGAGGTCCGCAAGCAGGTCACCGACCAGCTCGTCGCCCGCGCCCGTCAAGCACGTGAGCGCGTCGAGCCCGTCTACCGCGACCGGGTCGAACCCGTCTATCGCGAGCGCGTCGAGCCCGTGGTCAAGGAGCGCGTCGAGCCGGTCTACAAGCAGCGCGTGGAGCCGGTCTACCGCGAGCGGGTCGAGCCGACCGTGAAGCGGGTGCGCGAGCGCATCTGATCGCTTAGCCCGGGCCGCCGACGAGAGGCGGTGGCCCGGAGAGATCTGCTCGCACCATCCTCGCGAGCGGAGAAGTACCTCTCCTCCCTCGAGAACCGGGCCCCAGGGCCCGGTTCTCTTTTGTTGAGCTGGAGAGGCGGGCGGGCATCCGCCGTGCGAGTCTGCGACGCAGCGAGCAGTAGGCGGATGCCCGCCCGCCCCAACCGCCCAAGGAAAAGTAGAACGGGGCCCTGCGGCCGGGGAGCCGGGTTTGCCAACATGGGGGTGTGCCTACGAAGGAACAGGTCAACGAGAAGCTTCAGGCGGTGATCGATCCGGAGCTGCGGCGGTCGATCGTCGAGTTGGGGATGGTTCGGTCGATCGAGATCGGCGAGGACGGCCGGGTCAGCGTGATCGTGTCGCTGACCACAGCAGGGTGCCCGATCCGCAATCACTTCCAGAACGCGGTCGTCGAGAACGTCGCCGAGCTCGAGGGTGTGACCGGTGTAGAGGTGGGCTTCGACGTCCTCTCCGACGGCGAGAAGTCGGAGCTGACGCAGAAGCTCGGACGGGGCAAGCTTCCTGACGGCGCCCTGGCCCAGGTGAAGAACGTGATCTGCGTCGCCTCCGGCAAGGGCGGGGTCGGCAAGTCGACCATGACCGCCAACCTCGCCGCCGCGCTCGCAGCCGAGGGCCACTCCTCCGGCGCCCTCGATTGCGATGTCTACGGCTACTCGATCCCCCGCATGCTCGGCGTCAACCGCAAGCCCGACGTCTCTCCCGAGCGCAAGATCATCCCCCTCGACTCGCCCGCCGGCCCGAAGGTGATGTCGATCGGCTTCTTCGTCGAGGAGAACGCGGCCGTGGTCTGGCGCGGGCCGATGCTCCACAAGGCGATTCAGCAGTTCCTCGAGGACGTCGACTGGGGCGAGCTCGACTATCTGCTGCTCGACCTGCCGCCCGGGACCGGGGACGTCTCGATGACCCTCGCCCAGCTCTTGCCGCAGGCGAAGATCCTGATCGTGACCACGCCGCAGCCCGCCGCCCAGAGCGTCGCCTCGCGCGCGGCGGAGATGGCCAACAAGGTCGACCTCGAGCTGATGGGCGTGATCGAGAACATGTCCGCCTTCACCGGCCCCGACGGCGAGCGGGTGTCGATCTTCGGCGAGGGCGGCGGTCAGCTCCTCGCCGACGAGCTCGACGTCCCCCTGCTGGCGAAGGTCCCGCTCGAGGCCGACCTCCGCGCCCACTCCGACGAAGGGAACCCGCTGGTGATCGCCGAGCCGGACGCCCCGGCCGCTCAGATGATCCGCGAGGCCGCCCGCGGGATCATCGCCCAGACGCCGGTCGAGCTTCCGGTGATGGAGGCGGTCTCCGCCGCCGGCCCGGCCCCGGCCGCGATCAGCGGCACCGAGCTCCCCGTCGTCCAGGGCTGAGCGGGCCCTACGCCTTCGACTTGTAGTACTCGGCGTTGGTCTCGGTGTACTTCGCCCACTCCGCGGGGAGCTGGTCCTCGGCGAAGCAGGCGTCGACTGGGCAGGCCTCGACGCAGGCATCGCAGTCGATGCACTCGTCGGGATCGATGAAGAGCTGCTCGACGCTGTCGTAGCCCGGCTCGTCGGGCGTCGGGTGGATGCAGTCGACCGGGCAGACCTCGACGCAGGAGTTGTCCTTCTCTCCAATGCAGGGCTCCGCGATGACGTACGCCACTGATTGCCTTCCTTGTCCGAGTCGGCTGCCGGTGCGGCGCCCCTGGGGCGCCGCGAGGTCGAATTCTAGGCCAGGCGCGGCGACGGCACGGGTTAGGCGGGGCGGGGTGGCGGAGCTGCGGCGCGCGCTGGCTAGAGTGGCTCCGTGATCCTGCTGACGGGCGCGACGGGGACGGTGGGGAGCGAGCTGCTGCCGCTGCTGCTCGAGTCCGGGGCGCAGGTACGGACCCTGGTGCGCGAGCCGCGCCGGCTCGGGCCCTACCGGGTGGACGTCCAGATCGCCCTCGGCGACCTCGCCGACCCGTTCTCGATGCGACACGCGATGCGCGGGGTCGACACCGTCGTCCACCTCGCGGCGACGATCCGCGACCAGCCGGCGGGCTCGATCGAGGAGCTGAACGGGCTGGGGACGATCCGGCTGCTGCGCTCGGCCGAGCGCGCGGGGGTGAAGCGATTCGCCTTCTTCTCGGCGATCGGGGCGACGTCCTTCCAGCGGACGCGCTTCTTCCGCTCGAAGGCGGTGGCCGAGCGCGCGGTGCTGGAGGCGCCGCTTGAGTCGATCGTGTTCGCACCTTCGATCGTCTACCGGCCCGGCGATCCCTGGATCACCCTGCTGGAGCGCTTCTCGATGCTTCCGGTGGTTCCGGTATCGGGCTCCGGGAGGGCCCGTTACCAGCCGATCTGGGCCCAGGACGTCGCCCGCTGCGTCGCCGCGGCAATCGACGGCGCTGACGCGACACCCTCCTCGGGCGGATCATCCAGCCGGTCGCACGGCGAGGACGGCGACGGCCATGCCCGCCGCTACGAGCTCGCCGGCCCCCAGACCCTGAGCTACGACGGCATCGTCGAGCAGGTGCTGGACGCGAGCGACCGCGACCGCCGGCTCCTCCACCTCCCGCTGCCGCTGGTCCGGGCCGGCCTGCGCGGACTGGAGCTGCTCGCCGGCTCCACCGCCTTCGCCACCTGGGAGGAGGCGGAGCTGATGGAGGTGCCGATGACGAGTGAGCGCGGCCCCGAGGACGCGAAGCGACTCGGGGTCGAGCCGCACCCGATGGAGGCCGTGCTGGGAGCCTGACCGGCCCGCAAGGAAGAGGCCCGGGCATCCGCCCGGGCCTCCTTTTGCTGAGAAGTCGCCCGCGAGGTGCGGGCACTCGCCTGTTGCGGCGAGCTTAGCTCGCCAGCCTCAAGCGCCGCCTCCTCGGCTGACGCCTGCGGGGGCGGCTCGCATCACATCATCCCGCCCATGTCGGGCATGCCGCCACCGCCGGGCATCCCGCCGCCGGCGCCGTCCTTCTCGGGCGGCTCGGCGACGATCGCCTCGGTGGTGAGGATGTTCTTGGCGATCGAGGCCGCGTTCTGCAGCGCCGAGCGGGTGACCATGGTTGGGTCGATGACGCCGGCCTCGGTGAGGTCGCCGTACTCGCCATCGGCCGCGTTCAGGCCCTCGCCGGGCTTCAGCCCGCGCACCTTCTCGACCACGACCGAGGCCTCGAAGCCCGAGTTCTCGGCGATCTGCCGAATCGGCTCCTCGAGCGCCTTCATGATGATGGTGGCGCCGGTGCGCTCGTCGTCGTCGCTGTAGCCGTCGAGGTCGATCGACGCCTGGGCGTTGAGCAGAGCGACGCCGCCGCCCGGGACGATGCCCTCCTCGAGGGCGGCCCGGGTCGCCTGCAGGGCGTCCTCGACGCGGTGCTTTTTCTCCTTCATCTCGGTCTCGGTCGCGGCTCCGACCTTGACCACCGCGACGCCGCCGGCCAGCTTCGCCAGCCGCTCCTGCAGCTTCTCGCGGTCGAAGTCGGAGTCGGTGGTCTCGACCTCGGACTTGATCTGCTTGATGCGGCCCTTGATCTGCTCGGACTCGCCGGCCCCGTCGATGATCGTGGTGTTGTCCTTGGAGACGACCACGCGACGTGCCTTGCCGAGCTGATCGATCTGGGTGTTCTCCAGCTTCAGGCCCATCTCCTCGGTGATCACCTCGCCGCCGGTGAGGATGCCGATGTCCTCCAGCATCCGCTTGCGGCGGTCGCCGAACCCGGGGGCCTTGACCGAGACGCCCGTGAAGGTGCCGCGGAGCTTGTTCACCACCAGGGTTGCCAGGCTCTCGCCCTCGACGTCCTCGGCGATGATCACCAGCGGCTTGCCGCCCTGCATCACCTGCTCCAGCACGGGCAGCATGTCGCGGACCGAGCCGATCTTCTGATTGGCGATCAGGATGTAGGGCTCTTCGAGCACCGCCTCCATCCGGTCCTGGTCGGTGACCATGTAGGGCGAGATGTAGCCCTTGTCGAACTGCATCCCCTCGGTGAACTCGAGCTCCATCCCGAAGGTCTGGCCCTCCTCGACGTTGACCACGCCGTCCTTGCCGACCTTCTCGATCGCGTCGGCGATGATGTTGCCGATCTCCTCGTCGGCCGCGGAGATCGCGGCGACGCGGGCGATCTGCTCCTTGCCGCCGACGTCCTTGGACTGCTTGGCGCGGAGGTTCTCGACCACCTGGTCGACCGCCATCTCGATGCCGCGGCGCAGGCCGAGCGGGTTCGCCCCGGCGGCCACGTTGCGCTGGCCGTGACGGACGATCGTCTGCGCCAGCAGCGTCGCCGTGGTGGTGCCGTCGCCGGCGACGTCGTTGGTCGCGGTCGCGACCTCGCGCACCAGCTGGGCGCCCTGGTTCTCGAACACGTCCTCGACCTCGATCTCCCGGGCGATGGTGACGCCGTCGTTGGTGATCGTGGGTGCGCCGAACTTCTTGTCGAGGACGACGTAGCGTCCCTTCGGGCCGAGCGTCACCTTGACCGCGTCGGCCACCGAGTCGACGCCCGCCTGCAGGGCAGCGCGCGCCTCCTCCTGGTACTTGAGCTCTTTGTGAGCCATCTGTGGTTCCTCCTTCTTAAGTCCGTTTACCTAGCCGACCTTCGCCAGGACGTCCGACTCGCGCAGCACGAGGAGCTCGTCCCCGTCCACGGTGATCTCGGTCCCGCCGTACTTGGAGTAGAGGACCTCGTCCCCCTCCTTGACGTCGAGGGGGCGACGGCTGCCGTCCTCCTTGACCTCGCCGTCACCGACGGCCAGCACCTTCCCCTTCTGGGGCTTTTCCTTCGCCGTGTCGGGGAGGACGATCCCGCTCGGGGTCTTCTCCTCCTCCTCGGTCGCCTGAACGATCAGGCGGTCACCAAGCGGCTTCAGCTTCATTCGCGCACCTCCATCTGCGGGCTTGTCCCGGTTATCGAAGTCTCTGTCGCTCCTTGGCACTCTGGGTAGGAGAGTGCCAGGCACGGTCGATTGTAGCCAAGCTCGTCATCCGGCACGGCGCGCACTCGGCGCAGGTGATCAGTCGATCGCGAGCAGCTCGGCGCCGAGCAACCTCGCAAGCCCCTGGCCGCCGTTGCGCATCACCCAGTCGTGGTTGACCTCGAAGATCGGCTTCGCCACCGGGGCGAGCGCGTTCATCCAAGCGCGGGTGGTGTGGACGTTCCACTCGTAGGTGACCGCGGTGATCCCGTCCTGCTCGAACAGCCGCCAGCGGCCGACGCCCTCGAGTTCGCCGCTCGCCTCGCCCTCGAGCAGGTGGGGGCGCTCGACCCGGGTGGTGAGGATGAAGAACTCGACCCGGTAGGGCAGGCGCGACCTCCA
>Ga0299913_10001163_pt1 | contig 18906 bp, 13 predicted proteins | sample RVTome_9_FD_201360 | JGI IMG/M metagenome (GOLD analysis project Ga0299913, IMG submission 201360) | Soil microbial communities from uranium-contaminated site in the Upper Colorado River Basin, Wyoming, United States - RVT155D38 (version 2) ... | reverse complement strand
CTTCTACGACTACGGCGAATCGACAGTTTCGGGAAGGAAACGTCTGTGGCCGGGCTTGAGAGACCATTTCCCGTTGGCCGATGTACAACCGCACAGCGACGAAGTGCGCAGGCGGCTTTTGTACGCACAGGCGGTCGAAACGGTGCGTTGCCTGGATGAAAACGTCGTTACGCATCCGGCTGATGCGGACATCGGGTCGGTATTGGGCTGGGGATTTCCGCCCTACACCGGAGGCACGGTGTCATTCATTGAAACGGAAGGCCTGCGGAAATTCGTCGCGGAAGCGGACAGGCTCGCCGAGAAGCATGGCAACCGCTTCAGGGTTCCCGACAGCTTGCGCGCGATGGCAGCCAACAGCGAAACGTTCTACGGCACGGTCGCGGCTTCGAAAAGCCGCAGCGCGGCCTGAGGAAATCACAATGAGCGAGTTTGAAACCGTACGGTATACACAGAAGGACGCCGTCGCGGTTATTACTATTCATCGACCGGATGCGATGAACTCCTTCAATTCGGAATTGCGCCGCGAACTTCTCGCCGCGTTCCGGCAGGCGAGAAACGACGATTCCGTTCGCGTTGTCGTCTTCACGGGCGAGGGCCGCTCCTTCAGCGCCGGCGCGGATCTGAAGGGTAGCCTGTCGACCGACCGATCCGTGGACGAACAGTTGCAGCTGGAGTACCGGCCGATTTTCGAATGTATCGCGGCCATGGACCAGCCGGTGATTGCCGCCGTTGGCGGCTCGGCCGCCGGAATCGGAATGTCCTATGCCCTGGCCTGTGATTTGCTGGTGATGGCCGAGAATGCATTTCTGCTGTCGCCGTTCACCACTATTTCGCTGGTGCCTGACGGAGGGCTCAACTGGCTTCTGGTTCATCAACTGGGTTACCGCCGCGCGTTTCAGCTCAGCATGGAATGCGAGCGCATACCGGCCGCGAGGTGCGTGGAGCTCGGCCTTGCGAACAGGACCGCTCCGCCGGAGACTCTGCTCGACGAGACGCTTGCCTGGGCACATTCCATCGCGGAGCGAGCACCGCTTTCGCTTGCGGCGACCAAGAAAGCGATGCGTCATGCGACGGGTCACGACTGGGCCAGCACGTTTGACGTGGAAGCGCCGCTGCAGCGCAAGCTGCGCGAAAGTGAGGACTGCGCCGAGGGAGTTGCGGCATTTTTCGAAAAGCGCAAGGCGCGGTTCAAGGGACGCTAGGCAGGTGCCGGGCTTGCTATATTTGCCATTCGGTGGAGATATCGACCGAATGGCAAATATAGCAAGCCCGGCACCTGCACCACCTGCACCAACCAGGGCAACAAAATGAGTCGACACATATTCGATGACGAACACGAAATGTTCCGTGATTCGGTCCGAGCGTTCATGAAAAAGGAAATAGGACCGAACACCGACCGGTGGCACGAGCAGGGAATTGTCGATCGCGAGGCTTTTCTCAAAGCGGGCGAACAGGGCCTGTTGCTGATGTGGGCCGAGGAGGAGTTCGGAGGCGCCGGCGTATCCGACTTTCGTTACGAGCAGATCCTGATCGAGGAAAACGCCCGCTATGGCGACGCCGGCTTCTTCATGACGCTGCACAACCGGCTGGTAGGTCCGTATATCGGCGAACTCGGATCCCATGAGCAGAAGGCGCGGTGGCTGCCGAAATGCATCAGCGGCGAACACATCCTGGCGGTGGCGATCACCGAGCCGGGCGCCGGCAGTGACGTCGCCGGCATCCGTACGCGCGCTGACGACAAGGGAGATCATTACCTGCTGAACGGCTCAAAGACCTACATTTCGAACGGAATCAATGCCGACCTCGTTGTCGTGGTCGCGAAAACCGATCCGGCAGCCCGGCACGGGCTCAGCCTTTTCGTCGTCGAGCGGGGGATGGAGGGCTTCGAGAGGGGGCGTAACCTGAAGAAGATGGGGCTCAAGAGCCAGGACACGGCCGAACTTTTCTTCAACAACGTAAGGATCCCGAAGGCGAATCTGCTTGGGGAAGTCAACCGCGGCTTTTACCACCTGATGCATTTCCTTGCCGAAGAGCGTCTGCTCGGAGCCGTTGGCTACCTCGCTGCCGCCGATGCGGCCTTTGATATCACTATGGACTACATTCAGGAGCGCAAGGCCTTCGGGCAGGCGATCTCGGAGTTTCAGAACACGCGCTTCAGGATGGCTGACATGCGCACCCAAATCGATGTCGCGCAAGCCTTTGTCGATCAGTGCGTGATCGAGCACAACCGCAATGAACTCAGCGCCGACAACGCGGCAAAGGCGAAGCTTTTCACGAGCGAGCTGGAAGGTCGCGTAATGGATGATTGCGTGCAGCTGCACGGCGGCGCGGGTTATATGGACGAGTATCCCATCAGCCGCATGTATCTGAACGCCAGGGTGTCCCGTATCTACGCTGGCAGCTCGGAAGTGATGCGGGAGATAATTGCGCGGTCGATCGGGCTCGATCCGCGCAAGAAGCAGTCGCAGCCATCGTCGGCTTCGTCACGGAGCGCCGCGTAGGTCGGCGCCGGGCGACAATGCCGACCGGTTGGTACCTGTCCGGCAATCACGCTAACCTCACCGCTTTCCAGATCGAGGACCAGGCCCAGTGCAAGTAGCCTTCGTCGGACTAGGCGTCATGGGGTTTCCCATGGCCGGTCATCTCGTCAATGCGGGACACAAAGTTACCGTCCATAACCGCACAGCCGCAAAGGCGGACGCCTGGCGCGAAAAATTCGGTGGGAACAAAGCTTCGTCTCCTGCCCGGGCAGCGGAGGGCGCCGCGATCGTTTTCTCGTGCGTCGGTAACGATGACGATGTGCACAATGTAATTCTCGGACCCGATGGCATCCTGAGTGGAATCCACGGCGGCGCCATCATCGTCGATCATACGACGGCCTCGGCCGTGGTCGCCCGCGAGGTTTACGACGCTGCAGCGGGGAAGAACGTCGCCTTTCTTGACGCCCCGCTGTCCGGAGGTCAGGCCGGCGCCGAGAACGGGCAGCTCACCATCATGACCGGCGGCGACAGGGACGTGTTCGAGCGTGCCTTGCCGGTCATGCGAAGCTATGCGAAGGCCTGCACGCTGATCGGGCCGGTCGGCAGCGGGCAACTCGCTAAAATGGTCAATCAGATCTGTATCGCAGGCGTCGTTCAGGGTCTTTCGGAGGCACTGCACTTCGCGAAACGCGCCGGACTCGACGTCGAGGCTGTCATAGGCGCAATTTCGAAAGGCGCAGCACAGTCCTGGCAGATGGAAAACCGCTGGAAGACGATGATCGGTGATCAGTTCGAGTTCGGGTTTGCGGTGGAATGGATGCGCAAGGACCTGAAGATTGCCCTGGATGAGGCGAAGCGAAACGGCGCGGCGCTCGAGATGACCGCGTTGATCGACCGGTACTACTCCGAAGTCGAGCAGATGGGCGGCGCCAGGTGGGACACCTCCAGCCTGATCAGACGCCTGGAGCGGTAGATCGCGTAAGGCCTGATTCGCGGGCTCCTAGTGTCCTGTCCCGCTAATTCCTTGATGTATTTCGGGCCCTTTTTTCGCCCTGCGTCGTTATGCCTCCTCGCCATAGGCCCGGCTATGCCTCGTCGGCATGCCTCGCAGGGCGACAAAATTGCCTCGAACTCCATTCAAGGAATTAACCGGACAGGACACTAGCAGGGTGTTGAAAAACACCCTGCTGGTGCGAGACAAGGATGTCTCGCTCGCAAGTCGAGCACGTAAGTGCTTGACTTGTCGGGAGCGAGGCCGGACATGCGCCGGATTCGCGACGTTGAAAAAGTCAGGATGACTTTTTCAACGTCCTGCTAGGGCGCGCGGGCCGGGGACGTCTGTTCGGCCGGTACGCATTTCGGTATAGTGGTGGCGTCACAGGGGTGGCCTCATTGGCCTGAGATCCGGGATATCGCCAGATTGCGATATCGAACCGGGAACCCTTAGAACCTGACCCGGGTAATGCCGGCGTAGGAAGAGGATCCTCCCATGTTCCACACCATCTCCCCGCGGGGAAGCGCTTTCGCTTACCGGGCACTTTTTGCATTTTTCTTGTTTGTCACAGCGGTGTCCGCGGACGACGTGCTCGATGAAATCATCGTAACGGCCGATTTTCGCGCACGCCCGGCCGGAGAAATGCACGCAAGCATCACCGTTCTCGATCAGGAATCGGTCGAACAACTCGCCGTGCAGCATTTCGAGGAACTGGTGTTCTTTGTGCCGAACCTGAACTGGTCCGGGGATGGGCATCGCGCTCGCTATTTCCAGATTCGCGGTGTGGGTGAACTCGAGCAGTACGAAGGCGCGCCGAACCCGTCCGTCGGTTTCCTCATCGACGATATCGATTTCAGCGGCATAGGCACGATTGCAACCCTGTTCGACGTCGCGCAGATCGACGTATTGCGCGGCCCGCAGGGCAGTCGCTATGGCGCGCACGCACTGGCGGGGCTCATATACGTGCAAAGCACCGAGCCCTCGGAGGAATGGTCCGGCCGCGTGCAGTTCGGTGGCGGCGAGGATAATGCGCTCTCGGGTGGGGTGGCTGTCGGCGGTCCGCTGACGAACGATGGTGCTCTCAAGTTCCGGCTGAGCGGGCATCATCACGAAAGCGACGGGTTTCGCGACAACCCCTACCTCGGCCGTAGCGACACCAATGGCCGCAAGGAATCGAGCGCGCGCGCGAAGGTCTCATGGGATACCGCGAACGACTGGCAACTGAAGCTCACGACGATGTGGAGCGACATCGACGACGGTTATGACGCTTTCGCGATCGACAATTCGCTTACAATGCTGTCCGACAAACCGGGCAGAGACGCTCAGCAGAGCGTCGGTGCCGCGTTCAAGGCTGCCTGGTCCGGATCGGATTCGTACCAGTTCACGTCGATCACGTCCGCGGCGGATTCCGACATCGTTTTCAGCTTCGACGCAGACTGGGGCAACCCGGTAGCCTGGGCGCCCTTCACGTACGATTTCATTTCGGTGAGTGACCGCGAACGACGCACCTTGAGCCAGGAGTTTCGTCTTGCGTCCGGAGCCGACGGAAGGCTGTTCGGCGACTCTACCGACTGGCTCGTCGGGGTGTACTTCCTGAAGCTCGAGGATGAAATCGCGACGCTGAATCAGGGAGAATACGGCGACCCTGTTTCCGGATTCACCGACAGCCTGGAGGATCGCTTTGCCAGCAACTTCGTCGCTTCCAACATCGCCCTGTTCGGGCAGCTCGACGTAAACGTCGGCGAAGCGGGCGAAATCGGCGTGGGGCTGCGGGTGGAAAACCGGCGCACGGACTACTCCGATTCCGCCGGTCTGGAGCTCGACCCCGGCGAAACGATGATCGGCGGTGAACTGAGCTACCGGCACACGTTCGACGAGGGACTTGCGGCTTATGTCAGCGTTTCACGCGGATACAAGGCTGGCGGCTTCAATCCGGGGCTGGTGCCGGAGGGCCGGCGCGAGTTCGGCGAGGAGTCCATGTGGAACATCGAGGGTGGCGTCAAAACCCTGTGGCTTGACGAAACGCTGTTTTTCAACGGTGCCGTTTTCTACAGCCGTAGAAACGATCAGCAGGTAAGAACGTCGGTGCAACTTACGCCCAACGATCCTGCGTCATTCGTTTTCTTTACCGATAACGCCGCAAAGGGACGCATAGCCGGGGTCGAGGCTGAACTGCGCTGGCTCCCGACCGAGGCCTGGGAGATCTACGCGAACCTGGGCCTGCTGGACGCCGAGTTCGAGGACTTCGTCGATCCGTCCGGCAGCCTCAGCAGCCGAGACCAGGCCCATGCGCCTGGCTACACCGCGGCTGTCGGGGCAACGTACAGGCGGGGCGACGGGCTTTTCGCGCGCCTGGATCTCACGGCTCGCGACGAATTCTACTTCGACGTAAGTCACGACCAGAAATCCCGGAGCTACGCGCTGGCGAACGCGCGAATAGGCTATGAGACGGAGCGATGGACCGCCCAGGTGTGGATGCGAAATGCATTCGACGAAAACTATGCCGTGCGGGGTTTCTTCTTTGAGAACGAACCGCCGGATTTTCCGACCAGGCTCTACGTACGACGCGGAGACCCGCGCCAGCTTGGTTTCACTGTCGATATGAGGTTTTGAGCATGCAAGTTGCGGTCGATATCAGTCTTTATCCGCTTGCCGATGAATTCCTGGCGCCGATCACGGATGTTATCCAGCGGCTCAACACCCATGGCTCGCTGGAGATCCGCACGAATCCCATGAGCACGCAGATTCGCGGCGACTACACCGAGGTGATGAACGCCCTCCGGCAGGAGATACGCACGACGTTCGAGGCGGTGCCTAAAGCCGTTTTTGCGATTCGAATTCTGAATAACCCCATGGTGGAGTAGGCTGGACGGACGACCGACCAGTGGACGGGATATTCGCCATTATCGACGCGCAGTTCAGGGCGCTCTCCCCGGCCGAGGTGATAGCCGTCATAGCCGCGTTGGCTTACCTTCTGCTCGCCATCCGACAGAACATTCTGTGCTGGTTTTTCGCCCTGGTCAGCACCGCGATCTACATCGCGCTGTTCATCGGGGCAAACCTCTATATGGAGTCGTTGCTGAACGGCTTCTACTTCGCAATGGCGCTGTACGGCTGGTACTTCTGGCGTACCGGCGGCGAGCGAAGCTCATCCGTGCCCGTCACCCGCTGGCGATTACCGGTCCACACAGCGGCCATCATCGCGATTACGGCCTTATCACTGCTTTGCGGCGCGCTGCTGGACAACTACTCCGACGCGGCGTATCCGTATGTCGATTCGCTTACGACGTTTTCGGCAATATGGGCGACCTTCCTTGTCGCGCGCAAAGTGCTGGAAAACTGGTGGTACTGGCTGGTAATCGACGCGGCGTCCATATTCCTCTACTGGGCGAGAGACTTGCAGCTTACGTCATTGCTGTTCGTTGCCTATGTCGCGCTTATCCCGTTCGGCCTCCTTTCATGGACACGCGCGTACCATGAACAGCGTACGGCCAGCGCGTGACGGGACTCCTCTCTCCGGAGGATGCCCTGTCGCGTATTCCGGGCTTTGGAAGACAAACGGATTTTTCCGAGATCCGCGGTGGCCTGACCAACAGAAGCTTTATCGTCCATTCGGGGGACGGACAGTACGTGCTGCGTCTGGACGCGGAACACACAGCCGCTTTCGGTCTGGACCGCAGTACCGAACTCGGGATTCTGCGAAACGCCGCGGAAGCGTCACTCGCCCCGGAGATTCGTTACGCCGATCCGGGCGCGGGAATTCTGGTTTATAAGTACCTTCCCGGGCCGGTGTGGGAGCGCGCCTCTCTCGACGATGGCGACAACCTTGTTCGTGTGGCAGCCTTGCTCCGCAAGGTGCACAGCCTGCCCACCTCAGGTGTTTCCCTGGATGCTTTGGCCGCAGCGCGTCGCTACGAGACCATGGCCTCGGGACATCCGGAATTCAGCGCCCATGCTGCCCATTGTGTCGAAATCATCCGGGCGACAGCCGGGCCGCCGTTCACCTGCTGCTGTCATAACGACATCGTTGCCTCCAATATAGTCGACAATAGACGGCTGAAGCTGCTCGACTGGGAGTACGCCTGCGACAACGATCCGTTCTTCGACCTGGCATCGCTGATCGCCTACCACGATCTCGGCCGCAAGTACGCGGACAGGCTTCTGCATTCGTATACCGGAGCCCGCGATCCGCAGGCGCAGGAACGCCTGGAACTGCAGCTCAGGCGGTACGATGCAGTTCAATGGCTTTGGTTCGCCGCGCGGTGGGTCATCGACCCGAACCGCGAGCACTGTGCGCGGCTCGAACAACTTCGACAGCGTACTCGATAGTTATCGCGGCGATCGACCAGTAAACTGTTGTCCGAATTCTTCCCACGTGACGCCGAGAGGGGCTCCAGGTTGCGATACCGAAATCCAGTTGCGAATCTCGAGACTCACCAGGTCGACAACCAGCCGCCACCGTTCGAGGACGTAAACCGGTACACGAGCGATATCGCGCTCACCGAGGCTGTCGGCCGCGAGGGCGCCGGCTTCGCCAAGTCCACGTTCGTCGAGTTCGGCAAGCGCGTGGGATCGGCGGACGTACAGGATCTGGCGATGCAGGCAAACCGGCATCCGCCGGAGTTGAAGGCCTTCGATCGTTACGGCAGGCGTATCGACGAGGTGGAGTTTCATCCCGCGTACCATTCCCTGATGCGCCTGGGCCTTCAGGCCGGCGTCAGCTCGATCGCGTGGACGGCAGCGAGAGGCGGCCATGCCGCACATGCGGCGCTCCTGTATCTCATGACCGCTGCCGACGCCGGTGTCTGCTGCCCGTTATCCATGACCTATGCCTCGATGCCGGCCTTGCGGCGCGAGCCGCAACTCGCCGGCTGGGAGCCTCGAATCACGGCGGCGCATTACGATCCGGCCAGCCGCCCCGCTGCTGAGAAATCGGGCGTGACGATCGGCATGGCCATGACCGAGAAACAGGGTGGATCCGACGTGCGCGCGAACACCACGCGCGCCACGAAGTTGTCCGGTTGCGGCGAATTCGAGCTCGTGGGGCATAAGTGGTTCTGCTCCGCACCGATGAGCGATGCGTTCTTCACGCTTGCGCAAACGAACGCCGGCCTGTCCTGTTTCCTTGTGCCCCGCTGGCGGCCGGACGGCCGCCGCAACGCCATGCACATCATGCGCCTCAAGGACAAACTCGGCGACCGCTCCAATGCGTCCGCCGAGATTGAGTATCATGGCGCCTGGGCCCAACTGATCGGGGATGAAGGCGAGGGCGTCCGAGCCATTATCGATATGGTTCAGGGGACGCGCCTCGACTGCGTCGTGGGTTCAGCAGCACTCATGCGCAACGCGCTCGCCGCCGCTATCTGGCACGCCACGCGCCGCAGGGCGTTCGGCCGTCCTCTCAGCGAGCAGCCCGCAATGATGAAGGTTCTCGCCGATCTGGTGCTGGAGCAGGAGGCTGCCATCGCCCTGGCTTTTCGCGTGGCGCGAGCCTTCGACGACGCAGCGACCGACCCGTCGGCCGCCGGCATCGCCCGCCTGCTGACGCCGGTTGCCAAGTACTGGGTCTGCAAGCGCACCCCGGATTTCGTCTCCGAAGCAATGGAATGCCACGGCGGTAACGGTTACGTGGAGGAATCGCCACTGCCGCGCTACTTCCGGCAATCACCCCTCAACAGCATCTGGGAAGGCTCCGGCAACGTGATTGCACTCGACGTGTTGCGCGCGATCAGGGGGCAGCCTGCGCTGCTGGACGCATTACTTGGCGAACTCGAACCGGCACGCGGATTCGACTCGCGTCTCGACCGGGCTCTCGAGGGTCTGCCGGAGCTTGCAAGGGACGTGGATGACACTGATGCACGTCGCTTCTGCGAACGCGCAGCGCTTGCAACACAAGCGGCGACCCTAGTAGCCCATGCGCCGCCCTTCGTCGCCGACGCGTTCCTGGCAACTCGCTTCGAGACTGCGGCGTCGCAGACCTACGGCGCATTTGGGGGCGCAATCGACTGCCGGGCGCTCATCGAGCGGGCCTCTCCCGCTACGGGTAACTCGCTGTAGGAGCCCGCCATTGCGGGCGACTGCGCTAGTTGGAACGGCGTCGCGTCCGTCTGGTGTGACTTCCAGGACTGCGAGGGTCGTGACGATAACCGAAGGCAGCGACTGCAGGTGGCCCGGTAGGACTGGGTCCGCGACTTCGCCGATCGTTGAGGCGTGCTCCTACGGCGCTTCTCGATGCAGGTACTTGACTCGGCGCGCGGCGCCCACATTGTCCGGTGTTTCGGGTGTGGAGCAGGGCAATGGCGCAGGTTCGGTTTCTCTCGGGGGATTCGGTCGAATCATCGGCGGCAGGCGACTTGGCTGCCGACCGGCGGCTGGCGGACGCGTATTCCGAGGCGGTTGTCTCAATTGTCGACCGGGCAGCGCCCGCAGTAGTCAGTATCGGTGTCAGCGGCGCTGATGGCGCCGTTGGTGCGGGCTCGGGCGTAATTATTGCGCCAGACGGCTACGCGCTGACCAACGACCACGTGATTACCGGGCAGAAGCAATTGCGAGTTCGGCTGACGGACGGGAGGCAGCTTCCCGCGACGGTCGTCGGCGAGGATGCATCGACGGACCTGGCGCTAATACGCGTGAGCGCCAGCGGCCTGCCGTTCGCGTCACTTGGCGCGTCGGCACCGCTGCGGGTCGGACAGCTGGTCGTCGCCATCGGCAACCCGCTCGGTTTCAGCGAATCGGTTTCGGCCGGCATCGTGAGCGCCAAATCACGCGGCTTGCGAAGCGTGGACGGGCGTCTCATCGACAATGTCATCCAGCACACTGCCGCCCTGAACCCCGGCAATTCAGGAGGGCCCCTGCTCACCACCGCGGAAGAGATCGTCGGCATCAACACGGCAATTATCGCGGGCGCGCAGGGAATCGGTTTCGCCGTACCATCGGACACCGCAAGCTGGGTCATTCAGGAGCTTCTGCATCACGGACGCGTGCGCCGCGCCCAACTCGGCATCAAGGCGTTCACCCGCCCGATTCACCGGCGCTTCGCACACGCGTACGGAATCGATCAGAATACCGTCATCGAGGTAGCGGAAGTCCTGCCCGACAGCCCGGCGTCGCGCGCCGGCATCCGCAAGGGCGATCTGATCGTTCAGGCGAACGACGCCGAGCTGCGCTCCGTGGACGCTCTGCTCTCGGCATTGGCGGAGAATTCCGCCTTCCGGGAAGTCGACATCACGTTACTGCGCAAAGGTCAGAAAATCACGGCGCGTCTCGCGCCGATCGTGCCGTAACCATTGGGTGCCGTTGCCAAATTACGCGATTGACGCGGCGGGCGATGATCGACACCGGTCCAAGGCGCGTTTCGAGCGCCTGGCAGATGCTGCTACCAGCTGTTTCGGAGCTCACGCAGTTTGAGGAACACGGTCCGCGGGTCGGGCGTGCTGCCGATCTCCGGAAACGCTTTTCGCAGACGTCCAATTATCGTCGGGCTGGTCAAACGAAAAAACACGTTGATCTGGCGCTCTTCGCCCAAGGTCGTGATGTACGCGTTACCGGGATCCTGGTTGCCGTACGTCTCCAGCATCTTTTGTGCTGTGGCGTTGTCCGGTTCGCGATCCAGAGTGAAACGCAGGTTGTTGACCAGGTAGTCGTGCCCGGGATAGACGCGTGTGTGGCTCGCCAGCTTCTCGAGTTGCGAAGCGAAAGTCGCATACAGTTCTGTTGGATGCCCCCCGTTGTGACAGTTTCCTGCGCCGGCATTGAAGAGAGTATCGCCGCTGAACAGTGCAGGCTGATCCGCGTGCGACAACAGGCAGATATGGCTCATGGTGTGGCCGGGCGTGTCCAGGCATTCGAGTTCGACGGTGTTGCCGACCTTGACGATGTCTCCACGCCCGACACCGCGGTCGACGTTCGGAATTCTCCGTCCGGCATCCTTGTGAGCGATGACCTTCGCACCGGTAGCCGAAACCAACGCCTTGTTTCCGCCAATGTGGTCGCCGTGCTCATGTGTGTTCACTATTTGCGTTATATTCCATCCGCGTTCGCGGGCGACTGAGAGACACTTTGCGTAGTCGAGCGGGTCGATCGCAAGTGCGTCACCGGTCTCGTCACAGGCAATGAGGTAGTTGAAGTTTCGGTATGGGTTCGCGGTCCAGATCTGTTGCACGATCATGAGTCGATTCCACCGGCCGAGCGACCGGAACTGACGGGTGCGAGAATAGAGTTCACATTAATCAAAGTTTATAACTATCTGAATAAAAGGAATAAACCATACGGACCAAGGCTCACTGCGAGAATGCCGGCCGCTTTCGCGGACCTCCCGGCCCGCGGTGCTGTCATACGTCTTTCGCGCCAATTGTAAAGATCTCCGGAAGATTGGACAGGGAAATATGAAGGAAACAGTAGCGGCACTTGCCTTGGCTTTGACCTGCGTGAGCTGCGGACCATCCGCACCGGCTTCGGGCGAAGCAGGAGCGAGCGACAAGAGCGAACAGGAAGTGTCACGAATATTTGATATGCCTTATCTCATGCGCGATCTGGATAACGGATTGCGTGTGATCGTGGTCAGGACAGATTACCCTGACATCGTCACGTTGCAGATACCAGTGCAGGCGGGTTCGCGTAATGAAGTGGAACCAGGGAAATCCGGGTTCGCACATTTCTTTGAACACATGATGTTTCGCGGCACGAAGAAGTTTCCCGCAGACGTGTACACCCACATTCTCAAGAATGCCGGCGCCGATCAGAACGCGTATACGTCGGACGACTACACGAATTACCACATAACGTTCACCAAAGCCGATCTCGAGAAGATGATCGAGATCGAAGCCGACCGTTTTCAGAACCTCGACTACTCGGAATCGGCTTTTCGCACCGAGGCACTGGCGGTCAAAGGCGAATATCTGAAGAACTACTCCAATCCGACCGCGAAGGCGTACGAACGCGTCCGTGACCTTGCGTTCGACACGCACAGCTATCAGCACACGACGATGGGCTTCATCGAAGACATCGATGCGATGCCGGACCAGATGGAGTACTCCAGAGAATTTTTCAGTCGCTGGTACCGTCCGGAGAAGACGGCCGTGATCGTCGTCGGTGACGTCGATCCCCAGGAGACTTTCGAGCTGGTCAGGAAATACTGGGGCAACTGGGAGAGAGGCGACTATACGACCGATATCCCCGTGGAGCCGCCGCTCGATGGCCCGATCTACGAACACATCGAGTGGCAAGGGCCGACACAACCATGGCTGTTCATGGCTTTTCGAGGTCCAGCACTCGAGCCCACAGGCAAGGACATGCCGGCGATGGATCTGCTGTCCTCGATCTATTTTTCCGAATCGTCCGACCTCTACCAGAAACTGGTGCTGGAAGACCAGTCCGTCGATCAGCTGATGACCTACTTTCCGGACAGGAAGGATCCAAATCTGCTGATGCTCTATGCCCGTCTGACTGACGAAAAACATGCTGCCGAAGTCGAAACTGCGATCAACGGCACGCTGGCCGAAGCCAGGACCGCGCTTATCGAGAACAAGCGACTCGAAGATACGAAATCGCGGCTTCGTTACATGTTCACAGCGGAACTCGACAGCGCCGGCGGAATCGGGAGCGTCCTGGCGTCATTCGTGCATTTCGCACGCACCCCGGAGACGATCAACGAGGTGTACCGCAGCTATGAGGCTCTCACGCCGCGCGACATCAGGGACGCCGCGAACAGGTACTTCGTCGACGCCGGCCGCGTGACCGTGACCTTGTCGAGCTGCGCCAGCATGGCGGGAATCGATGGCAAATCGTCCGTCGATGCGCTTGCAGCAAAGGCAAACGATACGGATTCAGCGATTTCCTCCTCCGCCGACCGGAGGGCCGGGGAATCCGGGAAGGCCGCACCCGGGCAGTCGGCCGCCTCGGGCTTGCCGGCCGGGGGTGCTGCCGAAACGCCCGTATCGATTGTTGCGCAGCCTTCGGCATCGGCACCGCTGGTGGACGTGGCATTCGTCGTACATGCAGGCGCGGCCATGGATCCACCGGGCAGAAAGGGTCTTGCGTCGCTGACCGCCGCAATGATCGCGGAAGGCGGCTCGACCACTCATACCATCCAGCAAATCAACGATGCGATGTACGCACTCGCGTCAGGCTTCGATGCCCAGGTGGACAAGGAAATGACCCGCCTCTCCGGGCAAGTGCACAAGGACAATCTCGATACGTGGTACGGGCTGATCCGGGGACAGTTATTGAGTCCCGGCTGGCGTGAGCAGGACTTCAGGCGCGTGAAAACGCAGCTCGTCAATTCCATCCGCACCAGCCTGATCGGTAACAATGACGAGGAACTGGGAAAGGAGGTGCTGTACAGCGAGATCTACGGAGCAGGACATCCGTACGGCTCGCTAAATCTGGGGCACATCGGCGATATCGAAGCCGCCACGCTGGCCGACGTGAAAAAGTTCTACGAGGAGTACTACACCATCAACAACATCACCGTCGGACTGGCCGGCGGCTACGGCGACGAATTCGCGACAAGGCTCGCCAGCGATCTGCAAAGTCTGCGCGTCGGCACTCGCCTGCGGCCGGAGATACCGTCGGCGCCGGCGCTGGATGCAAACAAGGCGGTCATCATCGAAAAGGAAACGCCTGCTGTTGCCGTGTCGCTCGGCATTCCCATCGAACTCAGGCGTGGCGATCCTGACTGGGTCGCACTGTGGCTCGCTCGCTCATACCTTGGCGAGCATCGGAGCACCAATGCGCATCTGTTCCAGCGCATACGCGAAGAACGCGGTATGAACTACGGGGATTACGCCTACATCGAATATTTTCCCCGAGGCATGTTCCAGTTTCATCCCGACACCAATCTGGCCCGGCAACAGCAGATTTTCCAGATCTGGATTCGCCCGGTGCGCAACAACAATGACGCACATTTCGCCGCGCGCACAGCTATTTTCGAGTTGCAGAAGCTCATCGACGAAGGCATGTCAGAAACGGATTTCGAGGCGACCAGGAGCTTTCTGTCCAAATTCGTCAGTCTGCTCACGGACGGCCAGTCGCGGCAGCTCGGATACGAGATCGACAGCCAGTACTACGGCACCGGGCGGTTCTCGGAATACGTGCGCGACAGCCTTGCCAGGCTGACGCTAGACGACGTCAATCGCGTGATTCGTGAAAATCTCACGACCGACAAGATGCAGTACGTCTTCGTCGCGAAGGATGCAGCCGACTTGGCTGAGAGGCTGCTTGCAGACTCGGGCTCGCCCATAAGCTACGACTCGGCAAAGCCTGACGAACTGCTGGAAGAGGACAGGGAGATTGCATCCCTGCCGCTCGTATTCGAGCAGGATGCCGTTCGTGTACTGCTTTCCTCCGAGGTGTTCGGCGGTGCACGCCCGTGAACTCGGCTGCCGGAATCCACGGTGTCGACCCCCTGTGTTGCGAATAGACCACATTGGCTGCAGGCGCCCTTGGCTTTGTAGTCGTGCCATGCTAAAGGATTGACATTGTCGATAAATTCTGCGAACGTCTGGAACCGTAGCTCGTAGCTTTTGCACAACATTGATTCGGGCCAAAGCTGCGACCGTTTCGACAACACCTTCAGGTACGACTTGGCGGGGGGATTTTCAGTCAAGGCTCTTGTACTGATGATGGTAAGGCGGCTCCCTGACTCCCTTCTGCAAGGTAACCAGGGGGCCGCTTTTTTATCTGGACCGTCCTATCCGGCGTGGAGCAGGCTCCAGATCTTCAATGGCGTCAGTGGCATGTCGACGTGGCGGATGCCCCGTGGCGCGAGTGCATCCAGCACCGCGTTGACGAGCGCAGGGGCGGCACCCACGGTGCCTGCTTCGCCCGCGCCCTTCACTCCCAGCGGATTTCGTGGCGAGGGCACTTCCCGGTATCGAAAATCTATCTCCGGAATCCAGTCCGCGCGAGGCATCGGATAGTCCATGAACGAGGCCGTAAGCAGCTGACCGCCGTCGCGGTCATACACGGCGTATTCGCCGAGGGCCTGCCCCAGGCCCTGGGCCACGCCGCCGACAATCTGTCCTTCCAGGATCAGCGGATTGATCACGTTGCCGACGTCGTCTTCGATCGTATAGCGGAGGATCTCGGTGACGCCGGTTTCGGGATCGATCTCCACTTCGCAAACATGGCAGCCATTGGGAAAGGTGCCGTCCTCGGGTTGAAATCGCTCGCTGCTTGCGAGCCCCGGCTGAATGCCTTCCGGTCTCCTTTCGTCGTCGAAGGACGCGAGCGCCGCGTCGGCGAGTGATACGCTGCGGTCCGTGCCTGCGACCGTGTAGGCGCCGCAGACGAACTCGATGTCGGCGTCCGCAGCTTCCAGGAGTTCGCCCGCCATTTTGCGCCCGGCGTCGATCACCCGGGCGGTGGTCTGACAGATCGCCGACCCCCCGATGGCCATCGAGCGCGACCCCGCGGTCCCTTCGCCGGTCGGCACGCGGTCGGTGTCGCCCTGGATGATGTCGACCCGGTCGATGTCGAGACCGAGGCTCGCGGCGACCATCTGCGCGTAACTCGTTTCGTGTCCCTGGCCGGTCGACTGTGTGCCGATCCGCACCGACACCCGGCCGTCCTGTTCGAACTCGATGCAGGCATTTTCGCCGCCCATGACCGAGCAGATCTCCACGTAATACGCGAGGCCGATGCCGCGCAACCGGCCCGCCTGCGCGCTCGCGGCGCGACGTTTCCCAAAATTCTGCCAATCGGCGCGGGAAAGCGTGCTGTCCATGATGCGTTCGTATTCACCGGAATCGTAATCGCGGCCGGTCGCGGTCCGGTATGGAAATTGCCCTGGCTGAATGAAGTTGCGGCGACGCAGCTCGACGCGATCGAGCCCCAGCTGCCGCGCTGCCTTGTCGACCAGGCGCTCGATCAGATAGGCCGCTTCCGGGCGGCCCGCGCCGCGGTAGGCGTCGACCGGCACTGTATTGGTCACGATCGTGCGCACGTCGACCCAGACGACAGGTATGGCATACACCCCGGTCGTCATGCAGGCACCAAACCATGGAATTATGGGGCCTGCCTGGGAGCAATACGCGCCAATATTGGCGATGATCGTCGCCCGCACCGCAAGAAAGCGGCCCTCATCATCGAGGGCGAGTTCCGCATGGCTGACGTGATCCCGTCCGTGCAGATCGGAAAGAAAGCTTTCCGAGCGGTCGGCGCTCCACTTGACCGGTCGGCCGGTCTCTTTGCACGCGAACACCGCGACGACCGTTTCGCACTGGAGGAAAAACTTGAGGCCGAAAGCACCGCCGACATCCGGTGAAATGACCTTGAGCTTGCCAGGATCGATGTCGATCGTTTTCAGAATACGTTCCCGCAGAGAATGCGCGCCCTGACAGCCCTGATATACGGTAATTCTTCCGCTCGCCTTGTCGCAGGTGACATTGCAGGCACGGGGTTCCATCGCGGTCGGCGCAAGCCTGTTGTTGACGACATCGATCGACACGACGTGAGCCGCGCGGGCGAACACCGCGGCCGCGCCGTCCCTGTCTCCATAGGTAAGTGTGCCGTGATGGTTGCCGGGCGCGCGCTCGTGGATCGTTTCCGCGCCGTCGCGCGTGGCGTCGGCAGGCGTGACCGCGGCTTCGAGTTCGTCGACCTCGAATTGGACCGTTTCCGCGGCGTCTTTCGCCTGCTTGAGGGTTTCCGCCAGAACGGCAACCACCGGTTCTCCTACATACCGTACACGGTCACGCGCGAGGGGAGGCTGCCGCAGCGCCTCACTGGCTCCGCCGACGGCACCTGCCGGCATGGACGCTCCGGGCACGTCACATACCCCGGCGGCCGTCAGGTCCCGTCCGGTATAGACGGCGATGACGCCGGCGGCAGCGCGAGCTGCCGAAACGTCAAGCGCACTGATGACGCCATGCGCGTAGGGCGAACGAAGAAACCACAGGAACGTCTGTCCGGCGAAGCAAATGTCGTCCGTATAACGCCCGGTGCCAGTAATGAACCTCTGGTCTTCCTTCCGACGAATTGCCTGGCCGGTGCCGAACTTGCCCACGCCGCCCCGCTTGCCTGGAAAATGAGTAGGGCGCACATTTTGCGGACCGGTGCAGGGCGACGCAAATCGCGTGTGGTGGTCGCCCGCAATGGCGGGCTCCTGCAGCGCACGCGGAGTACCGACCGTGCCCTCCAGGAGCCCGCCATTGCGGGCGACTTTCTTTCATCTGTGCGGACAATGAATATTCCCCCGCGCTCTGCTAGATTGTCCGCTGCTCACGGAGCCAACCACCGGAATCCCCTCTAACAAGGACAACATAGGCAAGAATGATTCAAGCAAACCGGTCCGCCTACTGGCGCGCAAACCTGAGACTCGTTGCATTCTGCATGGTGGTCTGGTTCGTCTGTTCCTACGTCTTTGGCATATTGCTCGTAGAACAGATGAACCGGGTCACGATTGCCGGTTTCAAGCTGGGGTTCTGGTTCGCGCAGCAGGGTTCCATCTACATCTTTGTCCTGCTGATTTTCTTTTATGCCTGGCGGATGAATAAAATCGATCAGAAACACGACGTGCACGAAGACTGATCGTACGTCATGGAGTTGAAGACCCTGACGTACCTCGTGGTCGGCGCGACATTCGCGCTGTACATCGGCATTGCGATCTGGTCGCGGGCGCACAATACCGGCGACTTCTACATCGCCGGCAAGGGCGTCTCCCCCGTCGCAAACGGCATGGCCACGGCGGCGGACTGGATGAGCGCCGCATCGTTTATCTCGATGGCCGGGCTCATCGCATTTCTGGGCTATGATGGTTCTGTCTACCTCATGGGCTGGACCGGCGGCTACGTGCTGCTTGCCCTGTTCCTGGCGCCTTACCTCAGGAAATTCGGCAAGTTCACCGTTCCGGAATTCATCGGCGAGCGGTATTACTCGAAAACCGCCCGCATAGTTGCCGTCATCTGCCTCATCTTCGTCTCGTTTACCTATGTTGCGGGGCAGATGCGCGGCGTCGGCATCGTTTTCTCCCGCTTTCTGGAAGTCGACGTCACGCTCGGCCTCATGATCGGTATGGCCGTGGTGTTCGTCTACGCCGTGATGGGCGGCATGAAAGGCATTACCTACACGCAGGTTGCGCAGTATTGCGTTCTGATCTTTGCCTACACCGTCCCGGCTGTCTTCATCGGCATCGAAATAACGGGAAATCCGATCCCGCAGCTTGCCTTCGGCAGCGAAATCGCCGGCAGTGGCGCCAGCCTGCTCGAAAAGCTCGACGACATCGTTACGTCGCTCGGTTTCAACGAGTACACGAGCGGAACCAAAAGCAAGATCGACGTTTTCTGCATCACGCTTGCGCTCATGGTGGGAACGGCCGGCCTGCCGCACGTCATTGTGCGCTTTTTCACCGTGCCCAGGGTGCGGGACGCGCGCGTCTCCGCGGGTTACGCGCTCCTGTTCATTGCGTTGCTCTATACGACCGCGCCTGCAGTC
>Ga0299913_10001162_pt1 | contig 18908 bp, 17 predicted proteins | sample RVTome_9_FD_201360 | JGI IMG/M metagenome (GOLD analysis project Ga0299913, IMG submission 201360) | Soil microbial communities from uranium-contaminated site in the Upper Colorado River Basin, Wyoming, United States - RVT155D38 (version 2) ... | reverse complement strand
CGACCGGGTAGGTGTTGAGCACGTCTGCCGCGGTCCGGCCCTCGGTGTCGTCCATCCGCATGTCCAGTGGCGCGTCCTGGGCGTAGGCGAAGCCGCGCTCGGGCAGGTCCAGCTGCATCGACGAGACACCGAGGTCGAAGAGCACGCCGTCGACGTGGGGCAGCCCGAGGTCGTCCAGCACGGCCGGGATCTCGTCGTACACCGCGTGGACGAAGGTGGTGCGGTCGGCGTAGGGCGCGAGGCGCTCGCCCGCCCGCGTGAGTGCGTGGCTGTCGCGGTCGACGCCCACCAGCCGGGCCGCCGGACAGGCGGCCAGCACGGCCTCGCTGTGCCCGCCCAGCCCGAGGGTGGCGTCGACGAGCACCGCGCCGGGTCGCTCGAGGGCGGGCGCCAGGAGCGCGACGACCCGGTCCAGCAGGACCGGGACGTGGCGGGGATCGGTCATCTCGGGATCCGCCTACCGACCGAGGTGGAGGAGCAGCATCGCCGCCCCGGTGAGGGCGAGAGAGGTGGTGGCCGAGAACGCCATCACCGCGAGGACGTCGCGGGCCTGGTGGCGGACCCGGCGGGTGGACCCGCTCGGGGGTGCGCCGGTGACGGAGATGCTCATGGATTCGACCCCTGGTGCGCTTCGTGGTGGCGGTGCCGGATCGCCTGATCAGGTCCCTGCCCGCTCCCGGTGTGGGGAAGGTGTCCTCTGGAACCGGGGAAGGTGCCCCAGATGACGACAGGGAGCGGGCTCGAGACCTGGTCCTGCGATCCGGCTGTTCAGTTGTGCTTCGCGGGGATCAGATCCCCGGGAAGACCTCGTCGCTGAGCTCCGAGAACTTCTGCTCCTGCTCCTCCGAGTAGTCCTGCCACGACGCCGGGTCCCAGATCTCGATCCGGTTCATGGCGCCGATCACCATCACGTCCTTGCGGAGCGAGGCGTACTCCCGCAGGACCGACGGGATGCTGATCCGGCCCTGCTTGTCGGGGACCTCCTGCGCCGCGGCCGCGAACAGCATCCGGACGTAGTCGCGGGTCCCCTTGTTCGTCACCGGCGCCTCCCGGAGCCGATCGGTCAGGCCGGCGAAGTCGGACAGGGACCACACGGTGAGGCAGCGCTCCTGCCCTCGTGTGACCACCAGACCCTCCGCCAGCTCGTCCCGGAACTTCGCCGGGAGGAAGAGCCGACCCTTGTCGTCGAGCTTGGGGGTGTAGGTGCCGAAGAACATCGGGCCCCACCCCTTTCACCCACTCTTCCTCCACTGCGCTCCACTTTACTCCACTTCCACCCACCGTCAACCATCTTTCACATGTTTTCCACCCCGCGGCGCGAAACCGATGCGGAAACGAAAGCGGGCCGGGGTGGAGCGAAACGTGGGCCGACCTCGTACCGTGGACCTCGCAGCGAGGGACCAGACGGTGGAGGGTGGGGAACGGTGGAGCAGCAGAGCGACACGAAGGCCGTGGCGGGGGTGGCGGCCCGGATCCGCGACGCCATCGACTCGGTGATCGAGGGCAAGCCCGACGTGGTGTCGACCGCGGTCACCGTGCTGTTCGCCGAGGGCCACCTCTTGATCGAGGACGTCCCGGGAGTCGGCAAGACCCTGCTCAGCAAGGCACTGGCCCGCTCCATCGACTCGACCGTCCGGCGGATCCAGTTCACGCCGGACCTGCTCCCCTCCGACGTCACCGGGGTCAGCGTCTTCAACCAGGACACCCGACAGTTCGAGTTCCGACCCGGCGGGATCTTCGCGAACATCGTCGTCGGGGACGAGATCAACCGCGCCTCGCCCAAGACCCAGTCGGCGCTGCTGGAGTGCATGGAGGAGCGCCAGGTCACCGTCGACGGCAACACCTGGCAGCTGGAGTCGCCGTTCATGGTGGTGGCGACCCAGAACCCGATCGAGATGGAGGGCACCTACGCCCTGCCCGAGGCCCAACGGGACCGCTTCATGGCCCGGGTCTCCATGGGCTACCCCGTCATCGCCGCGGAGATCGAGATGCTCCAGTCCCACGGCTCGCGCAACCCGCTCGACGACCTCGAGCCGGTCACCGACGCCGCCGAGATCCGCAAGGTGATCGCGATGGTGCAGGGCATCCACGTCTCCCCCGCCGTCCGGCACTACGCCGTCTCCCTCTCCACGGCCACCCGCAACACCCCCGACCTGGTGCTCGGCGCCTCCCCGCGCGCCACCCTGCACCTCGTCCGGGCGGCCAAGGCGTACGCCGCGGTCCACGGCCGCGACCACGTGCTCCCGGACGACGTCCTGGGCCTGGCCCGGCCGGTGCTCGCCCACCGGCTGCTCCCGAGCGTGGAGGCCTCGATGAGCGGCCGCTCCACCGGAGCGATCCTGGACTCCGTGGTCCACTCGGTTCCGGTGCCTGATCCCGATGCGTGATGCGCTGGCCGGACTCACCACCCGGGGCCGTGCGTTCCTGGCCGCGGGCATCACCGCCGCGGTCTGCGCGTTCCTGCTCGGCCAGTCCTCACTGACCCGGATCGGCGTGCTGCTGGCGGTGCTGCCGCTGCTCACGGCGTACCTCGTCGGCCGGAGCCGCTACCGCCTCTCCCTGGTGCGCCGGGTCTCCCCGCAGCTCGTCACGGCCGGCCAGTCCTCCACGGTCCGGCTCACGCTGGCCAACGAGGGGCTGACCCCGGCCGGCGTCATGCTGCTGGAGGACCAGGTGCCCTACGTCCTCGGCACCCGGCCGCGCTTCGTCGTCGAGGTGAGCCGGATGGGCTGGGAGCGCAACCTCGAGTACGTCGTCCGCTCCGACGTGCGCGGCCGGTTCGAGATCGGACCGATGACCGTGCGGGTGGCCGACCCCTTCGGGCTGGTCGAGCTCGGCCGCACCTTCCACACCACCGTGTCGCTCACGGTCACCCCGCGCACCGAGCCGCTGCCGGTGCTGCCGCTCAGCGGAGCCTGGACCGGGTCCGGGGACAACCGGCCCCGCGCCTTCGCGACCGGGAGCGCCGAGGACGTGACGGTGCGCGAGTACCGCCACGGCGACGACCTGCGCCGCGTGCACTGGCGCAGCAGCGCCCGGGTCGGCGAGCTGATGGTCCGGCGGGAGGAGCAGCCGTGGCAGTCGCGCGCGACGCTGTTCCTCGACAACCGGCTCGAGGCGCACCGCGGCCAGGGTGCGGCGTCGTCGCTGGAGGCCGCGGTCTCCGCCGCGGCCTCGGTCGCGATCCATCTCTCCCAGCGCGGCTTCGTGGTGCGCCTGGTGACCGCGGACGGCGAGGACCCCAGCACGGTCTGGCACGACCGGGCCTCCTCCCAGAACACCGCCCCGCTCCTGGAGGCGCTGTCGGTCGTGGAAGGCTCCCGGCGCACCCATCTCGACATGGGCTGGCTCTCGGAGGGCAGCCAGACCGGGCTGCTCGTGGGCGTGCTCGGCCAGCTGGACACCATCGACCAACCGATGCTGCGGCGCCTGATGCACCACGGCACCGCCCCGCTGGCGCTGGTGCTCGACGTGGACGCCTGGGCCGGCCGGCGCACTGCGGGTGAGGTCCCTGGCGCGGCCTGGCTCTCCGGCCTCGGTTGGCGGGCCGTCGGGATGCGCCCCGGCGACCGGCTGCCCCAGCTCTGGCAGGAGCTGAACGCATCGGCTCCCGCACCCTCGGCGGTCCGCTGATGGGCAGGCACGCCCGCCCCGCCCCCGCCGGTGCACTCACCGCGGTCGCCGCGCTGACCACGTGGGTGACCCTGCAGGCCTGGGGCGGGTTCGTCGCCGCCCCCGCCCGGGGTCTGGACGGGGTGGCGCTCGGCATCGCCGTCGTCGCCCTCACCGGCTACCTCGCCCGCCGGGTCCGGCTGCCCATCGTGGTGGTGCTGGCCGCCCAGTGCCTGATGGTGATGCTGGTCGTGAACCTCATGTGGGGAACGGCCACCTGGCCCTCGCCGACCTCGATCGAGGCGACGCTCGGCGCCTTCCGGGATGCGGTGCACACCTCCCGGGAGTACAGCGCCCCGGTGTCGCCCGAGGCACCCCCGCTGGCCCCGCTGCTGGTCGGCGGAGGACTGCTGTGCCACCTGCTGGTCGACCTGATCGCGGTGACGGTCCAGCGCGTCGCGGTGGCCGGGCTGCCGCTGCTGCTGGTGTACACGCTGCCGGTGAGCCTGCTGGAGCGTCCCGTGTCCGGCGTGACCTTCGTGTTCGCCGCCCTTGGCTACCTGCTCATGCTCGCGGTCAACGAGGACGACCGGGTGCGGCGCTGGGGTCGCGCGACCCGGACGTGGGCCGGCCGGTCCGCCGCCCGCCAGGCGGTGGGCGTGGCCGCGGCCTCGGTGGCCGTGGCCGTCCTGCTGCCCGTGCTGCTCCCCACCTTCGAGCTGACGCTGTTCCCCGGCGGCGGCCCGGGCGACGGCGGAAACCGCAAGGTCCGGATCACGAACCCCATGACCGACCTGCGGCGCGACCTGAACCGCGGGGACGACGTGGCGCTGCTGCGGGTGCGCGGGGCGACCTCAGAGCCGTCGTACATCCGGATCTCCGCGCTGACCTCGTTCTCGGGCACGGCCTGGTCACCGGGTGAACGCGACCTCCCCGCCGAGAACGCCGCGACCGGCTTCATCCCGCGTCCGACGGGCCTCTCCGCGCAGGTGCCCCGCACCACCGAGCCGTGGCGGTTCGAGGCGACCGCGGCGTTCGAATCCACGTGGCTGCCCACGCCGATGTACGCCGGGCTGGTCGACGCGGACGACGACTGGCGCTATGACGCGGAGGTGCTCGACGTCCACGCCGCCGTCGAGGGCGTGACCGCTGCCGGTGAGGTCTGGGTGGCGACCTCGGTGGACCCGCGCTTCGATGCCCGGGAGCTCGCGGACATGGAGGCGCCGCCCGTCCAGCTCGCGCAGAAGTACACCGCACTGCCCAACGACCTGCCGGCCGAGATCCGCTCCGTCGCGGCCGAGCTCACCGCCGACGCGGACACCAAGTACGAGAAGGCGGTGGTCCTGCAGAACTGGTTCCGCCGCGAGTTCGACTACTCGCTGGAGACCCGGCCGGGCAACGGTGGGGACCTGCTCGTGGAGTTCCTCCAGGACCGGATCGGCTACTGCGAGCAGTTCGCCTCGGCGATGGCGGTGATGGCGCGCGGCCTGGGCATCCCGGCCCGGGTCGCGGTCGGCTTCATCGACCCGGACCGGATCGGCGACCGGTCCTACGAGTTCTCCGCCCACGACCTGCACGCCTGGCCCGAGCTCTACTTCGAGGACGCCGGCTGGGTCAGGTTCGAGCCCACCCCGGGAGTGCGGGCACCGATCGTGCCGGCGTACACCCAGCAGGGGGCCGACGAGCCCCCCGGCCAGATCGGGCCCGGCAACCTGCCCACCTCGACGGCCGGGCCGGACCCGGCGCGCCCCACCGAGGGTCTCGACGGGGCGGGCGCGACCGGCGGCGGGGACGACGGGGATGGCCGGTCCCTGGTCGCCTGGCTGGTCGGCGGGCTGATCGTGCTCGCGGGGCTCGGGCTGCTGGCGCTGGTCCCCCGGGTCGTCCGCCGCACCCGCGCCGCGCGCCGGTGGCACGCCCACGGGCCGGCCGCTGTCGAAGCGGCCTGGTCCGAGCTGAGGGACATCGCCGTCGACTGCCGGCTCACCTGGCCGGCCGGGCGCTCCCCGCGGGCCACGGCAGCGGTGGTGGCGAAGGAGTTCGCGGCGCCGCCTGGCCGTCACCCGGTGCCGCGGCCCGAGACCGGCCCCCGCCAGAACCCGGAGGCGACGGCCTCGCTGCGGGCCCTGGTCCGCGCGGTCGAGCAGGCCCGGTACGCCGCGGTCCCCGACGTGCCGGCGGTCGACGTGCTGCGCGATCACGTCGCGCGGTGCCGGGAGGCCCTGCGCGGTGGCCTGACGCGCCATGCGCGGTGGCGGGCCGACTGGTTCCCCGCCTCGGTGATCTCACTGCGCGCGCGCGGGGTGGTGCGCCCGACCACCACCCGGGTGCGGTCCGACCAGGACGTGGTGGACCGGGTGGGGGTCTAGAAGCCGCCCTCCCGGCGTCGCCGCCACCGCTCCTCCATGCGCTCCATGAAGGGAGCGTGGTTGCGGGTGCGACGGGGCTTGCGGCCCGAGCGGCCGCCGTCGATGAGACCGAGGCCGCCGCGCTGGCGCGGCTCGGCGGGCGCCTCGTGGTCGTCGTCAGTGGGGGCGGCGGGTGCGCGGCCGCGGATGACGGTCAGTCCGAAGGTGGCCGAGGCGAGCATGATGACGAACCCGGCGATGCCCACGGGGGTCAGGCTCATGATGGCACCGGTCATGAGCACGGCGACGCCCACGGCGAACGCGGCGCCGGCCCAGATGGCCTTGCGGCGCATGTTGCTGCGGAACGAGGAGCCTCGAAGGGTCGAGGCGAACTTCGGGTCCTCCTCGACGAGAGCACGCTCCATCTGCTCCAGCAGGCGCAACTCCTCTTCCGAGAGCGGCACGGTTCCTCCCGTCGGTTCGACCCAAGACTGGGCTATGCATCAAGTCTAGGCAGCCTCTGGTCAGGGTGGTACCCGAGGATCGAAATTTTGATCATCGACGGGCGGCGAGCAGGCTCGCGGGGCGCACCGCGGCCTTCCCGAACCGCCGGGCGGCACGGTCCATCGCCCGGTCGGCGTCCGGCCAGCCGTGCTCCCGCTCGCCCAGCACTCCCTGGCGTTGCACGGCCTGCCGGGGCATCAGTCCCTCGACCCGGACCCCGACCAGCCGCACCCTGGCCCGCTGCAGGCCCAGCCCGTCGTAGAGCCGGACCGCCGCCTGGTGGACCTCCCGGGTCACGTCGGTCGCCTCCGGCAGCGTCCGGGAGCGGGTGATCGTGGTGAAGTCGGCGAACCGGACGGTGAGCGTCACCGTCCGACCGGCGACCCCGGCCACCCGCATCCGGCTGGTGACCTTCGTCGCCAGCCGCAGCACCTCCCGCAGCACCACGACCCGGTCGTCGGTGTCCCGCCCGAAGGTCTCCTGGGCACCCATGCTCCGCTCGGGGTCGCCGACGCCATGGCCGAACACGCCGGCACTGCCGGGGGTGAGCGTGCGGCGGTCGGTCCCCCAGGCCAGGTCGTGCAGCTGGCGGCCGAGCGCCTGTCCCACGGCCCGTTGGAGGGTGGCCAGCGGCAGGTGGGCGAGGTCGCCGACCGTGTGCAGGCCGAGCCGGTGCAGCCGGGCCGCCGTCTTCTCGCCCACGCCCCACAGCTCCCCCACGTCCAGCGGGTGCAGGAACCGGGTCACCTCGTCGGGCCGGATCACGAGCACCCCGTCGGGCTTGGCACGCCGGCTGGCCAGCTTGGCGACCGAGACGGAGGCCGCGATCCCCACCGAGCAGGTGATGCCCTGCTCGTCGTACACCCGGGCGCGCAGCAGCTCGGCGATCGCCACCGGCGAGCCCAGCCGTCGGGTCGCGCCGCTGACGTCGAGGAACGCCTCGTCCAGCGAGATCACCTCCACCTGGGGGGTGACCTGGCCGAAGACCTCCCGCACCGACGCGGAGACGGTGCCGAGCAGGTCGTAGTCCGGCGGGATCACCACCGCCTGCGGACAGCTGCGCCGGGCCCGGGTCATCGGCATCGCCGAGCCGACGCCGTACCGCCGGGCCGGGTAGTTGGCCGCCAGCACCACCCCGCGCTCACCCCCGCCCACGATGACGGGTACGTCGGCCAGCTCGGGGCGGTCGCGGGTCATCACGGAGGCGTAGAACGCGTCCATGTCGACGTGGAGCAGGTGACAGGGATGGGGCAGCCCGGTCGGCCCGGTCATCGGCCCGGCCATCGGGGCCTCCGGTCAGCGGCGGGCGAGCACGTGGGCCTGGGTGGCCAGGGGGAGGTACTCGGGGCGCTCGGCCACGGCGTGCTCGAGGTCGACCAGCGCCTGGGCGGCACCGGGCTCGAGGTCGACCAGCGAGCCGGGGACCAGGTCGGCGAACACCCGGACCGCGTGGACCGACCGCGGCGTGAAGCCGCTGCCGGCCAGCAGCGCGGTGACCTCGTCGAGGGTGAACCGGCGTCCCACCCGGCCGGCCGGGGAGGCCGGGGCGGCCCGGGAGACATCGTCCTCCAGCAGCGCCCGGGCCTGGCCGAAGTGGCCGGCCATCGCCCGCGCGACCACGGCCGCGTGGCGCTGGGCGACGAGCAGGCTGAGGGTGCCGTCGGGCCGGAGCACCCGCGCGATCGCGTCGAGCGCGGCCGCCGGGTCGTCGACGACCTCGAGGACGCCGTGGCACAGCACCACGTCGGCGCTGTCCTCCGGCACCACCTCCAGCAGGTCGGCGGCGTCGCCCTGGGTGCCGGTGACCCGGTCGGCCACCCCGCTCTCGTGGGCCCGCCGGTCGAGCGCGGCGAGCGCGTCGGGGCTCGGGTCGACCACGGTGACCCGGTGGCCCAGCTCGGCCGCCCGGACCGCGAAGCCGCCGGTACCCCCGCCGATGTCGAGGACGTCGGACCCGCTGCCGAGCACCTCCTGCAGCCCCTCCCAGACCACGGCGGTGCGGGCCGCCGCACGGCGTTCGCTGGCTGACATGCGCACCACCCTAGCGGTGACCGGGTGCTCATCCCGGGCTCCCGGGGCTGCGGTGCCACAGGGTGCGCGGGACCACCGTCCGGGGGTCCTCGCCGGCGGGCCGGACATCGGCGTACGGCGAGAGCCGGAAGCCGCTGGAGTGGACCAGCACCCGGCGTCGGTCCCCACTCTCCGGGCCCCCACTCTCCGGCGCGGCGCCCTCCTGCCGGGGTGGGGCGGCGGAGAGCACCGCCTGCACCGCGGCCAGGCCACCCGCCCGCCACCGGGCGTGCAGGGCCGGGAGCTCCCAGCACCCGGTGGCCCGCAGCGAGACGCCGCGGTGGCCGGTACGGCGCAGCTCACCGCGCACCACCAGCAGCCAGGCGCCGAAGACCGTCGCGGCCCACGGGCCCTGGGCGTCCTCGAAGAAGGTGGCGTCCACCGGACCGGTGCCGTCGTCGAGCGTGAGGAACACGACCCGGCGCCCGGACCGGATCGGCGGGGTCTGGGTGGCCACCTTGACCCCGGCCACCAGCAGCTCGGAGCGGCTCCGGCGCCGCAGCAGGTCGGTGCTGCGGGTGACGGCGAGCGCGTCGAGCAGGTCGGCGTAGGGCTGGACGACGTGCTGGGTGACGTCCAGGCCGAGGATCTCCAGCTCGGCGCGCATCCGCTCCCCGGCCTCCATCTCCGGCAGCCCGCTGACCGCGCCCTCCCGGGGCTCGTCGCCGAGCTCCAGGGCGAGCTGCACACTGGCGGACACGCTGGCGGACTCCCCCCGGGCCGACCCCCGACCCAGGCCGCGGGCCCGTCCTCCGCCGCGGTCCGCGGCCCGGGCGTGGCGTTCCAGGTCGGCGACCTGCAGCAGCAGGTCACGGCGGGTGACCCGCCCCCGCCGCGTCACGCCGGGCGCCCCGAGGCCGTAGAGGGCGTCGAGCCCACCGGTCAGCACCAGCCGCTCGAGCACCGGACGGGAGACCCGGGCGCGCTGCCACAGGTCGGTGAGCGAGGAGTACGGACGACCGGCGAGGATCCGGTCGATCTCGGCGTCGCCGATCCCCTTCACCTCGGCCAGCGCGAGCCGGATGCCGTAGCCGGTCGGCGAGTCGGCCGGCTCGACGGCGTACTCCCGGCCGGAGGCGTTGACGTCGAGCCCGAGCACCGCCACCCCGAACTGGCGGGCGTCGTCGAGGATCAGCCGCTTGGGGTACATCCCCGGGTCGTGGGTGAGCACGCCGGCCAGGAAGTGCGCCGGCCAGTGCGCCTTGAGCCAGGCCGACTGGTAGGTCGGCAACGCGAACGCCGCCGCGTGGGCCTTGCAGAAGCCGAAGGAGGCGAACGCCTCGAGCACCGCCCACACCCGCTCCACCAGCGGCAGTGGGTAACCGCCGCCGAGCGCCCGCGGGAAGAACCACGTCCTGGTCTCCGCCATCCCCTCGGGACCCCCCAGGGCACGGCGCCGCTCGTCGGCCTCGGCCCGGGTGACGCCGGCGAACCGGGCGATGATCTCGATGACCTGCTCGTGGAAGACCACCACACCGTGGGTCTGCTCGAGGATCGGCCGCAGGTCGGGGTGGAGGTAGCGCGCCGGGCGCCAGCCCTGCTTGGCGTCGAGGTACGGCGTGACCATGTCACTCTTGACCGGCCCGGGCCGGAACAGCGAGATGTCGGTGATGATGTCCTCGAAGGACTCGATGCCGGACTTGCCGACGAGCTCCCGCTGGCCCGGGGACTCGATCTGGAAGACCCCGAGGGTGCGCGACGCGCTGATCATCGCGAACGTGTCCGGGTCGTCGAACGGCACCTGGTCCTGGTCGTCGAGGTCGAGGCCGAGGCCGTCCACGCGCTGGATCTCGGCGACCGCGTGCGCCATCGCCGACTGCATCCGGATGCCGAGCACGTCGAGCTTGAGCAGCCCGAGCGCCTCCACGTCGTCCTTGTCGAACTGGCTCATCGGGAACCCGAGGAAGCTGGCCTCGACCGGGGTGCGGTCGAGCAGGGTGGCATCGGAGAGCAGCACCCCGCACGGGTGGACCGCGATGTGCCGGGGCAGCCCGTCGAGCCGTTCGACCAGCCGGAACAGCAGGTCCAGCTGGCCCTCCCCCTGGGCCAGCAGCACCGGCCGCAGCTCCGGGAGCTCCCGCAGCGCCACCCGGGCGTCGCGGGCCCGGATGTGGGGGAACGCCTTGGCGATCGCGTCGATCTCGCCCAGCGGCATCCCCAGCGCGGCGCCGACGTCGCGGACCGCGTGCCGCACCCGGTAGGTGTCCATCATCGACACGCACACACACTGCTCGCTGCCGAACCGCTCCAGGATCGCCTCGTAGACCTCCAGCCGGCGCGCGGACTCCACGTCCACGTCGACGTCGGGGAGGTCGGTGCGCAGCGGCGAGAGGAACCGCTCCATGAGCAGGCCGTGCCGGATCGGGTCCACCCCGGAGACGCCGAGCAGGTAGTTGACCAGGCTGCCCGCTCCGGAGCCGCGTGCGGCGCACCGCACCCCCAGCTCCCGGATCAGGTCGGTGACCTCGGCGACGGTGAGGAAGTACGACGCGTAGCCGAGGTCGCGGATCATCCCCAGCTCCTCCTCCAGGCGGGTCCGGACCCGCGGCACCGGCGCGCTGCCGTAGCGATCCCCGATCGCCCCCTCGCAGCGCGCCCGCAGCACCCCGTCCGCGCTCGTCCGCCCCCCTGCCCCGAGGAGCGAGGGACGCAGCTCGGGGAAGTGCACCTCGCCGATCCCGAGGTCGGCCCGCGGGTCGAGGGCACACCGGTCGGCGACGGTGCGGGTGTGGGCGAGCAGCTCCCGGGCGCCGGCGGTGTCGTCGGCCAGGCCGGCGTACCGGCTGATCTCCTCGGCCATCTCGTGCATCTGCTTGCCGGACTTGAGGAACCCCTCGGCGTTGCGCCTGTCGAGGTGGCGCACGTCCAGCGGGACCAGCCGGCGGGCGGCGTCGAGCACGTCGACGACCGGGGCGTCGAGCCGGTCGGCGTACCGCACGGCGTTGCTGAGGACCACGCCGAGCCCGGCCGCCCGCGCCACTCCCGCCATCCGGGCGGCGTGGGCGGAGGTCCCGGGCCCCGACCCCGACAGCCGGTGGGAGACCAGCTCGACGAGCAGGTCCTCCCGGGGCACGATCTCCCGCCACCGGGCCAGCAGCTCCGCCGCCCGGTCGTCGCGGCGGGCGGCGACGGCCGCCCCCAGGGTGGAGTCCGGCCCGAGCAGCACCAGCACCTCCCCACCCGCGAGGTGCCCCGTGAGATGCTCGGCGACCAGCGCGGGAGTGGTGACCGGCCTGCCCCGCTCGCCGGCCAGGTGGGTGGCCGAGACCAGCCGGCACAGCGCCGCCCAGCCGGCCCGCCCGGCGGCCAGGAAGGTGGCCCGCGGCAGCCGGTCGTCGCGGTAGGCACCGCCGCGGACCGGGGTGCGGGGTGCGGGGTGCGGTCTCGACGACGCTCGCTGGCGCTCGCTGCTCGACCACCCGGGGGCGTAGGCCAGGTCCACGCCGAGCACCGGCCTGACCCCGGCCCGCTGGCAGGCCTGCACGAACTTCACCGCGCCGTAGGCGCCGTCCCGGTCGGTGAGCGCGAGCGTGTCCATCTCCTGCTCGGCGGCGCGCTCGACGAGCACATCGGGATGGGAGGCGCCGTACCGCAGCGAGTAGCCGGAGGCGACGTGCAGGTGGACGAAGGGGTCAGGCACTTCGCCAGACGATCTGCTGCTCGTAGGGCACGTGCGGGGCCAGCCCCAGCGCCTGCTCCACGACGGCCAGGAACCGGTCCGCCTCCCGCACCAGGTCGTCGGCCTCCCGCCCGGTGACCGCCCGGGTCGAGCCGGTCTCGGCGGCGGCCCGCTTGGCCGCCCCGGCGGCGAAGAACCTCGCCCACTCGGCCAGCTCGGGCGCCACCTCGGTGAGCAGCACCCAGGCGTTCTTCTGCCGCCGGCGCCGGTCGGGCGTCCGGGTGGCCCGGGCCGCCAGCAGCGCCGCCGCGGCCCGGAGCGCGGCGACGTGGGCCAGCGCGTACCGGGTCGGCACCTCACCGGTGGTGATCGCCTCGCGCAGCGACTCCGCGGCCCGCTCGAGGTAGGAGTGGGTGGTCGCCGGCAGGCAGTGGGGGTTCACGGGCGGGTTCAATCCAGACACCCCACCAGCTGCCAGCTGCCGTCGGACCAGTCGAGGGCGAGCTCGAACACGCCCGCTCCCCCGGGCCCGACTCCCGCCTCGACCCGCCACAGCTCCCGCTCGGCGAGCAGGTCCCGGGCGGCGCTGTCCCTCGCCCCGGCCCACCACGGCCCGGTCTCCACCCAGTGTGCGAGCACCGCCCGCACCTTCCACAGCCTTCCCCGCCACAGGAACTGCTCGGGCGCCTCCAGGCTGCCCACCTGCCCGCGGCGCACCTCCACGGGGTCGTCGTACCGTCGCATCCGCTTCCTTCCCCAGCGCCCCTGCCGACCTCGACCCCGGCTCCGGCGGGGGCGGGGGTCGAGGTCGCCCCCGCCGGAGTTGTTCGAACATCTGTTCGAACAACTCCAAGGTACACCCGCCCCCCGACAGCCCGTCAATGCCCCATTCGGATGTCCCAGCCGATGTCACAGCTACCCTCACGTCATGCCCGAGCACCCCTCGATCGCCCGGTTCCGCGCCGAGCTGGCCCGGCGCGGCGGCACCGGCGAGATCCGCGTCCTGCCCGACTCCGTGCACACCGCCGCGCTGGCCGCCGAGGCGCTCGGCTGCGAGGTCGGCGCGATCGCCAACAGCCTGCTCTTCGCCACCGACGACGGGCCGGTGCTGATCCTCACCAGCGGCGCGCACCGCGTGGACACCGGCCTGGTGGCCGCCACCACGGGGACGCTGCACCGCGCGAAGCCCGACTACGTCAGGCAGCACACCGGCCAGGTGATCGGCGGTGTGTCGCCGATCGGGCACCCGACCCCCGTGCCGACGTACCTCGACCCCTGGCTCCGGAAGTACGACGTGGTGTGGGCGGCCGCCGGCCACCCGGCGGCGGTGTTCTCCACGACCTGCGACGAGCTGCTCGCGATGACCGGAGCGACCGAGCTGGACGTCGAGTAGTCCTGCCCCCTGGGACGTCCGATTCCAGCGGGTTCGGTGGAACTCCGCCTACCATCGACTCATACCCTCCCGGATCCGAGGAATCAACAACCATGTACCACCGCACACCAGCCCGAATCGGCCGGCCGATTTCGGTCGTCGGACTGGGTACCTGGCAGCTCGGGGCGGACTGGGGACAGGTGTCCGAGGACGGCGCCCGGAACGTCTTGGAGACCGCGCTGGAGAGCGGCGTCACCTTCTTCGACACCGCAGACGTCTACGGTGACGGCCGCAGCGAACAGCTGGTGGGTCAGTTCCTCGCGGCGCATGACGACGCCGAACTCACCGTCGCCACCAAGATGGGAAGGCGCGTGGCGCAGGTTCCGGAGAACTACGTCGCGGAGAACTTTCGCACCTGGGCGGATCGGTCGCGCAAGAACCTCCGCGTCGATCGGCTCGACCTCATCCAGCTGCACTGCCCGCCCGGTGAGGTGATCAGTGCGGACGCCACGTACGACGCGCTGGACGCGCTGGTGGAGGACGGGGTCGTGGCAAGGTACGGAGTCAGCGTCGAGACCTGTGCCCAGGCACTGACGGCCATCGCCCGTCCGCACGTCGCCTCGGTGCAGATCATCCTCAATGCGTTCCGACTCAAACCACTGGACGAGGTGGTGCCTGCCGCCGCCCGAGCCGGCGTCGCCATCATCGCGAGGGTGCCGCTCGCGTCGGGACTGCTCTCGGGCAACTACGACGAGAACACCACCTTCACGTCGGACGATCACCGCAGCTACAACCGCGACGGGTCGGCCTTCGACGTGGGAGAAACATTCTCGGGCGTGGACTACGTCACCGGAGTGAGAGCGGCGCGAGATTTCGCAGATCTGGTCGAGTCCGTGGCGCACGGGATCACGCCGGCCCAGGCCGCGATCGCGTGGGTCTGGCAGCAACCTGGCGTGAGCACGGTCATTCCGGGAGCCAGGAACGAGGCGCAGGCGCGGGGCAACGCGGTGGCCGGCCGGAGCGCGGAACTCGGCGAAGACTTCAACGCGGGGGTGCGGAACATCTACGACCGGTACTTCCGCGCCACCGTGCACCAGCACTGGTGAATCGTCGACAGCAGCCCGGTCATGCCGACTGGGCGCTACTAGAGTCGCGAGCGTGGATTCCCTCGCGCTGGTGTTCTCGAACGGCTGGGCCAGCGGCGTCAACGCCTACCTGGTGGTGCTGGTGCTCGGGCTCGCCGACCGGATCGGCGGCTTCGCGCAGATCCCCGACGTGCTCGGGCGCACCGACGTGCTCGCCGCCGCCGCGCTGCTCTACGCGCTGGAGTTCGTGGCCGACAAGATCCCCTACCTCGACTCGACGTGGGACGCGGTCTCCACGGCGATCCGGCCCACGGTCGGCGCGGTGATCGGCGTGCTGCTGGCCGGGGAGGCCGACTCGCTGGACGCCGCCGTCGCCGGCGCGGTCGGGGGTGGCGCGGCCCTCGCCTCGCACCTGGTGAAGATGGGCGGCCGGCTCGCGATCAACGCCTCCCCCGAGCCGGTCACGAACGTCACGGCCTCGCTGGCCGAGGACGCCACCGTGCTGGGGGTGGTGTGGTTCGCGATCGAGCACCCCGAGGCGGCCGCGGTGATCGCCGGACTGCTGCTGGTCGCCGGCGCGGCGGTGGTCTGGTGGCTGCTGCGGCTGGTCCGACGCGGCCGCCGCCACTGGCGGGCCCGGATCGAGGCACGGCAGCGCCGCTGACCGGCCGGCCGGGCCGGATAGGGTGCGCGGCATGGCGCGCGTGGTGGTGATCGGTGGGGGGTACGGCGGCCTCGCTTCCGCCGCGCGGCTGGCCAAGCTCGGCCACGACGTCACGCTCGTCGAGCAGCGCGACGTCCTCGGAGGCGCACTGGGCACGGTCTCCTCCGAGGGATTCACCTGGGAGACCGGGCCGACCAGCATGTTGCTGCCCGCAGTGGCCCGCGACCTGTTCCGCAAGTCCGGCCGGCCGCTGGAGCGGGAGCTGGAGCTGGTCCCCCGCGAGGTGCTGCGCGAGCACCGCTTCGAGGACGAGACCCGGGTGGCGCTGCCGGGCGGTTCCCGCGCCGCACAGCTGGCCGCCTTCGACGAGCTCGCCCCCGGCCTCGGCGAGGAGTGGTGCGCCCACGTGGCGGCGTACGCCGATGTCTGGGAGGTGCTGCGCCGCGACTACCTGGAGCAGCCGTGGCGCGCCGAGCTGGCGGACGCCGCCACCACGACGCTGCTCGGCTCCCGCGAGATGCTCGCCAGGCGGCTTCGCCGCAGCCTGCGGGACCCGCGGCTGCGGCTGGTGGCCGGCCACCCGTTCACGTTCGACGGCCACGACCTGCGCGACGTCCCGGCCTGGCTGGGAGTGCAGGCCTACCTCGAGCAGAACTTCGGTGGGTGGACGGTTGCCGGCGGCATGCACCGGCTCGCCGACGCGCTGGCGGACCGGATGACGACGCGGGGGGTGGCGGTGCTGCTGGGCACGACCGCCCGCGACGTCGTGCTCCGCGACGGGCGGGCGGCGGCGGTCGCCACCTCGGCCGGCGAGCTGGCCGCCGACCACGTGGTGTGCGCGGCGGACCCCCGGAAGCTGCCGGTCCTGGCCGCGCACGTGAGCAGGACGCTGCCGGCCATCCCGCCCATGACCACCCACCTGGGGCTGAGCGGTGACGTGCCCGACCTACCGGCCGAGACGGTGTTCCACGGCGACCCGATGCTGGTGGTCCGGACGGACGGGGAGGCGCCGCCCGGGCACCGGGCGTGGACGGTCTACGGTCGCGGGCAGCTTGCCGAGGACGTCGTGCTGGCCCTGGCGCGCAAGGGCGTCAACGTCCGCGCCAACGTCGAGACGCGGGTGGACCTGACGCCCCGGCAGCAGGCGGAGCGCTGGTCCGGCTCCCCGCTGGGCGTGCTCTGGCAGGGCCGCAACACCGTCCGGCACCGGCTCAAGACCCGCACCCCGGTGCCCGGGGTGTACGCCGCGGGCGCCCACGCCACCCCCGGCGCGGGCCTGCCGTACGTCGGCCTGTCGGCCGCGCTGGTCGCGCAGGAGATCGGCCCGGCCTGACCCGCTGCTCAGACGGTGATGCGCAGCGCGGCGAAGATCTCGCGGGTCGCCTTGGAGCGGTTCAGCGTGTAGAAGTGCAGCCCGGGGGCGCCGAGCGCAAGCAGGTCCTCGCACAGCTCGGCGGCGATCCGGATGCCCTCGGCGCGCAGGGCGGTCGGGTCGTCGGCGTGTGCCTCGATACGCTCGCGCAGCTCGGCCGGCACCTCTCGTCCGGACAGCTCGGCCATCCGGGAGACCTGGCGCAGGTTCAGGATCGGCATGATGCCGGGCAGGATCGGGATCTCCACCCCGAGGGCACCGGCCCGCTCCACCAGGCCGGCATAGTCGGAGGCCCGGAACACCATGTCGGTGATCGCGAACTCCGCCCCGGCCCGCTGCTTGGCCAGCAGCACCTCGGCGTCCTCCTGCAGCGAGTCGGCCGACGGATGCCCCTCGGGGAACGCCGCCACTCCGATCGAGAACAACCCCTGCTCGCGGGCGAGGTCGACCAGCTCGCAGGCATGGGTCAGGCCGCCCTCCGTCGGCGTCCACGGAGCGCGCGGCCCCTCCTTCGGGTCGCCGCGCAGCGCGAGCACGTTGTGCACGCCGGCCGCCGCGTAGTCGGCCAGGATGCCGGCGAGCTCCTCCCGGGTGTGCCCGACGCAGGTCAGGTGGCCCATCGGCACCATCGAGGTCTCCCGGGCGATCCGGCCCGTGATCCGCACGGTGGTGTCGCGGGACGACCCCCCAGCGCCGTACGTCACCGACACGAACGTCGGCCGATAGGGCTCGAGCTCCCTGATCGCCTGCCACAGCTGCTCCTCGCCCGCCTCGTCGCGCGGGGGGAAGAACTCGAACGAGAACGACCGCTCGCCGTCGCGGATCAGCTGGCCGATGCTGAGGCGCGTCCCGTTCTCCATGCTGCGAGTCTAGGGAGCCGGGCCATCCCGGGGGTCGGTGTCCACGAAGCGGTGACTACTCTCACCGCGTGACCTCCGACCCACTGGACAGCGCCGTGTTCCGGTCCCGCATCGAGTCCGAGCTGGTGGCCTTCCTCGACGAGCAGGCCGGGCGGCTGGCGCCGCTGGGGGACGATGCCGCGCGGCTGGTGGACGAGGCCCGTGCCACGGTCGCCGGCGGCAAGCGGTTCCGGGCGGCCTTCTGCTACTGGGGCTACCGTGCGGTGACCCATCCGAGCGCGGCGGAGGAGCGGGCGCTGCTGCGGGCCTGCGCGGCGCTGGAGCTCCTGCACGCGAGCGCGCTCGTGCACGACGACTACATGGACGCCTCCGACACCCGCCGCGGCCGGCCCGCGACGCACCGCTCGTTCGCCGCCACCCACCACGCGGAGGGCTGGTCCGGTGACCCGGAGCAGTACGGCGCCGCGGCCGCCATCCTGCTCGGGGACCTGCTGCTCACCTGGGCCGACGAGCTGCTGCGCCGCTGCGGGCTGCCGCTGGAGCGGGTGGTGCCGGCGCTCGACGTGTTCGACCTCTGCCGTTCCGAGGTGGTCGCGGGCCAGTTCCTCGACGTGTCCGTGCAGGCCCGGGGGAAGGCGGACGTGGAGACCGCGATGACCGTGCTGCGCTACAAGTCGGCGAAGTACTCCATCGAGCGGCCGTTGCACATCGGCGCCACGCTCGCCGGCGGGGACGCGACCGTGCTCGAGTCGCTCACCGCGTTCGGGCTGCCACTCGGGGAGGCCTTCCAGCTCCGGGACGACCAGCTCGGGGTGTTCGGAGACCCCGCCGAGACGGGCAAGCCGGCCGGGGACGACCTGGTGGAGGGCAAGCGCACCGTGCTGGTGGCGCTCGCGCTGGACGGGGTCGGCGGGGAGCGGGCGGCACTGCTGGACCGCTCCCTCGGCACCTCGCTGACGCCCGCCCAGGTCGAGGAGCTGCGCGCGATCATCGTCGAGTCGGGCGCCAAGGAGCAGGTCGAAGGGGTGATCGACGAGCTGGCGCGGCTCTCGCTGGCCGCACTCGAGCAGGCTCCTGTCACCGACGAGGCTCGGGAGGCCCTGCGCGGACTGGCGGACGCCGCGACGCGGCGTACCGTCTGACCAACGGGATCAGTCGAGCGACTCCACCACGTCCAGGTCGGGGCCCTCACCGCGCAGGAGCGCCACGAACGACCCCGCCGCGGCGGCCCGCTCGGCGAGGATCGTGCGCACCAGCGTGAACGTGTGTGCGTCGCCGCGGGCCAGCGTGCTCCAGCCGTCCCAGAGCAGCACGGTCCCGTCGACCGCGCGCAGGCAGTCCGCGAAGGCGTCGAGGTTCCGCCCGAAGTGGTCGGGGAAGTCCAGCGCGTCGGCCACCGCGG
>Ga0299913_10001160_pt1 | contig 18911 bp, 15 predicted proteins | sample RVTome_9_FD_201360 | JGI IMG/M metagenome (GOLD analysis project Ga0299913, IMG submission 201360) | Soil microbial communities from uranium-contaminated site in the Upper Colorado River Basin, Wyoming, United States - RVT155D38 (version 2) ... | reverse complement strand
CGGCGCCGCGCGCCGGCGACCAGCGGCGACACGGGCACGTCGACGGACGGCAGGCCGAGGTGCACCAGCACCCGTGGCTCCCGCCTCGAGCGCCTCCAACGCGCGCTCGAGCCGCTGGCTCTCCTCATACGCCGCCCGCGACGTCTCCGTGCGGACGCGTATCTCTTCAAGGATGCGGCTCAGCAGATCGTCGGCCATCCTCGGAATCCTGCCGCATATGCGCGCCTCCAGGCTTCGACGTGCCGCCGACTAGCGAGGAGCCGCCAACCGCTGCCGAGCTCCCACAGTGCTCCAATCAGGCGATCGGAGCAGCGCGCTGATGCGGCGGCGGCACGACGAGCGGAGTGTCGAGTTGCATGGGAGGCGACAGCCGAGGACTCGCCTGGCGTCGTCCGCCCGTCGCGGGCGTGTAGTGCTTCGCCCTTATCGCGGACGGCATCTATCAGCGAACGACAGATCCTGTCAGTCCCCGAGGCTGGGGAGGCCCTCGGAGACCGGCCAATTCGCAAGGGCCAGGTCAACCGAGTAGGTGCCGTCATGGTGCTGTGCCAAGGGCGTATTTTCTTCTGAGAAGTGCTGGTGGGCGGCTCGCTCGGCGCCAGGTGCAGGACGGCCGCTCGCGTTGACGACACGCCACCAAGGCGCGTGGTGCCCATTGGTCTTGAGAGCGTGACCGACGCTGCGCGCGCTCGCGCCCTCGATGTGATCGGCGATCGAGCCATAGGTCATCACCCGCCCCACTGGTATCGACTCGACGATGGCGAGAATCTGCTCGAGCGTGGTCAGACGACTCACGATGACTCCTTCGCGCTGGTGAGTTGGAACGTGTCGCAACCGAAGAGGCGACCGTTGATCTGGAGTTCGATCGCGTGCTCGCCCAGGTGGAATGTGCGGGCCGTCTGAGCCTGAAACGAGTACGACTTGCTGATGAGCACCGGCTCGCCCGGCGCGATCGATCGCGCCGCGATCTTGAAGACTTTCGGCCGCAGCACGCCGCGGGCCTGGCGGAAGTGCAACAGGAAGTTAATCGCGGTCCGGGCTATCTGTGTCCCGACATTGGTGTTCTGCGCGGTGAAGTGGACATCCGAGCCCAATGGGACGTCGTGTTCGGAGATAAGCGGCCCGACCACCCCGAACTCAGCACCGTTGAACCCCATCAGCCCGAGTGCTTCGGGATGTCCATTCTTGATCAGCGTGCGCCGGTCGGGGTCGTCGCGACTGAGGTCGTGGACGTGATTTGCGACCGACCGCCGGACGTACTCCGATTCGTCGGCGTACAGCTCGTCGACGATGGGGCGGGTTGCTCCCGGCCGTTGGACTAGGTCGGGAACCCCTTTTGCCCACGGGAGGTGGGAGCGCGAGCCGTCGGACACGCAGATCCTCGCGGCTCGCCCACGCGTGCGCGATCTCGAGCGCTCGCTCGAAGCGGGCATCGAACATCCTTCGGATCTCGTTGTTGAACGCAGCGCGTACCACCAAGGCCGTTGCGTCGTACCCGTCCGGGAAGTCGACCAGCAGGGCGTCACGGACGATGTCGACCCGCCGGCGAAGCTTGTGGTCGGCGAGGGAGTCTGCCGCGGCAACAAGCTCCTTCGGCTCGACGCCGTGCTGCTGCATGAGCCGGCCCAGATGCCGTACCGAAGAAGCGTCGATCAATTCGTCCATGGCACCCATGAGGGACCTCCGGTCGACTCGTTGGTTCAGGTCTGCGACGTCTCCCACGCTGGGCCGGAGCAGTCTGCCGCTCCGGCCCAGCCGTGCGTCACGCCACCTCGTGGTCAGGCGACGTCCCGGCCGAGTACGCCTAGACGGTCGGGATCGTGCCTCCGTCGATGATCTGCTCGGTGCCGGTGATCGCGGAGGCCTTGTCGCTGACGAGGAACGCGATCAGTTCGGCGACCTCGCGCGCTTCGGCCGGCCGGCCCAAGGGGATGCCGCCAAGGGAGTCCATCAGCTGGTCCAACGCGGCGTCGTAGGTGAGTCCCCCCGCGTCGGCGATTCGTTGCACGAACGGCCCGGTGGCGGCGGTGCTGATAAAGCCTGGGCTGACGACGTTCACCCGCACACCCTGGGGTGCGAGTTCGTTCGCGAGTCCCTTGCTGTACGTGGTCAACGCGGCCTTCGCGGCGGCGTAGCCGAGCGTGCTCTGGTACAGCGGCATCAGACGCTGGATCGACGCCACGTGCACGATCGCGCCGCTCTGGCGCCCGATCATCCCGGGCACGAGCGCGCGGTCGAGTCGCACCGCACCGAGGAGGTTGAGCTGGAGCTCGGCCAGCCAGTGGTCATCGTCGAGCGCGGCGAACCCGCCGTTTGGTGACGAGCTGCCGCCGGCGACGTGGATGAGGATGTCGATGCCGCCCTCGCCGAGGATCCGCTCGGCCAGCCGGTCGGTGCCGTCGGCCGTGCTGATGTCGGCGGCAATGAAACGCTCCGGCTCGGGCAGGTCAGACGGAATCGACCGGGCGGTCGTCCAGACCGCGGCCCCGTGCTCTCGAAGGAGTTGCGCGACCGCTGCGCCGGTGCCCTGCGAGCTGCCAGTCACGAGCGCACGCCGGCCCTGAAGTGGCGTGTCCATGTCGTTCGCCCCTACAGCCCGATCACGAGCTGCGTGATGCGGTCGCCGTCCAGCGTGAACCGGTACCAGATGTCGGCCTCGCCGCCCGGGAAGTTGCCGACCACGTGGCTAAGGACGTCCACCCTGGTTTGGTCGATGACGTTCTGCTTGGTCCAGTCGATGGTGGTCTTGTACTCCTTGTCGACGCTGTTCAGGAACTCGCTGAACGCCTTGCCACCCTTGAAGGTCTCGCCGTTGTCGACGATCGTCGCGTCCGGCGCGAACAGCGCCTCGGACTTCTCGTGCTCCTTCGCCGCGTGGGTCTCGAGGTAGTTCACGACCACCGTCTGCAACGCCTGGGGGTCATAGTTGTTGAAGTCGATGTCGGTCATGGCCGCGTCCTTTCGATGATTTGCTGTTGGATGGATTCGCGCATGTCGAGCATCGCTGTCGTCCACCCCGCTCGCATCCGAGAGCACCCCAGCCAGAGCTCCCAGTGCGGGCGGTGCCCGGGTGTCGCCAGGGACCGCCGCCCAGCGTCCTGCTCGGCCCGCTCACCTTCACCCGCCAGCAAGGTCCTCGATGTACGTTCCCAAGGGGCGACGATGGCCACCGGCACCTACCTGAGCGGACGCGACGCAGTGCGCCGAGCTACTCGACGCCACTCGTGATCGGAGCAGTCGCGTGCTGGTCCTGCGCGGCCCGCCGGGCGTGGGCAAGACCGCTCTGCATCAGGTCGTCGTGCACGCAGGCGAGTTACGCGCGGGGCTTGGTCGCAGCGCCAAGACTGTGAGTCGCTTTGCTCGGTGCCGGCCGAGTCGCGCACGCCTTCGTCGATGAGACCCCGAGGATTCGGTGCGGAGCACCGGCTGGCTCGATCGAAACGGGTCGAGGTGACGAATCGGCGAGTTCATTCGGCAGCCTCGGCCACCGTTGCAGCGGCTCGCTGGGGTGCGGTCCTGATCAGTTTTCGCGTTGGACGGATGCGCCGCGGCGCTGCCATGCGCGCGACCCGTGCCAGTGGCGACGGAGCGCGAGACCGCGGATCGCAAAGATGGCAACGGCGATAGCGGCGCCAAGCGCCGCGTCGTAGGCGTCGAGCTCCCAGGCGATCACGATGCCGAGGGCGCCTCCGACCGCCGGGACCGCGTAGAGCTCGGAGTCGGGGCGGACAAGTGCGGGTGTCTCGCGTGCGATGACATCGAGCAGGACGCCGCCGCCAACGGCCGTCGTAACGCCGAGGGAGGCGGCGGCGATCGACGGCAGGCCGTGCTCGAGCGCCTTGACTGTCCCGGCAACACAGAAGAGCCCGAGCCCGACCGCATCGAAGACGAGCAGGGTTTGCGTGAGCCGCTCGAGCTCGGGGTGGGCGACGAACGCCACGGCCGACGCTGCCAGCGGCACGGCGAGGTACTCCCACTGTGTGAACGCGGGCGGCGGCGTGTCGCCGAGAACCAAGTCGCGTAGCAGCCCGCCGCCGAGCGCGGTGATCATCGACAGGATCGCAATTCCGACGACGTCGAAATCGCGCTGGATCGCCAGTAGGGCTCCGGAGATCGCGAAGGCGAATATGCCGATCAGGTCAAGAGCGGGGTGCATGTGTGTGGCCTCGTTTGGAAGCCGGGGACGCCCCCGCCGGCAAGGCGGCGGGGGCGTCGTGCGGCTAGGGCTCAGCCGACCCTGGCCGCGACAGCCACGTCGCTGAGATCCGCTTCGACGGCGCGGGCGGCGGCGTCGATGAGCTCGGCGACAGCGCCCGGCTTCGACACCGTGACGGCGTGGGAGGCGTCGATCTCGATGGTCGTCGAGCCGGCCCGGGCGGACATGAAGCGCATGGACTCGGCCGGGATGGCCAGGTCCTGCGTGGTCACCAGGCTCCAGGACGGGATTGTCTTCCAAGCCGCCTCTGTGGCAACGTCCTCCAGCGCGGAGGCGGCGATGGGACGCTGCGTCGCCGCCATCAGCGCGGCGACATCCCGCGCGACATCAGCGGCGAACACCTCCTGGAAGCGATCCTGCTGGATGTACAGGTCCGTTCCGGTGTCGCCGTCGGGGGCGGGGAACGCCACCGAGTCGAGCGCCGGGCCGAGCTCGCCCCCCGGGAACTTGCCTGCCAGTTCCGCCGTGCTCTCGCCGGCCTCCAGTTGGAAGCTGGCGACGTAGACGAGCGCCTTGACGCCGGCGGCGCCGGTCGCGGCCTCGCTCATGACCGAGCCGCCGTAGGAGTGGCCGGCCACCACGACCGGGCCGGACAGGCCGTCCAGGACGCTGCGCAGGTAGGCGGCGTCCTCCTGGAGTCCGCGCAGCGGGTTCGCGACGGCGATGGCCTTGTATCCGCGGCTGTGAAGCTCGGCGATCACGCCGTTCCAGCTCGCCGACTCGGCGAAGGCGCCGTGCATCAGGACAACGGTGGGCTTGACACTCATGGGACTCCTTCCGGTGGGTGTGTTCTCGGACGTCGAGCATCGCCCTCGCGCACCGCGCTCACATCTGAGACCGCCCCAGCCGGATGCCCTAGTCGCGGGTGGTCACCAGGGGGCACCCCGGCGCTCCGTCGGTCTGCTGACGGTCAACGCGAGCAGGACCGTGGATGTAGGTTCCGCAGGGAGAATGGCCGCTGGCAACTACCTGAGCGGACGGGACGCTGAATGTGCAGCGCTCGACGAGCTGCTTCACGCGACCCGTCAGGGGGAGAGCCGCGTGCTGATGATCCGTGGCGAGCCGGGCGTGGGTAAGACCGCGCTGCTCGATTATGCAATCGACTCGGCTCCGGACTTTCGCGTCGTCCGGGCTACCGGCGTCGAGTCGGAGATGGAGCTCGCGTTCGCCGGTCTGCACCAGCTGTCTGCGCCGCTGCTTGATCGCGTCGACCGCCTTCCCGGGCCGCAACGGAAGGCGCTGCGCGGGGCTTTCGGGCTCAGCGGCGACGAGACGACACGTTTCCTGGTCGCCTTGGCGACGCTCGGTCTGCTGTCCGACGCAGCCGAGGAGCGTCCGTTGCTCTGCGTTGTGGACGACGCGCAGTGGCTGGACGACGCGTCGGCGCTATCGCTCGCTTTCGTCGCGCGACGGCTTGGGGCGGAGTCGATCGCGCTCATGTTCGCTTCACGCAGTGCCAGCGACCAGCTGCGCGGGCTGCCCGAACTCGTCGTTGGCGGACTCGCGGACGCCGATGCACGTGCGCTATTGGACTCGGCGGCTCACGGACGGCTTGACGAGCAGGTTCGCGATCGGATCGTCGCCGAGACCCGCGGCAACCCACTCGCTCTGCTGGAGCTGCCTCGGGACTGGAGCGCGGCCGAGTTCGCGGGTGGGTTCGGCCACCCGGACCCACAAGCACTGACGGAGCGGATCGAGCAGAGCTTTCTGCGGCGGGTTGAGTCGCTGCCGCCGCAGTCCCGACAACTACTGCTGGCCGCCGCTGCGGAGCCACTCGGCGACGCCGCCTTGCTCTGGCGGGCGGTTGGCCGGCTTGGCATTGGTGCCGACGCCGTCGTCGCGGCCAAGGAGGCGGGACTGATCGAGGTAGGTGCGGTCGTGCGGTTCCGGCATCCCCTTGTGCGTTCGGCGATCTACTGGTCGGCCTCCCCGCAGGCACGAAGGGACGTACATCGTGCGCTCATGGAAAGTACGGACCAGACCGATCCCGATCGACGCGCCTGGCACCTCGCGGGGGCAACTTCAGAGCCGGATGAGTCCATCGCAGCCGAACTAGAGCGCTCGGCGACGCGCGCGCAGGCGCGCGGAGGGCTTGCGGCGGCGGCAGCGATCCTCGAGCGCTCGGCCATGCTGACACCCGACCCGGCGCGGCGGGTGGAGCGCACACTCGCAACCGCTGAGGCTAAGCTCGCCGCCGGGGCGTTCGATTCTGCGCTCGGTCTACTGGCGATGGCGCGAGCAGGTCCCCTGGACGAACTCCAGCGCGCTCGGGTCGACCTGCTCGCCGCCGAGATCGCGTTCGGCATGCACCACGGAAACGACGCTCCCGCGCTGCTGCTGCATGCGGCCAAGCGCCTCGAGTCACTCGACGTCCGGCGGGCTCGAGAAACGCATCTGAGCGCGATCGGCGCGGCTCAGTTCGCGGGCCGCCTCGCGGGGGGCGACGCGTTGGGCGAGACCGCCGCAGCCGCACGTTCGGCGCCCCCCTCGGACAAGACACGGGCCAGTGACCTTCTGCTCGACGGCCTCGCGGTTCGATTGACGGACGGACCGGCGGATGCGGCACCCATCCTGACCGCCGCGTTGACGGCTTTCCTCAGCGAGGATGTCCCGGCCGAAGAGGGCCTGCGCTGGCTATGGAGTGCCTGCAACGTGGCCCTCGATCTCTGGGACGACCAGAGCTGGGAGGCGCTCGCCACCCGTCACGTCCAGCTGGCGCGCGACGCCGGGGCGCTCACCGAGTTGCCACTCGCCCTGACCTCCCGTGCGGCAGTGCACATATTCGGAGGTGAGCTGGCCGTCGCCGCGTCGCTGACCGAGGAGACCAGCCAGATCATCACCGCGACCGGGAGTCAGCTGGCGCCGTACGGCGCTCTGCAGCTTGCGGCATGGCAGGGTCACGAGGCCACGGTCCAGACGCTGATCGACGCCATCACCAAGGAGGTCACCTCCCGGGGCGAAGGAATCGGGCTCACGGTTGTCGCCTGGACGCGTGCGCTGGTCGGCAACAGTCGTGGACGCTACGTGGAGGCGCTGGGGGCGGCCGAGGATGCAAGCAAGGAGTCGCGCGAGTTAAGCGTGTCGGCCAGAGCGCTGGTCGAGCTCATCGAAGCGGCTTCGCGAACGGGAAACGCAGCACTCGGGACGAACGCACTCACGCGACTGTCGGCATCGACCCGCGCCAGCGGCACCGACTGGGCGCTTGGAGTCGAGGCCCGATGCCGCGCGCTCCTGAGCGACGGCCAGGCGGCGGAGGATCTCTACCTCGAGGCGATAGAGCGGCTCGGTCGCACGCGTGTCAAGGTCGAGCACGCCCGCAGCCACCTCCTGTACGGCGAATGGTTGCGACGCAGCCGCCGCCGAATGGACGCCCGGAAGCACCTCCGCACCGCGTACGACCTGTTCAACACGATGGGCCTTGAAGCGTTTGCCGAACGCGCCCGACGCGAACTGCGTGCCACCGGCGAGACTGCGCGCAAGCGCACTCCCGATACCGGCGGGGAGCTCACAGTGCAGGAGGCGTTGATCGCTCAGCTCGCCCGCGACGGCCACTCCAACCCAGCGATCGGAGCCCAGCTGTTCATCAGCCCGAGGACTGTCGAGTACCACCTCCACAAGGTGTTCGCAAAGCTCGACATCGACTCCCGCGACAGGCTTCGCAGCCTCCCCGCAGCCCAGCTCGAGGCACCCGCGCAAGCGACTTGACGGCGTGCGGTTCAGGGGCGCGCCCCGGTGACCTGATGACCCGAGCGCTGCTGCTTTGGACTGCGATGAAGGAGGGCCTCCCCGGTGGGACGCTCAGCGTGTCACCGAGGAGCGAGCTCGAGGAGGCCCACGCTCATGTTGCACGCTGGATTGGATCTAAGTCGACGCCGGTTGGACGTCTGCCTGGTCGACGACGCCGGCGAAGTGGTCGCGCAGATCGCGGCCGCGCCGGACGCCGACGGTCTGCGCCATCTCGCCATGCGCGTTAGTGCCGCGCGCGTGCGGGCGGTGATCGAGTCTATGAACGGCGCGCGCTTTGTGCACGACACGCTCGAAGAGCTCGGCTGGGAGGTGTTGATCGCCGACGCGCAGAAGGTCAAGGGCCTAGCGCCCTTGGCGTGCAAGACCGACAAGATCGACGCGCGCGTGTTGGCGGTGCTCTCGCAGCGCGATCTGGTGCCGGCGATCTGGCTGCCCGACCCGACGATCCGGCGCGAACGCGAACTGGCGCGCTTCCGGCTGCACCTGGTCCGCCACCGCAGCACGCTCAAGAACCGCATCCACGCGACGCTGATCACCTTCGGGCACCCATGCCCGGTCAGTGACCTGTTCGGCCACGCCGGCCGCGAGCTGCTCGACCGCCTTCAGATCCCCGATCCGTGGCGTGGCACCGTCGACGTCAGCCTGGAGCTGATCGATGACCTGGAACTGCAGATCGCCAACCTGACGTGCGAGCTCAAGCGTCAGGGCGTCGATCACCGCTACATCCCGCTGCTGGTCACCGCGCCCGGGTTCGGCTGGATCAACGCCTACACCGTCGCGTCGGAGATCGGCGACATCGAACGCTTCGCCTCGCCGGCCAAGCTGGTCGGCTACACCGGTCTGTGCCCGCGCGTGATCCAGTCCGGCAACACGGATCGCCGCGGCCCGATCAGCAAGCACGGCCCGCGCTATCTGCGCTGGGGCCTGTTCGAGGCGGCGATGAACGCCTGCAAGCACCCGATTTACGCCGAGCGTTACCAACACACCAAGCGCCGCCTGGGCCGCCAACGCGGCCCCAAGGTCGCCCAGATCGAGCTCTCCCGCAAGCTCACCGAGGCGATCTGGCACATGCTCACCCGCAACCAACCGTTCGCTCCGGCAGGCGCCGGTTTCGTCTAGCCGCCTGACGGCTCTCTTTGGAAATGCGCCGCCGGAACGAGCCCTCCCATTTCGCACAATCCCCGACGATCAAGGGGCGATAGAGACTTGAGCGCCGCTCGCCACCACCAACCCGCCGACGACCCCTAATCGACGGTAACCGACGCCGTCAAGCGCCTCCGGCGCTCGGCCCCACGGGGCCGCCCTCCGGGTGACCGCGCCGGCACCCGCCGATACCTCACGCCCTCAACCACGGGCTTCGCCCGAAAACAACCCACGACGAAGCCATCGCACACTTGACACCAAGCCCTCCTTCATAGAGACGAATACGAGCAGCGGCCGGCCCGCGACGGAAGCGAAAAGCCCGCTGCTCGCTTGACACGCGGGGCGTCTCCACGACCAGGAGCTCACGCCCGCCTGCGCGACAGACAGGCGTCTTCGCTGACGCTCAGCACGTGCCAGTTGCGCTCGACGTGCGAGCGTCTTGATGACGCCACTGGCTCGCCCACAGGTGTCGCGACGATCGGCTACGCGGCGCCGGCGACACCTCCCCGCGCGGTGTGCCTTAGAGACGGTAGATAGTCGCCATCCACCACGCTCGCGCCAGCTACCAGCGCGCCCGCATCGAGACCCAGAGGCGCTCGACCACATCCAGCACGCCGCTGACATGCAGGCGCTCAAGACGCTCAAGCCGCACTAGCGCGAGGCGCTCTACCTCAACGGCCTCGGCTACAGCTACCACGAGAATCGCCGAACTCACCGACACCGCCTACACCGCCGTCAAACCGCCGCCTCACCGAAGGCCGCCTGCGCCGTGCGCCGGGCCCTCAAATTCCTCCGACGCCCGATCAGCGACCCCGCGGAAGGGGGGGAGAACGCGGCCCACGCCCAAAATGGGGCATGACGCTGATCACCTGCGCGGCCCCTCGCCCCGGCAGGCCCGGACCGCTTCTACCTGGCCCGCGCCATCGAGCGGCTGCCCACTCCGCATCCGCTGAAGACGTTCGCGTGCTTCCTCGTGCTCTACGCGCGCGACATGCACATCGGCGAGCTCGCCGGCGCTCCCCCGTCGCGCGCGCCGCGCTAGCCAGCTGCAACGAATCCGACGGGCTCACGGCGTCCGCATATAGTTGACCAGTGAGCCGGTCCGCGCGCGCTCGCCTGAGCATCGTGATCATGGTTGGGGTGGTGGTCATCGCAGCTGATGCCGCTCCAGCCGCCACGCAGGAGCGCGTGAGCGCGCTGCAGCAGGAGGTGACGCGCCTCGACGAACGGGTGGAAGGACTACAGAGAAGAGTGGCCGAGCTCGACAAGAGCAGGACGCCCAGCTTCCTGCTCGGTCTTGCCTCGGGATCGATCCTCGCTGTGTTCGGAGGGCTCGTGACATGGTTGGTGGCGGCCTGGAGAGCGAGGCGGGAGCGCTCGCGGCGCGATCGGGCGCTGCTTGACGCGTGCGCTGCGGAGCTGACGGGACTCGGCAACGCAGCACGGGAGAACCAAGGCATCGTTCGGGCGGAGTTGGAAGGGCTTGCCAACGGCGAGGGACCGTCAGTCTCCCCGCTGCGTCCACTCGCGCTGCCCTCGCTTCAGCAACTCTGGACTCAGCCACCGAGGCCCCTCCGAGATCGCTGGGACCTGCTGACGAGCCTCGCGACACTTGCCGCGACGGCGGAGCACGCGAACGACCTCGGCCACCGGCGGGACACCTACTTGACAACCGACGGGATTCCCATGAAACACCTGCGCAAGGTCGACGAGGTGCTGGATGAGCACCTCAACGGCCTCGTCGGCACCGCTGAGGAACTCGAACAGCGCGTTCATACCTCGACGTGATGGCGAAGATCTTCGATCGTCTGGCCCGAAGGAAGCGTCCGGAGCCCATTGAGGCGACGGCGGCGACATACGAGCGGGCTCTGCATTACTCGCCTGATCGCACTCTCGTACCGCTCGATTGGGGACCGGATATCCGTCCGCGTCCGCGGCCGGTCAGATGGGTGGCAGAGCCCGAGGCGATCGTCGGCCGCGAGACGACGCTGGCGGACGCCCTGGCGGCGATGGACGGCTCTCAGCCCGTCGAGCTGCACGGCCCGCTCGGGATCGGCAAGAGCCTGCTCGTGCATCACCTCGGAAAAGCCGTCGCGTGTCCCGACGGCGTCGCGCTCGTGTCCTGGGGCAAGCGGCCGCTCGAGGAAGTCGCGGTCGATCTCTTCAACGCGTTCTACATCAGCACGCCGCGAATCGTCGCCGGTTCGCTGGAGCATGCGAGGCCATATCTCGAGGGGCTCGAGGCAGTCCTGCTCCTCGACGACGCCGACATCGACCAGGACGATCTCAGGCAACTGCGCGATCTCGTACGGAACAGCCGGCTGCTTCTCGTCTCCGAGCGCGACCAGGTGTTGTCCGGCGTCCACTTTCAGGAGCTCGGAGGACTGACCGTCGAGGAGTCGATCGCCCTCCTGCGTTCGATCCTCGGATCCGAGCACCCGCTTGGCGACGACGCAAAGCAGCTGAGCCTCCGACTCGGCGGCCACCCGCGGCGCCTGCTGCTGGCGGCACGCGCCGTGCAGCGGCGTGATCGTGACGCGCTCGACGCCTATCTGGCCGGCGACAGAGCGTTGGAGGCCGTCTTCGCCGAGCAGTGCACCGCGCGCGAGCAGCGTGTGCTGGCGGTCCTCTCGTTCGTGGATGCGCCGCTTGCCGTCGAGACGATCGCGAACATCGCCGACCTGCCCGATGCCGCAGACGTCGTCGCCGAGCTCGAAGCGAAGGGGCTGGTCGAGCGACAGAGCCCGACGTATGGACTGACTGTCCGTTGCTCCTCCCTCGAGCTGCCGGGAGTCGCCTGGAGCGAGCTCCCGGGCGCGACGCTCCGAGCGCTGGCCGACTGGGCCGAGCAGTCCAGCGACGACTCAGAGCGCCTCGCGCTGCAGGCCGCCGCCGCCGTCACGGCGCTGACCCGGGCGGGCGATGCGTCGCCGACCGCCAGTCTGCGGCTCGCCCTGGCGATCGAGCACCAGCTGTCCTGCAGCGGACGTTGGCACGCCTGGCGGATCGCTCTCGAGCACGCCCTGTCAGCGGCCACGCGACTCGGCGACCACCGAGCCAAGGCGTTCGCTCGTCACCAGCTCGGGGCGCGCGCGCTGTGCCTGGGCGATCCGGACGCTGCCCTACGTCATCTCATCGATGCCGAGGCCGAAGCCGTCCGCACGGGTGTTCACGGGTCGGCGAAACGAAGCCGGCACGTGGCGGACCTGGCCCGCGCCGAGAAGGCGGGCGCCATGCCCGGGCCCTTCACGGCCGACGCCAGCGTCAACGAGGCGATCGCCTGGAACAGCGGCATCGGTGGCCATTACGACACCGTCATCGTCGGCTCCGGGTTCGGCGGGTCGGTGATGGCCTACCGGCTAGCGGAGGCCGGGCAGCGCGTCTGCGTGCTCGAGCGCGGCCGCGCGTACCCTCCCGGCTCCTTCATCGGCAACCCGTATCGCGCGCGCGAGAGCTTCTGGGATCCCGAACGCGGCCTCACAGGGCTCCACCACTACTGGTCGTTCAAAGCGGCGGCTGCGCTGGTGGCGGCAGGGCTCGGCGGCGGCTCGCTGATCTCCGCGAACGTTTTCCTGCGCAAGGATGAGCGCTGGTTCGTGACCGAGGATGTCAACGCCGGCGGCTTCGAGTACTGGCCGGTCACTCGCGCGGACCTCGACCCGCACTACGACCGCGTCGAGGCGATGATCGGGCTCCAGCGCTACCCCTTCGAGCACGAGCCCTACTCGCGGACGTCGAAGACCAACGCTTTCAAGTACGCCGCGGCGGCGAACGGCCTCGAGTGGTTCTTGCCGCCGCTCGCCATCACGTTCGCCAACGAGGGCCAGCTGCCGGTGCCAGGGGAGAAGATTGACGAGAACGTGCGCAACCTGCACGATCGGGACCGGTTCACCTGTCAGCTGGCGGGCGAATGTACGGGCGGCTGCAACTTCGGCTCCAAGAACACGCTCGACTACAACTACCTGACGCACGCCGTCCACCATGGAGCGGAGATAGGGACAGGGTGCGACGTGCGCAGGATCGAGCCCAGCGAGGGCGGCGGGTATGCCGTGGGCTTCGCCGACCTCAGCGAGCTCGACGACGCAGCCTTCCGGAGCGGTCGTCCGGCGCCGCTGCGCACGGTCACGTGCGACCGGCTCGTGCTCAGTGCTGGCACGCTGGGCACCACGAACCTGCTGCTGCGCAACCGCAGCGCCTTTCCACGCCTCAGCCCAAAGCTCGGGACACGCTTCTCTGGCAACGGGGACCTAATGACGCTCGTGATCGACGGCGCCGAGGAGCTTGGAGGGCGGCGCGTGCTCATCGATCCGAGCTACGGCCCGGTGACCACGAGCACCGCGCGGCTGCCCGACGAACTCGACGGCGGCGAGGGCCGCGGCTTCTATCTCCAGGACGGCGGCTACCCGCGAGATCTGGCATGGCTCCTACACGTCCCGAACGCGCCGAAGGCTCTGTGGAACCAGCGCGAGCAGTTGTGGTACCTGGCCAAGACCTGGCTCCGGGGGTCGGCCGAACTCGACCTCCCGGCCGTCGTCCTGGGCCTGCTCGAGTCGGCCGGCCCGTCAGGCGGTATGCTGCCGCTGCTCGGAGTGGGTCGCGACATCCCCGACGGGCGCTTGCTCCTGCGGCGCGGCAAGCTCGACCTCGAGTGGCCGAGCGAGCGTTCGAATGCCTACTTCGAGCGTGTGCGCGCGACCTCACGCGCCGTCGCGCATGCGCTCCAGGGCCGGCTTGTCGAGAACCCGATCTGGTTCCTGAAGCGCAGCGTCACCGTGCATCCCCTCGGAGGCTGCCCGATGGGCCGCTTGCCGAGCGAGGGCGTGGTCGACTCCTACGGCCAAGTGTTCGGCTATCCCGGGCTCTATGTCGCCGACGGGTCGGTGATGCCGGGTCCGGTCGGCCCGAACCCGAGCCTGACGATCGCCGCGCTCGCCGACCGCTGCGCGGACGGCGTCCTCGAGTGGAGCGCGAGAGCGGAGGCCGGCGCCATGGATCGGCTCGGCCGGCAGCGAGCCTAAGTGGCCCGCGCCAGGCCCTCAGCCCCTAGCCTGCAGCGGTGGGCCTGCGACACTCTTCGGCGGCAGAGGGCCTGTTGGCACGAACGTGTCCACTTCTAATGCGCCTTGGTCGAGCGAGTGTGCGCGCCTGAATGACGACTGTGTCAGCACCTCGGCGCCTCGACGCGCGCGGCTTCGAGCCACGCCCGCTCTGGCGCCTGGTTCGGTGGCGGCGTGACGGCCGCGGCATTCACCACACCGCAGTTGCGCTGCGGTCGCCGGGCGCAGGCGGCTCGGGGTCAGGCAGTTATCGCCTTGTTGACGCGGCACGAGGCGGTCCGGTGATCTCGGCAGCGTCAGCGCCCTGTGTCGCACAAGCCCTTGGACGAGCACTTCGGCCGGGTGAACGCATCGTGCTGCGGGTTCCCACGCCGAAGCGCACGACGCGATTCGTTCGGGCCGCCCGCGGTCGACGCGTCGTCGACGCGCGATTTTCTGACCTCCGGCTTGGCCAGCGCCAACGCGCAGTCGTAACCGCCTTGCGAAGCCGGCGGCGTGTCGGGTTGACCTTGCGGCGCCCCTCGGGCAGGCGTGTGAGACCTGATGTCGTCCGACGCGCATCACAGCTGCAGGCACCGTGATCCGTGACCGGCGCGGAGCCCTCCTGACACTGGCTGTTGTCGCCGGTGGGATTTGGGCCGCAGCTGGAGCGCTGGCAACAATGACGATCGGGCAGCCGCGGCAGAGCACGTTGGCTTGCACATCGAGTCTTCCATCGGATGAGCTCGCGATCGCCGCGTGGGGCGCGGTGATCGCGGTACTGATCGCATTCGGCGCCGCTGCGGTGCGCTGGCGACGACTGGCCACGCTGGCGCTCATCGCAGAACTTACCTTTGGAGTTCCCCCGGTTTCGTGGACACCTGAGCGCTGAGCGCGGTGTGCGCTCTGCGAGAGGATGGTGTTCATGCCTGCCCCGTATCCGATCGAGTTCCGCCGTGAGGCGGTCGCGTTGCTCAAGAGCAGTGGCAAGTCGGTCCCGCAACTCGCGAGCGAGCTCGGTGTCTCGCCGCAGTCGTTGCGCAACTGGAGCCGTCAGATCGACGTCGACGAGGGCAAGGCTGAGGGCCTGAGCTCCGACGAGCGCGAGGAGCTGCGGCGGTTGCGCCGCGAGCTGCGCACGGTCACCGAGGAGCGCGAGATCCTGAAAAAGCGGCGGCCTTCTTCGCCAAGGAAAGCGGGACCCGGTGAGGATCTTCCGGTTCATCGCAGCGAAGCGGGCCGAGCACTCGATCCAGATCATGTGCCGCGTGCTCGAGGTCTCGCGCTCGAGCTTTCACGCCTGGGCGCGCCGTGAGCCGTCGGCGCGCGCGGTCGCCGACCGGGCGCTGAGCGGCCGGATCGCGGAGATCCACGTCGAGTCGGGCAAGACCTACGGGTCGCCGCGTGTGCACGCCGAGTTGCGCCTCGAAGACGGCGTCCGGGTCGGGCGCAAGCGCGTCGAGCGGCTCATGCGCCAGGCCAGCCTGTCGGGGATGATCCGGCGCCGGCGCGGCCGGACGACCGTCTCGGTGCCGGGCATCCGAATCGCGCCCGACCTGGTCGAGCGCGACTTTGACCCGGCCGCCGTCAACCGGTTGTGGGCGGCCGACATCACGTACATCCGCACGTGGGAAGGCTGGCTGTACCTGGCGTCGGTGATGGACTGCTACAGCCGCCGGATCGTCGGCTGGGCGCTCGCCGACCACCTGCGCGCCGAGCTCGTCGTCGACGCGCTCGAGATGGCCGTCGCCCGCCGCCGACCCGACGCCGGCCTGGTGCACCACTCCGACAAGGGCTCGCAGTACGCGTCGCTGATCTTCACGCGCCGCTGCCGCTCGGTCGGGATCGACGTCTCGATGGGAAGCCGCGGCGACTGCTTCGACAACGCCGTCCTGGAGAGCTTCCACGCCAGCCTCAAGAAGGACCTCATCCACCGCCGCTCGTGGCCGACCAAGGCCGAGGCGCGCACCGCGGTGTTCGAGTACATCGAGACGTTCTACAACCGCCGGCGCCGCCACTCGCGGCTCGGGATGCTCTCGCCGCTGGAGTTCGAGAACAGAACTCTCGTAACCGGCGGGGCAAGTCTCGCCGCTTCGCGGCTCGCATCCATCAACAAGATCGATTACAAGACAACGTCAACCGCCAAGGCCGCCTAACAACCCCGTGTCTACCGAAGCGGGGGAGGTCCACCTGTGCGCGAGGAACGCAGTGGCAGTGCCGTCTGGGGCAGCGTTGCGCCTGCTGAAGCCGGCAACAGTGCGATCTGCCTCCAACACGAGATGGCGGTCCGCCGGCTCGAGGGTGGTCGCAGATGCCGCTGGCCGCAACGAGCTGCGCGAGCTCGAGCTCGACGTCAACGCAAGCGCGGTGTTCCGGGGTGCTGACGGGCGGTCGTGCTTCCCCGACACGACCGCGGCGTTCGCCGGGCGACAGCAGCCGCCCGAGGCACGCGCGGGTTCCGGTGGCGCGCGCCTCACCGATGCGCGACGATCCTCATCGCTGCGATGACGGCCGCGGGAGAACCCAGGCATGAGCGGATGGTCACCATCCTGGTGGCGGCGATCTACTTCGGCCTGCTGGCGCTCGACGCCTGGCTGCTCATCGTCGTGCCGGACGTCGCTTGGGGGGAACGGTTGTCGTTTCTGCTTCAGGTCGTCGGGATCTTCACGGTCGCGACCGGCTTCATCGCCAGCTCCGAGCTATCGGAGAACTTCGCCACGTTGCTCTGCGACATGACCTCCCCGAACCTGCGCGACTTCTTGTACGGCAACCTCATGCTCGGCGCCGTCGTCACGTCCGCCGCGTATGAGCTCTACCGCGGCCTGCTGACGGCGAGCGGCTGGTACGCCAGCCTGCTGTTCACGTTGCTGTGGCTACTCGCGTTGCCGTTCATCCTCGTGGGCCTCGCCGCCTACTACGTGTTCGTGGTGCCCATCGCGTACATGTTCTACCTGGCCGTGTCCGCGCCGCTGCTCACCATCCGTGACGCTCAGGATCAGGTGATCGTGCGCGCCGGCGCCGAGCAGGTCGACGTGCGCGAGCTGCTCGTCGCCCACATGGTGCCGATGCGAAGCTTCCTGGTCGGTGGGATCACGACGGTCGGCTCGCTCGTCCTGCGAGTCTTCTCGGTCTACTGAACACGGCCCACGCTGATCGCCGAGCGCAGGGCCGGCACCCGCGCTTGCGATCTCATCGTGCAGATCAGTCGATGACGGCGTCGACGCACGTGCCGATCGGGCCGCGGGTTCATCGCCGCGATCTCCCTTTACCGGGAAGCCATAACCGTGGAGCGTCGCGAGCGTAGGTTGTCCGTCACGGCTTCAAGCGCAGACAAGACCGAGGACCTAGCGGACCGCCCGTCTCGGGGATTGCGATCAGCGGTCTGGAGCCTCGGCGTCGTCCTCGCCGCTCTTGGCCAGCATGGGCGATGGTTCCGATGACGCGCGCCTTCGGTGCAAAGCGAGCGTACGCCGGAGGTCGAGCCGGACGCTCACCGGTCGTCCAACGCGACAACACGACGAGCGCCAGGCGCGACGCCTGCTCTGACCACGGACCACCGGAGACTCCGACGAGATGCTCCAGGCGCATCTGAGAGGATCGGCGCGTGGTGCATCTGGCCGTGCTTGCGGATGGCCTTGAGCTGCCCTACGTCGAGCAGGGCGATCCTGTCGGTGTCCCCGTTGTGCTGCTCCACGCCTGGCTGGACTCCAGGCGGTACTTCGATCAAGTGATGGCCGTGTTGCCTGAGCGGATCCGGGCGTTCGCGTTTGACCAGCGTGGGCATGGCGACGCCACGAAGCCAGCCGAGGGCTACGGGCTGCACGATTTCTCCGGTGACATCGGCGCTTTCATGGACGTGGTCGGACTCGATGCAGCCGTCCTCGCAGGCGCATCGAGCGGTGGCTACGTGGCTCAGCGGTTCGCCGTCGACAACCCGGACCGGACCCTAGCCCTGGCGCTGCTCGGCTCCCCGCGCAGCCTGCGCGGGCCGCGGCCCCAGTTCGCCGACGTCGTGGCCACGCTCGAGGATCCGATCGATGCAGCGTTTGTCCGTGAGCTCAACGAGGGGATGGTCGGGCACGGGGTGCGCGAGGCGGTCATGGGAACGATCTGCGAGGAGAACCTCAAGGTGCCGGCGCGTGTCTGGCGTGATGCGTTCGAGGGGCTGCTTGCCGCCGAACCCCCGCTCGACACCGGCCCGGTCTCCGCGCCAACCCTGATCGTGTGGGGCGCGCACGACTCGCTGCTCCCACGCGCCGACCAGGAGGCGATGGCGGCGCAGATCCCAGGCGCGCGGCTGGTGATCTATGCCGACGTCGGCCACCTGCCGGTGATCGAGGCGCCCGAGCGCGTCGCCGCCGACCTCACAGCGCTATGCGACGCGGTCGCGGCGCGCGCGTGAACCTCTTCTCCACGCTCTCTTGCCGCATGCAAGCGTGCGCGTCTGAGAACGGCATTCGCGATGCCGCTCAGGACGACCGGCAGGCGTCTACGCTCAGGCTCAGCAGGTGCCCGCTGCGCTCGGAGAGCGAGCGTCTCGATGGCGTCTCCGGCTCGACCACAGCTGTCGCGACGGGACCAGCTATGCGGTCGCCGGCGTTCGTAGTGGCATAGGCGAGACCGCCCGGACCGCGGTGAGCCTTACCGACGGTAGGTAGTCAGGTTCAGCGACGCCGTAGGAAGGCCGCTGCTTCTCGTGGCTGGGACTGCTCCGGTAGCAGGGCGCGGACGTTGGGTCGCGCACCGGTGCGAGCGACAGCGGGTCGCCG
>Ga0299913_10001159_pt1 | contig 18919 bp, 19 predicted proteins | sample RVTome_9_FD_201360 | JGI IMG/M metagenome (GOLD analysis project Ga0299913, IMG submission 201360) | Soil microbial communities from uranium-contaminated site in the Upper Colorado River Basin, Wyoming, United States - RVT155D38 (version 2) ... | reverse complement strand
CCACCTCGACCAAAACCCCGAGTACCCCGATACCAAGTACGTCGACGCGCTCATCGGACCCGACACCGTCACCACCCTCACCGAGAACACCATCGACCTCTTCGAACACCATGGGACTGTTGCCCGCACCATCGACCGGGCCACGCCCGAGCCGGCGGACACTCTCACCAGGCTGCAAGAGGCAGGCATCGACCTGGACGAGGTGGGTGCAGTCCTCGAGAGCAACGGCATCGAAAATTTCCAGGCCGATCAACAAGCAGCCCTCAACGCCCTCCAAGCGGCCGTCCCACTGAACCCAGCCTCAACGCCCCACCTCTAGCCACTAAGAGCTTCAGCTGAGTCCGCCAATCGGACGATCGACGACCACCACCCCGTGAACGACTCCATCACTTTGGGTTCACCAAGAACACGCTTTTCGATGCTCGCCTGGCAGGTCTATCGCAACGCTCAGACCCAAGTTGTCTTCGCACCGAATCTGCGACTAGAGCCACCCCTCGCGGCGGCCGACTGAGACCCAGCGGACTCCCGGTCCCCATCCCTATAGACCGGGGTACATATAGGCGAGGTCGGTTTCCGGCTCTGCCTTCCCCCAAGCCACTAAAACCTCCTACCCTTTACTGCACCGTCGACGGAAACGCCACCGGTTGAGGTTTCCAACCGCGTTTCCAACCGGTCCCGGGGACGTAGCTCAGTCTGGAAGAGCACCGGCTTTGCAAGCCGGGGGTCGTGGGTTCGAGTCCCATCGTCTCCACCACTTCATCGCCCTGCTCGCGAGCACAGCGTGTCGCTCAGCGACACACTGTGCACTGGGATGTCCCCCGTGGCGGAATTAGCCGTCTGTCGGTACCGTTCTCTCAGGCAGGACAACGAGGAGCCTCATGAGAAACGCAGTAATCGTCGACGCGGTCCGCACCCCGGTGGGTCGTCGCAACGGGGTCTTCAAGGACATACACCCTGTCGACCTTGCGTCCATCCCGCTGCAAGCGTTGATCGAGCGCAACGATCTCGACCCGGAACTCATCGACGACGTCATCATGGGCAATGTCTCCCAGACCGGAGAGCAGGCCTACAACGTTGGGCGTAACGCTGCCCTCGCCGCAGGTTTCCCCGAATCGGTTCCCGGCGTCACCATCGACCGACAGTGCGGATCGTCTCAGCAGTCGGCTCACTTCGCCGCCCAGGCGATCATGGCCGGTGCCCAGGATGTCGTCGTTGCAGCCGGCGTCGAGAACATGACGCGTGTTCCCATGGGCATCACGGCTCAGCAGGGCCCCGGGCGGCCGTTTGGCGCCAGGATGTTGGAGCGCTATGCCAACGGTCTGGTGCCTCAGGGCATCTCCGCCGAGATGATCGCCGAGAAGTGGGCGATCCCCCGTGAGGAGCTGGACCATCTGGCGCTCGAGTCGCACCGCCGCGCCGCCCAGGCCACGGAGGAAGGTCGTTTCGAGGGACAGATCATCCCGGTCGAGATCACCCGTGAGGACGGCTCGAAGGAAACGGTCGACCGCGACGAGGGCATCCGGTGGGACACTTCCCTCGAGAAACTCGCCGGTCTGCAACCCGCGTTCAAGGCAGACGGTGTCGTCACCGCAGGCAACTCCTCTCAGATCTCCGACGGCGCCGTCGCTGTCCTGATAATGGCTGAGGACAAGGCCGAAGAGCTCGGCCTCGATCCGAAAGCTCGCTTCCACACCTTCTCGATGGCGGGTGTCGATCCGGTGATGATGCTCACCGGGCCCATCCCGGCCACCTCGAAGGCTCTCGACCGATCCGGGCTGTCCATAGACGACATCGATCTGTTCGAGGTCAACGAGGCATTCGCCTCGGTGACGGTGGCTTGGCGGATGGAGCATGGCGGATCCGACCCGATGGCCCTCTGGGATCGCACCAACGTCAACGGTGGTGCCATCGCTCTCGGGCATCCTTTGGGAGCATCAGGCGCCCGTCTCCTCACGACCCTGGTCTGGGAAATGGAGCGCACCGGCGCCCGATACGGTCTCCAAACCATGTGTGAGGGCGGCGGCATGGCCAACGGCACCATCCTCGAGCGGCTCTGACCGGGACCGTCTGGCTCGACATCCTCATCGCCCTGGCCATCGGGGTGGTCATCTGGCGCGGTTCGATCGCGGTAATCCGCATCCTCTCAACGCCACCACCTGCGGTCGATCCCGACGACGTGGTGGCGGTCGACCAGGACTACAAGTGCACCGTGTGTGGTGCCGAAGTCACCATGCGTGCCGTCAACCCGGCTGAGGACAAACCGCCCAGGCACTGTCGTGAGGAGATGGTCCCGGTGTGGCGACCGACTCCGTGACCACTAATTACACCGTTGTGGTTATCCCAAGAGTTTTCCACAGGCTGTTGAGAATTACACGCTTGTAACTGCCGGATCGGCCCGCCGGGGCGCTGTTTCGAGTGACTACTCTCGCTCCGGGATGCCCGAATCGAAAAGACGCAAGCCGAAGAACCGTCCTCAGTCGGCCAAGGCGGCCGAGGCAGCTGCCAGGGCCAAGGAGCCCAGCCCAACCTGGTACGTGGCCACGATGGCTGGGCTCATGGTGGTGGGAGTGCTGTTGGTCCTGGCCCGATTCGTCTTCGATCTGAACCAGGTGTTGTTGTTGGTGGGTCTCGGCGCCATCGCAGCCGGCTTCCTGATGACGACCAACTACAGGTGAGCCGTTTGGCTCACCGATAGTGGAGTACCAGGTATCAGGTATTGGGACACGCTGATCAGGACTAGTCGTCGTCGCCAGGGGGACCAGCTGGAGCGGTGGTCGTCGTCGTTGGCGGGGTCGTGGTGGTCGTCGTAGGTGGAGGTGTGAACTCACCCAGGGTGACGGTCACCGTGTCGCCTTGCTCCGCAGTCGCTCCGGGGGCGGGGACCTGATCCACCACCAGCCCATCCTGGTTGGGGTCGGCGACCGGCTGGGTCGTGTTGGCGACACGGATGACCAACCCGACGTCGTTGAGTGCATTGGTCGCTTCCTGTTCGGTCATGCCCGAGAGGTCGGGCACCTGGACCGGCTCCGGGCCGAGTGAGACCACGAGCAGGATCACATCTCCGGACCGCACCTCGGTGCCGGCCTCCGGGTCGGTTCGAATGACATCCTCCTCGGCGACGTCGTCACTGAACTCCTCATTGACGGAGACTCGTAGGCCGAGGTCGTTCAGCTCGGCGGTGGCGTCCCGTTCGCTCTCGCCAGTCACATCAGGCAGTTCGATTATTTCCCGCCCGGACGACACCACGAGATCGACGGGTATGGCCGGGCTGATCTCCTGACCGGCCACGGGGCTGGAGGAGATGACGAAACCCTCCTCGATGTTGGGATCAGGCTCTTCATCGACGTCGCCCACGACCAGACCGACGTCCTCGATGGCCCGACGCGCCTCCTCTTCGGAAAGGCCCACGACCGGCGGCACCGCGATGGTCTCGGTGCCTGAGGAAACGAACAGAGTGATTGTCGACCCGGCTGGTACGTCTGTGTTTCCCGGTGGGTCGCTGCGGATGACCTCACCGATCTCGGCCTCGTCATTGTCCTCGAACTCCGGCACTACTTCGAAGCCGTCGGCCACGAGCAGATCGCGTGCCTCCTCGAACTGGAACCCGGTCACGTCACGAAGTGTGACCAACTCGGGCTCGTCGCCCCCGGTGCCCAGGTTCCACATGACGAAGAAGAGGATCCCCAGCGTTACCAGCAGGCCGAACGCCGTCAGGATGAATGGGAGCTGTGATCTGGGCTCGTCCTCGATCTCGCGGTATACCTCGTCGGGTGGGACGGTTGCCGGTGGCACCGTGGTGGTCATGACCCGCGTCGCCGAGTCGTCGTCGCCGTTGGGGACGGGCATCACCGGCGGGATCACGACGTTGTCTCCGGACAGGACCGAGAGGAGATCCTGGCGCATCTCCTCGGCTGACTGGTAGCGGGCATTTGGATCCTTGCGGAGGGCCTTCATCACCACCGCGTTGAGCGAGTCCGGCACGTCAGAGTTCAGGGAGGCTGGGGCGGCGGCCTCGGTGGAGACGTGTTGGAACGCAACCGCCATCGGCGAGTCTCCCGTGAACGGAGGACGCCCGGTGAGCATCTCGTAGAGGACGACACCCAGCGAGTAGACGTCACTCCTGGCATCGGCGGACGCACCCTGGGCCTGTTCCGGGCTGAAGTAGGTCGCGGTCCCGATCACGGCGCCGGTACGGGTGAGCTCCTGGCTGTCGTCCCAGGCGCGGGCGATGCCGAAGTCGGTCACTTTGACCGTCCCGTCCTTGGCTAGCAGCACGTTTCCGGGCTTCACGTCGCGGTGGACGAGCCCCGCCTGGTGGGCGACCGACAATGCCGCAGCAGTCTCGGCGGCGATCTCGGTGGCGCGACGGGGCAGCAGGGCACCCTCCGATTTGAGGACGTCCCGCAGGGAGCGGCCGTCCACGATCTCCATGACGATGTAGTAGGTGCCTTCGGACTGGCCCCAGTCGTATATGCCGACGATGTTGGGATGGCTGAGGTTCGCCGCCGCCTGGGCCTCTCTCCGAAAGCGCTTGACGAAGGCCTCGTCCGCGGAGAATTGGGAGTGCAAGACCTTGATCGCGATGGGGCGACTCAGCTCGTTGTCACGGCCCTCATATACGTCGGCCATCCCACCCCGTGCCAGGTGGGACGTGGCTTCATAGCGATCGTTGAGAATGGTGGGGGTTTCCATCGAACTACGGGATTGTAGGAACGCGCCGGTGCCAACTCATGGTCACCCGGAGAGCCAAAGCTCGAACAAGCGGGATGCGATCGGGGCCGAAACCGACCCCCCGGAGGCCGATTCTCCCGATGCCTCGCTCCCTTCGATGAGGACCGCGATGGCGATGGTCGGGTTGTCGACGGGGGCGAAACCGATGAACCAGGGATTGGGGAACTCACCCGAGCCGGTGGATGTCCCGGTCTTGCCGGCGACCCGAACTCCCGGCACAGCCGCCTGGCGCCCGGTGCCTTCGGTGACGACCCGCTCCATCATCTGGGTCAGGGTGAGGGCCGTCTCCGACGACATGGCGCGGCCCAGCTCGGTGACTTCGGTCTCCTCGACCGTGCCGCCGTCGGCGTCGAAGATCCGACCCACGGCGTAGGGCGTGACGGCAACTCCGTCGTTGGCGACCGTTGCGGCAACCATCGCCATATGCAACGGCGTTGCTCTCACATCGCGTTCCCCGATCCCGCTCTGGCCAAGCGCGGCAGGGTCCTGGGCCAACTCCTCGGTGTTCCAGACAGCTCGAGGAATCTCCCACTCGTAGTCGATGTCCTGGTTGAAACCCATGGCATCTGCCGTGATGCCTATGTCCACCGCCCCGACTTGGATGGAGAGGTCGGCGAAGATCGTGTTGCAGCTGCGGACGAATGCTTCGAGCAGGGTGGCTGTCTCGCCGTTGTTACACGGTCGTCCGTTGGCGTTGGAGATCGTGGCGTTCGACCCGGGAAGCTGGAACTCGACCGGGTCGTTGAAGGTGGTGCCGGGCTCGGCGGCACCGGTGTCGAGCGCCGCCGCGGCCACCACGGTCTTGAAGGTCGATCCTGGGGGGTAGATCTCCCGTGTTCCCCGATCGAGAAGGGGTCTGGTGGGATCGTCTCGCAGTATCTCCCATTGCTCGGCGGCATCGTCGCCCAGGAAGAGAGAGGGGTCGTAGCTCGGCGACGACACAGACGCCAGGACTGCACCGGTCGACGGGTCGAGAGCGACGACAGCGCCCCGGTTGTTGCCCAGGGCATCAAGAGCTGCTCTCTGCAGATCGGCGTCCACGGTCGCCTCGATGCTGCTGGGACGGAGGTCCCGGCCGAGTAGTGCTTCCACGAGATCGCTGATCGTGAGGTCTCGACGTGAGCGAAGGTCGGAGGCATATGCCGATTCCAGCCCGCTCGAGCCAAAGAGGAACGATGTGTAACCCACCAGATGGGCGAAGTAGGGGCCCTCGGGATACTCGCGTACGAACGAGCGCGGATCCTCGGGATCCTCGACCGATCTGGCGAGGATCGTCCCGTCCGCGGTCACGATGAGACCGCGCTCTTTTCCACGTTCGGAAAGGGCAGGCCGCGGGTTGCGCTGATCCTCCCGGAGCGCGTCGGCTCTCACCACTTGATACCAGGTGACACCTGCGAGAAGCAGCGACATGCAGACGAAGACGCCCACCGCGACACGCCGAATCGGCCCGTTCACGATGCTTCCTCGTGACTGATACGAAGCAACAACGCAATCAGGACCATGTTGCCGACGAGGGCAGATCCGCCGTATGACATGAACGGGAGAGTGATGCCGGTCAGGGGGACGATCCGCAGGACTCCCCCCACGATGAGGAAGACCTGGACGGCCATCACAAAGGTCAGCCCGGCGGCGAGCAGCTTCCGGAAGGTGTCCCTACTCCGGAACGAGATCCCGAAACCGACTGCGATCACCAGGGCGAACAGGGCGAGCACGGCAACGGTCCCGGCGAGCCCCAGCTCCTCGCCAACGGCGGCGAATATGAAGTCGGTGGAGGCGTTGGGGATGAGGTCGGGCCGCCCCAGACCCGGGCCCGCTCCGGTGAGAGACCCCGTGCCCAGGCCGAACAGACCTTGAGCGATCTGGTAGCCCTCGTCCTGGTAGTGCTCGAAAGGGGCGATCCAAGCGACGACCCGCCTCTGCACGTGATCGAACAGGTAGGCCGCAGCCGCGGCTCCCGTGAGCGTCATGAGCCCCCCGGCCACGAGATAGCCGGTGGCGCCAGTCGCCGCATAGAGAAGCAACACGAAGCCGGCGAAGAGGAGCATCGACGCGCCGAGGTCGCGCTGCCAGATGAGAATGAAGATGCTCCCACCCCAGGCCAGCAACAGAGGAATGAGCTGGCGCGGCTCGGGCAGGCGAATGGGCCCAATGCGCCGGTGCGCCTCCCGCAACGCCCGCTGGTGATCTGCGAGATAGCCGGCGAAGAAGACGACCATGCCCAGCTTGGCGAGCTCGGCGGGCTGGAACTGCATCTCGGTGAATCGAAGGTCGAGCACTATCCAGAGCCGGGAGCCATTGACCTCCAGGCCGCGGAGAGGCACACCCCAGTCACTCGGCAGGTTGGGCAACAGGAGCAAGGCGATGGACAGCAGGAGGATGAGGTTCCTATAGCGGCGAAGTATCGACGTGGTGCCCCTCGCCAGGAGCATGAGCGTCACGGCTGCAGTCCCCGCCGCTATGAGCAGCCACCAGCGCTGGAGACCAGCCCGCTCCGGAGCGAGTCGGTAGATCTCGAGAAACCCGATCGCGACCAACGCCACGACTGGCGGGATCAGGAGTGGTGTCGCTCGAGGCGCGAAGGCACGGACGGCCGTGAAGAGGGTCCCGAAGGCGAGCAGGAACACGAGAAACGTGAGCCCTGCCTGGGCGTCGACGGTGCCCCCATTGGCAAAGTTGACCAGGGCGACTGCAAAAGCAGCCAACAAGGCCGCAGCTGCGGTGGTTATGGCTTCGGCGCGGCGCTCCATCGCGTCAGTCGGCGACGGCTTCGACCGCGACGACGCTGATGTTGTCGACACCCCCGGCGTCGTTGGCCATCTCGATCAGCTCCCAGACCACCTCTTCGAGTGTCCCGCGGGCGAAGGCGGAGCCGATGTCGGGGTCGGAGACCATCTCGGTCAGCCCATCCGAGCACAGCAGGACGCGGTCTCCGGCGACGACGTCGAACTTGAACTCGTCGACGTTGACGAACCGTGTCAGCCCCAATGTGCGCGTCAGCATGTGACGTTGGGGATGGCTCGCGGCCTCCTCGGGATCGAGTTGGCCCAGAGCGACGTACTCGGCGGCGACGGTGTGGTCCTCGGTGAGCTGACTGAAGTCGTCGTCGCGAAGCAGATACGCCCGACTGTCGCCGATGTGGCCGATGGTGGCAGTCGTTCCCTCGATGCTGAGGAGTGTCATCGTGGTCCCCATGCCCTCGAGCCCCGGGTCGCGCGCCACCTCTTCGCGTATGGCTCGGTTGCCGGCGGCGATTCGATCGGCCGGGTCGAGCTGGCTCGAAGCCGCTGCGTTCACGGCGAGCCTGGATGCCACCTCTCCGGCGACGTGGCCGCCCATCCCGTCTGCAACCATCACCAGGACCTCGCCGGTCGACTCTCCGGATGATGACGGGAACACCGCATCCTCGTTGTTGTCCCGCACCATTCCCTTGTGCGTGGCCGTCGACCAGAGATATCTCATGACCAGGTCCGATCGAGGTCTGCCGCGTACTCGGTGAGTGCCCCGCGGTATCGAATGATCGAGGGGTCCGTTGTCGTCTCGACGAGAAGAGTGAGCAGCGTCTCCACGGCTTCCTTGGCCGCACCCGTGTTGTATAGGGCCATGGCATGGAACACCCGGACTCCCGAGTCGTCGGGAGTCTGCATCGATGCCCGACTCAGGGTCTCCAGAGCATCGTCGTAGCGGCCCAGAGCCCGATAGGTGCTTCCCAAGCCGAGCAGGGCGTTGTTCAGGTCGTCGCCGCTCAACCCGGAGGCAATCGCTCTCTCGTAATAGGGAACCGCTTCGCCTTCCAGACCCAGCTTGTCGTGGATCCAGGCGCATTGCAGACTGACCCGGGCATCGTCCGGAGCCTCGGTGTGCAGTTCGAGAAGTAGGGCTCGTGCCTCGGCATCCTGGCCCTGCTCGCGAAGGGCGATGGCCTTGCCGAGACGATCCTCGACCGGGATTTCGGTCGTCATCTGATCTCCATGACGGTCTTGCCAACCTGGACCGTGTCACCTTGCCGCAGCTGCGTCGGTGCCGATATTCGCCGGCCGTTCACGTAGGTGCCGTTGGTGCTTCCCAGGTCGTGAAGCATCATCCCATTCTCCTGGGACACGAATCGAAGATGGAACTCCGAAGCGTAGGGATCGTCGAGCACAACATCGGTCTCCTCCGACCTGCCCATCACCACGACGTCCTTCACCTCGAACTCCTGCCCCTTCTGACTGTCCGAGCGCACGAACAGCACCCTGCTGCCCTCCTTGCGCTTTCGCTTCACCGAGATCCCCAGATGGGATCCTATGGCCCGGGCCACCTGCCATACGAAGAGATAGACCAGACCGAGGAAAATGATCCGAAGGAGGGCGAGAATTATGTCGGGCACGGTTCGTCAGCTCTCGCGGAAGCGATAGCGGTGCTCGGAGAGCCCGACCATGGAGCCGTTCTGGACCAGCACCGGCCCGCCGTCCACACGAGCTCCGTCGAGGAAGGTGCCATTGGCCGAGGAGAGATCTCTCAGAAAGGTCTGTCCGTGCTCCCGGTAGATGAGGGCGTGTCTTCGGCTGACGTCGTCGTGCGGCACCACCACGTCGGCGTCCGTGGCCCGGCCGATCGTGGCTCGATTGCGACCGATGTCGATCGCCTCGCCGTTAGCCATCAGCCGGGCCCAGACCACGGGCGGTCCGGGAACCACCTCCACGTGGCAGTTCACGTGCCCCGAGATCGTCCCGGCGACCGGCTCGATCCTCACGGTGATCGGGCCTTCGAGACGGAGCCCTTCCTCGCTCGTGTAAGCGGTCATCTCGGCTGCCAGCATCTTCTCCAGCTTCGAGACCTCGACGGAGAGATCGTCCGGATTGGCCTGGATTACGAACAGGTTGGCCGTGGCCGGCCCGGTGAAATGCTGGAAGCGGGCGAAGTCGGCTTCTCTGGCGAGCTTGCCCGCCAACTCCGACGGGTGGATGCGGCCGGAGAAGACCCGTCCGGCCACGCCCTCGAGAAGGCGTTCGAGACGACGCTCCAGGTTCCTGACGACGTTCACTCGGCGAAAGGTTAGGGCTCCTGCGCACCCATCCGACTTCCGGAACGAGGTGGCCGACAGTACGATTTCTGTTTCCGAGGGATACCATCCTGTCGGTGTTCGACTCCTAGTAATCCGAATCCCATCGGATTGCCGCGGGCGAGTGGCGGAATTGGCAGACGCGCAGGATTCAGGTTCCTGTGATCGCAAGATCGTGGGGGTTCAAGTCCCCCCTCGCCCACCGTGGTCTTCGATCCGCCAGCCAAGTCGAGAAGGCGGGTGGTGGGACGCTTCCTCTTGCCGCTTCTCATCACCGTTGCCCTCATAATCGCCGTTGTCGTCACAGCGGCGGGCGAGGAGACGCGCACGGAGCTCGAGTATCTCGACGAGATCAAGGCGCAGGCCACCGAGCTCTCCCGTAGCGGAGCCGCCATCAGGGAGATGATGCCCCGTCTTCGTGAGATCGGGCGCGACGAGTTCACGACGATCATGGACTCGGTCTCGAATGATGTCGCCGTCGCTCTGTCCTTCGTGGGGAGCGAGCCTCCAGTCGAGTCGTTGATCCCGGTGTGGTCTCTCTACCGGCAAGCCGTCGAGGCGTGGGATTCGGGAGTGGAGACCCTCTCGACCGGCATCCTCCGGGCGGCCGACCAGCCTGACGACGCCACGGTGGCGAATCTCATCGGAGACGGGCTCGCCGATCTCAGAGCCGGTGACAACCTCTTCGACGATCTGCGCTCCGAAGTAGAGCGAGAGGAAGTGCCGGACCCGGTGACTCCGCTGACCGACGTCAACCTCTTTACGGCCGAGAGCGGTGGCCTGGCCAGTCTGGCGGGGACATATGTTGCAGCCGCGCGAGCCTCGACCAACAACCTGGGTCTTCTGCCCGGGCTCATGGTGAGTCAGATTCTGGCCGAGCCCGATTGGGACGTGAACGTCGAGGATGAAGTCGTCATCCCCTTCACCGAGACCGTCATCTTCTCGGTGGTCGTGACCAACGTCGGCAACGTCGAGAGCCAACCGGGGACACTGAGCCTCGAATTGGTGGGGGGCGAGGTGCCGGTTCGAGCAACGGCCGAGCTGCCAATGCTCCAGCCCAGCGGTCAGACCACTCTCGCGTTCGAGCCCATGGAGGTGGCACCGGACATCGCATATCAGGTCACGGGCGAGCTGATCGTCACCGGCCCCGACTCCGACCCGGCCGACAACCGGCAGTCGACCACCTTCACGGTCAACGCGGCCTGATAGTTTTCCCGAACCCGGGGTTCCTCAGCCCGGATACGGGTCGAATCCGCTCATGTTCGCACCGATAGGGCCAAGCGGGCTGCTGTCGGTAGCATCGGGCGACCCATGCTCGATCCAAGAATCCTACGCGAAGACCCTGACGCGGTAGCCGTGTCGTTGCGACGTCGGGGAGTCGATGTCGATGTCGACGCCCTCGTCGGTCTCGAGGCCGAGCATCGCTCGGCTCTTCAGGATGCCGAGGAGCTTCGCTCCCGCCAGAAGGACGCCGGTAAGCAGATCGCGACCCTCGAAGGGGAGGCGAAACGAAAGGCGATCGACGAGGTCTCGAGCCTGGCGGCTTCGGTGAAGGAGGCGACGGCACGGGCCGACGAGCTGGCTGAGCGGTTCCGGACCGCCTGGCTCGAGATCCCCAACCTGGTCGACCCCACCGCCGCGGACGGATACACCGACGAGGACAACGTCGCCATCAAGCATCACGGCGACGCCGGCACCGAAGGCACCGACCACGCCACCCTCGGCGAGTCGCTCGACATCATCGACACCGAGCGAGCCGCCAAGGTGTCGGGCAGCCGGTTCGGCTACCTGAAAGGCAAAGGAGCGCTTCTCGAGCTCTCGTTGGTCCGGTGGGCGATGGACCATCTAGTTGCGGCCGGGTTCACACCGATGATCCCACCGGTCCTGGTGCGGGAGCACGCGCTCGAGGGCACGGGATTCTTCCCCGAAGCTCGGGAGCAGGTCTACGAGATCCCCAGGGACGAGCTCTTCCTGGTGGGGACGAGCGAGGTCCCCCTTGCTGCCTATCACGGGGACGAGATTCTCGAATCGGACGATGTCCCGCTCCGTTACGCCGGCTTCTCGACTTGTTTCCGGCGCGAGGCCGGAACCTATGGCAAGGACACCGCCGGCATATTTCGAGTGCACCAATTCGACAAGGTCGAGATGTTCGTGTTCACCACGCCGGACGCCTCTTCTGACGAGCACGAACGGCTCCTCGAAGTCGAAGAGCAACTGGTTCAGCAGCTCGAGATGCCCTACCGCGTCGTCAACGTCGCGGCGGGCGATCTCGGAGCGAGCGCCACCAAGAAGTATGACATCGAGGCGTGGTTTCCTGGGGAGCAGGCCTTCCGTGAGATCACGTCCTGCTCGAACACCACCGACTACCAGGCCCGTCGTCTCAAGGTGCGCTATCGGGACGACACGGGGAACATGCTCGTGCACACGCTCAACGGGACTGCCTGCGCGGTCGGTCGCACCATCCTCGCCATCTTGGAGAACCACCAGCAGCCGGATGGGAGCGTGATGATTCCGGAAGCACTGCGCCGCTACACCGGGTTCGACATCATCGAGCCGTGAGCGAGGTCTCCGACCCCATCTTCGCTCGGATCGCCAGACGCTATGACCGCATCAATCGCATTCTGTCGTTTGGTCAGGAGAGGAGGTGGCGTGCCGCGGGAGTCGACATGCTCGCATCGGGCACGATCCTCGACCTCGGCAGTGGCACCGGAGACACCGATTTCGGTACTCGCACGGTCATCGGCCTCGACCCGGTGATCGAGATGCTCGCTCTGAGCCCGGTGACCGCCCGGGTGGTCGGGGTCGGCGAGAGTCTTCCTTTGGCTACTGAGTCGGTCGACGGGGTCTTCAGTGCTTTCGTCTTCCGCAACCTCACGTCGGTCGACGACACGCTGTCGGAGATCGCGAGGGTGCTGAAGCCTGGAGCGTCCGCCGTGATCGTCGACCTCGGCCGCCCGATCAACCCGATGCTGCGTTGGCTCCATCGCATCGGCACTGCGATGGTCCTCCCGCTGGTCGGCTTGCTGTTCGCCCGCGCTCCCGGTGAGTACTGGTATCTCCACAAGACCCTCGACTCCCTTCCCCAACCTGAGGAGTTGTACGCGGGTCGGGCACTCGCCGTGGAGGCGGTGTGGAGGAGCGGCCTTTTCGGCTTCGTCTACGGCGCACGTCTCCGCAAGGCGGCCACGGCACTCGAGAAGGAGCCGGAGGCGGCGTGATTCGTTCGAAGATGAGCGGATTCGGCCCGTATCCGGGCTGAGGAACCCCAAGTTTGCAAAAGGGACGATCGTGACCCCGCCGTCGAGACACGGGGGGCGTCGTTGCCGACGGTCGTAGGCTCGAACCAGGCGACCCTGCAGCACCCGGGACCATCCACTTAGGGCTGCTTCCTTCCGGACCTGACCCGATTCGTGGCGTCCCGCCGCGCAGGACCCGATTGTCATCACCCCGTCACCGTCGCCGCGGGCTGTGCGCCCCCGACGCCTCGTGGCCCTCGGGCGGGGAGTTGGGCCCCGCATGAAGAGGGTTTCGGGTACAGGGCACCCCTAGCGCCCCGCTTACACGATCAACGTTGAGGCTACCGCTCCCACCAACCCATCCCAACCCCGCGACGGCGACGTTCGCTGTTGACCGGTCGACTGTTACCTTGCCTGGATTCTCATCGCCACTCAGCGTTTCGGCCGATACTTCCCGAGGCTCTTCACGGCCGCGATCCTCGAAGAGCTCTCTTACGCGTTGCTCGTGCACGTCCCTGGGTACTTCAGCGATCTCGGCGCCTCCGAAGGAGTCATCGGCGTGCTGTTCTCGGCGAGCGCACTCCTCTCGCTGTCTTTCCGCCCATTGCTCGGTCGGATCCTCGACCTAAGCCACCGCCGGACGGTTCTGCTCGTGGCCGCCCTCGCCAACATGGTGGTCCTGCTCGGACTGGCCACGACGGAGGTGTGGGGACCCTGGTTGTGGACCCTCTTCCTCATACAGCGGACGGCACAAGTTGCCCTGTTCACGACGATGCTCACATACGGTGCCGATTCGATTCCGCTGGAGAGACGGACCCAGGGGCTGGCCATCTTTGGCCTCTCCGGGTTGATTCCCATAGCGATCGGTGGCTACTTCGGGGACGTCGTCGTAGCCGAGTTCGGCTTCGCAGGTCTGTTCTTGTGTGCGGCCGGAGTCTCGTTTCTCTCCTGGCTCGTCGTGTGGACGCTCCCGGTCCTGCCCGTGCGGGGTCGCCAGCCACGCCGGTCGTTCTGGGCCGCTCTGGCCCAACGCAACATGCTGCCACTTTGGCTGGCGACCCTCCTCTTCACGGTCGGCCTCGAGTCGCTGTTCACGTTCACCCGGACGTTCGTGGAGGAGCGGAGGGTGGGCACCGCCGGTCTCTTCTTCGCCGTGTACGGGATCTCGGCCGCGGTGACCAGAATCGTCGGCGGCTCTCTATACGACCGTGTCCCGCACAGACCACTCCTCGTCTGGTCCCTCGCCGCTTATGGAGTGGGGGTCGGGCTGATGGCAATCGCCCAAACGGTCCCGCTACTCGTGGCCGCTGCTCTCATCACCGGGACCGCGCACGGTGCGGCATTCCCCCTGCTCTCGAGTGAGGTCGTGAATCGAGCCCGCGTCAGTGAGCGTGGCTCCGCCATGGCAACCTTCACCTCCATCTTCGATGTCGCCCTCCTGGCAGGTGCGCCGGCGGTCGGATTCCTGATAGACGGATTCGACTATTTCGTGGCCTTCGGGGCGGTAGCCGTCACGCTGGTGGTCGGCTCCTTCATCTATCGGCTCTGGGATCGTCGAATAGATCCGGCGACGATCGTTGCCGAAGAGTCGGTCTAGCCCGGTTCGCGGACGTTTCCGGGAGCCAGGATCAGCACGTCGAACGACGTTGCGAGCAAGTCGGCCATGAGACTCGGCTTCTGCAGCAGGTCGGCCATGTCATCGAGGGTGAGCACCAGCAGAGAGGCTCCGGCCTCGAGCCCTCGTCGTATCGCTTCGGCGAGGCCCGGCGGCTCTACCGGCAGACGGGAAACGTGGCTGTTGCCGAGGATGCCCTCGACGACGGAGCGTTCCCGCTCGTCGACGACGCCGGATTCGAATGGGAAACCGGTCGTCCCGGTCTCGTCGAGGATGATCATGCCGCAGGTGCGGGTCATGGCGTGGCCCACTGCTGCCTTCATCGCGATGAAGCAGTCACGTGAGCCGTCCAGTCGAACGACAACCGGCCCCACTGTGGTCGGCCTTCCCCCGATGAGCGTGAACCCCGGGCGCTCGGAGAATATCGACGGTTGGGTCATCGTCATGGTGGAGGGGCGCATACCCCGGCGGCCTCAGCTCGAAACACTCACAGGGATGTCAACGACAGCCCGCGCTTCAACGGCGGGAAATGGCGCCGGCTCGACCGTGCGGAGCGGCGTCAGGGTGACGTATCCCTCCCCACAGAGCACAGTGTCGGAGGCGGGGTCCGACCGCTCTTTACCGGGACCGACGACAAACTGGAGCCGACCTGCTTCGGGGTCGGCCGTGGCGACGCGGAAATACCCGAACTCGTCGAGGTCCGCCCAATGGACTCCACGTACTTCATCGAGCGGCAAACCTGGAACGTTGATGTTGAGCACGTGGGGCCCCTCCTTTCGGCGACACATCCAGGTGGCTGCGGCCGGGGCAAAGTGCGCCGCCGTCTCCCAGTGCCAAGGGTCGGACTGGGCCAGGCTGATGGCCACGCCTTTCATGCTGAAAGTGTTGGCCGTGAGAACCGCTCCTACCGTTCCCGAGTGGATGATCGAGTGCCCGGTGTTGATCCCGGCGTTGATCCCGGAGAACACCAGGTCGGGCATCTCGCCGAAGGCGCCCAGAGCCGCGGCAGTCACGGCGAGGCCTGGTGGCCCGTCGACGCTGAAGCCCTGATCGGCGAAGTCGAGGTCGATTGGGGTCAACTCGACTCCGGCGGAGTGGTCGAAGCGGCCGATTCCGGTGCCCGTCCCCGACATGTCCGCGGCGGGGGCGGCAACGATCACGTCGAAGTCCTTCGACAGCGATTTGGCCAGGGTGCGGAGGCCCGTCGACTCGATTCCGTCGTCGTTGGTGACCAGCACTCGCGGGCGGTCCGTCATGCCACGACACCCCGTCGCTGCTCCACTTCCACACGCTCCATCAGGCCGGGGATCAGATCTTCATCCGCACTGCCTAGACCATGTCGCGTGACGTTTGCCGCCCCGGCGGCACACCCCAGTCGAATCGTGTCGACGAAATCGAGATGACGTCGCAGGCCGGCGGTGAGACCGGCGGTCATCGAGTCTCCCGCCCCGCGATGGTCGGCGGGCTCGAGTTTGGGAGCACGCGCCACATAGGTGGCGTCGTGTCTTCGGGCGAGTGCAGGCTCATGTTGACGGGAGAGGACCACCGATCGGGCCCCTGACTCGATCAGCCGCTCGATGGCAGCCAGACCTTGGCTCTCGTCGGCGTCGGGCGAGTCGAGCATGCCGTCTTTGGTCAGGTCTTCGTCGCTCACTTTGAGCACGTCGATGGGCCCGCCGTCGAGAAACGCCTCCAACTCGGGCCCGTGCAGGTCGGCCACCACCTCCACCTCGGCGGAGGCGAGATCGTGGCCGAGTCTCCTGTATGTCTCGACGGGGAAGATGGGTTGGGACTGACCGGTGATCACACAAACCGATGAGGCGAGGGCCCGGTCGAGAAAGCGGCCATAGACATCGTCTACCTCGTGCCGCGCCAGGTTGACTGCAGGCGACTCGGCTATGAGCCTGCGGTCGCCTGACCTCCGATCCTGGATGACGGTTTGCGAGCTCTGCGCGATCGAGATCGAACTCACATCCATGCCGAATTGGCCGAGGAGACCCAGAAAGACCTTGCCCGACTCACCCCCGAGGGGCCCACAGAGCAGAGGCCGCTCATCGAGGTGTTTCAGCATCCGGGCTATCCAAAACCCCTGTCCACCAGGGTGGATGTGAACCTCGTCTTCACCGGCCGAGTTCTGTTCCACCGTGACGGTCAGGTACAGAACCGGGGCGAAGACGGTCACCGTGTGTTGTTCGTGTCCCATCGTCCACCTCGCGCGTGGGTTTACCCTGGCTCCTACCAGGGCAAACGAGTCGAGTCGTCAGTCGCGATGTCGGGCGGCGGCGAAGAAGTCGGCGAGCAGCTGGCCCGACTCCTCGGCCAAAACGCCGTCGATGAGCTCGATCCGGTGGTTGAGTCGTCGGTCCTGGGGGATGTTGTAGAGCGACCACGCTGCCCCGGCCTTGGGGTCGGCAGACCCGTAGACGATGCGATCGAGCCGAGACCAAACGGCAGCACCCGCACACATCGGGCACGGCTCCAAGGTCACGACGAGCGTGTGACCGGTGAGACGCCAGTCGCCGATCTCCCGCGCCCTCGCCGACAGCACCAGGATCTCGGCGTGGGCGGTTGGATCTCGTAGTTCCTCGCGGCGATTGCGATCGCTCGCGACCGCTCGGCCGTCGGCGTCCAACAACACGGCACCAACCGGGACATCACCGGCTCTTCCAGCCTCGGCGGCCAGCTCGAGAGCCGTTTGCATCGGCGTTTGGTACGAAGTGGGATCAGGCACGGGCGGGCATTATCCTTCATCCCACCGTCTGGTCGGACGGACCTTGTCCCTCGGACAGGTTTCCCGGAGGGATCGCATAGTCTGGCCTAGTGCGCGGCACTGGAAATGCCGTTGGGGGTTTGCGCCCCCTCGAGGGTTCAAATCCCTCTCCCTCCGCGGCGCCGCTCGGCGGCGCCTGTATCAGGTGCTAGGTATCAGCTATCAGGCCCTGACGACGGCGCTTCGCGCCGACAATTCAATCTGGAGGGGTCGCATAGTCCGGTCTAGTGCGCGGCACTCGAAATGCCGTAGGGGGCTGACGCCTCCTCGTGGGTTCGAATCCCACCCCCTCCGCGGGTGTTCCCTTTTGGGAACTCCATTGAGCGCTGGTCGATGCTATCCCGGCCGCGTCGGCCGTGGCTGAGAGTCACGGGTGTGCAATACGTATCGGTGAGCGAGACGAAGTACACACGAGACGCCCGTTCGTCTCCAGTCTCAGGAGGTGGTGCTGAGCGTGTCGTCGATCTGGCGCACCCCGTCGACGTTCCCGATGAGGTCGACCAGACGACGGCGGGCAGTCTTGTCCGGGACAGAGCCGGTGAGACGGACAGTCCCGTCGCTGATATCGATCACGACGTCGCCCGTATCGACGCCAGAAGGACCGATCGCCTCGCTCCGAACCTTCTGCATGAGAGTTGCGTCGTCGTAGACGTCCTCCTCTCCGAAGACGGAGGCGACTTCGTGTGCGACTCCCTGGAATACGCCCTTTTGGTACTTCGCCTTGGCCGCCACGGCGTCGGCGGCGTCCCTGCCCTTGGCCGACATTTGATCGGCGAGGCGGGCTCGTCGGGCCCGGCCGCGATCGGGATCGAGCAGGTAGGTGATGAAGCTGGCCAGCGAGACCAGCCCCGCGATCATCAGAAATCTTCGCATTCGAACCTCCAGGTGGTGCAGGTGGCTCGATTACCCATCCACGAAAGCGGCGAAACCGTCGCTCAGGCGCGGGAGAGGAGTCGCTGCCCTTCCTTGAAGTGGGCTAGACCTTCGACCTGGCGAATGTAGCGCTCCGTCTTCCTGAACTTGACCGCGATCTCAGCGTGGGATTCGCCCGCGGATCGAAGATCGAGTACCCGACGCTGAATGGGGGAGAGTTGCCTGTCAGACGGGCTGCCATTCCGGGGAATATCAGTCCACCCGATGAGTCTCTCGACGAATTCAGGGGTCTTCCTGAAGCGGGCAGCTATTTCATCGAGAGGAACGGAGTCGCTGTGCATGTCGAGCACCCGTCTCTCGATCGGCCTCAGATACTGGGGGTCGGTGGGGTGGCTCATGAGCACAAACCTAGTGGGTGCAGGGACAAACCCGGTCACGACCGGAGAAACGGCCGCCCTCGGCGGCTATCGGCACGAGCCGTCACCGATTATCCTTTGGGGCATCGAGCCCCGGCCCCGAGGCGTTTCACAGCCCTGAGCAGGGTTCAACGATCGGAGGGGTGTCCGAGCGGTCGAAGGAGACGGTCTTGAAAACCGTTGGGCCCTTTCGGGTCTCGTGGGTTCGAATCCCACCCCCTCCGCGTATACCGTTGT
>Ga0299913_10001158_pt1 | contig 18920 bp, 8 predicted proteins | sample RVTome_9_FD_201360 | JGI IMG/M metagenome (GOLD analysis project Ga0299913, IMG submission 201360) | Soil microbial communities from uranium-contaminated site in the Upper Colorado River Basin, Wyoming, United States - RVT155D38 (version 2) ... | reverse complement strand
TCTGGAGCAGCCTGAGCTGAAGCAGCTCTGCCGCAGCGTACGCACCGTCATCTGCAGCGGCGAAGCGCTGTCTCACGACCTGCAGCAGCGTTTCTTCGAGTGTCTCGATGCCGACTTGCACAATCTCTACGGTCCCACCGAGGCCGCGGTGGACGTCACGCACTGGCCGTGCCGGCGCGACAGCAGCGAGAGCGTGGTGCCGATCGGCTGGCCGATCGCCAACACCCAAATCCACATCCTCGACGCACAGCGGCAGCCGGTCCCGGTGGGCGTCGCGGGCGAACTGCATATCGGCGGTGTACAGGTCGGCCGCGGCTACCTCAACCGTGAGGCACTGACCGCCGAGCGCTTTATCGCCGATCCGTTCAGCGACACTCCCGGTGCAACACTCTATGCCACCGGCGATCTGGCACGCTGGCGGGACGACGGCGCCATCGAGTACCTGGGCCGCATCGACCACCAGGTCAAGATCCGCGGCCTGCGCATCGAACTGGGCGAGATCGAAAGTGTCCTGGCTCTGCACAAGTTCATCAGAGCCGCAGCGTGCCAGGTGTGGGAACCGCAAGAGGGCGATCAACGGCTAGTGGCCTACATTGTTTGCCGCGACGGCCATACGTTCACGCCGACGGAGGTGAGAAAGCATCTGCGCACACTCTTGCCAGACTACATGATCCCGCAGATTCTGCAGACGATCGACGCACTTCCGCTGACTCCCAACGGTAAGCTCGATCGAAACGCGCTTCCCCGTCCCATGCACCCGAACAAGGAAGTGAAGAGCAAAGAAGAACCAGCGACTGCGGAAGAACGTGCCATAGCCGAAATCTGGAAAGGGCTCATCGGAATCGAGCAGGTCGGCCGTCGCGACAATTTTTTCGAGCTCGGCGGCCATTCCCTTCTGGCTGTACGCGCCGCGGCGGCGATGGAAAAACGACTAGGCGCACCGGTCGAACTACGGCATATTATTTTCGAAGACCTGGCGCAACTCGCCAGCCGCTTTCCGTCCATTGAGGTCAGCCCGAGTCCGGCCGCCCGGAGAGGATTGTTCGAACGTTTGCTTCGCTCGTGACGACCCGACGTTGTCGAACAGCTTGACGTGACTACGCGCACGCAACAACCGGAAGCTGGTGACACCGGCCATAGCAGAATCGCCCGCAACCTGGCTTCTTCCTGGGCCGCGCAGCTGGTACTCATCGCCCTCGGCTTCATCATGCCGCGCATCATCGACTTTCACGTCGGTCAGCGGTTGCTCGGCATCTGGGATTTCGGCTGGTCCCTGGTCAACTACCTGGGCCTGGCAGGGCTCGGTGTGGGCTCGGCCGTGAATCGCTACGTGGGGCGCTATCGAGCCACGAAAGACTGGGATCGTCTGAATCGCTGTATCGCCTCGGTCGTCAGCATACAGTTTGGCGTGGCGACGGTCATTCTGGCCGTCACTGGAGTGCTGGTCTACGTCCTGCCGGAATTGTTTTCCGACCAACTGGGCGACGACGCGCGCGCAGCGGTCTGGGTTGTCGGATTGCTCGGTTCGAACCTGGCCGTGACGATGCTGTTCGATCCGGCCCGCGGTGTTATCACAGGCAGTCATCGCTGGGATATCCACAACGGACTTAATGTCGGTGGCCACCTGCTGGCGTCTCTCGGGATGATAGGCGCCCTGGTTGCCGGCTATGGACTCGTCGGAATGAGCGTGTCGTATTTCTGCGCAACCGTGGCGACCGAGGCAGTTCGATTTGTGCTCGCAAGACGGGTCTGCCCCGAGCTGGTTCTGGATCTGCGCAAGACGCAATGGCGCAACGTAACCGAATTAATTCGTTTCGGTCTCAAAACGGTCATCGTAGCCCTTCCGCGAGTTCTTATCGTCCAGACGACCAACGTATTGCTGATGAGTGCCGCCGGCCCGGCCGCCGTCGCAGTACTGTCGCGACCGCTGAGCCTTGCAAATCATGTTTCGACTTTTGTCAATAAGTTCGCATTTCTGCTGACGCCAACGGTCAGCGCAATGCAGGGCCTTGGCCGCGATGCGGAATTGCGGACCCTGATGTTTCAGTCAACGCGCTTCACCGTCGCGATAGCAATGCCGCTGACTTTGTTGCTGGTTATCGATGGCGACTGGATACTACGGCTCTGGATGGGCGACGCCTACGTCAATCATCCTGCAATTGCCATGCTGTGTGGCGGGCTGTTTCTGGCCACCGCGCATAGTCCCGTGCTAAGTGTGGCAGTTGGCATGAATATGCACGGTCGAATCGGACTTGCAACGCTCGCAGTTGCCGGAGTGACATTGCCTGTCGGGTATGCCGCGGCGTCTGTGTTTGGGTGGTCGACATTCATGGCAGCGGCGATGATCGGCACAGGCATGACACTCGGTCACGGCATTGCGTTGCCGTGGCTTGCGTGCCGCAAGCTCGGAGTCTCCTACCTTGAATACGTGGTATTCGCATTCAAGCTGCCGGCGGCAATTTGCGGGATCTTTTCGATCATTCTCCTTGCAGGGCGCATCGGTCCCGCGGAATACGAGCTGACGTCAATACTCGTTTCTTCACTGGCTGGCGGTGCGGTCGTTGCGGCGGCCTATTGGCAATTTCTGATTCCGGCCCCGGTCAGGATACGAATCAGAAAGCGCATCTGGCCGGCGACTGCCGGCGACTGATGATGTTACATCCCTCGATCATCATCACGTTTCCTTATTCCCTCGGCTTGCCGGGTGGCGGCCCTCGTGACTACCTGCAAACGGTGAAACATCTGGCGCTTAAGGGTGCGCGTGTAACGGTAATGCCCGTTGCGACGCATGTTCATAAAGCATATCCCAGACCGGCGTTGCCGGACGAAGCGTCCGGTAAGCGGCAATACGCCGAGTTGATCGAGGCAGGTGTGTCGGTCAAGGTGATTGCCCCCAGCCCTGTACACTATCTGCTCGATGCGTGGCGTGTCCGCAATGCCGTGAAACGGGCGATTGACGGCGGCGGCGTAGATGCCGTAATCAGTTACTGGCTGGAGGGCATGTTCCTGCCGGCAGTGTTGCGTCGCCATAGAACCGTGTATGCGGTCGCAGCCGCTGCTTCATATTCGTTGTGGCTCGACGACGACACGAGCGCCAGGAGAAGCGGCCCGGTTACCTTCAGTGCCGCCGGTATCAGGAACGCCATCAAGCGCTATGTATACTGGCCGCTGATCGACCACGTGTATCTACCGGTAAGGCGATTGAAGTCGCAATGGTTCTTTGGTCGTTCCCTTCGTGCCGCAGAAATCGTATTCGCGCGCTCCGAATTCACAGGTCGCGAGCTGATTAAATACTTTCAGACGGACCCTGCGCGAATCAGAACCACATATTGTGGTGTCGACGGTGAATTTTCCAGTGTGCCCAGGTTACGTAGAGACACCGTCAGCCGATTCATTTATTTCGGCGCGTTTGTCCGGGCGAAGGGAGTATTCGACGCTATCGCTGCCTTTGGCAGGCTTGCGGAGGCCGGTCTCGAGCATTGGACCTTGCGGATCGCAGGCTGGGGCGATGTGGCGGCAGTGGTACATGCCGCGGAACAGGCCGGCATCGCTGACAGGATAGAGCATGCCGGCCGGCTTGATCGCGCGGCACTGCTCGACGCTCTCGCATGGGCGGATGTCGCGGTGCTGCCGTCGCATGGGGAATCGTTCGGCCTTGCAATCGCGGAGGCGCAGGCAAGCGGATTGCCGGTCATCGCATGTCACGTTGGCGCTGTTCCGGAAGTGGTTGAAGATAACCGGACGGGCTGGCTGGTCGACAAAGGTCGACCGGAGCAACTTTATGATCGCCTGCGGCGTGCGATTGAGGATCCGGCACTGACTTACGATATGGGTATGCGCGGCCGGGATCGCATTTATCGTAATTTTTCGTGGGAAGCCTCTGCCGACGCAATGCTTACGGCCATCGAACGTGCGGGGCGATCCAAACTACCGATCCCAACCTCTCCGGGCTAGGCCCCGTCCCGGCGCTCAGTCGTAGTGACGATACAGGAAGCTCGCGCCGATGCGGTCGTGCATCCTGAGCAACACGCCGATAGCGAGGTAGGCGGCGACTTTCAGCGGTTTCTTCAGCCCTTCCGTGTGCTTGGTCACCGCGCGCAGATGCTGCGGCCAGTTCGACGCGTTGACGACATTCGTCGACACCGAGATCGACAGTTCCGACATGTACGCCACGTGGTGCCATCCCGAGGGGATGAACAGCGTGTCCCCGGGTGTCAGCATCGCCGTCACCATGTTCAGTCGTTCGAGCGTCGCCGGGTCGGCGTCCATATCGAACTTCTCCGGGTCGCCAAACGCTTGCACCAACGCCGCGGTCTCCGACGGCGCCGCCATCACGACGCGTTTTCTGCCCTTCAGTTGCGTGATGAATGCGTGTGTGCCGTGTGTGTCCACGTGCAGCTTGGGGAACGCGGAGCCGGCACCGCCTACGAAGAATTCGACTAGCCCGTCGGGTACGTGCCGCTTCAACAGCACGCAGCTCAGCCAGTTCGGCCGTACGTACGCGAGCCGCGGCGTGAGGTCCGGGGCCAGTTCAGGCAAATCCCGGTGGACGTCGACGTTGCGCAGATAGGGGTGCATGGAGCCTTCGACCGGTAGTCCGCTCTCGATCGCGTCGAGAATTTCCGCGACCGGCAGCAGCGTGCCGGAGGTCTCTTCGAAGTAGCCGTGATCGGGACGCGCCATTCGATGTCCGACCGTCCTGCGCAAGTAGTCGAGCGACCACTGAGATTCCGGACGCCAGTCGGGCACCGCGCCTTCGACGATCACAGGGATTCCCCGGCAGCCAATATGCCGCCAGAACCCGGCGGCACCAACGGCTGTCATACGCTCGATCTGTTGCCACTTGTCGTACATCGTCACCCCTGGTCTGCGACGGCATGACCGGCCACCGCCCAATCGGAAATCAGGTCGGTGACGAACGCCTGGTCATCCGGCTCGATAATGGTGTGCCGCGTGCTTGGCAGGTAGTGTTCGTCGAGCAGCGTGCCGAACGGCACGCGGGCGAAGACGTCGCGGAATTGCCCCTCGTAGTTGTAGCAGAAGCTCTGGCCTTCAGTCATGATCACCAGCGTGCGCACGCCACGCTCGACCAGGCTCCGATACCCGGACGTCAACCCGCCCTTATCGAAGTCGTGCCGCTCCTGCTCGTCGATCTCTTCCAGGTATTCGCGTGGCAGCCCGTCAACGGCGACGGGTCCGCCGCGCAGCTTGCGGAACAGCCGCGACCACGCTTCTCTTTCCCGCACGCGCGCCAAGTAATGCCGCAGGTACCAGCGGCCGGTGCGAAAGCAGTAGGGATCGATCTGCGCAATGCCGGCGACGCGGTCATCGACGACGGCCGTTGCCATCGCAGCATCGGCGCCCGAACAAAGGCCGCACAGAAGGAAGCGTTCAGCGCCGGTCCGTCGCGTCAGCTCGTCCATGACTTCGCGCACCTCGCTGACCTCACGCTCCTCGTGGCTGCCGGCGAACGATCGCGAACGGCTGTCGCCGATGCCGGAAAAATCGAAGCGATACGCCAGCGTGCCCAGGCTTGCCGTGCGCCGCGCGATCTTGACCGACAGGTTGCACGTGCCGACGTGATGCATCATGCCGGAGTTGAGCAGGATCAGCGTCTCCCGGGCCGGGTCGCCGGGTGCCGGCTCGGACAATATGCCTGCCAGCGGCGGCGGACCGCCGATCGTAAGCATGCGTTCGATCGACGTCATTGGGACAACCAGTGCCTGATTGTCTCCAGCGACGCCTCCGGCAGAAACAGCCCCCCGACGGAATCGAGTACGCTCCAGTCGTCGGGTCCCTCGGTCTGCATCACCGACCAGTTGTCATTGCGATTGAACAGGCGGTTGAGCGCTGGATCCTCCGCCAGGTCGTGCGTGCTCAGTGCCAGGATCGACCGGACGCGCCGCGGCTCCAAATCGGCGAGACTCCCGTGGCTCAATTCCGCCTGGAGCTCCGATGCGAACCGGAAGCCATTGTAGTGCAGCGATCCGTCGTCGGCGACAAAGTTCGGACGCGTCGGGCCCTTCGCCGCGATGGCATCGGTGAAGTCGCGCAGATACGCCGCGTCTTCGAATCTCGGCTCCCACAACACCAGGCGCGCGACGCGGCGCTCGCGCACGAGCGCCCGCGCGACGATCGTGCCGACGCGCAATGCCACGACGTCGACCTGCGCCGACGGCGCCATCGTCTGCAGTTCATCGTAGGCCTGTATCGCACCCGTCTTCCACGACGCCAGGGACGCCTCGCTGAAATCCCCGCTCGAATCGCCGGTACCGGGATAGTCGAACCGTAACACGTCGAAACCGAGGTCCGACAGCGAGTCGGCAAGTCGTCGGTACGCGCGGTGGATGCGCATGTATTCCTGGCCGACCGGATACAGCAGCAGTACCGAACGTGACTGGTAGGCTGCCGGGTCCGCCCCGTGGAATACACCGTACAGTTGCCTGCCGGACTCGCCGAAGAAGAATCCTTCCATAAAGAGTGCGTTTGCGTTCCTCGTGCGCCGTCAGCCTGGCGCACGCAAGCGATTCGACAGGAAATCCCTGACCCGCGTCAGCCTCGTTCGTTCGTCGGCGGTAGCTGCAGCGCGTCGTTCGCCCTCGGCCGCACGCGCCGGGCCGCGCGTCAGTGTGGCCGCGATCTGCTGTAGCGTACTCAACATCATATCGCGGGGACCGACGCGCATGCCGAATGCCTCCTCCATGGCGCGGATCGCCTCGATCGACAGCAACGAGTGACCGCCGACGTCGAAGAATCCCCTGTCCGTGCTGACTTTGTCCACTTTGAGTATCTCGCACCAGATACGGGCGACCGTTTCCTCGGCCGGCGTTGCGGGTGCGACGAAACGGGTTTCCACATGCCCGCCACCGATGTCCAGGAGCGCCTTGCGGTCCACCTTGCCGTTCGCGGTGAGCGGCATCTCGCCGACCACGATGAATTGCTGCGGGATCATGTATGTCGGCAGGAATTGGGCGAGCTTGCGGCGCAGCTCCGTCGTCGGAATCTGTACACCGTTTGCAAAGCGCACGAAGGCAAGCAGGCGGCTGTCGCCATCGCCGAACGGCTTGACCAGGGCCGCGGCTTCCTCAATGCCTGGGACCTGTACCAGAGAGTTTTCAATGTCACCGATCTCGATGCGGAAGCCGCGCAGCTTGACCTGGTGATCGTTGCGTCCCTTGTACAGGAGGCGGCCGTCGGCCGTGCGGACGACGACGTCGCCAGTCCGGTAGACCCGGGCGCGGCCGTCGCGCATCTCCACGTCCACGAAGCGTTCGGCGGTGAGCGCGGCTTCGCCGAGGTAGCCCGTGGCGACGCCGGCGCCGGCAATGCACAATTCCCCTCGCACGCCGATCGGGCACAGCCTGCGCTGTTCGTCCAGGACGTAGCAGCGCGTGTTGTGGATCGGCTCGCCGAGCGCGATCGGTGCCGTGTCTGCGGCGATTCTTTCGCACGTCGACCAGATCGTCGTCTCGGTCGGGCCGTACATGTTCCACAGCTCGCAGCCGGCGGCGACCAGCTCCCGCGCGAGGGTCTCCGGCATCGCTTCGCCGCCGCACAGCGCGCGGAAACCCGCCCGGGACGGACGCCAGTCTTCTGCCAGCAGCATCTTCCAGGTCGCCGGCGTTGCCTGCAGCGTATCTACGCCGTGCGCTTCGATCAGGCGCGCGAGCTGGATGGCGTCTTCGGCCTGTTCCTTCGGCGCGATCACAACGCTGCCCCCGGTCGCGAGCGGCAGCAGCATCTCCAGGACGGAAATATCGAACGACAACGTGGTCACCGCCAGGATGCGGTTGCCGGGACCGAACCCGGGTCGGAGGGCCATCGACTGCAGGAAGTTGGCGACCGCGCTCCGCGGCACCTGCACGCCCTTGGGTTTGCCGGTCGATCCGGACGTGAACATCGTATACGCGAGCGGAGCGGTGCCCGTCGCCGGTGCCTCGGCCGCGGTCTCCGGCAGCGTGTCGACGTCCAACTTCGTAACCCCCTTGAAGCCGTCTCCCGGGTGCTCGCCGTCCGCCAGGACGACGTGGATGCCGGCCTTCTCCAACATGTAGGCGAGGCGCGCCGGCGGGAACGCGGGGTCCAGGGGCACATAGGCGCATCCGGCGCGCCAGGCGCCGAGGATCGCCGCTATCATGCGCGCCGACCGCCGCATATGAATGCCGACGAGATCGCCCGGCTCGAGCCCGCGTTGCTCGAGCAGCAACTGTACCCGCGCCGCGTCCCTCAGCAGTGCCCGGTACGTCGTTTCGTGGCCGCCGGCGATCACGGCAACGGCATCCGCGTGCCGCGCGCCGGACGCCTCGATCAGCGTCAATGCATCATCGTGCGGAAATTGACATGCCGTGTCGTTTGCGTCCAGTTGCGCCGCGAGATCTGCCGCAGACAGGAAGTCCAGCGATCCGAGCGGTTCGCGGGGATGTACCACCGCCGTTGCAAGCAGGTTTCCGAAGTGATCCAGAAAGCGCTCCGCGGTGGCGGCCTCGAACAGGTCGGTGCAGTATTCGAGCACCATCGACAGGCAGTCGCCGTCGCGTTCGAACCAGAGCGTCAGGTCGGTACGGGCCACTCGTATGTCGGTCTCGAATGGCGCCACGGTGATGTCGCCGAAATCGGGCGCGTCGCCGCGTTTGTCGCGGTAGCCCATGAATACCTGGTGCAACGGCGTCCGGCTGAGATCACGCGGAGGGTCGATCGCGCTGACGAGCCGGTCGAACGGAATATCCTGGCGCCGGAACCCCTCGAGGCACAGCGTCCGGGTCGCATCCAGGTGTTCCGCGAATGTACGCTCCGGGTCGGTCTTGAGGTGGAACACCAGCGTGTTGGCGAAATAGCCGATGGTCCGTTGCAGGGACGGATGACCGCGCCCGGAAGCGGGCACTGCGATGTTGCACTCGTCCTGCTGCGTATACCGTTGCAACAGGGCCGCCAGGACCGCAAGCAGTCCCATGAACGTCGAACTCTTCGACTCCTTGAGGAGTGCGTCGAAGGCGGCAAGCGGTGCACCGTCCAGCCGTCGACGCACCGCGCCGCCGCGCGAGCTTTGCTGGCCGGGCCGGGGCATGTCGGTCGGCAGGTTGAGCGGCGTGTCGCAACCGCCGTGCTGCTCCACCCAGAACTCGAGCTGCTTCCGGGCCTCGTCGCCCTGGAGCCAGCCGCGCTGCCAGACGGCGTAGTCCCCGTACTGGACAGCGTCGGGTTCGCAAACCTCTTCGTGTCCGGCGCGTGGGGCGGCATAAAGCCTTCCTGCGTCGTGCATGACGCGATCGACGGAGATGCCGTCGACGATGGAGTGATGGAACACCAGCAGCAGCACGTGTGCGCGCGGCCCGCTGCGATACAACCGGGCGCGAAACAGCGGCCCTTCGTCCAGGTCGAACGGCTTCATGACCGCCTCGGATACGGCCGCTTTGAGCACCGCCTCGCCGCTTGCGGACCAATCCTCCAGGGGTAGCGTGAACCGGGTATGCGGAACGATGTCCTGCACAGGCTCACCGTTCACGACGCGCAATCGCGTGCGAAGGATCTCATGCGTTGCGATGATCGCATCCAGGGCCCGTTCGAGTGCCGAGTGGTCGAGATCGCCGCTCATGCGATGCGCTTCGACGACGTTGTACACGGCCGACTCCGGCTCGACCTGGGCCAGATACCACAGGCGGCTCTGGCCGGACGACAACGGCGGGTGCGCAAGGCCCGCCGGCCGCCGCGGCAATACTTCGCCGCTGCCCGTTTTCCTGCGATTCGCGGCGGCCAGCCGCGCCTTCAGTTTGGCGTTCAGATTCTCGTCCATGATTCAGCTCCGCGCGCTCCCGGTCACGACACGCTCGCCGGCCGCAATGTCGGCCAGCAGGACACGCTCGACTTGCGCCGCGAAGTCCTCGAGCACAGGGTGGTCGAACAGCAGCGCGAGGTCCAGTTCGACGTCGAGCAACTCGCCCAGCGCGATCACGGTCCTCATGGCGACGAGAGAATGACCACCGGCGTCGAAGAAATTGTCACGGAGGCGCAAACCCTCGGTACCCAGGGCGTCGCGCACGACGTCGACCACGAGGCGTTCGGTGTCGGAGTAGGCTGCCTCGTCGTCCGGGTTCGATGGTCGGGCCGTGCTGCCGGCGTCGATCACGGTACGCAGCGTCTTCTTCCTGTCTATCTTGCCGTTCGGCGTCAGCTCGAACCGGTCGACGCGCACGAACAGCGTCGGCACCATGTATTCGGGCAGGTGTTCAGCCAGGCGGCGTCGGGCGTCGGCGGCCGGCACGTCGTTGCCATCGTCACTACGGTACGCGACCGCGATTTGCTCGCGCGAGTCCACGTTGGTCACCAGCGCCGCGGCTTCGGTCACGCCGAACAGCTGCACGAACTTCGTGGAGATTTCGCCGAGCTCGATGCGGTAGCCGCGCACCTTCACCTGGTCGTCGACACGTCCCAGGCAATGGATCTCGTTCGCCCGCGCATCCAGATAGCCAAGGTCGCCGGTGTGATAGACGACCCGCCCTATGCCTTCGTGGTAACGGAACTTTTCGGCCGTCAGTTCCGGGCGGTCGAGGTAGCCTTGCGCCAGGCAGTCCCCGGAAATGCACATCTCGCCGACGATCCCCGGAGGCAACACGGCGCCGGTCTGCCCCAGGATATGCACCTGGGTATTCGCCACGGGACGTCCGATCGACACCTTCCGGCCGTCGGCCGCCACCTCCTTGAACAGCGTGTACACCGCGGCCTCGGTCGGCCCGTAGCCGTTCCACAGCGTCCTGACGAGCGGCGCCACCTGCGCGACAAACTCGGGCACGAGCGGCTCGCCGCCGGCGACGGCAACGATGTTCGGACCGCCCTGCCAACCGGAGGCGAGCAAGAGCTTCCAGGAACTGGGTGTCGCCTGTACGACGGTAACGCCATGCGCCTCGATGAGCCGTGAGATCGCACGCCCGTCCCTGGATTCGCCCCGGTCGGCGATGACCGAGCTGGCGCCCAGCAAGACCGGCTCCCAGATCTCGAGCACGGCGATGTCGAACGACAACGTCGTCAGGCCGATAAAGCGATCGTCGGCGCTGAAGCCCAGCGTATCCCGCAGCGTGTTCAGGAGGTTCCATACGGCACCCTGGCTCACGCTGACGCCCTTGGGATTCCCCGTCGAGCCGGACGTGTAAATCACGTAGGCCGTGTCCTCCGGCGCCGCTTCGGGGAGACCGGCGCCGTCGGCACCGCCGTTCTTGAGCTCATCCACGGTGTGGACGTCGCAGCCCGCGCCGTCGAACAATCCCCGCACCGACTCCGTCGTGACGATCGCACGCACGCGCGCGTCGTCGAGCATGCAGGCGACCCGGTTGGCCGGCAACTCGTCATCGATCGGCAGATACGCTGCGCCCGCTTTCAGCACACCGGCAAGCGCAGCGACCATATCCAGCGAGCGCGGCACCGCAAAGGCAACGAGATCGCCGCGGGCGATGCCGCGTTCGCGCAGCGCGACGGCGATGCTGTCGCTCGATGCCTCGAGCTCGGCGTAGCTCAATGAGTCGCCGCCGTGCAGAAACGCACACCGGTCGGGCGTGCGCGCGGCGTGTAAGCCGATCAGCGCCGGGATCGAGCGGAATGGCCCGTGGTCGACCGCCGTGTCGTTCAGCCGCGCGATCTGCGCGGAATGTTCGTCCGACAACAACGGGACCGATGCGACCGCCAGAGTGTCGTCGGCTGTCACGCGCTGGAGGAAACGGCAGTATTCCGCCAGGCGCGCCTGTATGTACTCTTCGTCGTAAAGCGCCGCGCTGTAGTGCGCCTCGAGCAGCAGTCCGGTCGAGGTGACCGCGCAATTGATCGACACGTTGAAATTGTCGAATTGCCGCGGCAGGAACTCGATGGCCGGTGGCACGCCGTCGAATTCCACCTCGAACTCGGACGGTTCGACGTTGAACACGACCGGCACGAGCGGGCCCTCCAGGCGGTCGCGCAATGCCGGTGAGGCCTTGAGCAGGGAACCAAACGTCACCTTCTGATGTTCGAACGCATCGAGCAGCGCCGTTCGCGTCGCCGCGAGGACATCGCGGAACGCGGTCGCGCCGTCGACCGACGCGCGGAATGGCAGCGTGTTAACGCAATGCCCGACGAGGTCGAGGTTGCCGGAGTCGAGCTGCGCTGCCGTGGGAATGCCGATGACGACGTCACGCTGCCCTGTCAGGCTGCCCAGGCAGGCGGCGAACGCGGTCGTGAGCAGCGTACTCAGCGTCACCCTTTGCGCATTCGCGTAGCGCTTCGCGTCCTCGAGCAGCGGCCCTTCGATCATCCGGGCGACGAACCCGCACCGAAAATCGTGCGTCACCCGGCGTTCCTCGAGGGACGGCAACGATGCACTGGCCGTATGCTCGCGGAACGCCGCGATCCAGTAGTCCAGGTCCGCATCCGCCCGGGCGCGGATGTCCGGTTGGTCGAGCCAGGCGAGGTAGTCCTGCATCTGGGTCGCCGGTGTGTCGTCCGCCGCGTCCGGATCGCCGTAGTAGCGCGCCAGGTCTGCAAGGACGATGCCCGTTGACCAGCCGTCCACCGCAATATGGTGAGTCGTCAGCAGCACGGTCGTACCGTTGCGGGTCTGGAGGAGTGTCGCGCGCCACAACGGCCCGGCAGCCAGGTCGAATCCGGTGCGGCCCCCGCGATCTCGCGCCGCGGCAATGGCGTCGGCGTCGGCATCCTCGACGACTTCGCAATCGATGGGCGGCTCGCTCGCCACGTGGCAGTAGGCGCCGTCATGGCTGAACGTCGAGCGCAGGCTGCCGTGGCGCATCGCGGTCCGTGCCATCGCGGCGCGAAACCGCGCCGGGTCCAGCGTCACCGGGAATGCGAGCGAAGTCGTCAGGTTGTACGAGCAGTTCGCCTCCGCAGAGAGTTGCGCTGCGAGCCACAATTCCTTTTGGGTCTCGGTGGTCTCGAGCGCCGCTGCGACGTCGCCGCCGGCGAACGGGTCGTAATTGACGGGGTCGGACACGGCTAGGGCCCTCCTTCGCCCGAATCGACGGTCTGGAGCAGTCGGTATTGTCCCGGCCGCTCCGGGTCCTCGACGTACCAGCCGGGCCGACCGCGGGGGTCACGGCCGAGCCTCGCGCCGGGCTGCGGCGGCCGGGCGGCGTCCAGCACCGCGATGTGCGACGCAGACCGGATCCGGCGGCGCGGCTCCTGCCGTGCCAACAGCTCGTCTTCCATCAGCGTCGCGAGCGACTCCTCGAACGCCGTTGCAAAATCGTCCAGATCCTGTTCGCTGTGGGCGCAGGTGAGAAACAACGCGCGCCCCTCCCAGATGAACAGGCCGCGCGTGCGCATCAATACGTAGAACAGTGCGGCGAACCGGGTGTCGGCGAAGTCGAGGGTGAACCACGAACTGCAGCGATGCACCGCGACGCCCGCGCCCAGGCGCTCGCTGATCGTTCCGAGGCGCTCACAGAAGCGTGCCGTCGTCGCATTGAGCGTCTCCTGCAGCGCGGGCCCGGCATCGATCAGGTGGCGCAGCGTCGCGCGCGCCGCGGCCAGCATCAGCGGGTGCCGTACGAACGTCCCCGCGAAGAATGTCACGCCCACCTCCGGCACCGAATCGTCGCCGAATTGCCACGCGCCGCCGTCCAGCGCATCGAGATACCGGTGACTGCCAGCGACCACACCGATCGGGTAGCCGCCGCCGATGACCTTGCCGTAGGTGACGATGTCCGCCCTGACGCCGTACATCTGCTGCGCGCCCCCTAGCGCGACGCGGAACCCGGTCACGATCTCGTCGAAAATGAGGGCGATATCGAGTTCCTGCGTCAAAGCCCGCAGCCCGTGCAGGAACTCGCGCGGCCTGAGCGTCGGATTCCGGCTTTGCACGGGCTCGACAAGCACGGCCGCGAGCTCGTGCGCATGTTCGCGGACCGTGTCGAGCGCATCGTCGCTGCCGTATCTGGCGACGATCACATTCTGCAGGTTACTGCGCGGAATGCCTGGCGCCCCCGGCAGCGCGTTGTCCGGCATGCGCGCGTTCAGGGTGACTTCGTCGTGGATGCCGTGATACGACTCGGCGAAGACCAGGATCTTGTTCCGCGCCGTCACGGTGCGCGCGATCCGCGTGGCGGCGATGACCGCCTCGGTGCCGGTCGACGCAAACGCCACGCGTTCCACGCCGGTTGCCTGCACGATGAGCTGCGCCACTTCGTGCGCCAGCGGCGTCTGCGGCCCGGTCTCGACGCCTGACTCGATCTGCTCGAGCATGGCTTCCTTCAGGAACGGTGGATTGTGGCCCAGCATGATCGGGCCGAAGCCGCAGGTGAAATCGATGTAGCGGTTGCCGTCTATATCGTGCAGGTAGGCACCTCCGGAACCCGTGGTCATGATCGGGTACACCGCTTCCTTCCACAGCGGATGGAACCCGGAAACGGTGCGCGGGTCGGCGAGCCGCCCCCGGCCGGTCGCGGTTCGTTCCTTCGAGATGCGCGTGCGTTCGTTGTAACGGGCCACGATGCGATCGATCGCGGCCTTCTGGGCGGCGGTCAGGTGGGCATCGCGTGTTCTCGTGATCGACGCGCCACGACTCTTCTGGCGCGGCGCGTCCGGCTCCGCGCTCGACCCGGGCGCAGGCGCGGCCGCCACCGGACGCTCCGGCGCCGCGAACTCCGCTTTTACGTCCGTCCGCGCGTTCGCCTCGAGGTGTGCACGCAGGGCCGCGCAAGTCGTCAGGTCCTCGAGCAGGCGGCGGAACGGGATATCGACCCGGAAGCGGCGTTTGATCACGATGCTGAGCTGCGTGAGCATCAGCGAATCGAATCCGAGCTCCATGAATTCCTTTTCCGGCGTGACGTCGGCGGCATCGGTGCCGATCGTCTCGGCGATCAGCTCGCGCAGCGCGCGGTCCCATCCGCCGGCGCCAGCCGGCACGGTTTCCGCCGCCGTATCGGCAGGCGGCGCGACCGCCTCCGTTTCCGGCGCGACGACGTCGATCCAGCAACGCTTGCGGGTGAACGCGTAGCCGGGCAATGGAATCCGGCGTCCGACCTCGTGTGGCACGACCGCGTCCCAATCGACGTCCTGGCCCTGCTCCCAGAGGCGCGCCAGCGCGTTCAGATACGCCTGCGGCTCAGTGACGGAGCCGGCCTCTACGTCCATGCCCGCGGTGGCGGCATGGCGCTCGACGTCGCGGATGTGCCGGCGGATGAAAGACGTCGACGTCTTCCGCGGCCCGAGCTCCAGGAACGCGTACGGTCCGGCGTCGACGAGGCGGGACACGGCCTGGCTGAAGCGCACCGGCCGGCGGATCTGCCGGCCCCAGTACGCGGGATCGACCGCGTCGTCCGCGTCGATCCAGTCGCCGGTCACGGTCGAAACGAACGGCAGCCGGGGCCGTTCCAGGCTTTGCGTGGCGACAAATTCGGCCAGGGCATCCGCGGCATCGTTCATCATGTACGAATGGAATGCATGTGACGTGCGAACGCGCTTCGCCGGCACTTCCTCGCGCGCGAGTTGCAGCTCGAGTTCGGCGATCGCATCGCAGTCGCCCGCGACCACCGTCGAGGTGGGCGTGTTGCAGGAAGCGATCTCGACGCTGTCCGACAGATAACGACCGACCTGTTCCTCGCCGGTCGCGATCGACAGCATCGCGCCCGGCGCCATCGATTGCATCAGTTGCGCGCGCCGCGCGACGATGGCCGCGGCCACTTCCGGGCTGAAGACGCCGGCGAGACAGGCCGCGACGTATTCCCCGATGCTGTGGCCGATCATGGCGTCCGGTACGAGACGCGCACGCTCATAGACGCGGGCCAGCGCATAGCCGACGGAGAACAGCGCCGGCTGCGTGTACTCGGTCCGGTTGATCCGGTCGTCATCCGCATCCTCGGCGAACAACACGTCCCTGAGCGGCACGTCCATGTGTTCGTCGAAAAGCGCGAAGCAGCGGTCGAGCGCATCGCGGAAATCTGCATTTGCCGTGTATAGCTCGCGACCCATGCCGCGGTACTGGGCGCCCTGCCCCGGAAACACGAACGCCAGCTTCTTCCTCACGAGGCCGAGGTTCTTCGCCTCCCGACGCTCGAGCCTGGCCGCGGCCGCCGTCAGACCGGCCTGCAGCACGTCCGTGCCGTCGGCGACGACAGCGACGCGCCGGTCGTCTTCCTGCCGCCCGAAACGCAGCGTACGGGCGATGTCCGTCAGTGCCAGGCCGGAATGCGCAGCCACGTAGCGTTCCAGGCCACGCGCCTGCATACCCAGCGAACGGTCGTTGCGCGCCGACAGCAGCGTCACGTTCCACGCCGTCTCAGAGGTACGTACGTCGGCTTGCGGCGGCGCCTCCTGCAGGACGAGGTGCGCGTTGGTGCCACCCGAACCGAACGAGCTCAGGCCGGCCAGGCGTGTCCCGCCGATCGCCGGCCAGTCGATGCGCTCCGCATTCACGTAAAACGGCGTGTTGTCCAGCTGAAGCTGCGGATTGGGCGTGCGGAAATGCGCCGTCGGCGGGATCGTGCGGTGCTGCATCGCGAGTGCGATCTTGATCACGCCAGCGACGCCCGCGGCGACGTCCAGGTGTCCGAGGTTGCCCTTGATCGATCCCAGTGCGCAGTACCCACGCCGTCCGGTGTATTCGGAGTACGCAAGGCGCAGTGCCTCGACCTCGATCGGGTCGCCGATCGGCGTGGCCGTACCGTGTGCCTCCACGTAACCGATGTCTTCCGCGCTGACCTCGGCGTGCGCCAGTGCCTGCGCGATCGCCTCGGCCTGCCCTTCGATACCGGGCGCGGCGAAACTTGCGCGGCGTGCGCCGTCGTTGTTGACGCCGACGCCGCGGATCACGGCCGCGATCGTGTCACCGTCCTCGAGCGCCTCACCGAGCCGCTTGAGTACCACGATGCCGCCGCCATTGCTGAAGAACGTGCCCTGCGCACGAGCATCGAACGGCCGGCAATGTCCGTCCGGCGACAGTATGCCGCCTTCCTGGAAGTGATAGCCGCGATTCTGCGGCGTTACGACGGAGACACCACCCGCCAGAGCGAGGTCGCACTGGTAGGTTTGCAGCGCGTGGAACGCCTGTGCGATCGCCACGGCCGACGTCGAGCAGGCCGTTGAAATGTTGAGGCATGGCCCGGTCAGGTCCAGTTTGTGCGCGATACGCGTTGCGAGGTAGTCCTTCTCGTTCCCCATCATCGCGTTGATTTCGCCGACTCGGGCGAGGACGTCCGGGCGTCGCACCAGGTGATTGCGAAAATACGTGACGTTCGACATCCCGGCGTACACACCGATGGACCGGGCACGCGTTTCCCGGTAGTAACCGGCATTCTCCAGCGCATGCACCGCGAGCTCCAGGAACAAGCGTTGCTGCGGATCCATGATTTCGGCTTCCGCCCGAGTGAAGGCGAAGTAGTCGGCGTCGAAGTCCTCGATGCCGGGAAGGATGCCGCGCACCGGTACGTAGTTGCTGGCGTCGACGACGTCCGCGTGCAGCGCCGGGTCGAGCTCTGCTCGCTCGAAACGCGTCTCGGTGGTCTCGCCGGCTGCAAGTACCGGCCAGACGCCGTCGCAATCGTAGCCGCCGGGAAAACGCGCGGCCATGCCGATGATCGCTATCGCGTCTTCGATTGCCTTGTCAACCAATGGTGCACTCCTGGCCTGAGCTATTCATGATTCGCGCGTACCTGAAGGCACGCCGCGTCGCCCGCCCCGCTTTTCCTGCATGCGGCGAATCGCCTCTTTCGACCGGCGGCCGCGCTGCTGGCCGCGGTCCGCAAGCGGTGCAGCCGACGCTTCCTCCGGTGACAGCCTGTCCGCTAGGCCGCGCACGGTCGGGTTCTGGAACAGGGCAACGATCGGCAGGATCGTGGCGAATTCCTGTTCGATGCGTGCCATCAGCACCGGCACCATCACGGAGCGGCCGCCCAGGTCGAAGAAACTGTCGGTGATGCCGATATCGGAGCGGCCGAACAGTTCGCGCCACACTTCAAGCAGGCGGCGCTCGGTGGTCGTTTGCGGCGGCTCAGCCCGGCACTCGACCTGCTGGTCGCCGGCGACGAACCGGACATAGTCCGTCTCTGTGCGCAATTCCGGTGTCGTTTCCGCAGCGGCAGCGCGCAACCACTGGTCCAACAGCCGCAGGGCCTCTTCGGCGAATCCCTCCGGCAGGCTGGCCGCATCATGGATGAGATCGATGCGAGATTCCGCACCGGGCACGACGACGACGGTCACCGGAAAGTTCGTCCTGACGGGCATGTCGACCGCGGAAACGCGCGCCGTGTCGCCAAGGTCGAAGGTCCGCTGGTCGATCTGGTAGTTCTGGAAGACCACCAGGCTTTCGAACATCGGCTGCAACCAGGGCACACCCGCCGCGCGCTGGATCTCCGCGGACGAATGAAATTGCTTCTCCTGCAGCTCGAGCATCGTGTCATGGACAGTGCGTGCCAGTTCGGCCACGTCGGATGCGCGCGTGGCGACACGCAGCGGGAGGTTGGACACGAACGGACCGACGACGGACGTGAAGTCCGCCTCTCCGGCGCTTCGCCCCGAGAACGTCGAGCCGATACAGACACGGTCGCGGCCGAGGAGTACCCCAAGCACGGCCGCCCAGGCCGCGTGATACAGACTGCCCGGCGTAACCCCAAGGTGCGTCGCCCGGGCCCTGACCCGATCCGCCGTCGCCGTATCGAGCGCCAACCGCGTGGTGCGCATCATCGATTTACCGGTGGCGCGGCGCGGCAGGCGACCGTCGTTGCCCAGGTCGTGCAGGTACCGCCGCCAGAAGTCCCGGTCGATCTTCGGTCGCGCGCCGTGCACCCAGCTGACGTAGTCCGCGTAGTCACTGCGCCGGCCCGGCGCAACCGGCTTGCCAGCGGCCAGGCCGCGGTACGTCGCATGCACCTGTTCGAGCACGAGCGGCCAGGACCAGCCGTCGATCTGCAGATGATGATGGGTCCAGACCAGCGTGTGGCTGTCTT
>Ga0299913_10001157_pt1 | contig 18921 bp, 17 predicted proteins | sample RVTome_9_FD_201360 | JGI IMG/M metagenome (GOLD analysis project Ga0299913, IMG submission 201360) | Soil microbial communities from uranium-contaminated site in the Upper Colorado River Basin, Wyoming, United States - RVT155D38 (version 2) ... | reverse complement strand
TGAGATCGTCACCGACCTGGCGACCCGGGCGGCGCGGCATCACGACGCGCATCTCGTGAAGTACACGCTCGCGTGCTTCGACGCCGCCGGCGCCGATCCGGCCAACCGCCGCCTCTATCTCTCCGCCGCCGCGTCGCTCTCCGCGTGGTGGGCGCAGTTCCCCGAGTAAGAGGTCGGCACTAGGTTCCGGACGTGAAGATCAAGGGCACGATCGCCGTGGTCACCGGCGCGTCGTCAGGAATAGGAGCAGCCACCGCAGTCCGCCTCGCGGAGCAGGGCGCCACCGTTGTCGGAGTCGCTCGTCGCGAAGATCGACTCGCCAAGACCATCGACGCGTGCCGGCAACACACGGATGCCAGCGTCGCTCACGCCGGTGACCTCTCGTCTCGGGCGTTCGCCTCGGAGGTGGTCGCCGATGCCCAGGCTCGCTTCGGACGAGTCGACATCCTCGTGAACAACGCCGGGATCAGCCCGCCTGAGGACCCGATCCACCGCGCCAGCGACGACGCCGACAGCATCATGGCCATCAACTTCTTCGGGCCCGTCTACCTAGCTGACGCGGCCCTTCCGGGCATGGTCGCCCGCGGCGGCGGTTGCATCATCAACGTCACGAGCGTGTCTGGCTACGTACCCACGCCCGGCGAGCCCGCCTACGGCGCGTCGAAAGCTGCGCTGTCGCGCTGGTCACATGGTCTCGCGGTCGAGCTTCACGGCACGGGCGTGCATGTCGGCGTGCTCAGTCCCGGTCCGATCGACACCGAGATCTGGGAGCACACCGACAACGACTACAACGGCAAGCTCTTTCCCCCGACAGTTGTCGCCGATGGCGTCGTGCGCATGATCAAGAAGGAGCTCGTCCACCTGACGGTGCCACGGCGCTTCGGGGCCGTGGGCGCGATCTATCCGCTGGTCGGTCGGCCGTTTCGCTGGGGTCTTCGGCGCTACGCCGCGGCCGAAGCAAAGCGCACGAAGACGTCGTCGTCGTAGCTGGCGAAGAACGACGACAGCGCATCGACCGCGTGCGCGAACGAGGCCGCCGCGAACAGCACGGGCTGATAGTGCGTGATGTCGTACGCCATCGAGCCCATCGCTTTGACGTCGAGCGCACGGATCTCCGCGTCGCGAAACAGCTCGATCTCCGCGTACGACGACAGCAATCCGGCGCCGTAGGTGCGCAGCTCGCCTTGCTCCCACAGAACACCGAACTCGAGGCTGAACCAGAACACCCGGCTGAAGAACTCGAGCGCAGCCTCCGACTCGCAGCGGCGCGAGGCCTCGCCAGCCAGTTGGTACAACTCAGCGAACGCCGGATGGGCCAGCGAGTTGCAATGGCCGATCACCTCGTGGATCACGTCCGGCTCAGGCGTGTAGAACGGCACGCTGTGGTGGCGCACGTACTGGGTCGAGAGGAACGTCCGGTCGGCCAGCGCTCCGTAGAAGACGCGGGTCTGCACCAGGCCGCCGACGGGCTCGATGCGGAAGCCGGTCAACCCACTCAAACGCACGCTCACCTCTTGGAGTTGCGGCACGCGATCTGACCGCAACGCGAGCCGCTCGGCGCCGCTGAGGTATTCGGCGCACGCGAAGCGTTCGTGCTTGCGGCCCAGCTCCGCGGACACGGTGCGCCAGACCTCGTCCTCCTCCTCGACGTAGGTGACGTCGGGGATCGGCTCGCCCCGTCGGAAGCGGGCGGCAACTTCGGCGATGGCGGCACGACGGGCCCGGTAGGCGTGATCGGCAACCCCGGGATGATCGGCGGGGAGCTCGAAGAAGTCGCCATCGATCACGGGTCCAGTGTCCTCCCCTCAGGCCTGATCGTCCAGCGATCGTCGACGATCCGATCAGTCTGCCCACCACATGCACGATCTGATGAACAGAATGCGCAGCGGTCAGTCAGCGAGGCGATCGCCCGCCGCGCGTTGCAGCGCCGCCAGGCTGCTCCGGAGCAGGCGGGAGACGTGCACCTGGCTCACGCCTACCCGCTCGGCGATCTCGCTCTGACTCAACCCCGCGTAGAAGCGCAGCTCGACGATCGTGCGTTCGCGTTCGGGCAGCGTCTCCAGCAGCTGCCGCACCAACAGACGGTCCTCCGACCCCGCCAGCGTTGCGTCGTCGGTGCGCAGCGCGGTTGCCTCGCGCCGTCCGTCATCGTCGTCGTTCGCGCTCACGAGTGGCGACGTGCGATAGGCCCCACCCGCTTCGAGCGCCTCCAGTACGGCGTCAACGGTGACACCCAGGTGTTCGGCAATCTCGGCCGGCGACGGAGGACGCCCGTTCTCCCCTGAGAGAAAGTCGACGGCGTTGCCGAGATCGACGTGGAGGTCTTTGACGCGGCGCGGAACCTTGATCGCCCACGTGGCGTCGCGGAAGTGACGGCGGAGCTCGCCCATCACGGTTGGAATCGCATAGCTGGCGAACGACACGCCGACCTCGGGATCGAAGCGCTGGACCGCCTTCAGCAGCCCGAGCTGGCCCACCTGGATGAGGTCGTCGAGCGGCTCGCCCCTTCGGTCGAACCGGCGTGCACAGTGGATGGCAACCCAGCGGTGGTCCTCGATGAGCTGGTTGCGCAGCTCCCGATCACCCGTCTCCCGCAGGCGGCGGAACCGCTTGTCGGCGTCGGCGGCAGCGGCGGCCCGTTCGGCACGGGTCTCCGCGGCCTGGTCGATCTCGGCGTCGTCGCCCCCCGCCTCAGCCACCATCACCGTCAACGCGTCGCTTGTTCACGCGCACGCTGATCTGACCCCGAATCGCGGCGATGTCGTGCTCGTCGGCAACGACCGCGAGGATCTGACGACTCAGCGCGAGCCGATCGGGCTCGAATTCGACCGCACCGGACGCCTTCGTGCTACCGACGACCGTGACCTCGCCGTCACCGAGATCGAAGCCGAGCAGCAGAGGCGAACCGTCGCCCCCTTCGACGAGCGCGGTGCACACCTCGTCGACCGCAATGCGAAGGTCCTCGACCTCATCGACGTCGAAACCTGCGGCGGTCGCCACGCCGCTCGCTACGAGGCGGGCGACCCGGACAAGACGGGTGTCCGCAGGCAGCACCAACTCGATCACACCGTCAGCGCGCTCGTCGTTCACCCGTTGTGTCCTTCGCTTGGAGAGGGGCAGCGAAACGACGTTAGCGGCCCTCACGATGTTTGGGTTCCCCCTCGAGTGGGGCAAGTCAAACGGGATCGCCAACCGAAAAGGAGTCCCTCATGGGGAACATCGACGATGCCAAGGGCCGAGTGAAGGAAGCGGCAGGCGACCTCACTGACAACGATCGGCTGAAACGAGAAGGCAAGGCCGACCAGGTCGCAGGCAAGGTCAAGGAAAAGGTCGACAACGTCAAGGAGAAGGTCGAAGACGTCGTCGACGATGTCAAGGAGCGGATCTCCAAGAAGTAACGGACGGCACCTGCACCTCGCCGGGAGCGGGGAGCAGCGGTAGGCCAAACGGAAACGGGGTGCCTCCCGCCCGGGCACCTCGTTAGCGGGACCGGCCCTTCGGGGCCGGTCTCGCGCGTCCGGGCACTGAACGGGAGCAGGTCATGATGGGTGCGTGCTGCGTTGTGCGACATGGCTCGCGCCGGGCTTGCCGCTCGAACTCTTCGCCGTCGTGTCGTCGGCCGTCGCCGAGTCGCTGGGCACCGAGGCGACCCTCGAGAGCTTCACCGAGGCGAGCGGACCCGACCCCGATGACGACCCCTTCGCGTGCGCCGACATCGATCTTGGGTTCGTTTGTACACCCTCGTACCGCGAGCTCGCGGCTCGAACACCACCATCGGTTCGTCTCGTGGGTGCTGCCCCGGTGTTCGCCGACGCCCGCAACGCAGGCAAGCCGTTCTACTTCTCCGAGCTCCTCGTACGCGACGAGGTCGCCGCCTCTTCGCTCACCGGCCTCGCGCACGCGCGCATCGGGTTCAACGACCGACGGTCGATGAGCGGACTCGTCGCATTGCGCAATCGGCTCGCCGAGCTCGGCCTCGACGAATCGTTCGCAACCCTCGTGCACACCGGGGGGCATCACCAGTCGCTCGAGATGCTGACGTCGGGAGCCATCGATGCGGCGGCGATCGACTCCAACACCTTGCTCCTCGGGGCACTCCCTCCGGGCACCCGCGTAGTCGAGACCTGGGGGCCGTTCCCGGTGCAGCCCGTGGTCGTCCGGTCATCGTTGGCCGACGGTGACCGCGCGGCGATCTCAGCGGCACTGCTTTCGCTGCACCGAGACCCGGCCACTGCTCGGTCGCTGCGCCGGTTTCACGTCGAGCGCTTCGCGGCCGTCAGCGACACCGACTACGTCCCTTACGATGCGCGCGATGGCTGCTGACGGACACGGGACCAAGGCCGTAATCGCTGCCTTCTTCGCCAACCTCGGCATTGCCATCATGAAATTCATCGGCTTCGCGTTCACCGGGTCCGGGGCGATGCTCGCCGAAGGAGTTCACTCGAGCGCCGACACCGGCAACCAGCTCTTGCTGCTGCTCGGCGGGAAGAAGGCTCGAAAGTCGCCCGACGAGGAGCGACAGTTCGGCTACGGGCGCGAACGCTACTTCTGGGCGTTCGTCGTTGCCGTGATGCTCTTTTCGGTCGGCGCGCTGTTCTCGATCTACGACGGGATCGAGAAGCTGCAGCATCCCCACGAACTCGAGTCGGTGGAATGGGCGATCGGCATCCTGCTCGGCGCGATTGTCCTCGAGATCTTCTCGTTCCGGACGGCAATTGTCGGCGCCCGCAAGGTGAAGGGCAACAGTTCTTGGTGGCGCTTCATCCGCACGTCGAAGAGCCCAGAGCTTCCCGTCGTGCTCCTGGAGGATCTCGCCGCTCTCCTCGGTCTCGTCTTCGCCCTGTGCGCAGTCCTCGTGGCGGATGCGACGGGCGACCCGATGTACGACGCGATCGGCAGTCTGACGATCGGCGTGCTACTGGGGGCAGTGGCCATCGTCCTCGCGATCGAGATGCGCAGTCTCCTTCTCGGCGAAGCCGCTCAGCCGGAAGTGCAGAAGCAGATCGCCGACACCATCGAACAGCAACCGCTAGTCACCAGCCTCATCCATCTCCGGACGGAACACATCGGGCCGGACGAGCTGCTCGTCGCGGCCAAGGTCGAGTTCTCGTCGGATCTCACGCTTCAGGAACTCGCGGACGTGGTGAACGAGGTCGAAACCGCCATTCGACGGAATGTCCCCGAAGCGCTGGTCATCTACCTCGAGCCCGACGTCGCCCGAATGGCCAGCAAAGCAATCGTCACCGAATAGACGTCAGTAGGGTTTGCATCGTGGCCACGCTCGATGAGAACGCGCAACGGCAGCTGCGAGCGCTCGGTGACTTCATCAAGGCCCAACGGCAGATGGCGGAGCTGTCGCTACGTGAGCTCGCGGCCCGAACCAACGTGTCCAACCCGTATCTGAGTCAGATCGAGCGCGGGCTGCACGAGCCGTCGGTGCGAGTGCTGAAGGCGATCGCCGCCGCACTGAACATGTCGGCAGAGTCCTTGCTGAAGCAGGCCGGTCTGCTGGAGGAGAACGACGACGTCGACGACGCGGCACCGACCACCGAGAAGGCGATCTCCGCGGACAAGGCGCTCAAGCCCGAGCAGCGCACGGCGTTGCTCGCGGTGTACCGCTCGTACCTCGAGGCCAACGAGGCTGAACGCGCGAAGAAGCCCCGGGCATAGCCCGGGGCCTCTTGCAGGTGGGGGAAGGGTCAGGCGGCCTTGGTCGACTTGGCCGAAACCGGCTTTGCCGGGGCCTTGGCGGCGGGCAGCAGCGGCGACAGCGCATCGACGATCGCCTTCGAGAAGTCACGCTGGTTGGCGAGGATCGCCTTCACGAACTCGTGCTGACCGTCGACGAGCTGCTCGGCGTAGCCGTAGGCCTTGTCGATGACCTCAGCCGGGTTGGGAAGCGAATCAGCGAAGGGAACCGCGGGACGGTCCTCGGGGAGGAAACCCTCGACGGTCTCGACGACCTTCTCGACAGCGTCGACGGCGGGCTCTTGAACGGTCTTCATGAGGTCGACGACCTGGTCCTGCAGGCCGCTGAGCGTCTCGGTGATGGAAGCCATGGGGGGAACCTTCTTCTTGTTCGGTGGATGCTTGGTGAGATGCATACTATCTCAAGCATCGCTGCCTATGTCAAGCGACGTGGGTCACAGCGATTTCCATGTACCGGAAAACGATCAAGGGGCGACGAGGTCGTCCCGGGCTTCGACGCCGGACGCGGCGACGGAGAACGCCGTGCGCCACGCGGTGTCGCTGAGGCCGAGGGCGCCGAGCTCGTTGTCGGCGGCAGTCGACACCGCCGGCGCCCGGCCGTCGCCAACTGCGGTGAGTGCGCTGCCCTCCGCCAGCCGCAACAGCGCCTGGATCAGGACGTCGTCGGTCGCCTCGACCAACGATCTGGCCTCTTGGAACGTCCGGGCGGCGCCTTCGGCGTCGCCTCGCTGCGCGAGCGCGAGCCCTTTCGCCTCGAGCGCCACCGTCATGTCGGCGTACGTGCCGCTGTCTCCCGCCAACACCTCTTCGGCGCGCGCGATTGCGTCCTCAGGACGTCCGGAGGCCGCCAGCGCGAGCGCGAGCGCGGAGAGCGCGTTCGTGTTCTTGGTCTTGGTCGGTGCGGCGAGCACGACCCGCTCGAGAATCGCCGTCGCCGCGCTGGCGTCGCCGTGCTGAAGACGCATCAAACCGAGCGCGATGGTCGCATCGGTGAACCCGATCTGTCCGGGCTCGTGGTCGGGCTCGATCGATTCGAGGTTGATGTGGGCAGCGCGATCGGGCAAGCCGACCTGGGCGGCGGCGACGGCGGTGAGCAGCGGCGCCCACTGGTCCGGCCGGACCTCAGCGCTGAAGGCCTCCATCTCGGAGAGCACGCCGAACGCTTCGTCGATGCGACCGGTGGCCAGCAGGGCGCGGGCGAGGATCCCGAGCGCGTTGCCGCTGCCGTACCAGTCGGCCATCGACGCAAACGCGTCGCGGGCCTCGCGTGCCGGTTCGATGGCCGACGCCGCTCGGCCGGAGAACACCCGCAACGACGCAAGGAGCACGAGCATCATTCCGACGGCCCACCGGTCGCCGCGCTCGCGCGCTTCGCCGAGGATCTGCTCGGCCAGCTTCTCGGCCTCGGCGTATTGCCCCTGGTGGAAGCGGACCCACGCGAGCAGCCCGAGCGCCCAACCGAGCCCGCCGGCATCGCCGATCTCGGAGAACGTCGACGCGGACTCCTGCAGCCACGCGTCGGCACGATCGGCGCGACCCTGGCTGAACGCGAGCCAGGCCAGGTTCTGTAGAGCCCAGGCCTCGCCGCGCCGGTCGCCAACGATCTTGTAGAGCTCGAGCGCATCGCCGAACGCGGTCTCGGCGCGCGTGTTCTCGTCCTGGAACATGAGCGTCATGCCGAGCGAGCGCAGCCCGTCGGCCGTACCGCATTCGTCGCCGAGCACCCGGAAGGTGTCGATCGCGGCCTCGAGGCTCGCCACGGAGGCGTCGAGCGCGCCGGATTTCTGTTCGAGATCGCCGCGCACCAGCAACACCCGAGCGCGTCCTTCGTCATCGCTGGCGGACCGCATCGCCTCGTCGACGTCGTGCCGCGCGTCGTCGAGCTCACGCAGCTGGATCAACGCGCGAGCACGAGCAAGCAGGAAGTGGAGGCGTGAGCCGGCGTCCAGGCTGTCGCCCAACTCGAGCGCCTGCGTCGCGAGCCGGATGGTGACCATGTGGAGCTCGCCGCTCTCGGACTGCGTCAGGGCCTTCTCGAGCCAGGACGCCGCCCGCTCCGCCAAGTCGGCGCCGACGTGCTCGACGGTGCCGATCTCCGCCACGAGCGAGGCAGCAACCGCGTAGTGGTGCGCGATCCGGTCGACGTCGGCCGAATCCCCGCCGTGGTGCATCTCCATCCACTTCGCGATCCCGGAGTGCCGGCGAACGCGGTCGGCCTTCGTGAGCATGCCGTAGGCCACCTCGCGCACGAGGTCGGAGCGGAAGAACCAGATGCCGTGCTCGATGACGAGCACGTCCTTCGCCACCAACCCGTCGATCGCGGCTTCGATGTCGGGAACGCCGTGCGCCTCTCGGGCCATGATGCGCAGCGCGTCGGCGTGGCCGCGCCGGCCGATGACGGCGGCGTCGTCCAGCGTGCGGCGCTCGTCGAGGGTGAGACCGTCGAGCCGGGCAGCCACGAGCCCGCGCAAAGTGTCGGGTAATTCGGTGCGGCCGATCGCGGCGCGGCCAGTGCCGACCATGCCGGCCTCGCTCAGCAAGGACACGAGCTCTTCGAGGTAGAAGGGATTGCCTCCGCTGCGGTCGAGCAGGACATCGCGCAGGTCGGCGGGAAGGTCGCCTTCCACCAGCGCGCCAAGCAGGGCGGTTGCCGCGTCGCGATCGAGCGGGTCGAGGTTGAGGACCACCGCGTTGTGCCGCCCGGGCTTCGGGTTCCAGCGCTCGAGCAGCGAGTGGCGTGCCGTCGCGATAAGCACGAAGGACTGGTTGGCGACCCGCTCGAGCAGCTCGTCCATTCGGTCCAGCACGATGTCGTCGGCCCAGTGGAGGTCGGAGAGCAGCACGATCATCGGACGCTGACGAGTCGCCGCCTCGACGAACGTGAACAGCGACCGGACCATCTCCTCTCGAGCGCGGGACGGGTCGATGTCACGCAGGGGGCCGTCGTAGCCCATGAGGTGCAGCAGGCCGTTCGTGACGCGCTCGACCTCGACGGTCAAGTTGCCCACCAACGCGCCCCGCACGGCCTCGGTACAGCGTTCCTGCGCGACCTCGCTCGAATCGTCGGCGGAGATGCCGCAGCCGGCTCGCAACGCCTCGGCGACCGGCCACCAGATGTTGGCCTCCCCGTACGGTACGCAGCGTCCTTCGAGCACGAGCGCGTCGTGCTCACACTCGGCCGCTGCGGCGGCCTCCTCGGCGACGCGGGTCTTGCCCATTCCGGCTTCGCCGATGAGCAGCAACAGGTGAGCGCGACGACGGTTCACGGCCGTGCCGATGGCATGGCCCATCAGGCCGAGCTCGGCATCGCGGCCGACCAGCGGCGCCCGTCCCCGGTTGGGTCGCGCGCCGGGCGGAAGAAGAACCGACTCCGCAACGCACACCTCGATGGGCTCTTCACGGCCCCTGATCGTGAGCGGACCGAGCGACGTGTACTCCACCACGCCGCGCGTCGCCGCCACGGTCGTCGGCCCGACGAGCACCTGTCCGGGTTGGGCGGCGGTCTGCAAGCGGCTGGCGCTGTTCACGACGTCGCCCATCGCGGTGTAGTCGCCTCCGGCGCGGAGCGCGCCCACGAGGACCTCTCCGGTGTTGATGCCGATGCGGAGGCGTAACGCCCGTTCGTCGTCGGTGGTGGCCCATTCGGCGAGCGTGCTCTGCATGGCCAGCCCGGCACGCACGGCCCGCTCGGCGTCGTCCTCGTGGGCGACCGGCGCGCCGAAGAGGGCGAGGATGGCGTCGCCGACGATCTTGTCGACCCGTCCGCCGAAGGCGGCGATGTCGAGCACGAGGCGCTCGAAGCACCGATCGACCAGGTTCTTGACGTGCTCGGGGTCGCGCGTCTCGGCCATCGAGGTGAACCCGACAAGGTCCGCGAACAGGACGGTGACGACGCGCCGCTCGTCGGAGCGATGCTGCAGTGGCTGCCCGCAAGACGCGCAAAAACGTGAACCCTCAACGGCAGGCGCCCCACACGCCGGGCAGGTCACGCCAGGATTCTACGAGGGCGCGGAGGTGGTTTACCTCAGTGAAAGCCTCAGGAATGTCCCTGATTTTCGGATCAGGGGCATACCGCATTGTTCGCGACGGTCTGCGTCCGTAGGTTCTGCTCATGTCCACCGCAGGCACCGCGAAGGTTCCGGTGACCAACGTCACTGCCGCCGCTCGCGCGATCGACGTCGTCAAGATCTACGGCTCAGGAGACACCGCGGTGAGAGCGCTCGACGGCGTCAGCGTCGAGATCGCCGCCGCCCACTTCACGGCGATCATGGGACCGTCGGGATCGGGCAAGTCGACGCTGATGCACTGCCTGGCCGGTCTCGACACCCTCACGTCGGGTCAGGTCTTCGTCGGCGATGTCGAGCTCTCGAAACTGCCCGACAAGGAGCTCACGGTGCTCCGCCGTGAGCGGATCGGCTTCGTGTTCCAGGCCTTCAACCTGATCCCGACGTTGAGCGCGCTCGAGAACATCACGCTGCCGACTGCGCTCGCCGGCCGGAAGCCCGATCAGGCGTGGCTCGACATAGTCGTCGACACCGTGGGCCTGCGCGACCGGCTGTCCCACCGGCCGTCGGAGCTCTCCGGCGGTCAGCAACAGCGCGTCGCTGTGGCGCGGGCGCTGGCCACCCGACCGCAGATCATCTTCGCCGACGAACCGACCGGCAACCTCGACTCGCGGGCCAGCGCCGAGATCCTCGAGTTCATGCGCCGAGCGGTTGCCGATCTCGGCCAGGCGATCGTGATGGTCACGCACGATCCGATCGCTGCGGGCTACGCGGGCAGCGCCCTCTTCCTCCAGGACGGGCGCATCGTCGACTCGATGCGGGACCCGACGCAGGAGAAGGTCCTCGACCGGCTGAAGGAACTCGGGGACTAAGCTAAGTGTTCAAGGTCGCGGTTCGGGGGCTGTTCGCCCACAAGGCTCGGTTCGTCTCGACGTTCCTTGCGGTGATCCTTGGCATCGGGTTCCTGTCGGGCACGCTCGTGCTGACCGACACGATCGAAGGCACGTTCAACGATCTCTTCGCGGACGTGAACAAGGACACCGACGCCGTCGTTCGCAGCCGCGAGGTGCTGAAAGGCGAGTTCGGCGACGACCAGCGGCCACGCCTCGACGAGTCACTCGTCGACGTCGTGCGCGGCGTCGACGGTGTCGCCGCCGCCGAGCCGACGGTTGATGCCAACTTCGTCCAGATCGTCGGGAGCGACGGCAAGGCGATCGGCGACCCGACCATGGGCGCGCCCACGTTCGGCCGCAACTGGGTGGTGACGCCGGAGCTCAACCCCTTCCGTATCGCCGAGGGACACGAACCGAGAGCGGACAACGAGGTCGTCATCGACCGGGGCGCGGCGAAGAAGGGCAAGCTGAAGCTCGGCGACCGCGTCACGGTCATCGTCACGAAGACGGCTCCCCAGCAGTTCGACCTCGTAGGCATCGCCACGTTCGGGACGGCCGACAGCCCATTGGGAGCTACGACGGCGATGTTCACGCTCCCCGCCTCCCAGAAGTACCTCGGCGATCCGGGCAAGATCGGCAACATCCGCGCGGTCGCGGACGCCGGCGTGTCCCAGCAGGAGTTGGTCTCGCGGCTACAACCGGTGCTCCCGCCGACGGTGGAGGCCATCACCGGCCAGCAGGCGCTCGAAGAAGACCAGAACGAGGTGGCCGAGAGCATCGGGCAGATCGGCATCGTCTTCAGCGCCTTCGCCCTCGTCGCCGTGATCGTCGGCGGCTTCGTGATCTACAACACCTTCTCGATCATCACTGCGCAACGCACGCGTGAGATGGCCTTGCTGCGAGCCGTGGGTGCGTCCCGCCGGCAAGTTCTCGTGTCAGTCGCGGGCGAAGCGCTGCTCGTCGGGGTCCTGGGATCGATCATCGGGCTGCTTGTCGGGCTTCTGATCGCGGCGGGACTGAAGGGACTGCTCAAAGGCTTCGGCTTCGACATCCCGGCCGCCGGACTCGTGCTGACGCCCAACACCATCCTCTCTGGGTTGTTGGTCGGCATCATCGTCACCTGCCTTGCGGGCATCTTCCCGGCGGTCAAGGCGGCACGCATCCCCCCGGTGGCCGCACTGCGCGATGTCGCCATCGAAAGGCCGCCGACTCGCCGTCGACTTGCGGTTGGCCTGCTCTTCATGGCGATCGGCCTCGTTCAGGTCCTGCGAGCCGCGCTTGCGTCGGTGTCGGGTTTGGGAGTGGGCGTCGGTGTCCTGTGCACGCTGATCGGCACGCTCGCACTCGGCCCGTGGGCGGCACCATCGCTCGGACGACTCCTCGGCCGTCCGCTCGTGGCCGCCAAGGGCATCACGGGCGAGCTCGCCCGCGAGAACGCCGTGCGCAACCCGCGCCGTACAACCTGGTCGGCTGCGGCGCTGCTGATCGGCGTGGGCGTCGTGTCGCTCTTCACGATCCTGCTCGGATCCTTCAAGACGTCGATCGACGAACAAATCGATCGATCCTTCATCGGTGATGTCACCGTCACGGTGGGCGGAGGCTTCGGCGGGGGTGGCTTCAGCCCTGAGCTCGCGCAGGAGTTGACTCAACAACCCGAGGTGGAAACGGCGGCCCCGCTGCGGTTCTGGTTGGTGCAGCGCAACGGCTCGTCGCAGGAGCTGGTCGCGGTCGAGCCGACGAGCGCGTCGAAGGTGCTCGACCTCGAGACCTCCGCCGGCGATCTGTCCGAACTCGGAGACGATGGCATCGCGGTGTACGACAAGAAGGCGGAGGAGGAGCACTGGAAGCTCGGCGACACCGTCACGTTGCACTTCATCGAAACGGGCGACCGCACGTTCACGATTCGGTCGATCTTCAAGCGCAACGACATCACAGGCAGCATGGTGGTCAGCACGGCCGCATTCGATGCCAACGTGCCCGGATCGCTCGACGCGTTCATCTTCGTGAAGTTCAAGTCCGGCGTTTCCTTCGAGGAGGGACGAGCAGCGGTGGAGCGCGTGGCCAAGCCCTTCGCCAACGCCAAGATCCAGGACCAGCAGGAACTGAAGGACACGTTCGCCGCGCAGATCAATCAAGTGTTCGTGTTGATGGTCGTGATGTTGATCCTCGCCATCGTCATCGCCCTGATGGGGATCGCCAACACGTTGCGCCTGTCAGTGCTCGAGCGCACCCGTGAGCTGGGCTTGCTGCGCGCGGTCGGTATGACCCGTCCGCAGGTGCGCTCCGCGCTGCGGTGGGAGTCCGTGATCATCAGCGTGTTCGGGACGCTGGGCGGCATGCTGCTGGGCACGTTCTTCGGTTGGGCCACGATCCGGTCTTTGAGCGGCGACCAGCTGCTCAAGTTCGCGCCGCCGATGCCGCTGCTCGTCACGATCTTGTTCGTCGGTGCGATCGCCGGTGTGGTCGCCGCGATCCGCCCGGCTCGCTCGGCCGCCAAGCTCGACGTCCTCCAGGCGATCGCGAGCGAGTAGTCGTGCCTGCGGGCTATTCGGGAACGCCGCTGGCGAAGAAGCTCGGCATCAAGGAAGGCCACTCGGTCGCGCTCCTTGGCGCGCCGAAGGGGTTCGCGAACGAACTCGAGGGGCTGCCCGAAGGCGTGAAGGTCGGCACCGCGGCGCGTGGCCGGAACGACGTGATCGTCTCGTTCCACGCCGAGCGCGCCGATCTGGAACAGCGCGTGCCCAAGCTGCTCGACTTGCTCGACGTCGGCGGAGGGCTCTGGATCGCGTGGCCGAAGCGGGCGAGCAAGGTGCCCACCGACATCACCGAAGACACGGTGCGCGAGGTGTTCCTGCCACTCGGCCTCGTGGACAACAAGGTCTGCGCGATCACCGACGTCTGGTCCGGCCTGCGCGTCGTCTGGCGCAAGGAGAACCGCGGCTAACGCAGTTCGCGGAGCAGCACCTCTTGGCTGATCGTCGCGAGGTGCACGCCGTTGGCGTCGAACACGTGGCCGATGCTGAGGCCTCGGGAACTCATCAGGCCGTGGCACGTGAAGTCCTGCAGATGCCAATCATTCGCCCGGATCGGACGGTGGAACCAGATCGCGTGATCGACCGACGCGCTCCAGAACGGGTACTCCGTGTCCCACTCGCCCTGCCGGCGCTCCGGGAACAGCAGCGCGACGACGGCGTCGGTCGGCAGGTCATCGGACATGTACGCCAGCGCGCACGCGTGCTCCGCGGGCTCGTCCCCCACCTCGTCGGCCATGCGCAGCCAGGCCACCGCTCGTCCTTTACCCGACTCGATGGGCACGAAGCGTCGCTCGAACATCCCCATCCACGCCGTACCGTCGAGATCGCCTGCCGGCGGCGCGGGCGGCGGCTCGGCGATCTGCATGTCGGCCGCGGGCTCGTCGACCTGGAAGCTCGCCGACATGTTCAGGATCGCGCCGATCGACTGGCGGGCAATGACTGACCGCGTGCAGAACGACCGCCCGTTGCGGATGCGGTCGACCTCGAACCGGATCGGCTCTTCGTGATCACCGCGGCGGATGAAGTAGGCGTGCAGCGAATGCACCCGGAACTTGGGATCAACGGTGTTGGTCGCCGCCCGTAGCGCTTGAGCGACGATCTGCCCGCCGTACAACCCGCCCCACGGGTACCTGGGCCCGATCCCGACGAACGTGTCCGGTCCGTGGCTCTCCAGCGTCATCATCGTCCTGAAGTCCATCGCGCTGCGCAGTCTGGGATGTCGACGGCCGCGCGGCAAACTCACGAGATGCTGTTCGCCGAGCTCGTGGGCACGTCGACGGCGATGTCGTCGACCTCGTCCCGGTCGGCGAAGGTGGGGACCCTTGCGGAGTTGCTCGCTCGGTTGGCGCCCGATGAGATCGAGATCGCGGTCAGCATGCTGATCGGCACCCCACGCCAAGGAAAGATCGGTGTCGGCTGGCGCGGCGCCTTCAAGGTCGACGTCGAGCCCGCGACCAACCCAACGCTCGCGATCCTCGACGTGCACTCGATCCTCGATGCATTGGCGGTGACGACCGGAACCGGCTCCGGTGCGAGACGCACCGCACTTCTGACTGACTTGTTCTCGCGCGGCACGAGAGACGAGGGCGAGTTCATCAGGCGGTTGCTCATCGGCGAGCTGCGCCAGGGTGCCCTTGCGGGCGTGATGGCGGATGCCATCGCCCGCGCGTCCGGTGTCTCGCTGGCCGACGTTCGGCGGGCCGCGATGTTCGCCGGCGACCTGCCGCTCGCAGCACGAGCCGCGCTCATTGGTGGAGCGGACGCGTTGAGCGCCTTCGAGCTGCAACCGCTGCAACCGGTGCAGCCGATGCTGGCGGCGTCAAGCGCCTCGGTCGCCGAAGCGGTGGCGCTGTTCGAGCTGGCAATCGTCGAGTGGAAGCTCGACGGCATCCGCCTCCAGGTTCACAGAGACGCCGGCGAAGTACGGCTCTTCACCCGCAACCTCAACGACGTCACCGAACAGCTGCCCGACGTCGCCGAGCGAATGCGCGCACTTGCGACACCCAGTTTCATCCTCGATGGCGAGGCGGTTGCCGGCGAGGTCCGGTTCTTCGACTGCCTTCACTTCAACGGCGAGCCGCTCGTTGACCTGCCACTGCTCGAACGGCTCGAGCTGCTCGAGCGAACCGTCGGAGACGAGCTGTGCATCCCTGGGGTCACCACTCGAGACCCGGTCGCCGCCGAACGCGTTCTCGATGACGCACTCGAGAACGGGCACGAAGGCGTGGTGGTGAAGGACGCCGGCTCGCTCTATCAGGCCGGGCGTCGCGGCGCGTCGTGGCGCAAGATCAAACCCGTGCGCACGCTCGATCTCGTCGTGCTCGCCGTCGAATGGGGCAGCGGGCGGCGCACCGGATGGCTCTCCAACATCCACCTGGGTGCGCGTACGCCGGACGGCGGCTTCCTGATGGTGGGCAAGACGTTCAAAGGCATGACCGACGAGATGCTGCGGTGGCAGACCGAGACGTTTCAGCGATTGAAGACGTCGGAGCAGGGACACGTCGTGCACGTCCGGCCGGACATCGTCGTCGAGATCGCGCTCGACGGAGTGATGGAGTCGACGCGCTATCCCGGTGGCGTCGGCCTGCGCTTCGCGCGCGTCAAGCGTTACCGGGAGGACAAGTCGCCGCAGGAGGCCGACACGATCGACGACGTGCGCGCCTTACTCCCGCGACGGTGACGGCTCGTGGCTCGGGTCGATGATGAGCCGAGGGCCCCGATCCCAGGTGAAGTAGTTCCACGCCCAGTTCAGGAACACCGACAGCCGGTTCCGGAAGCCCATCAGCATCACCAAGTGAAGCCCGAGCCACGACAACCACGCCGGCGAGCCCGACAGGCGGATGTGCAGCGGGAGCTCGGCCACCGCAGCGCGCCGGCCGATCGTGGCCATCGTCCCCTTGTCCCGATACCGGAACGGCTTGCGGCGGCCGCGAGCGATCTCGCGCGCCGCATGGCGCCCCGATTGCATCGCGACGGGCGCCAGCATCGGGAGCAGCTCGCCGTCCCGCCCGGTGATGGCGGCAACGTCGCCGATGGCGAAGGCGTTGTCGTGCCCCTCGATCCGCAGATCGGGCCCCACGACGATGCGCCCCGCGCGGCTGGTGGGGACGCCGAGCGCCTCAGCGAGCGGGTTGGCTCGCACACCCGCGGCCCAGACAAGCGTGTGCGTCGCGAGCTTCTCGCCTGACTTCAACTCGATCTGTGTCGGTGTGACGCGCACGACGGCCTCGCCGGTGCGGACCTCGACGCCCATTTCCGTGAGCCGTTCGCGGGCGTGGCGCCGCGACGGTGGCGAGAATGGCTGCAGCAACGTGTCCGCCATCTCGACGAGAACGATGCGCGCCTTGGACAGGTCGAGCGTTCGGAAGTCCTTGCTCAGCACCATCGCAAAGAGCTCCGCCAGCGCACCGGCAACTTCGACGCCCGTCGGTCCGCCACCGACCACGACGAAGCACAGCGCCCCCTCGTCGACCAACGACGGGTCGGCGTCGGCCGCCTCGAAGCGTTCGAGGATGTGGTTGCGCAGCGCGATCGCGTCGGTCAGGGCGTAGAGAGGAAACCCGTGCTCGGCGGCGCCCTCGATGCCGAAATAGGCGGCGGACGCGCCCGCGGCGACGATGAGGTGGTCGAACGCCAGCGCTCCGGTGTCGAGCCCGAGGGTGTTCGTGCCCCAGTCCACGCCGACGACCTGCGCCTGACGAAACGACACGTTGTTCTGCCGGTGGAAGATGCCGCGCACGGCGTACGCGACGTCGGCCGCATTCAGGCCGGCCGTCGCCACCTGGTACAGCAATGGCTGGAACGTGTGGTAGTTGTGCCTGTCGACGATCGTGACGCTCACGTCGGCGCGATCGAGCGCCTTGGCGGCCGCCAGCCCGCCGAACCCGGCGCCGACGATCACTACTTCTGGCATGTCGGGCACCAGTAGGTCGTGCGCGCTTGCTCGCCTTGGCGTCTCGCGCGGATGGGGGTGCCGCACCGACGGCAGGGGCGTCCTGTGCGCCTGTAGACATTGCTCGGTCGTGCCGCACCACGAACGCTGGCGCGCAGCAGCTTCGACGCCGTCGTGATGAGCGCACGTTTCGTGTCGCGATCGACATCGTTCGCGGAGCGAAATGGATCGACCCTGCAGAGGAAGAGCGTCTCGCTCTTGAACACGTTGCCGATTCCGGACGCCACGCGCTGGTCGAGCAACACCACCGCGATCTCGTCGCTCGTCATGCGCTCGACGGCGGCGTCGATGTCGGCATCGGTCACGTCGGCTGCGGTGAGGTCGGGGCCGAGGTGGGCGACGCTTCGTGCGCTCGCCGGCTCGGTTTCCAACTCGACCACGGGCGCCGCGAAGCACACCGCCGTCCAGCCTTCGACCTCGACGATCGCCCTGGCCACGTGCGCGGGCTTCCTCCACCGTTCCCCTGTGCGATACACGTGCCACGAGCCGCTCATCCGCATGTGCGTGCGCAGGGTCGTGCGGTCGGCAAAGCGGATCACCAGGTGCTTGCCGATCGCCTCGACGGCTTCGATACGGGTGCCCGGCGATGGGCGGTGCGCGCCGCGAGCACCGGGAAGGTCGAGTCGCACCAGAGGCTGACCCTTGAGCACCGTCCGCAGGCTGTTGGCGGTGCGGTGGATGGTGTCACCCTCGGGCACGCGCTCCTCGATACACCAAACCCTTGTAGCCGTCGACGTAGCCTGCGTCGTGCAGTTGCCGCACCGCCGCTTCGACCTCGCGCACCGGCTGACCGTCCACCTTGCGGATCTCGAGCGAGCGCTTGCGTCCACTGTCGACGAGTACCCGCAACACCTCTGCCCAGCCTTCGACGCCGAAGGTCACCACGCTGTGGCTGCCGCGCTCGAGGTACGCGGCCAGTTCACCGTCGATCAGCACGACGTGTGCCCCCGCGGCCCGCGCCGGACGGCCGTCGGTCTCCGGCCACGGCAGCGACGCGCCGAACGGCTGCGCCGGATCGGTGGCCGCCAAGACCATTCTCGAGTGTGAGACCGGCGAATTACGCGGCTCTGACACTCGAGAATCATCGGGGCGGAACCCGCGGAGACGGTCGACCGCGCCCGGCAAGGCGAACTGCGCGGCGCCCAACCCCGCGACGAAGTAGCCCCGCCGCACCCGGCCGCGCTCCTCCAGCGCCTTCAGCACCGGATACACGCCCGCGAACCCACCTTCGAGCCCTTCACCGAGAGCCGCCTCACGCGTCAAGACGCCGTAGCGCTCGAGCAGCTGCAGCGCGCGCGTGTGCGCCGCCTCGGTGGCCGAGGGCTGCGGCGCGAGCAGCGGCGCCACCAACGACCACCGCCCGGCCCCGGCCGGCGGCCCGAGCCGGGCGAGCCTCCCGGGCCGTGGCTTGCCGGCCGTGCGGCGCGCCGGTCGCCCGCCGACGTGGGCGCGCAGCGGCGCCAACGAATCGTTGGTGACGAGCCCGGCCCAGACGAGATCCCACAGCGCGGTGAGCACCTCGGCGTCGTCGTAGCGCAGCTCGCCCGACGCGAGCGCCTGCACCAGCTCGGGCCAGAACGACGCGCCCCGCGCCTCGAGATGCGCGAGCAGCGCCTGGTGTGCCGGGCCGAGGTCGACCTCGGCGGGAAGCGGCACCAGCAGCGGTGCCTGATCGCGGAACACGACACGGATGCGACCGTCGCTCGAGCCGATGGCACCGGCGCCGACCCACACCACCTCGCCCGAGGTGCACAACAGGTCGAGATCAGAGCTGCGGTATTCGGCCAGCCGGGAGGGCAGCACGTCGGCCTCGAGCACCGCCGCGGGAA
>Ga0299913_10001156_pt1 | contig 18921 bp, 19 predicted proteins | sample RVTome_9_FD_201360 | JGI IMG/M metagenome (GOLD analysis project Ga0299913, IMG submission 201360) | Soil microbial communities from uranium-contaminated site in the Upper Colorado River Basin, Wyoming, United States - RVT155D38 (version 2) ... | reverse complement strand
GAAGCGGTGCCAGTAGTACTGCCCTGCCACGGGATCCCACGCCCAGTTCGACGACTCGAAATCGCCGAAGATGACGCGGGCGTCGGGATAGCCGTCCGGTGTATCCGCCCACACGTAGAAGTCGCGCTGCCACGAGCCGGGTTTGGCCGCGCGAGCGCGCTGGAACCACGGGTGCTCCTCCGAGGTGTGGTTCATGACCACCTCCGTGATCACCCGAAGATCCCGCCGGTGTGCCTCGCGCAACAAGGTCCGGAAATCTCGCATCGTCCCGTAGGCCGGATGGATCGCCTTGTACGCGGCGATGTCGTAGCCGTCGTCGCGGAGGGGCGACGGGTAGAAGGGGAGGAGCCAGACGGCCGTCGCGCCGAGGTCTCGGATGTGATCCAGTCGTTTCACGAGACCGGCCAGGTCGCCGACCCCGTCGGCGTTGCTGTCCTGGAACGCCCGTACGTGGAGCTCGTAGATCACGGCGTCCTGGTACCAGCGAGAGGCCGGCGCTCCGAGCGCCGCCACGCTCAGTGCCTGCGGCGTCTCAGCAGGCGTCGTCTCGGCGCGGGTCCGCGCACGGGCCGTCACGGAGCGGGACTCCCGGCCTCGATCGCGAGCACGTGCCCCGGCTGATGCCCGGGATGCAGTTCCACGAAGTTCCGAGCACCCGACCACGCGAAGGCTTCGCCCGTCAGGAGATCGCGCGCGACGAAGGGCGCGTCCCAGGCCATCCCGAGCTGGGGCATGCGCAGGTCCACCCACCCCGACCGAGGCTGCTCCGGATCGAGGTTGACGATGACGACGACGGGGTCGCTCCCGTCGGGCAGCGTCTTGCTGTAGGCGAGCATCCGATCGTTCTCGACGGGATGGAAGCGCAGCGTTCGGTCGTGCTGGAGTGCCGGGTGCTCCCTGCGGATCAGGTTCACGCGGGCGATCAACTCCCGCATGCCGGTGGCCGCGACGTTCCGGAAGCGGCGCTGATACTTCTCGGAATCGAGGTACTCCTCCGAGCCGGGCTCCCTCGGCGCGTGCTCCATGTGCTCGAACGCCGGCCCGAAGATCCCGTAGTTCGCACCGAGCGTCGCCGCCAGCAGATAGCGCAGCCGGAATGCCGGAGGGCCGCCCTCCTGGAGCTGGTCGGTGAGGATGTCGGGCGTGTTCGGCCAGAGGTTGGGCCGAAGGAAGTCGCGCACGGGGGGCTGCGTGAGCTCGGCGAGGTACTCCGTCAGCTCGTCACTCGATCGTCGCCACGTGAAATACGTGTAGGACTGATCGAAACCGATCTTGGCCAGTCGTTCCATCACGCGCGGGCGCGTGAACGCCTCCGACAGGAACAGGACGTCGGGATGGTCGCGCTTCACATCCGCGAGCAGCCACTCCCAGAAGGAGAACGGCTTCGTATGCGGGTTGTCCACGCGGAAGATCGGCACTCCCTTCTCCACCCAGAACAGGACCACGTCCCGCAGCGCCCCCCAGAGCCCTTCGCGGTCCTTCGTCTCGAAGTCGAAAGGGTAGATGTCCTCGTACTTCTTCGGCGGGTTCTCGGCGAACCGGATCGTGTCGTCGGCGCGGTGCAGGAACCACTCGGGATGCTCCTTCACCCAGGGATGGTCGGGTGAGCATTGGAACGCGAGGTCGAGGGCGAGCTCCATGTCCTGGCGCTTCAGCTCGGCCAGCAGGTGTTCAAGATCATCGAAGGTGCCGAGGTCCGGATGGATCGCGGTGTGGCCTCCCCCCTCCGACCCGATCGCCCAGGGGCTCCCAGGGTCCTCCGGGCCGGCGGTCGTCGTGTTGTTCGCGCCCTTGCGGCTGGTCCGGCCGATCGGATGGATGGGCGGGAGGTAGAGGACGTCGAAGCCGAGCTCTGCGATGTCCGGCACGAGTGCCGCGACATCGCGGAGCGTCCCGTGCCGCTTGGGATCGGGGGAGGCCGAGCGGGGGAACAGCTCGTACCAGGCGCCGTGGCGCGCCCGCTCTCGCGCCGCGAGGAGCTCGAACTCCTCGGACGCGGCCGCGCCACGGCGCCTGTCCGGGTGCGCGGTCATCAGGGCGTCGAGCTCCGCTGAGACGGCGAGCGTGGCCGCGTCGGGGCCGGGACGTTGGAGCCGTGTGGCTGCCCGCTTCAACGCCTCGGCATCGTCTGTGGCTCCGGCGGCGCGTGCGCGTCGCGCGCCGCCGCCGACGAGCCCCGCCCCTTCCTTCAGGTCCAGGGCGACGTCTTGTCCAGCCGACAGTCGCATCTCGAGATCGGAGCGCCACGTCGCCCACGAGTCGATCCAGCCCTCGACGCGGAACCGGTACGTTCCCCGCTCCTCGATCGCCACCTCGCAACGCCAGTGGTCGTTCCCGAGGGGAACCATCGGCACGTCCGCAAAGTCCGCATCTTCGTGATGGATCAGCACGCGGGCCGCCGGCAGGTCGTGGCCGTCGGTGAACACGTCGGCCTCGATCGGCACGACGTCTCCGACCGAGGTCTTGGCCGGGAAGAGCCCGCCGTCCACGGCGGGTGAGACATGCTCGATCACGACCCTCGTCAGCTGCGTGCCCGTCGTCCGGCTCCTCGTCCGCCCCGTTGGCACCACGTATACAGGTTCCGAGCCCATTCCGGATGGGAGGATGGAGGCATGCCTCGGTTCGTGACGGTCCCACTGTGCCTCGTGCTGGCACTGGTCGCTTGCGGCGGTGCTCCGACGGAGCCCGTCCCGGTGATGCGAGACTCCCCGAGCGCGGAGCCCTCGAGTCCGTCACCCGCCGCGTCCATGCCCTCCTCACCTGCTCCCGCCGCCGAGCCGGTGTTCGAGGGTGGGGTGACGTTGATCGGTCCGCGGCTGCGCGAGGTCCTGATCGGGCGGAACTGGACGCTGGGATGCCCGGTGCCCCTGGACGACCTCCGCTTGGTCAAGGTCAGCTACTGGAACTTCCACGGGGATGTCCGGACGGGTCCGTTCGTCCTCCACAAGCGTGTGGCGGAGGACGTGCTGTGGGTTTTCAAGCGGTTGTTCCGCGCGAAGTTCCCGATCCAGGAGATCAAGCTCGCGGCCAAGGATCGCCCGATCACGCCCGAGGACTACTGGGACAAGAGCAGGCGGAGCGTTTCGGCGTCGTTCAACTGCCGGCCCGCCACCGGCAGCAATACTCTGTCTCAGCATTCCTACGGATGGGCCATCGACATCAACCCGCTCCAGAACCCGTACGTGCGGAACGACGGCTCGGTGCTCCGGCACATCGCGAAACCGTTCCGCAACCGGTCGCTCCAGCGGAAGGGGATGATCCACGAAGGGGACCTGGTAGTCCGGTCCTTCGCGCGCATCGGCTGGGAGTGGGGCGGGCACTGGCACACACTGAAGGACTACATGCACTTCTCGTTGACCGGACGCTAGCGCCTGAAGGGCCTCGCGATAAACGCAGAGGTTCGTACCATCGTGAGGTGATCGATCGGAGCGGGGTCAGGCGATGCGCACTGGCGCTCGTGGCCACCGCCATCGTCTCCTCCGCGTGCCGGGGCACACCCACGCCACCGGGAACGACGAGCCCTTCCGCGACCACCCCATCTGCGACCGCCGAGTCACCCTCAACCGGGCCGACGCTCGCCGACGTTCGGATCCGACTGGTGCAGGTGGCGACGCTCGAGCAACCGCTCGCCATCGCCGTGCGGACCGGCGATCCCGCGCTCTACGTCGCGCAGAAGACGGGCACGGTCGTGGCGATCCGCAGCGGGACATCGGATCCCGCTCCGGTGTTGGGCATCACGGAAGAGGTCTCCCTCGGATCGGATCAGGGACTCCTGGGTTTGGCTTTCGCACCGAACGGGCGATACCTGTACGTGAACTACACCGACACGCATGGGGACACGCAGGTCACGGAATACGCCATGGGCCAGGAGCAGGCGGATCTGGCCACACGACGGGACGTCCTGTTCGTCGAACAGCCGTACTCCAACCACAACGGAGGCAACCTCGCGTTCGGACCGGACGGGTACCTCTACATCGGGCTCGGGGACGGAGGGAGCGGGGGCGATCCCCATGGCAACGGCCAGTCGCTTTCCACGCTGCTCGGCAAGATGCTTCGGATCGATCCTCGGCCCTCCGGCGGTCGCCCGTACGCGATCCCACCGGACAACCCGTTCGTCGACCGTTCCGGCGCGCGACCCGAGATCTGGGCCTACGGCCTGCGCAATCCTTGGCGCTACTCCTTCGACCGCGAGACCGGGGACCTGTGGATCGGGGATGTCGGTCAGGGCGAATGGGAGGAGGTCGATCTGCAGCCGGCCGGATCCCCGGGAGGAGAGAACTACGGTTGGAACCGGATGGAGGGGGATCACTCCTACGACGGCGCGGATCCGCCGGCGGACGCGGTCCCTCCGGTCTTCGAATACTCGCACGACGATGGAGGGTGCACGGTGGCGGGAGGCTACGTGTACCGAGGCGAGTCCATCCCCGATCTGTACGGGGCGTACGTGTTCGCCGACTACTGCCTCGGCAGGATCGAGGCGCTCCGACTGCGGGACGGCAAGGTGATCGGTCATCGCTCCCTCGGCCCCGTCGTCCCCGGACTGAGCTCGTTCGGAGAGGACGCCCAAGGCGAGCTCTACGCGATGTCGCTCGGTGGTGGGCTGTACCGGCTGGCGCAGGGATCCTGACGCACCCGTGCGCCAGGTGCGCGCGTGTACGCTCCGGTCCGATGTCCGAGCGGATCCGACCCTCGCAGAAGGCTGTCTCGTTCACGGAGTCCGTGATCCGAGAGATGACGCGGCTCGCGATGGAGCACGACGCGATCAACCTATCGCAAGGCTTCCCGGACTTCGCGGCGCCCGAGGAGGTCAAGGAAGCAGCCCGCAAGGCGATCGCCGACGACATCAACCAGTACCCGATCACGTGGGGTGCGGAGGGGTTCCGCGAGGCGCTCGCGCGCAACTATCGGGACCGCCATGGGATGACCTGGGTCGAGGCCGGCCGCGACATCACCGTCACGTGCGGCTCCACCGAGGCGATGATCGCGGCGATGCTCGGCGTCCTCGACCCTGGTGACGAGGTCGTCGTCTTCGAGCCCTTCTACGAGAACTACGGACCGGACACGATCATCTCCGGCGCCGTGCCCCGGATGGTGACGCTGCACGCGCCGGACTGGACGTTCGACGAGCGGGAGCTCGCGGCCGCCTTCAACGAGCGGACGCGCGGGATCGTGATCAACACGCCGAACAACCCGACCGGCAAGGTGTTCTCTCGGGAGGAGCTCGACGTGATCGCGGGGCTCTGCCAGAAGTGGGGCACGATCGTGTTCACCGACGAGATCTACGAGCACATCGTGTACGGCGGCGCCGTCCACGTGCCGCCCGGCGCGGTGCCGGGACTCGAGGACCGGACGGTCACGATCAGCGCGCTGTCGAAGACCTACGCCGTCACCGGCTGGCGCGTGGGGTGGGTGGTGGCGCCGGCGCCACTCTCCCGGGGCATCCGTTCCGTCCACGACTTCCTGACGGTCGCGGCGCCGGCACCACTGCAGGAGGCGGGCGAGACCGCGCTCGGGCTGCCGGAGGAGTACTACCGGCGAACCGCGGATGAGTACCGGGAGCGGCGAGATCTGTGGATCGAGACGCTCCGCGAAACCGGTTTCGCGGTGGAGCCGCCCGCGGGCGCGTACTACGTGATGGCCGACATCGCGGGGTTCGGCTTCCCCGACGACGTGCGGTTCGCTCGGCACATGGTCGAGGACATCGGCGTCGCGGTCGTGCCGGGCTCGTCGTTCTTCTCTCGTCCGGAACTCGGCGCGCACCTCGTTCGCTTCGCGTTCTGCAAGAGGCTCGAGACGTTGAAGGAAGCGGGCGAACGCCTCCGCGCCCTCCGACCCCGCCACCTTCGTCCCTAGAGCCCGCCCCAGAAGCGGCCGGGGGCCAGGATCCCGGCCGGGTCGAACGCAGCTTTGAGTCGCCGGTGGACCTCGAGTGCGGCGACCGGCGCATCGCCGAGGCCGCCGGGACCTCGGATGACCGGTGCGATGCCGCCGGCCTCGGCGACCCGACCGCGAAGGGCAGCGAGGCGCTCCCCTGGATCGCCCAGGCTCACCCATGCGATCCCGACGCCCATCAGGGCTCGCCAGTCGGACTCGCCGTCGAGGACTGCCGAGAGCTTGGATGGCGGAACGGCCACCTCGACCACGACCGGTCCCAGCATCACCTCGGAGCCTTCGATCTCCCCGCCTTCGACGACCTCGACGTCTCCCGCCGCGCTCCGGATGGCGTCCGTCTGTTCCTCGACCGCCTGAGGCCAGCCCTCGAGCGCGACCTCGACCCGCTCCGGGGTTGCCACGACGGCGGAGGGAAGCGGGATCGCGTCGAGGACCGTGCGTCCCGCGAGCAGTCCGCCCTCGGACGTTCTCACCACCCGTCGCGCCTTCGGAAGCGGCCGGACCTTGACGGCGACCTGGACGATCGCGCCGAGCGTTCCGAGCGATCCGGTCGCAAGCCGATGGACGTCGTAGCCGGCGACGCTCTTGACCGTCCGCGCGCCGCTCCGGACCAGTCGGCCGTCGCCGGTGACGAGCTCCATCTCCACGACGGTGTCGCGGAGGGGACCCATCCGGAGACGGCGAGGTGAGGAGGGAGCGGTGGCGATCGTCCCGCCGACGGTCGCATCGTCGTTCGCGCCGGCCGGCCACTCCTGCCCTCCGTCGGCGAGGACGCGGCGGAGGTCGCCGATCCGCATCCCCGCTTCGACGACGGCGAGCATCTCCGCCGGGTCGTACGCGATCACGCGATCGAGCCCGCCCATCGCGAGCTCGATATCGAACTCGGTCGGGTTGCCCTTGTCGAGGTGGGTCCTGCTGCCGACGATCGAGACCCCTCGCCCGCCCTGGCTCGCCTCATGAAGCGCCTCGCGGGCCCCTCGAGCGGACGACGGTTCGATCAGATCCACGTGCCCTCCGGTATGGCGGATCCCGCATGACGGGCATCACCGATCCCGGCCGCGTCCGTGCCGGCTGCGGCCACGGCGAAGTCCCCGCACCGCGCACCGTCGGGAAGGACCTTCTGCGGGTTCATCCGTCCCGACGGATCGAACGCGCTCCGGACGCATGCCTGGGCTGCGAGGTCGTCGTCCGTGAACACGAGCGGCATGAAGTCGCGCTTCTCGAGGCCTATCCCGTGTTCGCCGCTCAAAGAGCCTCCGGCATCGACGCAGAGCCGAACGATCTCCTCCGACGATCTGAGGACGCGCTCCAGCACGCCCGGCTCGCTCCGGTCGAAGGACAGCAACGGGTGCAGGTTGCCGTCGCCCGCATGGAAGACGTTGGTGACGGTGATGTTCTCGCGGCGGCAGATCGCGTAGACGCCGGCGAGGACCTCGACCAACTTCGTCCGCGGCACCACGCAATCGTGGAGGTGGTAGTGGGGGGCGATCTGCGCGATCGCGCCGAACGCCGACTTCCTGCCCTTCCAGAGCAACGCGCGCTCATCCGGCGACTCCGCTTCGCGGATCGTACCGACGGAGTGCGCTCGGGCGGCTTCTTCGACCTCACGAGCTTCCGCGTCGACGCCTGCCTGGATCCCGTCCACCTCGACGAGCAGCACGGCGGCGGCGTCGGTCGGGTAGCCCGCGTGTGCGAACGCTTCGACCGCGCGGACGATCCCCTGATCCATCATCTCGAGCGCCGCGGGCACGACGCCCCCGGCGATGATCGCGGACACGGTGGCCGCGCAGTCCTCGACCGTGGCGAAGCCCATCAACATCGTCCGGATCGCCGGCGGTTCGGGCGTGAGCCGAACGCAAGCCGCGGTGACGATCCCCACGGTCCCCTCCGAGCCCACGACCACTCCACGGAGGTCGTACCCGGCTGCCTCCGGGCCTTCGGCGCCCACCCGGGTCGCCGGTCCGTCGGAGAGCACGACGTCGAGGGCAAGCACGTGCGCGGACGTCACACCGTAGGCGAGGCAGTGCGGTCCGCCGGCGTTCGTCGCGACGTTGCCGCCGATCGACGACACCTGCTGCGAGGAAGGATCGGGCATGTACGTGAAGCCGGTCCCTCGGAGCGCGGCACCGAGGTCGAGGTTGAACAGTCCGGGCTCCACCCACGCGAGGCGATTTTCCGGCCGGATCTCCAGGATGCGGGTCATCTTCGAGGTCACGACGACGAGGGCATCGCCGATCGGCGTGGAGGCTCCCGCGAGTCCCGTGCCGCTCCCTCGAGGCACCAGACCCAGGTCGTGGGCGGCGGCGGCGCGGACGCACGCCACCACGTCGTCGGTCGAGCGGGGGAAGACCACGAGCCCGGCGGACCCCTCGACCATCGACGCGTCGCGGGCATAGAGGCGCAGAGCGAGCGGATCGGACAGGACGGCGTCGGCGCCCAGCGCCTGATGCAGCTCGACTCGCGCCGCGTCCAGGTTGGTCATCGAGGGCTAGGGTAGGCCGCGATGGCCACCTGGGCCGAGTTCGAGCGCGCCGCCCCCGAGCTCGCGGCGTTCGGTCGCGAGCGGTTGGACGGGACGGTGTGCTTCCAGGCCACGCTCCGACTCGACGGCTCGCCTCGGGTACATCCCGTCGAGCCCTGGATCGCGACGGGGCTCCTCCTCGTCCGCTTCCGGGCACGGAGCCCGAAGGTCCGCGAGGTGTCGCGCGACGCCCGGTATGCGTTGCACTCGCCCATGGACAACCCGGAGGGGATCGGCGGAGAGTTCCTCGTCAACGGCTGGATGGAGCAGGTCTCGCCGGAGCTCCCCGCAACTCGTCGGTTCGCCGAAGAGGCTCCCTACCCGCTCGCGTTCTACGCGATGTGGGTCGAGGAGGCCGTGGGCACAACCTATGAGGAGGATGAGCCGATCTACCGTCGCTGGCGTGCGAGCGATCAGGCCACGCGGCCCGGCGACCCGTCGGGGGCGGAGAACTCGTAGCCGGCTGAGGCCCACTCCTCCATGCCGCCCTCGACGTTGGTGGCGTCGTACCCCCGCGCTTGCAGCATCGTCGCAGCGAGTTCGCTCCGATTCCCGCTCCGGCAGATCACGGCGACCGGCTTCGCGAGGTCGAGGACGTCGGTGCCCACCCCCGCCATGACGTCGTTCAGCGGGATGTGGAGGGCACCCTGGATGCGCCCCGCATCCCATTCGTACTGCTCGCGGCAATCAACCAGCTGCACGTCGTCGCCCGACTCGTGCAGACCTTCGACGGTGCTGAGATCGGCCATCCGGCCGATGCTAGCAGCGGTCGCGCGAGTGCTTCAGTCGCCGAGCGCCCTCTCGAACGCCACGAACGCGTCGCGACCGAAGAGCACGAAGCGAACCTCGCGGACCGTCGTCTCCGCGGACCCGATCGCGTCGACCGCGACCCGTGCGGCCTCGTCCAGCGGGTAGCCGTAGGCACCGGTGGAGATCGCCGGGAACGCGATGGTCTCGGCGCCCAGCTCCTCGGCGACGCGCAGCGACTCGATATGGCAGCCGGCGAGCAGCGCCGAGGGATCCTCCTCGCTCGCGTACACGGGGCCGACCGTGTGGATCACCCAGCGAGCCGGGAGGTCACCGGCCGTCGTCGCCACGGCTCGCCCGGTCGGGAGCCCGTCCGGCCAGTCGGTCGCGCGGATCCGCCGGCACTCCTCGAGGATCGCCGGGCCGCCTCGGTCGTGGATCGCGCCGTCCACGCCGCCACCGCCGAGAAGCGTCGAGTTCGCCGCGTTGATGATGGCGTCGACATCCTGCTCGGTGATGTCGCCTTCGAGGAGGACGATCCGAGGCACATCGCCATCGTAGGTCGGTGACATCGGGGCCGTCGCTACACTCCGCCGCATGAAGCGACCGGTGGCCGCGGACATCTCACCCGCGGCGGCCGTCCTCGGTCTGTTCCTCACGTTCGGCCTGATCGTCGCGTCGTTCTTCCCGTTCCTCTCTATCTACTTCGCCGGGCGTGGTTTCGACCCGAGCCAGATCGGATTCCTGCTCGGAGCGATGGCGGCCGTGAGGATCGTCGCGATGCCGATCTGGGGACATGTCGCCGACACGCGGATCGGGCGGAAGCGGGCGCTGCAGCTGGGGCTTGTGGGGATGGTTGTGTTCGCGATCGTCGCGTCGGTGCTCGACTCACTCGTCGGTGTCGCGTTCGGCGCCGTCGGGATCGCGCTGGCGATGGCGGCGTCGGGCCCGAACATCGACGCCCTCGCCCTCGTGCAGCTCGGCGAAGAGCGGATGGCGGACTACGGCCGCATCCGTGGATGGGAGAGCCTCTCGTACGCGGCGGGATGCCTCGCGTTCGGGTGGTTGCTCGACCTCTTCGGTGTGCCGCTCGCCCTCCCGTTGTACGCGGCCGCGGGCGCGATCATGCTCGTCTGGACCACGATCGCCGTGCGTCCGGACCGCCCGAAGGAGCATGTGAAGCACGGCCGGTTGGGCGCGGTCGGTGCGGTCTTCCGCACGGCGCCACGGATGTGGGGCTTCCTCGTCGCGACCTTGCTCGTCTGGACCGGCTTCAACGGCGCCTGGAACTTCGTCGGGTTGAAGATCGAAGAGCCGCTGCTGATCGGTGTCGGCACCGCGTTGGGGGGATTGACTGAGGTCGGTGTCATGCGGCTCTCCTCGCGCTTGCATCGGAGGCTGGGTCTCCGCAAGGTCTACGCCCTCGGATGCATGGTCTACGCGATCGGGTTCCTGCTGTGGGGCCTCGTGGAGAGCCGCACGATCGTGTCGCTACTCGCCGTCTTCGAGGGCGCCGGCTTCTCGCTGCTGTTCACGACCTCGATCCTCGTCGTCGGCAAGCTACTGCCCTCCTCGCTCTACTCGACGGGCAACTCGATCGGCGCAATGGTCGGCTTCGGGATCGGTCCGATCATCGGAGCGGGGCTGGGTGGCGTGGTCTACGGACGGCTCGGCTCCACGACGCTGTTCATCGGCTCTGCGGTCCTTGCGGTCCTCGGCGGGCTCGCGGCGATGGTCGCGCTCCGGACCCCCGAGCTGGATACCCCTCTGCAGGAGCAGCTTCCGGCGGGCGACCGGGTCGCTCCCGAGCCCGGCCGGCTCTGACACGCCCTGACCTGCGCGCTTTGCGGCGGGGTGCTCGAGCGTGACACGATGAACGTTCGCCGGCCCCACCGGGAGGTACGAGCATGACGGAGAAGAAGGACACGACGAACCAGGGTTCCAGCGACGAGCCGGTCTCCGCGTTCGTCGACAAGGCCAAAGAAGTCGCGGGCGCGGTCGCCGAGAAGGCGGAGCCGGTCGTGGAGAAGGCGAAGGAGATGGCCGGTACCGTCGCCGAGAAAGCCGGCCCCGTGGTCGAGAAGGCGAAGGAAGTCGCGGGCACCGTCGCCGAGAAGGCGGGACCTGCCGTGGAGAAGGCGAAGGAGTCCGCCGGCGAGCTCGTCGACAAGGCGAAGGAGTTCCTCGCGAACAAGGACGACGACGGGAAGTGAGGGGGAACTGATGGTCAGCGCATACATCCTCATCCAGACGGAGGTCGGGAAAGCGGCGCAGGTGACGCAACAGGTCAGTGGCATCAACGGCATCGTCGCCGTCGACCCGGTGACCGGCCCCTACGACGTGGTCGCGCGAGCGGAGGCCGACGACCTCGACGGGCTGGCCAAAGGGACCGTGATGCCCATGCAGGAGCTCGACGGCATCACGCGAACGCTCACCTGTCCGGTCATCCAGTTGTGACGCGCGGGCGAGAGCCCGCCGCACGATGACCATCAAGATCCGGCGCGACGCCGAGATCTCCGATGTCGACGGTGGCTGGTTCCGTGCGCGCTGGCACTTCTCGTTCGACACCTACCGCGACCTGGAGTACATGCAGTTCGGCACGCTCCGCGTCTTCAACGACGACCGGCTCGTGCCCGGTGCGATCTGGCCGATGCATCCGCACAAGGACATCGAGGGCCTCACCTACGTGGTCGAGGGCATGTTCCGTCACGAAGACGACGTCGGCGGGCCACCCGGGCCGTTGCCCGCCGGATCCGTCCAGCGGATGACGCTCGGTCGCGGGGCGTGGCATTCGGAACAGAACGCGAGCGAGACCGAGCCGATGCGGTTCATCCAGATGTGGATCATGCCGGCCGAGCGCGGGCTCGAGCCCGGCGTGGAGCAGAAGGTCTTCACGGAGGAGGACCGCACCGACCGACTCTTGAAGGCGATCAGCGGTGGCGACGGCGAGGTGGTACTCGTGCATCAGGACGCGCACGTGTTCGTCTCTCGCTTGCACCCGGGCGTCGAGGTTGCGCACGAGCTCGTTGCAGGGCGGGGTGTGTACCTCTACGTGATCGAAGGGGACGCGGACGTCGTCGGCGAACGCATGACGACGGGTGACGCCTCGGAGATCTGGGACGAGTCGTCGATCTCGATCCACGCCAACGCGTTGACCGAGCTCATCGCGGTCGACGTGGCCCTCACCTGATCAATCGGGGTCGGCCCTGACGGGGAACGGCAGCGCGATCGGGTCGTATGACGACGACCGCCCTTCCTCGTCGAAGCGATCCATGCCCCAGCCCGACACGTCGGTCACGTTCGTGCTGCCCTCGAGCGCCAGGTCGGCGCCGATCTTCGCCACGCCGGGTCCCCACATCATGCCGTGGCCCACAGCGGTCGCGACGGTGACGCCGGGCAGCGGCGTGCCGTCCGTGGTGGAGACCGGTCCGACGACCGGGAGGTGGTCCGGGCAGTACTCGATCGTCGCCGCCCACGCCTTGCGGATCCCCAGGTCCTTCGCGACCGGCACGTAGCGGTGCATGCGCTGTTCCATCTTCCGCAGGTACGGCCAGTCGACCTCCCGCGCCGGCCCGGGCGCCTCGTCGGGGTTCGACATGCCGAACAGGAGCCCGCCCTCCTCGAGGCGCCAGTAGAGACCGATCGCGTTCTCGAAGACCATCGGCTGGCGTTCGACGTCGAACGCCTCGTGGGGCTCGGTCACGGCGACCTGATGCCGCACCGCGCCGACGAAGAAGCGCGCCCCGACGAGCTTCCCGACGGCGCGAAGCGTCGGACCGCCGGTGAGGAGCAGGCGCTCGGTGGCGATGGTGCCGTCGGGCGTCTCGACCCCGATCGCGGTGCCGTCTGTCCCGGCGCGGACGCCGAGGAACGGTGTCCGCTCGCGGAGCTCGACCCCGGCACGCTGCATGGCGAGCGAGTACGCGCGCACGTTCCGTGGCGGGTCGACGTACCCGTCACCGGGTGCGTACGTCGCGCCGCGGAACGTGGCCGGATCGAGCGTGGGATCCAACCGGGCCGCCCCCGCCGCATCGACGTACCGGACATCGGTGAGCCCGGCGGCGCGCTGCATCTCGACACGCGCGGTCGCCTCCTGCTCCTGCGAGGCATCGGTCGCGAGGATCAGGTAACCGAGCTCCCGGAAGCCGCTGTCGGTCCCGTAGCGCTCCCGCTGCGACCGGTAGAAGTCGATCGACCACATCCCAAGGGCGACCGTTTCGGGCGTCCCACCCTGCGCGCGGACGATGCCGGCCGCGCGCGAGGACGCGCCCTGGCCGGCCTCGCCCTTCTCGAGGACCACGACGCGTTCCGCGCCGTGCTCCTTCGCGAAGACCGAGGCCCATCCACCGATCGTGCCCGCGCCGACGACGATGAGATCGGCGGTGTCGCGGTTCGGCATGCGGTCCTTCCGTTCGAAGAGGCCGAAGTCTAGGCGATGCGTACAGTGGTTCCGATGCTGCCGGCCACGGATGCTCCCGCAAGCGACAGGCCAAGTGACCCGCCGGTCCCCCCATCGCCGCTCGACCGCAGGATGCTCGCCGAGGAGATCCTGGTCGTCCTGGCGCTCTCGTTCCTGCGACCCGTCGCGTACGCGATCCTGTCCCTGATCGAGGCGCCGATCGCCGGCGTGGTCGTCGCGGCCGCGGATCAGTCGAGTCAGCTCACGCGACAGCTGATCGGGATCGTCACCGCGCTCGCTCCGGTGTTCCTCGTCGTACATCTCGTTCGACGCAGCGGGGAGGGTGTCGAGGTCATCGGTCTCTCGCAGGATCGGCCTGCCCACGACGTCGCGAGGGGTGCCCTTCTGTTCGCGGTCGTGGGTCTCGCCGGGATCGGGGTCTACCTCGGGGCGGTCGAGCTCGGCGTGAACCGTTTCGTCGTGCCAACGCCTCCGCTCGGGCACTGGTGGACGATGCCGGCGCTCGTGCTCAGCGCGATCGAGTCGGGTCTCCTCGAGGAGATCGTCGTACTGGGCTACCTCGTGACGAGGCTGCGGCAGTTGTCGTGGTCTCCGGCGGCAGCGATCGTCGCGAGCGCGCTCATCCGAGGTGGGTATCACCTGTATCAGGGCTGGGGCGGGTTCGTCGGCAATCTCGCGATGGGCCTGCTCTTCGGGTTCCTGTTCCTGCGCTGGGGGAGGCGGACCTGGCCGTTCGTGGTCGCCCACGCGCTCCTCGACATCGGTGCCGGGGTGGGATTCATCCTTTTCCGAGATCGTCTGCCAGGCTTCTAGTCACGACGGCCTGCCCAGATCCCCCCGGAATCAGGTATGATTGGTGCTTCGGATATCCGAATCAAGACCGATCCCCCGGCCAGCGCGCCGGGGTTTCGTGTTTCCGGGCTCGTCTCCGAAGGCGCTCTTACAGCCAGCCCGGGAACCAAACGATCAGCTTGAATCGTTCGTCGGAGATCAGCTGCCAGGTCAGCACCGGCCAGAACCAGAGGAACAGGCCGACGGCGGCCGCCACCACCGCCCACGCGATCGGCCGATAGGGGTGCCAGACCGAGACCGCGGGTCGGCCCGTCTCCGGATCGGTCGCAACCACCCCGCCCGGCTCGCGGACGATGAGCCTCGCGTCGGAAAGATCCCGGAGCATGTACACGAGCCCGAGCACCAGGAACGGCGTGAACGGCGCCACGTAGAAGAAGAATTGCGGACGCGCCGCCAGGAGCCACGGCAGGTACTGGAGCATGACGGCCGTCAGGAAGAACCCCGCGACCCAGTCGCGCTTCCTCCACCAAGCGAACGCGAGATACGGCAGCGACCAGAAGCTCCCCCAGAACACGACCGGGTTGCCGATCGCCAGGAGGTCCCGGATCGCCGGCCCCTCGTCCTGCCACGTCAGCGTGAGAGGTCGCTCCATCCACAGCCACGTCCAGGGACGCGAGTAGCCGTAGTGCGTCGGCGTGAGCGCGCCGGTATCGGGATCGACGGCCAGAGTCTTCAGGTCGAACAGGTGATACCTCGCGACCCGGACCTGCTGCTCGATGAACTCGCTGAACTTCCAGTCGAAGTGATGCAGCCACGGGAGGTACGTCACGACGTAGACGATCGCCGGGATCACCACGAAGGCGATGAGGAGGGAGAAGCTCTCCTGCAGGAGCGCTCGTCCGAACGCACGGCCCCTGGTCCCATCCGCGCGGAGGCGGCGAGACGTCTCCCACGCGAGCGAGATGACGATCGCGGCGAGCATCCCGAGTCCACCCGACCACTTGACGGAGAGGGCCGCGCCGAACGCGAGCCCGGCCGTGTATCGCCACGGACGCCACAGGGGAGAGGGCACGGTGGCGTCGACGTCCTCCGCGTCGCTGGGAGATGGCCCACGTCGCGTGCGCCGGTCGATCCATCGTCGATCGAGCACGAGGCAGAGGAAGCCGGCGCCGGTCCAGAGCTGGAGGTGGATGTCCAGCAACGCTTGTCGGGAGAGGACGACGCTCAGGTGCTCGAAGGCGAGCAGGAGTCCCGCGAGGAACGTCCAGAGCGGTCGCCCGAACAACAGTTGCGCGATCAGGGCCACCCCCGTGACCGCGAGGGTGCCCGCGACCGCCGATCCGATGCGCCAGCCGAACGGATCCATCCCGAACGCCTTGATCCCCAGGGCGATCGTCCATTTGCCGAGCGGTGGGTGCACGAAGGAGCCGACGTCCCACTCCTGCTCGCGGAACGATCGTTCGTTGGGTGAATCGATCTTGCAGACCTTGTTCGAGCCGCCGACGAAGATGCAGGCCGCCTTCGCGTAGTAGTTCTCGTCGAAAACGAGCGTCGGCGGGCTCGACAGGCCCCACATGCGGACGACGGCCGCGATCGCCGTGACGGCGAGGATCGCCACCCAGGGACGGTTCAGCCGATGCAGGACCGGTGACTCGGCGCGATGGGCCACGCGGCCCAGCGTACCGACAGCACTTCGTTCGGCAGCCCTCAGCGCGGACGATCCTTGAGTCGGTAGACGAACTGCAGACCCTGGAACTCCTCGGTGATCGACGCGCTCTTGTTGTCGACGAGCCCCTCGCCGAGACCGATCCGCTGCACCGTGTCGAAGTCGAGATCGCTCGGGACCGAAGAAGCCTTCTTCGGCCACGCGATCCAGAGCCGGCCCGCCGGTGTCAGCCCGGCCGCGAGCTTCGAGAAGCGCGACCGCAGATCCCGCTCCTCGGTCACGAACACCAGCACGACGTCCATCGCGGTGCCGGCGCGCCGGAGGCGCTGCCCGCTCGTCGGCAGGGCACCGAGAGCATCGTCGAAGTCCTCGGGCGCGCCGGCGACGTATGTCCGCGCGCCCTCCCGGATCCCGAGCTTCTTCGGGAGCGGGGTGCCGGAGTAGTCCGTGTGCGCCTGGGCCATCCTGCCCATGGTAGGCGGAGGCGAACGTGGGACCATCGCCTCGTGGGCGGCGTCCTCTACCTCGTCGGCACGCCGATCGGGAACCTCGGTGACCTCTCGGAACGAGCGCGCGAGACGCTGGCGTCGGTCGCGCTCGTCGCCGCGGAGGACACGCGGCGCAGCGGCCGACTGCTCCGTGGCCTCGACATCCGGAAGCCGCTCGTATCCATGTTCGAGGGCAACGAGGAGGAGCGCGCGGCCGAGCTCGTCGAACGTCTCGAGGCCGGCGAGGACGTCGCGGTGGTCACGGACGGGGGGATGCCGAGCATCTCGGATCCGGGGTACCGGGTCGTGCAGCTCGCGGCGGAGCACGGCATCGACGTGCGCGTCATCCCGGGTCCGTCCGCCGCGATCGCCGCCCTCGTGCTCTCCGGGCTCCCGACCGATCGGTTCGTGTTCGAGGGCTTCTTGCCGCGCCGTCCCGGTGATCGCGGTCGGCGGCTCCGGGCACTGCGACAGGAGCCGCGGACGATCGTGTTCTTCGAGTCGCCGCGGAGGCTGCCCACGCTGCTCCGCGAGATCGTCGCCACGCTCGGGGACCGGCGGGTCGCCGTTTGCCGCGAGCTGACGAAGCTGCACGAAGAGGTCCTCCGTGGCGTCGCCGGGGAGGTCCTCGATGCCATCGCCGACCGGCAGCTGAAGGGCGAGGTCGCCGTTGTCGTGGAGGGCGAGCGCGATCCGGACCCACCGGATCCCGCCGCCCTACTCGCCGAGGTTCGGGCGCTCGTCGAGCAGGGGATGCGGACGCGCGACGCCGCTCGCACCGTGGCGGAACGCCACGGCGCGAGAGCCAACGAGCTCTACCGGGCGGCGCTCTCCGAGGGCTGATCTCGTCGGTCACGCCGGGTGTTGCGCCTCCCTACACTCCCGATCATGTCCGAGACGTCCCCACCCGTCGTCCCGCCGACGCAGCTCCCCCCTCGGCCGAACGAGCCCGAGGCCTCCCGTTCGCCGCTCTTCGCGGCCTTCGTCTTCGTCTTCCTGCTGGCGATCGTCCTCGGCGTGCTCGCCATCGTCTCGCTCCTGCGGGACCCGGACGGCACGGCCGATCTCGCCGCCGGCCCCATCCCTTCATCGAACCCGAGTCCGACCGGCTCGCCTTCTCCTGCCGGATCCCTGTCGCCCACACCGACGCCGAGCTCCCGGACGAGGGTCGACGGTGCGTTCCGGTTCTGGAAACGGGTCGCCGGCGCCCCGGTTCGCTGGAACCCGTGCGAGACGATCACGTTTGCGCTGAACACCGCGGGAGCGAGCTCGCCGGTGCGGGCCGACCTGGGGAAGGCCATCCGCCGGGTGACTCGGGCGACCGGCATCCACTTCCGGTCCGTTGGCACGACGAGGGAGACGTTCGTCCGTGCGTACCAGCGGATGCGCTTCCGTGGGGTGATCAAGAAGGCCGCGCTCATCCTGATCTGGGTCGATCACGACGACTATCAGGCGATCCTCCGTCTGCTGGGCGACCCTCGACCGTCGATCGCGTTCGCCAAGACGATGGCGGGTCTCTACGCGGACCGTGATCAGTACTTCGGCGGGATCGTCGTGATGGATGGGGACGCGACCGCGAAGCGGGGCTTCGGCGACTTCTACTCCCACGGCTCGGTGCTCCTCCATGAGCTCGGACACATCATGGGACTCGACCACGTGAAGGACCCCGACCAGCTCATGTACTCGGGACGTCACCCGAACTTCCGCGTCCGGGACTTCGGCTCGGGCGACCTCGAGGGGCTTCGCCGTCTCGGTGTGGACGCCGGCTGCCTCGATTGACCCCGGTACGATGACCGGCCATGGGCCGGGACGTCTTCTACATCACAACGCCGATCTACTACCCCAACGACGTGCCACACATCGGACACGCGTACGACGCCGTGGCTGCAGACGTGCTCGCCCGACATCATCGGCTCCGCGGGGAGGAGGTCTTCCACCTCACCGGGACCGACGAGCACGGCCTGAAGCTGCAACGCGCGGCCGAGGCGGCCGGGATGGAACCCCAGCGCTGGGTCGACGAGATGGAACCGCGATGGCGAGAGGTGTGGGCGCGACTGGACATCGCCTACGACGACTACATCCGCACCACGGAGCCGCGTCATGAGGCCGTAGTAGTCAAGCTACTTGACCAAGTGCACGACAACGGCCGGGACGACATCTACCTCGACAGCTACGAGGGTCTGTACTGCGTCTCCTGCGAGCTCTACTACGCCGAGGGCGACCTCCTGGAGGGCCGCCTCTGCCCGATCCACGAGCGTCCCGTGGAGCCGATGCAGGAGCAGAACTACTTCTTCCGGCTGTCCGCCTACGCGGATCGGCTCCTTGAGCACTACGAGCGCACCCCCTCGGCCGTCGAGCCCGAGATCAGAAGGAACGAGGTCCTCTCCCTCATCCG
>Ga0299913_10001155_pt1 | contig 18923 bp, 15 predicted proteins | sample RVTome_9_FD_201360 | JGI IMG/M metagenome (GOLD analysis project Ga0299913, IMG submission 201360) | Soil microbial communities from uranium-contaminated site in the Upper Colorado River Basin, Wyoming, United States - RVT155D38 (version 2) ... | reverse complement strand
TCGACGCTCCGGAGTGTGGGGACACCGGCGGCCTTGGCGGCCGCGATCGCGCGGGCCTTGTTGCCGGTGAGGGTCAGCACGTCGGCGGTGGGGCCGACGAACGTGATGCCGGCGTTGGCGCACGCCTCGGCGAGGGCCGGGTTCTCGGAGAGGAAGCCGTAGCCGGGGTAGACCGCGTCGGCGCCGCAGCGCACCGCGGCCTCGACGATGGCGTCGGGGTCGAGGTAGGCGCGGACCGGGTGGCCGCGCTCGCCGATCTCGTAGGCCTCGTCGGCCTTCAGCCGGTGCTCCGAGCCGCGGTCCTCGTGCGGGAACACCGCCACCGTGCGCGCGCCGAGCTCGTACGCGGCGCGGAACGCCCGGATCGCGATCTCGCCACGGTTGGCGACGAGCACCTTCGAGAACATGCGTCAGACGTTAGTGCCAGGACGCCGGGCGGGCCGACGCCTCTCATGCGTCGGGCGGTGCGACGCGCCGGGGATCCGGGGCTCGGCGGATCGGTGGACGGCTCGGGTGATCATGGAGGCGGTCCCCCTTCCCCTGGAGTTGCTCATGCGTTGCCTGCCGTGGGTACCCCCGGCCCTGCTGCTGACGATCCTCCTCGTGTTGCCGTCGAGCGCGGTCCCGGCCGCTCCACCGGCCTGCGACGGCCGCACCGCCACGATCGTCGGCTCTGACGGACCCGACCGGATCACGGGTACCGACAAGGCCGACGTGATCGCCGGGCTCGGCGGGGACGACCTGATCGACGGGCTCCGCGGCGACGACCTGATCTGCGGCGGTCCGGGCGCTGACCGGCTGCTCGGCGGACGCGGTGACGACGACCTCCACGGCGGGCTCGACAAGCTGGCCGACGGTCCGGCCGGCACCTACCTCCTGGGAGACGTCCTGACCGGCGGGCCGGGCGACGACCTGCTCGTGGGCGGCATCGACCAGCGGAGGGCCGACATGCGCCGACGTCCGGACACGTTCTCGTACGCCGACTCCGCCGCCCGGGTCGTCGTCGACCTGTCCGGGAGGACCACGCCGGGCACCGGCACCGCGACCGGGATGGGCTCCGACACGATCGTGCTCGGACTCACCCACGGCGTGATCGGGTCGCCGCAGGGCGACCGGATCACCGGGTCGCGCCTCCGCGACCGGATCGACGGCGGCGCCGGGAACGACACGATCGACGCGGGAGACGGCTCCGACCTGATCTACCCCGACGGGCTGGGCGGGTCCGACGGGAACGACGTCGTCGAGGCCGGCCCCGGTGACGACCTCGTCAACAGCCGGACCGGCCGCGACCGGATCAGCACCGGCAGGGGTGAGGACTTCGTGGAGGCGTTCAGCGAGCTGCCGACCAAGGTCGAGCTCGGGCTCGGCGACGACTACCTCGGTCAGGTCATCACGCCCGGTCGCGGCGCGTCCGCGCTCGGCGGCCTCGGTGACGACGTGGTCGCGTTCTACGCCCGGCTGATCGGCGGCCAGAAGCCCGCGGCCCGGTTCACGGTGGACCAGCGGGCCGGTACGACGTACGCCTCGGGGTCGGTGGAGGCACGCGGCACGATCGGCGGCTTCGAGGGACACCGGCTGATCGGACCGGTGCCGTGGACGTTCCTCGGCGGTCCGTCGGCCGACCGGGTCTGGGCGATCACCGGTGGCCCGCTCACGGCGCGCGGTGCGGACGGGCCCGACCAGCTGCGGGGGACCGACCTCGCGGACCTGCTGGACGGTGGGAGCGGGACCGACACCGGGCACGGCGAGGGCGGCAAGGACACCTGCAGGAGCATCGAGCGCGGGGACTGCTGAGGGGCCGACAACCCCTGTGTGACGCCGTGTTCATGCCTGTTCCCACGGGTCCCCAGCCTGGTGGGAACAGGGGACACCAGGGCGTCACGGCTCGCCGGGCGACGCGAGGAAGGGGGTCAGGAGGCCGGGAGTGGCGGCGTCGGCGACGGCCACGGCGTCCGGGGTGGGTACGTCGAGGGCAGCGACCGACTGGCTGCCGCCGGCGGTGGTGGCGACGAGGGTGACCAGGCCTGCGCGGCGCTGGAACCAGGTGGTGCGCACGTTCCAGCCGATGATCGCGTCGGCGGCGAGCAGCTCGCGCTTGCGGGTCAGGCTGCCGGAGCGGGCCACGAACCAGCCGTCGACGAGGGTGTGGCCGAGCGAGCGGGCGCGGTCGACCGCGAGGCCGAGGCCGAGGAGCAGGGGGAAGACGGCCAGCACGGCGAACCACGTCCAGCCGGAGGCCATAGCCGCGACGACCACGCCGACCGCGACCACGCCGGCCGGCACGAGGGCGCGGCCGAACCGGCGGGCGCGGGCGCGCGGGCCGTGGTCGCGGAGCGCGGCGTGGACGGGTTCGGCCGACCCGACCACCTCCGCGGCGACCCGGTCGACGAGGCCGCGCGGGGTCGGCGGCAGCAGTGTGGCGCTGCCGGTCTCGCTGCGCTTCAGTCCGGTCACGATCGCGTTGAGCCGGCCGCCGCGGACCAGCCGCAGCCCCCAGGGCTCGCCGATCGCGGCGCCGCGCAGCCGGTCGTCGTCGAGGCTCGTCTCACGCGTGGTGAGCAGCCCGCGGCGTACGTGCCACGACCCGTCGGGCGTGGTGTGGCTGAGCGCGAAGTTGCCGTTGGACACGAGGTAGCCGAGCACCGCGAAGAGCGCCGCCAGCAGCCCGATCGAGAACAGCAGCGCGGGGATCGCGACCAGCGCACCGGCGGTCACGACGGCCTCGTCGATCCGGTCGCCGTCGACGTTGTCGAACGCGCCCAGCCCCTCGAGCACCTGGCTGCCGACGCCGAGGGCGGCGCCGGCGACCACGAACCCGGCTGAGGTGAAGGGTGCGAACCGGAGCCAGCCGGGCTCGAACCGCGCCACCAGCCGCTCGCCGCCGACGACGGGCGGCGAGAGGGCGCCGTCCGGGCCGACGGGAGCCCCGGGCGTGGCGATCGAGGTCAGCAGCCGGCCCCGCAGCTCGCGCGCCTCGGCCGACCCGAGCCCGTCGAGGTCGAGCGCGTCCTCGCCCTCCTTGGACGCGCTGCCGGTGCCGATCCGCAGCGTCGCGACGCCGAGCAGCCGGTGGACCGGGGAGGCGGTGAGGTCGACGGTCCGGACCCGGTCGAGCGGGGTCGCCGTCAGGTGGGTGCTGATCAGACCGCGCCTGAGCTCGACCCGGTCGCCGTGGATCCGGTAGCGGGTCGTGGCGTAGCGGACGATCCCGATCGCGATCGGGACCACCACGACGAACAGCTGGAAGTAGGTGCCGCGCTGGGTCGCGGTGCTCGCGACGAAGAGGCCGATCAGGACCGGCAGGAACCTCACGATCTCGCGGACCGGGTGGACCAGGAGCATCCGCGGGTCGAGCCGCTGCCACGGAGTCTCCGGCGGCGGGCCGACCGGGAGCGGCTCGGTCACGTGGCGTCCCCGGGCACGGCGTCCGCCCGACGGGTCAGCTGCTCGACGAGCCGCCGAGCCAGGTCGCGGTCGAGGCCCTCGATCTCCAGCGCGCCTGCGGCCGACGCGGTCGTCACCGTCACCGACGCCAGCCGGAACAGCCGGGCGACCGCGCCCTCCTCGTAGTCCACGGTCTGGATCCGCGACATCGGCGCGATCCGCTGCTCGATCGACCACCAGCCGGTCTGCGTGTAGACGGCCGTCTCCGTGACCTCCCAGCGGTGCACGGCGTAGCGCAGCCGGGGCATCACGAACGTGTACGCGAGGAACGCAACCGCCACGAGCGTCGCCGCCCACCAGGTCACCGGCACGACGTCCCAGACGAGCGCGACGGTCAGCAGCACGGCGTAGGTGAAGACGCTGTTGGCCAGCGCGACCACGGTCCACATCAGGCGGGCCCGTGGGCTGACGCGTTCGGCCGGCTCGCGCAGCTGGTGCTCAGCAGGGTTCGCCACGGTCAGACCCTACGGGGCGGTTCAGTACGCCGTGGGTGCGAGCAGGGCCAGCAGCCGGGCGACCTCGGCGGCGACGGCGTCACGCCCGGGGCCGAGGTACCTCCGCGGGTCGACCAGCGCCGAGTCGGACAGCGCGTCGCGGACCGCCGCCGCCATCACCTTGTTGAGCTGGGTCGCGACGTTGACCTTGCGCATCCCGCACTCGACCGCGCGGCGCAGCCCGTCGTCCGGCACGCCGGAGGAGCCGTGGAGCACCAACGGCACCGGCACCGCCGCCGCGAGGCGCGCGATCAGGTCGTCGTCGAGCTCGGCGTCGCGGGTGAGCATCGCGTGGGAGGAGCCGACGGCGACGGCCAGGGCGTCGACGCCCGTGTCCGCGACGTACGCCGCCGCCTCGTCGGGACGGGTCCGGACCCCGGCCGCGTGCACGCCGTCCTTGCCGCCGACCTCGCCGAGCTCCGCCTCGATCCAGACCCCGGCCGCGTGGGCCTCGGCCACGACCGCTCGGGTGGCGACGACGTTGTCGGCGTGGGACATCGCCGATGCGTCGTACATGAGGGACGGGACGCCGAGGCCGATCGCCTCGCGGAGCAGGTCGCGCCGCGTCACATGGTCGAGGTGGACGACCACCTCGGCGACCGCCTGCTCAGCGAGGGTGAGGCAGGCGCGGGCGAGGGGGGCGAGCGAGCCGTGGTAGGCGACGGTGTTCTCGGAGACCTGCAGCACCACCGGCCGGCCGGCCTGCTCGGCGCCGGCCACGATCCCCTCCGCGTGCTCGAGCTGGATCACGTTGAAGGCCCCGATGCCGACCCCGGCGTCGCAGGCCCGGCGAGCGAGGTCGGGCATGGTGGCGACGGTCATCGGACGTCCTCGTGCGGGCGGGCGACGACCAGGGCGCGGTGCTCCCGGAAGCGCTCGGGGTCGACAGCGCCGGCAACCGGCGCGGCGACGGCTGCGGCTGCCAGAGCGACGGCATCCTCCGCGATCCGGGCGGGGGAGTCGCCGGCAGCGAGGCCCCGGGCGATCGCCGCCGCGGCAGCGTCGCCGGCGCCGGTCGGGTTGCCGACGATCCCTGGGACGGCGGGAACGACCCAGCATCCGGCTGCGGTGGCCACGACGATCCCGTCGGTGCCCCGCGTCGCGAAGACCGCGCCGGCGCCGCGCACGACCAGGGAACGGACGGCAGCGACGACGTCGTCGGTCGACGTGACCAGCTCGGCCAGCTCGTCGGCGTTCGGCGAGAGGACCACGCCCGGCACCTCGGCCGCCGCCGCCAGCGCCGCACCGGAGACGTCGACCAGGCAGGGGACGCCGTGGTCGTGGGCGAGCCGGGCCAGGTCGGCGGGAAGGGTGTGGCCGACGCCGGGCGGCAGGCTGCCCGAGACCACGAGGCAGCCGGCCTCGGGCAGCAGCTCGGCCACCCGCCAGCGCAGGTCGGCCTCGGCGGTGGCCGGGTCGGCCGGGCGGACCCCCGCCTCCCAGAGCGACGTGGTGCGGTCGCCGTCGAAGACCGCCACGGTGCTGCGCACGTGCGGCAGCGCCTCGGTGAACGACGCCCGGACGCCGAGCCGCTCGACGTCCGCCGCGAACTCCGCGGTCGCGAGACCGGTCGCGACCACCGGTTCCCCGAGGGCCGCCAGCACCGCGGCCACGTTGACGCCCTTGCCCCCGGCCCGGCGGTGGACGGCGGACACCCGGTGCATCTCGCCGGGCTCGAGGGCGGGCGTGTGGTAGCTGACGTCGTACGCCGGGTTGGGCGTCACGGTCAGGATCAGCCGACCCATGCGCCGCCCCGCAGCACCCGCTCGACCCGCCAGTCGTCGGTCAGCGACACGACGTCGGCGCGTAGCCCGGCCGCGAGCGCGCCGCGGTCGGTGAGGCCGAGCAGGGTCGCGGGCGTGGTGCTGGCAGCCCCGACCACGGCCACCGGGTCGAGACCGGCGACGGTGACGCAGCGGTGGACCAGGTCGGCCAGGTGGGCGGTGCCGCCCGCGATCGAGCCCGACTCGATCCGGGCCACGCCGTCGGTCACCCGCACCGCCAGCGAGCCCAGCTCGAAGTCGCCGTCGGGCAGCCCGGCGGCCGCCATCGCGTCGCTGACGAGGACGACGTGCCCGCCCGGGTCGACCGCGAACACCATCGCGACCGTCTCGTCGGCGAGGTGCACGCCGTCGGCGATCAGCTCGACCGTCGCGACGCCACGGGCGAGCGCATCCAGTGCGGCACCCGGCGCTGCCGGAGCCCGGTGGTGGAGCGGCGGCATCCCGTTGAAGAGGTGCGTCACCACCGGCGTACGTCGAGCCCGCAGCGCAGCTGCGAACGACCCGGCGCCGGCGTCCGTGTGCCCGTGCGCCGCGATCACTCCGGCGTCCTCGAGCAGCGCGGCGACCGCGTCTGCGCCGGGGAGCTCCGGGGCGAGCGTCACCATCCGCACCGTGCCGCGGCCGGCCTCGAGCCAGGCCCGGGCGACGTCGGCGTCGGGGGCGGCCAGGGCCGCGGGGTCGTGCGCGCCGCAGCGGGCGCGACTCAGCCACGGCCCCTCGAGATGGCTGCCGACGATCGGCGAACCGGCTCCGACCACGCCTGCGATCGCGGTCACCTGCGCGGTGATCATGTCGGTCGGCGCGCTGACCAGGCTGGCCAGCATGGTGGTCGTGCCGCGGGCGAGGTGGTGGGCGGCCACGGCCGTGATCTCGTCGGGATCGGTGCTGGTCACGGCATGGCCGCCGCCGCCGTGGCAGTGGATGTCGACGAACCCCGGCACCAGCACCCCGGCCGCCTCCGGTGCTTCGCCGTCCCAGCCGCCGCGCGGTCCGACGTAGCCGAGCCGGTCGCCGCGGACCTCCACGACACCGTCGTCGACGACGCCCGTCGGCGTCACCACCGTCCCTGCCAGGACCGGGCTCACGTCTCGGCCTTCCAGCCGTCGCGCGCGAGCATCGCGGCCCCGACGACCCCGGCCCGGGAGCCGTGGTCGGCAGTGGCGACCTGGGGCGCGGCCACCACGCGGGCACGCTCGGCCAGGGCGGTGCGGAGCGGGTCGAGGAGCCGGTCGCCGGCGTGGCCGAGGCCGCCGCCGATCACGACCAGAGCCGGGCCGAACAGCAGCGCGACCGTCGTCAGCCCCTCGGCCAGCGCGTCGACCGCGTCGGCCCAGACCTGCCGCGCCACCGGGTCGTCGTCGAGCCGGTCGGCCACCTCGGCCGCGCCGGCGACCGGGCGGCCCGCCAGCTCGGCGTACCGCTGGGCGATCGCGCCGGCGGACGCCCACGCCTCCAGGCACCCGTCGCGCCCGCAGCCGCAGGCGGCACCCGGCCGGACCGTGACGTGGCCCAGCTCCGCGGTCGCGCCACCGTCGCCGGAGACGAGTCGGCCGCCCGAGAGCACGGCGGCCGCGATGCCGGTGCCGACCGGCACGAAGACCAGGTCGGCGACGTCGCGGCCCGCGCCGGTGCGGTGCTCGGCGACCCCGCCGGCGGCGACGTCGTTGCCGATCCGGACGGGCAGCGACCACGCAGCCCGGAGGGGGGCGACCAGCTCGAGGTCGCGCCAGCCGATGTTGGCGCTGTAGGTCGCGATCCCGGTGGCGGCGTCGACCAGCCCGGGGACCACCACGCCGGCCCCCACGACCGGGCCGGCGGCCTCGGCCAGCAGGGCGTGGCCCACGGCCGCGACGGCGTCGCGCGCGGCGTCGCCCCGCGGGGTGGGCGCCGAGCGGGCGGCCAGGACCGTGCCCTCGGCATCGACCAGCTCGCCCTTGAGGCTGGTGCCGCCCACGTCGATGGCGAGGGCGAGCTCGGAGGTCATGAGTCCAGGATGATGGATCGCGTCAGGTTGCGGGGCCGGTCGGCGTCCAGGTCGCGGTCGGCGGCTCGCAGCACGCAGAGCCGGTGCACCTTCACGAGCTCGGCCAGGGGGTCGAGGTCGGAGTGGAGCAGGGTCGCGCCGGTCGCCTCGACGTCACGCGCGAAGTGGGGGACCAGCCGGCCGAACGCCCACACCGCCCGACCCGGCGCGGCGAGCGAGATCGGGCCGTGGCGGTACTCCGTCTGGTGCCACGCGTCGGTCCACGACTGCGTGGACTCCTTGAGCTTGAGGGCGGCCTCCTCGGCCAGCCCGTAGGTCCAGCCGCTGCCGACGAAGCTCACCTGCTCCGCCCCGCGTACGGCGTCGAACCAGGCGTCCTCCAGCGCGAGCACGTCGGCGGCCTGCTCGGAGGCCCGTGTGAGGTCCTCGCCGAGGTGCCAGCGGAACATCGCGATCGCGGTGGTGGCCGTGCGCGACTGCACGACCGACTGCTCGTCGGCGAACCCCAGCGAGATCACATCGCCGAGGTCGGCGACGGGAGAGGCAGGGTCGGCGGTGATCACCGTGACCGGGATCCGGCCGTCGAGCCGCTCCAGCGCGTGGAGGATCTCGGTCGTGGTGCCGGACCGGGTGATCGCGATCAGCCGGTCGTAGGGCCGCTCGAGCACGTGGTCGCCGCCGGGCCAGGCGTCGGTCTCGCCGAGGCCGGCCGCCTCACGCTTCGCGGCCACGGCGTGGCCGACGTAGAGGGAGCTGCCGCAGCCGATGATCGCCACCCGCTCGCCGGGCTGCGGCAGCAGCCCGGCGTGCTCCCGGGCGACGTCGCGCGCCCGCCGCCAGTCGTCGGGCTGGGTGGCCAGCTCCCGTGCGAGGTGGGCACCGGCCCCGAACATCACGTCCGTCGAGTTCACGCGGGGAGTCTAGATAACGATGATCGAATATGGCAAGACGGTTGACGACACGATCAGAAACACGCAAGTCTGACCAGCGCTGAACGACTCGCCGGTGCCGGGGCGGCTCGACTCCCGGCTGACCGAGCCGGGCGCTTCTGTGATTGAACATGATTGAAATGGGTCTTGATCTATCAAGTCCACACATTCTAGTGTCGGTCCACCGGGCATAGCCCAACGGTCACCCAAGGAGAGTCTCATGCCCCATCCCGTCCCTCAGTCCCGCCGGATCTTCCTGCAGCGCGCCGGTGTCGCCGCCGTCGCGGTGGCCGGAGGATCCACGTTCCTCAACGCCTGCGCCTCGTCGGGAGGTGGGAACGAGGACGACAACCGAGGTGAGCGCACCGAGGACAACCCGTTCGGCGTGGTGGCCTCGGCGCCGCTGTCCGTGGTGATCTTCGACGGCGGCTACGGCGACGAGTACGCCGTCTTCCACGAGGAGCTCTACACCGAGAAGTTCGGCGATGCCGAGATCACGCACAAGGCGATCACCGACATCCGGCAGCAGATGCAGCCGCTCTTCAACGCCGGCAACCCGCCCGACGTGCTCGACAACGCCGGTGCCGAGGCGATGCCGATCTCGACCCTGGCCGACACCGGCCAGCTGGCCGACCTCAGCGAGCTGTTCGCGGCCGACGCCATCGGCTTCGACGGCATGACGGTCGAGGAGACCCTCAACCCGGTAGCGGTCGAGTCCGCCAAGTACGCCGACAAGCCGCTCGTCCTCAACTACGCGCTGCAGGCCTACGGCCTCTGGTACGACCGGGCGCTCTTCGACGAGCAGGGCTGGGAGCCGGCCGAGACGTGGACCGACTTCCTGGCGCTGTGCGAGGAGATCAAGGGCGCCGGCATCGCGCCGATGGCCCACCAGGGCAAGTACCCCTACTACATCCAGCAGACGCTGATGGACCTCGCCGTGAAGCACGGCGGGCCCGAGGTCGTCTACGCGATCGACTCGCTCGGGCCGGACGCGTGGAAGCACCCGTCGATGCTGATGGCGGCCGAGGCGATCGCCGAGCTCAAGGCCAAGGGCTACATGCTCGAGGGCACGGAGGGCCTCGACCACATCCAGTCGCAGACCGCCTGGAACGAGGGCAAGGCCGCGTTCATCCCGTGCGGATCGTGGCTGGAGAACGAGCAGAAGAGCGTCGCTCCCGAGGGCTTCGTCACCAACGTCGCCCCGACCCCGCTCATGGACGGCGCGGTCCTGCCGTTCGAGTGCGGCCGCAACGAGGCGGCGGAGGCGTTCATCGTCCCGGCCAAGGCCGAGAACGTCGCGGGCGGCATGGAGTTCATGCGGCTGATGCTGTCGAAGGAAGGCGCGGCCGAGTTCACGAAGCTCACCGCGGCACCGTCCGTCGTCAACGGAGCCACCGAGGGCGTCGAGCTCACGCCGGGCGCCGAGTCGGCCATCAGCTTCATCGAGGCCGGGGGCGAGAACAACTGGAACTACTACTACGCCATCTGGTACACCCCGCTCGACCCGCTGATCCAGACCGCCGTGGGCGAGCTGGCGGCCGGCCGGATCAGCGGTGAGGAGTTCTGCCAGAAGGCCCAGGACGCCGCCGACGAGATCGCGTCCGACCCCAACACGCAGAAGCGCACCCGCGCCTGAGCGCGGCTCGATCCCAGCACGGACGACCCAGCACAGACGACCCAGCACGGACGACGGAGAGGTCACGCTCGCATGCGCCACGGGAGATACCGGTTCATCATCGGTTTCCTGCTTCCGGGGCTCGTGCTCTACGCGGTCTTCGTGATCTCTCCGTTCGTCCAGGCGTTCCACTACTCCCTGACGAACTGGACGGGCATCAGCCCGGACTTCGAGTACGTCGGGCTGCAGAACTTCGAGCGGCTGCTCGACGACTCGCTGTTCCTCACGGCCCTGAAGAACAACGTGATCCTGCTCGTGCTCGTGCCGGTCGTCACCATCGTGCTGGCGCTGGTGTTCGCGTTCTTGCTCAACGTCGGAGGCAGCTCCGGCACCGCCGGGATCCGCGGCATCCGCGGCAACGGCTTCTACAAGCTGGCGTTCTTCATGCCGCAGGTGCTGTCGGTGCCGGTGATCGCGGTGATCTGGGCGGTCATCATGGATCCGCGGCCGACCGGGCTCGTCAACTCGGTGCTCCGCGGCGTGGGACTCGACCGGCTCGGCTGGCTCTCCGACCCCGACCTCGCGCTCTGGTGCGTGATCTGGGTGCTGGTCTGGGGCAGCGTCGGCTTCTACCTCGTGCTGTTCAACGCCGCGATGAGCTCGATCCCACGCGACATCTTCGAGGCCGCGGCGCTCGACGGCGCGACCCGGTACGTCACGTTCGCCCGGGTCACGGTGCCGTTGCTGTGGGACACCATCCAGACCTCGTGGGTCTACCTCGCGATCCTCGCGCTCGACGCCTACGCGCTCGTCGCGGTGATGACGGTGGGGCCGGGTGGTCCGGACAACGCGACGCAGGTGATGGCCCTGCAGATCGCCCAGAACGGCTTCAGCTTCGGTCGCGCCGGCTACGCGTCCGCGATGGGCGTCGTGCTGTTCTTCCTGACCATGCTGATCGCCGCGGCCATGCTCCGCGCGACCCGGCGCGAGCGCATCGAGTACTGAGGGGGTGGCGAGCATGAGCGACACCGAGCACCGGTCCCGACCTACGTCGCAGGGCGGCGACGCGGCCGTCCACGTCTTCTCCCACGTCGTGCTGCTCGGCTGGTCGGTGATGGTCATCGTGCCGTTCGCGTGGGCGCTGGTCGCCTCGACCAAGAGCTCGCGGGAGATCTTCTCCGAGCCGTGGTCACCGCCGGACTCACCGCAGTGGGGCAACTTCTCGCGCGCCTGGGACAAGGGCGTCGGCGACTACCTCGTCAACAGCCTCGTCGTGGTCAGCGGCGGCGTGCTGCTCACGATGCTGCTCGGCTCGATGATCGCCTACGTGCTGGCGCGCTACCCGTTCCGCGGCAACCGGGCCATCTACTACCTGTTCGCCGCCGGGATGATGTTCCCGGTGTTCCTGGCGATCGTGCCGCTGTTCTTCGTGGTGCAGGGCCTCGGGATGCTGTCGACGTACCACGGCCTGATCCTGGTGTACGTGGCCTACTCGCTGCCGTTCACGGTGTTCTTCATGCACGCGTTCTTCCGGACGCTGCCCACCGAGATCGCCGAGGCCGCGGTGGTCGACGGCTGCTCCCACACGGGGGTGTTCTTCCGCGTGATGCTGCCGATGGCCAAGCCCGGCCTGCTGAGCATCGGCATCTTCAACGTGCTCGGTCAGTGGAACCAGTTCGTGCTGCCGCAGTTCCTCTCGCCGGAGAAGCCGGTGCTGGCGCAGGGGATCGCGACGCTGCTGGCCAGCCAGCGCTACGAGGGCGACTGGGGTGCCCTGTTCGCCGCGCTGACCGTGGCGATGGTGCCGGTCGTGATCGTCTACCTCGTCTTCTACCGGCAGGTCCAGTCCGGGCTCACGTCCGGCACGCTCAAGTAGCCCCCACGACCCAGCCAGGTCCGCCAGACTGTCCACGACCAGCGTCCCGGAGGAGCCCGCGTTGTCCCGTCACTCTCGTCTCGACGCGATCCTCGAGCTTCTGTCGCAGCGCGGGAAGCTGGACGTGGAGGAGCTCGTGCAGGCGCTGGACGTCTCGGCCGCCACCGTCCGTCGCGACCTCGACCGGCTCGCCGACCAGCAGCTGCTGACCCGCACGCACGGCGGAGCGGTCCCGACCGCTGCGTCCTACGACCTGCCGCTGCGCTACAAGGCGACCCGGTTCGCCGACGCGAAGCTCCGCATCGCGCAGACCGGTGCGGCGATGGTGCGGACCGGTCAGGTCGTCGGTTTCAACGGAGGTACGACGACGACGGAGGTGGCCCGGGCGCTGGCCCGCCGCGTCGAGCTGTCGGGCGAGGGGCAGTCGGCGCTGACGGTCGTCACCAACGCTCTCAACATCGCGACCGAGCTCGCCGTCCGTCGGCACATCAAGATCGTCGCGCTCGGCGGTGTGGCGCGGCCGCAGTCCTACGAGCTGATCGGGCCGCTGGCAGACGCGTCGCTGGGGCAGATCAACCTCGACCTCGTGTTCCTCGGCGTCGACGCGTTCGACATCGAGCATGGCGCCACCGCCGCCCATGAGGGCGAGGCGAGCATCAACCGTCAGCTCGCCGCGCGGGCCGGCCGCGTGGTGGTGGTCGCCGACCACTCGAAGTTCGGGAAGTCGGCCTTCGCGCGGATCTGCGACGTGGCCGAGATCGACGCGCTGCTCACCGACGCCGCGCCCGACGCCGAGATGGCGGCCGCGCTGGCCGCCCGCGACGTCGAGGTGGTCGTCGCGGGTCAGAACTGATCCGCCGGGCGGGTCAGTTCCGAGCGCCCGGGACGCTAGTCCTTCAGCTCGCAGATCACGGCACCGCTGCTGACGGTGGCGCCGACCTCGGCCTGCAACCCGGTGACGGTCCCGGCCTTGTGGGCCCTGAGCGGCTGCTCCATCTTCATCGCCTCGAGCACCACCACGGTGTCGCCCTCGGCGACCTCCTGGCCCTCCTCGACGACCACCTTGACGATCGTGCCCTGCATCGGGCTGGTGACCGAGTCGCCGGACGCCGCGGCACCGGACTTCTTGCCGGCGGTCCGCTTCGGCTTCGAGGCGCCGCCGCCCCCGGCGGTGGCCAGGCCTCCGAGCCCGCCGGGCAGCACGACCTCGATCCGCTTGCCGCCCACCTCCACCGTGACCCGCTGCCGCTCGGCCGGCTCGTCGACCTCGGCCGACTCGCCGCCGTAGGGCTCGATCCGGTTGTCGAAGTCGGTCTCGATCCAGGTCGTGTAGACGGTGAACTCGCCGTCGCCGGACGGGGTCGAGGCGCCGACGCTCTGCCCAACGAAGGCCGGGTCGTCGACGACCGCGCGGTGGAACGGGATGACCGTGGGCATGCCGTCGACCACGAACTCGTCGAGCGCGCGACGGGAGCGCTCCAGCGCCTGGGTGCGGTCGCGGCCGGTCACGATCAGCTTCGCGATCAGCGAGTCGAAGGAGCCCGGGATGGTCTCACCGTTCTCATAGCCGCCGTCGAGCCGGACGCCGGGGCCGTGCGGCGGGCTCCACGCCGACAGGGTGCCGGGAGCGGGCATGAAGTCGCGGCCGCCGTCCTCGGCGTTGATGCGGTACTCGATCGAGTGGCCGCGCACCTCGGGATCGTCGTAGCCGAGCTCCTCGCCGGCGGCGATCCGGAACATCTCGCGCACCAGGTCGATGCCGGTGACCTCCTCGGACACGCAGTGCTCGACCTGCAGCCGGGTGTTGACCTCGAGGAACGAGATCGTGCCGTCCTTGGCGACCAGGAACTCGCAGGTGCCGGCGCCGACGTAGCCGGCCTCGCGCAAGATCGCCTTGGACGACTCGTAGAGCCGGGCCACCTGGTCGTCGCTGAGGAACGGCGCGGGCGCCTCCTCCACGAGCTTCTGGTGGCGGCGCTGGAGGGAGCAGTCGCGGGTGGAGACGACCACGACGTTGCCGTGCTGGTCGGCGAGGCACTGGGTCTCCACGTGGCGCGGCTGGTCGAGGAACTTCTCGACGAAGCACTCGCCGCGACCGAACGCGGTCACCGCCTCGCGGACGGCGGACTCGAACGCGTCGGCGACCTCGGTCAGCTCACGGGCGACCTTGAGGCCGCGACCGCCGCCACCGAACGCGGCCTTGATCGCGATCGGCAGTCCGTTCTCCTCCGCGAACGCGATCGCATCCTCGGCGCTCTCCAGCGGATCCTTGGTGCCGGGGGCGAGCGGCGCGCCGACCTTCTCCGCGATGTGGCGGGCCTTGACCTTGTCGCCGAGGCTCTCGATCGCGCTCGGCGGCGGGCCGATCCAGATCAGCCCGGCGTCGAGGACGGCCTGGGCGAAGTCGGCGTTCTCGGCGAGGAAGCCGTAGCCGGGGTGGATCGAGTCGGCACCGGCCTGCCGCGCGACGCCCAGGATCTTCTCGATGTCGAGGTAGGACTCGGCCGGCGTGGCACCCCCGAGGCTGTAGGCCTCGTCGGCCAGCCGGACGAAGAGCGCGTCCCGGTCGGGGTCGGCGTACACGGCCACGGACCCGATGCCACCGTCCTTGCACGCCCGGATCACCCGGACCGCGATCTCGCCGCGGTTGGCGATGAGCACCTTCTTCAGAGGAGTCGTCTCAGCCACGCCCGGCAGCGTATCGCCCTCGTCGGGCCGACTCTCGGGTGCGGCGTCAGATTGCCCGCGCGAGCCGAGCGACGTGGTGCTGGAGCGGCCGCATCAGCCGCCAGTAGGCGATGCCGACGGCCAGCGAGAGGACCGTCGCGAGCACCGGCACGCTGTCCTGCCACCGCGGATAGACCAGCCAGTGGGTGATGTAGATGAACAGGGAGGCTGACGCGAGGGTGGTGGCCGGCCCGACGAGCCGCCGTGGGACCCGCAGCGACGGCACGAACACCAGCAGCGCGATGCCGCCGACGATCAGCGCCTCGCGCCCCGGGTCGCCGAAGTAGCCGAGCGTGCCGACCGCGGTGAGGACGACCACGGTCCACCGGCGCAGCGTCGTGTCCGCGCGGACCGCGGCCCATCCGACCAGGAACCACCACGCCACCACGCCGAGCGTGTAGCGGGACGTCTCGCCCGAGGCCTCCAGGCCCACCCACGTGAACCGCACCGCGAGGCCCGCGAGCACCAGCCCGATCGCGAGGCCGTACGGCGCCCGCCGCTCGAGGCGGTCGAGGGCCGGGACGGCGAGCAGTGCCAGCACCGCGAGGGACGTCCACACCAGCGCCTCGACGAACCAGAACTGCCACTGCCGCGTCCAGTGGTCGGGGCCGAGCGCCTGGTTGAGGAACCCGACCGTGGCGGGGGCGTAGTAGCCGCCCAGGATCCCGACCAGTCCGATCCACAGGCTGGTCGGCACGACCAGCTGTGCCAGGGACGTGAGCCCGTGGCGCAGCCGGCCGGTGCGGGTGTCCGACGAGAGCTGGAAGCGGGCGAAGTTCCAGCCCGCGACGGCCAGCAGCACGTGGGCGCCTCCCATCACCATCCAGAGGTTGGCGTGGCTGCCGACGATCAGCAGGATCGAGGAGGCGCGCACCACCACGCTCGTGTCGAGCCGAGTCCCGGCCCGGGTGGCCCGCGGCTCCGCGAGCGCGGCGATCGGCCGGGTGTGCCAGTCGTCCGGCAGGTCGCCCACCCGCTGCGTGAGCCGGGTCGCCAGCTCGACGTACGACAGCGAGTCACCGCCGAGGCCGACGAACGAGTCGGTGGCCGCCGCGTCGGGGCGACCCAGCACGACGGCGTACTCCTGGCGCAGCAGCTCGGGCGTCACGGGCCCGGTGCCGGGGGCCGCGAGGTCGAGCGCCCGGGCGTGCTCGGTGAGGGCTGCGAGGTCGGGCTTGCCGCTGGCGGTGCGGGGGAGCGCCGGCAGCGTGGTCACCCGGATCGCGCTGGCGGGAAGGCCGGCGGCGGCGGCGAGCGCGGTCGCCACCCGGTCGGCCGTGCGGGGGCGGTCGGTGAACGCGTGGAGGGTGTCGTCGACGACGACGCAGCGGACGTCCACGTCGACCTGGCTCTCGAGGTGGTCGAGGTCGATCCGGAGCCCGAACAGCTTGGTGTGGCGGCCACGGCGACCCACGATCTCCCAGAGCCCGTCGACCTCACGGGCCAGGTCGCCGGTGCGGAGCTCGGTCACGGCGGCGCCGAGCGCGAGGTCGGTGGGAGCGACGGCGTACCCCTGCATGACGTTGGGGCCGGAGTAGACGAGCTCCCCGACGCCGGGCTCGTCGAGGTCGTCGACGGGTTCGAGCCGGAAGGCGCCGCCGGGGATCGGCACGCCGACCGCCTCGGGATGCGTGGCCGCGAGGTCAGGGGGCAGCCACGCCATGCGCGCGGTCGCCTCGGTCTGGCCGTACATGACGACCAGGTCCCACCCGGCACGCCGACCGTGCTCGCGCCAGCGCGCGACCCGGTCGGGCGTCATCCGGCCGCCGGCCTGGGTGACGTAGCGCAGCGTCGGAAGGCGGCGCTGACCGAAGCCCGAGCACTCGAGCTGCTCGAACGTGTAGGGGACGCCGGCGAACGAGGTCGCACCGGAGTCCTCCGCCAGCCGCCAGAAGCACTCGTCCACGACCGAGAGGTCGGTGAGGACGAGCCCGGCGCCGACCAGCAGGTGGCTGTGCACGACCGAGAGCCCGTAGCAGTAGTGCATCGGCAGCGACGTGATCGCCCGGTCGTCGGGAGTGAGCCCGAGGTAGTCGGCGATGCTGGCGGCGTTGCTGCGGAGGTTCTCGTGGGAGAGGCGCACCAGCTTCGGAGACCCGGTCGACCCGGACGTGCTGAGCAGGAGGGCGAGGTCGGGGTGCAGGTCGTGCGCGGTGCCCTCGCGCCGTTCGCGGAGCGTGTCGCCGGCGACGACGTCGGGGTCCCAGGCCTCCGCGAGCCGCCCGGCCGGGTCGCCGGCCGGCGCGAGCAGCACGACGTGGCCGTGAGTGAGCGCCGCGAGGTACGTCGTGAGCGACTCGAGCGTGTTGCTGCCCTCGATCAGCACGAGCCGGCGGGTGGGGCCGAGCCGGCGCGCCACGTCGTCGACCCGGTCGGCCAGCTCGGCATAGGTCAGCCGGCCCGTGGGCGTGTGGATCGCGACCCGGTCGCCGTGCGCCCGGAGGTCGAGCACGCGCGGCGGCGCGATGACCTCGAGCGAGGTGAGGAGGGACGTCACCCCCGGATTCTATGAGGTAAGGCTTACCTCATCAACTGCGGCTCGGTCACCGGGAGGTGTGCCGTTCACGCGGGCAGCACGAACACCGGTCCGGACACGCCGACGCCGACCTCGGTGCCGGGTTCGGGGGCGGCGAGGCCGGGCACCCGCGCGATCAGCGTCGGGCCGTCGGGCAGCAGCTCGAGCCGGACCGCGGCGTCATGGCCGTAGAACGAGACGTCGCCCACCCGGGCGCCCGTCCGGCCCGGCGTGATGGTGACCTGCTCGGGCCGGATCACGACCTGGGCGTCGCCGTCGTCGGCCGTGCCCTGGACCGGGGCCTGACCCAGCGCGCACGTGGCCACGCCGCCGGCCACGGTCGCCGGCAGGATCGCCGCACCGCCGACGAACTGGGCCACCTCGGCGTCGGCGGGCGTCCGGTAGAGGTCGCGCGGCCGGTCGGCCTGGACCAGCCGGCCGCCACGCATGACGGCCACCTGGTCGGCGAGCGAGAGCGCCTCGTCCTGGTCGTGGGTCACCAGCACGGCGGTCGTGCCGGTGGCGTGCAGGGCACGGGCGACCGCCCGGCCGGTGCTCACCCGCAGCGAGGCGTCGAGGGAGGAGAACGGCTCGTCGAGCAGCACCACCGTGGGCGACGGCGCCAGCGCGCGTGCCAGGGCGACCCGCTGCTGCTGGCCGCCGGAGAGCTCGTGGGGTGCCCGCTCGGCGTACGCGCGAGGGAGCTCGACGAGGTCGAGCATCTCGGAGACGCGGTCGGAGCGGCGCTCGCCCTTCGGCAGCCCGAAGCCGATGTTGGCGGCCACGTCGAGGTGGGGGAAGAGCGCGCCCTCCTGCGGGACGTAGCCGACCCGGCGCTGCTGGGGCGGGATCGAGGACCCGGGGCCGGCGACCGTGCGCTCGTCGAACCGGATGCTGCCGGCCTGCGGCGCGAGGAAGCCGGCGACGAGTCGCAGCAGGGTGGTCTTGCCGCAGCCGGACGGGCCGAGCACGGCGGTCAGCGAGCCCTGCGGCACAGCCAGGTCGACGCCGTCGACGGCGCGGACGTCGCCGAACGCGTACGTCACCCCGTCCAGCTCGACCCGGCTCACGGCGCCATCCTCCCCCGCCGCTTCTCCTGCCGCATCAGCAGGATCGTCGCCGGGATCGAGATCAGCACCAGCAGCAGTGCGTACGGCGCCGCGGCGCCGTAGCGCAGGTCGGTCGCGGCCGCCCAGAAGCTGGTGGCGAGGGTGTCGGTGCCGATCGGGGAGAGCATGAGAGTCGCGGTCAGCTCCGTGGCGATCGCCAGGAACACCAGCGCGGCGCCGGCCCCGATGCTCGGCGCGATCACCGGGAGCGTCACCCGTCGGGCGGTCTCCAGCGGGCCGGTGCCGAGGCTGTGCGCGACGTCGTCGAGCACGACCGGCGCCTGCTCCAGGCCGGCGCGGAGCGAGACGACCGCGCGGGGGAGGAACAGCACGGCGTACGCCGCGACGAGCAGCAGTGCCGTCTGGTAGACGGCCGGCACGACCCGGAGGCTGACGGTGACGAACGCGAGCGCGACCACGATGCCGGGCAGCGCGTGCGCGACGTA
>Ga0299913_10001154_pt1 | contig 18925 bp, 18 predicted proteins | sample RVTome_9_FD_201360 | JGI IMG/M metagenome (GOLD analysis project Ga0299913, IMG submission 201360) | Soil microbial communities from uranium-contaminated site in the Upper Colorado River Basin, Wyoming, United States - RVT155D38 (version 2) ... | reverse complement strand
GCCCCGGCGGAGCCGGGGCGCTCCTCGACCATCACGCTCGTGCATGGGCCTCGAGATGGCCCCCCAACCCCCCGGTCGCTCGTCACGCCCGGGCGGAGCCGGGGCGCTCCTCGACCATCGCGCTCGTGCATGGGGCCCCGAGATGGCCCCCAAACCCCCCGGTCGCTCGTCACGCCGTGGCGGAGCCGGGGCGCTCCTCGAGCATCGCGCTGTGCATGGGGCCCCGAGATGGCCCCAACCGCCAGTCGCTCGTCACGCGACGCTCGTCGCGGGCGCCTTTCCCTCCCGACGGTTTTGCTTTAAGGTGAGGGCGTGATCGAGCGGTACACGCGGCCGGCCATGGGAAGCATCTGGAGCGAGGCCGCGAAGTATCAGGCGTGGCTCCGCGTCGAGGTCGCGGTCTGCGGGGCCTACGCGCGCCGCGGACGCATCCCCGTCGACGCCATGGCCCGCATCCGGGCCTGCCAGATCGACATCGGCCGCATCCTCGACATCCAGCGCCGCGTCAAGCACGAGATGATCGCGCTGCTCACCAGCCTGGAGGAGCAGCTCGGCGCCGATTCCCGCTTCGTCCACGTCGGGCTCACCACCAGCGACGTGTGGGACACCGCCACCGCGCTGCAGCTGCGCGACGCCGCCGACCTGCTGATCACGGGGCAGGAGCGCCTGCGGGCGGCCCTGCGCACCCTGGCCCTGCGCTACCGCGACACGCTGACGATCGCCCGCACCCACGGCGTGCACGCCGAGCCCACCACGTTCGGCCTGAAGGTGGCCGTGTGGTACGTGGAGGCCGGGCGGAACCTGGACCGGCTGCGCCGGGCGCGCGAGGCCATCGCCGTCGGCAAGCTGTCGGGTGCCGTCGGCAACTTCGCTCACGTCGACCCCGAGATCGAGGACGAGGTGTGCCGGGAGCTCGGGCTCGGAGTGGAGCCGGTGTCCACCCAGATCGTGCAGCGTGACCGCCACGCCGAGTTCTGCGCCGCCCTGGCCATCGCCGGCGCCTCGCTGGAGAAGATCGCGCTCGAGATCCGCGGGCTGCAGCGGACCGAGGTGCTGGAGGCCCAGGAGCCGTTCGGCGAGGGCCAGAAGGGCTCCAGCGCCATGCCGCACAAGCGCAATCCCGAGCTGGCCGAGCGCATCTGTGGCCTGGCCCGGCTGCTGCGCACCAACGCCCTGGCGGCGGCCGAGAACGTCGCGCTGTGGCACGAGCGGGACATCAGCCACTCCTCGGTGGAGCGGGTGATCCTGCCCGACGGAACGATCCTGCTCGACTACATGCTCGATCTCGCCGCGTTCATCGTGCAAGGGCTCGACGTCGATCCCGCTCGCATGGCCGACAACCTCGAGGCCAGCCACGGCAACATCTACTCGCAGCGGGTGCTGCTCAAGCTCACCGACTCCGGCCTGGCGCGCCAGGCGGCCTACGAGCTGGTGCAGCGCCATGCGATGCGGGCCTGGCACGAGCGGCGCCCGCTGCTCGAGCTGCTGGCGGCGGATCCGGCGGTGAGCGAGCGCCTGAGCCCGGCCGAGCTCAAGGCCTGCTTCGACCCGGCCTGGTTCGTGCGCAACGTGGACACGATCTTCCGCCGGGCGGGGCTGGTCGGCGCGTGAAGCTCCGGGTCCTCGTCCGCCTCAAGCCAGGGATCCTGGACGTGCAGGGCGCGGCGGTCCAGCGCGCGCTGGTCGGCCTCGGCTTCGGCGACGTCCGGGGCCTGCGTGTCGGCAAGCTCGTCGAGGTGGACGTGGATGCCGCCGATGCGGCCCAGGCGCGTGCCCGCGTGGACGAGATGTGCCGGCGCTTGCTGGCCAACACGATCCTCGAGGACTACACGATCGAGGCGGAGCCGGCCGAGCGCCTTGCCCCGCCCGGAGGCGTCCGGTAAGATGACAGGTGCCACGCCGCGCACTCCGCATCGGGAGAGGAGAGAGTCGATCCCATGAGATTCGGCGTCGTCGTGTTTCCGGGCACGTGGAGCGATTGCGATTTCCACTACGTGATCTCGGAAGTCGTCCGGCAGCCGGTCAAGTACGTGTGGCACCGGGACCGCGACCTCACCGATCTCGACTGCATCGTGCTGCCCGGCGGCTTCTCCTACGGCGACTACCTGCGCGCCGGCGCGGTGGCGGGCCGGTCGCCGGTGGTCGAGGCGCTGCCCGAGTTCCTCGCCCGCGGCGGCCTGGTGCTGGGCTCGTGCAACGGCTTTCAGATCCTGTGCGAGGCCGGGCTGTTGCCGGGCGCGCTCATGCGCAACGAGTGCCTGCAGTACCGGTGTCAGTCCACGAGCCTGCTGGTCGAGAACGCCGAGACGACGTTCACCCGGGCCTTGCGCCCCGGCCAGGTGCTCACGATGCCGATCTCGCACGGCGAGGGAAAGTACCACGCCGATCCGGAGACGCTGCGGGCGCTGCGCCAGGGCCACCAGGTCGTGTTCCGGTACGCGACGGCCGAGGGCAAGGTCACCCGGGCCGCCAATCCCAACGGCTCGGTGGAGAACATCGCCGGGATCGTGAACGCCGAGGGGACCGTGCTGGGGCTCATGCCGCATCCGGAGCGCGCGGCCGAGTCGGCCATGGGCGGCACCGACGGGCTGCACATCTTTTACTCGCTCCTCGGCAGCCTCGTCGAGGATGGCACGTTCCTGAAGCGGTAGCTCGGCCCACGGTGAGGCGAGCCTGAGAATGGGCGTGGCGCTTGGCCCTGGGTGACCCGAAGGTCACGCTGGATCTGGCGCGCGGCCTGGGGTTGACGGCCGAAGAGTACGATCGCATCATCCAGCAGCTCCGGCGGGAGCCCACCTACACCGAGCTCGGTCTCTTCTCCGCGCTGTGGTCCGAGCATTGCGCCTACAAACACTCCAAGGTCTTCCTGCGCCGGCTGCCGCAGCAGGGCCGTCAGGTGCTGCAGGGCCCCGGCGAGAACGCCGGCGCCATCGACATCGGGGATGGCTGGGCAGTGGTCTTCAAGGTCGAGAGCCACAACCACCCGTCCTTCATCGAGCCGTTCCAGGGCGCGGCCACCGGCGTGGGCGGCATCCTGCGCGACATCTTCACGATGGGCGCCCGGCCCATCGCGATCCTCGACTCGCTGCGGTTCGGCGATCCCGCGGATCCCCGGACACGCCGGCTCGTCGAGGGCGTCGTGTCCGGGATCTCCTGGTACGGCAACTGCTTCGGCTGCCCGACCGTCGGTGGCGAGATCGCCTTCGCGCCCGAGTACGCCGGCAACCCGCTGGTGAACGTCATGGCCGTCGGCCTCGTCCGGGCGGAGGGGATCTTCCGCGCCCGCGCCGAGGGCATCGGCAACCCCGTCTTCTACGTCGGGAACAAGACCGGCCGCGACGGCATCCACGGCGCCACCATGGCCTCGGCCACCTTCGACGAGCACGCCGAGGAGCGCCGGCCCACGGTCCAGGTGGGCGATCCGTTCACCGAGAAGCTGCTCCTCGAGGCGTGCCTGGAGGCGATGGCGACGGGCGCCGTCGTCGGGATCCAGGACATGGGCGCGGCCGGCCTGGCCTGCTGCACCTCCGAGATGCCCTCCCGCAGCGGGACCGGGATGAGCGTCGAGCTGTCGGCGGTGCCCCAGCGCGAGGAGGGCATGACGCCGTACGAGCTGCTGCTCTCCGAGTCGCAGGAGCGCATGCTGCTGGTGGGTGCCCGGGGACGCGAGGACGAGCTGCGGCGCGTGTTCGCCCGCTGGGAGCTCGACGCCGTGCCGATCGGCCAGGTGACGGCCGGGGGAGAGCTCGTGGTCCGTCACCACGGCGACGAGGTCGCCCGCGTGCCGGTGGCGGCCCTGGCCGAGGCGCCCGTCTACGAGAAGCCCTACGCGCCGCCGGCGTGGCTGGCCGAGCGCCGGTCGCTGGATCCGCTGGCGCTTCCCGAGCCGACCGACTACGGCGCGGCCCTCGTCGCGCTGATGGGCTCGCCGACGCTGGCCTCCAAGGAATGGGCGTTCCGCCAGTACGACCAGCAGGTGGGCATCAACACGCTCGTGCTGCCCGGCTCCGACGCCAGCGTGCTGCGCGTGAAGGGCACCCGGCGCGCGATCGCGGTCGCGATCGACGGCAACGGCCGCCATGTCCTGCTCGACCCCCGCGTGGGGGCCGCCATGGCCGTGTGCGAGGCCGCCCGCAACGTCTCCTGCGCCGGCGGCCGCCCCCTCGGGGTCACCGACTGCCTGAACTTCGGCTCGCCGGAGCGGCCGGAGATCCTGTGGCAACTCGCCGAGGCGGTCGAGGGTATCGGGCAGGCGTGCCGGGCGCTGGAGCTGCCGGTAGTGGGCGGCAACGTTTCCCTCTACAATGAGACCCTCGGACCGGGAGAGGCGACGCCCCGGGCGATCCTGCCGACGCCCATCGTTGGCGTGGTGGGCCTGCTCGAGGACGCGACCCTGGTCGCCACGCAGTGGTTCAAGGACGGCGGGCATCGCGTTGTCCTGCTCGGACCCGACGCGGTGAGCCTGGGCGGCTCCGAGTACCTGTGGCAGCGTCACGGGCAGGTGGGGGGCCGGCTGGCGCCGCTGGATCTCGAGGTGGAGCGGCGGGTGCAGGCGGCGGTGCGCGCGGCGATCGGTGCCGGCCTGGTGACGGCGGCCCACGATTGCGCGGAGGGCGGCGTGGCCGCGGCGCTGGCCGAAGCCTGCGTGAGCGGCAAGATCTCGGTCGGCTGCGACGTCACGCTGCCGGTGGGCGCGCGGCTCGACGAGGTGCTGTTCGGCGAGGGGCCCTCGCGGATCGTGGTCAGCGTGCCGGCCGGGCGCGCGCGCGAGTTCGAGGCGCTGATGGCGGAGTCGGCCATCCCCTGGCGCTGGCTCGGCACCACCGGCGGCGCCCGCCTGCGGGTGCGGGTGGCGACGGAGGTGGTGGTGGACATGGAGCTGGACCACATCGAGCACGCGTGGAGGAACGGCTTTGAGCGTCACATGGCGTGACGACAAGTTCCACGACGAGTGTGGGCTGTTCGGCATCTGGAACCATCCGGAGGCCGCCAACGTCACCTACCTCGGCCTCTACGCGCTCCAGCACCGGGGCCAGGAGTCCGCCGGCATCGTGGTCACCGACGGCCACAACTTCCACCTCGAGAAGGCGATGGGCTGGGTGGCCGACGTCTTCAGCCCCGAGCGCCTGCGCCGGCTCCCCGGCCACCGCGCCATCGGCCACGTTCGCTACTCCACCGCGGGCTCCTCGAACACCCGCAATGCGCAGCCGATCACCGCGACGTTCGTGCGCGGACCGATCGCCATCGCCCACAACGGCAACCTCACCAACGCGGATGCGCTCCGCAAGGACATGGAGCGCGACGGCGCGATCTTCCAGTCGAGCTCCGACACCGAGGTGATCCTGCACCTGCTGGCCCGGGCGCCGGCCGGGCCGCTCGAGGAGCAGATCCCGTGGGCGCTGGCCCGGGTCAAGGGTGCCTACTCGCTCGTGATCCTCACGCGCGACGCCCTCTACGCGGTCCGCGACGCCCACGGCTTCCGCCCCCTGACCCTCGGCCGCCTGGCCGATTCCTGGATCGTCGCCTCCGAGACGTGCGCGCTGGACCTCATGGAGGCGCGGGCGGAGCGCGACGTCGAGCCCGGCGAGCTGGTGGTGATCGACGACCACGGCCTGCGGACCTACCGGGCGGCCCCGGCCGGCGAGCGGCTGCAGTGCGTGTTCGAATACGTCTACTTCGCGCGGCCGGACTCGGTCCTGTGGGGTCGCAACGTCCACACGGCGCGCAAGGAGCTGGGCCGGCAGCTGGCGCGCGAGCATCCCGCCGAGGCCGACATCGTCATCCCGGTGCCCGACTCGGGCACCAGCGCCGCCCTCGGTTACTCCGAGGAATCGGGCACCCCGTTCGAGCTGGGGCTCATCCGCAACCACTACGTGGGCCGCACGTTCATCGAGCCCAAGCAGGGGATCCGGCACTTCGGCGTCAAGGTGAAGCTCAACCCCATGCGCGAGATGCTGGAGGGGCGCCGGGTCGTCGTCGTCGACGACTCGATCGTGCGGGGGACCACCAGCCGCAAGATCGTCAAGATGATCCGCGGCGCCGGCGCCCGCTCGGTGCACGTGCGCATCTCGTCGCCCCCCATCCAGTGGCCGTGCTACTACGGCATCGACACCCCGACCCGCAAGGAGCTGATCGGCTCCAGCCACTCGGTGGACGAGATCTGCCGGTACCTGGCCGCCGACTCGCTCGGGTACCTCTCGCTCGACGGCATGCTGAAGGCGACCGGCTCCGACCCGGCCCACTTCTGCCACGCCTGCTTCACCGGAGCCTACCGCGTCGGCATCGAGGCCGAGCCGACGCCGCAGCTCCGTCTCTTCGACACCTGAGCCGGCGCGTGAAGCCCTGGACCTATCGCGAGGCCGGCGTCGACATCGAGGCCGGTGACGAGGCGGTCCGGCGCATCGGGCCGCTGGCCCGGGCGACGTTCAGGGCGGAGGTCCTCGGCGGCATCGGCGCCTTCGCCTCGTTCGTGCGGGTGCCGCCCGGCTACGCCGAGCCGGTGCTCGTGTCGTCCACCGACGGTGTCGGCAGCAAGCTCAAGGTCGCGTTCCTGGCCGACCGACACGACACGGTCGGCATCGATCTGGTGGCGATGGGTGTCAACGACGTCCTCGTGCACGGCGCCGAGCCGCTCTACTTCCTCGACTACATCGGCACCGCCCGCCTGGATCCGGGCCGGGTCGAGCGGGTGGTGGCGGGCGTGGCCGAGGGGTGCCGCCTGGCCGGCTGCGCGCTCGTCGGAGGGGAGACGGCCGAGCTGCCGGATCTCTACACCGCCGGCGAGTACGATCTGGCCGGATTCGCCGTGGGGATCGTCGAGCGTACCCGCATTGTCGATGGCAGCGCCGTGACGCCGGGGGACGTCGTGCTCGGCCTGGCCTCCTCCGGCCTGCACGCCAACGGCTACAGCCTCGCGCGGCGGATCGTCTTCGACGTGCTGGGCCTCGGGATCGACGCGGTGCTGCCCGGCACCGGTCGCACGGTCGCCGACGTCCTGCTGGAGCCGACGCGGATCTACGCGCGCGCGATCCTGCCGGTCCGCGAGGACGTGACGGCCATGGCCCACATCACCGGCGGCGGGCTGCCCGGCAACCTGCCACGCGTGCTGCCCGCCGGCTGCCGGGCGCTGGTGCGGCCGGCCGCCTGGACCGAGCGGCAGCCCCCGGTCTTCCGCACCCTGCAGGAGGCCGGGCGCGTTCAGGACGCCGAGATGTTCCGCACCTTCAACATGGGGATCGGCTACGTCGTCGTCGTCCGACCCGACGTGGCGGACGCGGTGCGGGCGCGGCTGGCCGGCGCCGGCGAGGAGGTCTTCGTGATCGGCGAGGTGGTGGCCGGGGAGCGGGGCGTGGAGCTGCTCGGGTGACCCGCATCGTCGTCCTGGGCGGGGGCTTTGCCGGCGTCGAGACGATCCGTGGCCTCGAGCGACGGCTCGGCGGGCGCGAGGACGTCGAGCTGCTGCTGATCAGCGACCAGAACTACCTGCTCTTCACGCCGCTGCTGCCGCAGGTGGCCTCCTCGCTGGTGGAGCCTCGCCACATCATCCAGCCGATTCGCGACATCCGGGGCAGTCGCCGGTTCCGCTTCCGCCGGGACCGGGTGGAGCGCCTCGACCTGGCCGCCCGCCGCGTCCATCTGGCCGAGGGCAGCGTGGCGTACGATCGCCTGGTCATCGCGCTCGGCGGCACGACGCCGCGGTTCGGGGTCCCGGGCGTCGACGAGCACGCCCTGGACTACAAGTCGCTCGAGGACTCGATCCTCCTGCGCGACCACGTGATCGACCTCGCCGAGCACGCCGACCACGAGCCCGATCCGGCCATCCGCCGGCGCATGCTGAGTATCTGCGTGGTGGGTGGCGGCTACACCGGAGTGGAGCTGATCGCGGAGCTGCAGGACTTCTTCGAGTCGTACCTGGTGCCGCGGTACCGGGGGATCGAGCCGTCCGATTACACGCTGCGCCTCCTCGAGGCGGGTGACGAGATCCTGCGCGGTGTGCATCCCACGCTGGCCGAGCGGGCCCGGCGCAGCCTGTGGCGCCAGGGGATCGAGATCCGCACCGGTGCGCGGGTCACCCGGGTGCTGGCCGGCGCCGTGGAGGTGGAGGGCGCCGGCCGGATCCCCGCCGGGCTGACGGTCTGGGCGGCCGGCGTGAGCGGCCACCCGACGCTCGCCGACCTGCCGGTCGAGCACGATCGTCTCGGTCGCATCGTGGTCGACGCGCACATGCGCGTGCCCGGCCATCCGGACGTCTACGGCGCCGGCGACGCGGTGACGATCCAGGACCGCCCCGAGGCCTCGATCCCGGTCATTCCCGCCGCGCTCGCTCACGGCCGGCTGGTGGCCGACAATCTCGCCGCCGACCTCAGCGGCCGGCCGCTGGAGGCCATCGACTTCACGCCGCAGGGTATGCTCGTGTCGCTGGGCGAGCGGGATGCGGTGGTCGAGGTCATGGGGCTGCGGTTCTCGGGCTATGCCGCCTGGCTCTTCTGGAACGCCCTGCACCTCTACAAGCTGGTCGGGTTGCGCAAGCAGGTGCAGGTGGCGCTCGACTGGTCGCTGGCCGGCATCTTCCCCCGCGACTCCGCCATCATGCGCCAGCCGCCGCGCTGTGCGGCGTGCGCCGCTCACGGCCACGGACGGCACCAGCGGAACGCCGCGTGACGCTCACGGTCGGCGTCCTGGCGTCCGGGCGCGGCTCCAATCTGCAAGCGATCCTCGAGGCGTGCGCGCGGCCGGACTTCCCGGCCCGGGTGGCGATCGTGATCTCGGACCGGGAACGCGCCGCGGCGCTGGAGCGCGCGCGGGCGGCGGGCGTGGAACCCCTCTGGCTCAATCCCAAGGACTTCACCGACCGCGAGACGTACGACCGGACGCTGGTGCAGGCGCTGCAGAGCCGCGGCGTCGAGCTGGTCTGCCAGGCCGGGTGGATGCGGATCCTGTCGCCGGCGTACGTGCGGGCCTTCGCCGGGCGCGCGCTCAACATCCACCCCTCGCTGCTGCCGGCGTTCCCCGGCCTGCACCCCCACCGCCAGGTCCTGGACTACGGTGCCAAGGTGAGTGGGGCCACCGTGCACTTCGTGGACGAGGAGGTGGACGCCGGGCCCATCGTGCTGCAGGCGGCCGTGCCGGTGGAGGCGGCCGACACGGAGGAGACGCTGGCCGCACGCGTCCTGGTCGCGGAGCACCGGCTCTACCCGGAGGCCATCCGGCTCTTCGCCGAGGGACGGTTGCGGATCGAGGGAAGACGCGTCATCGTGCTGCCGGAGGCCTGACCGACATGAAGGTCCGTCGCGCGCTCGTGTCCGTCCACGACAAGACCGGCGTCGTCGCGCTCGCCCGGGCGCTGGCCGACCTCGGCGTGGAGATCCTGTCCACCGGCGGCACGGCCGGGGTGCTGCGCGAGTCCGGGGTGGCGGTCCGTGACGTCTCGGACGTCACCGGGTTCCCCGAGATGCTGGACGGGCGGGTGAAGACGCTGCACCCGCGGATCCACGGCGGCATCCTCGCCCGCCGGGAGGTGCCGGCTCACCTGGAGGCCCTGGCCCGACACGACGTCCCGCCAATCGACCTCGTGGTCGTGACGCTGTACCCGTTCGAGGCCACGGTGGCCCGGCCCGATGTCACGCTGGCCGAGGCCGTCGAGCAGATCGACGTCGGCGGCCCCACGATGATCCGCGCCGCTGCCAAGAATCACGCCAGCGTCGCGGTGGTGACGGATCCGGGCCAGTATCGAGCCGTGCTCGACGAGCTGGCCGCCGGGGGCGAGCTGTGCGACGCGACGCGGTTCCGCCTCGCCCAGGAGGCCTTCCGCCGCACCGCCCAGTACGACGCGGCGATCGCCGCCTACCTGCACGCTCCGGGAACCGTGCCGTCGACGCCCGAGCGACAACCCGACGAGTTCCCGCACCCCTTGCGGCTCGAAGCCGAGCGGGCGCTGACGCTGCGCTACGGCGAGAATCCGCACCAGGGCGCGGCGTTCTACCGGATCGTGGGAGCGCCGCCGGTCGGCCTGGCGGGGATGAAGCAGCTGCACGGGCCCGAGCTGGGCTACAACAACGTGCTCGACTTCTCGGCGGCCCTGGGGTTGCTGCACGAGTTCGACGCGCCGGCGGCCGTCGTGATCAAGCACACCAACCCGTGTGGTGTCGCGCTCGGCCGGAACGCCGGCGAGGCGATGGCCCGGGCCAAGGCCTGCGACCCGGTGTCGATCTACGGCGGGATCGTCGGCGTGAACCGCCCGCTCGACATGGCCGTCGTGCAGGAGCTGGCCGGCATCTTCGTGGAGATCCTGTTCGCGCCGGCCTTCCTCCCGGACGCGCTGCAGGAGCTGCGCCGCACCAAGAAGAAGTGCCGGGTGTTCGAGGTGCCGGGCGACCGGGCGGGCCTGTCGGGGCGGCTGGCCGAGTACCGCAGCGTTCTCGGCGGCCTGCTGGCGCAGACCACCGATCTGGACGATCTCGACGCCGGCGCGCTCCGGACCGTCACCCGGCGGGCGCCGACCGACACCGAGACGCCGGCCCTGCGCTTCGCCTGGCGCGTGGCCAAGCACGCCAAATCCAACGCGATCGTGCTGGCCACGGCCGACCAGGTGGTGGGGGTGGGCGCGGGCCAGATGAACCGCGTCGACTCCGCGCGGCTGGCGGTGATGCGCGCCCGCGAGGTCGGCCTGGCCACCGAGGGCGCGGTGTGTGCCTCCGACGCCTTCTTTCCGTTCCGGGACGGGCTCGACGTCGTGGCCGAGGCCGGCGCCACGGCGGTGATCCAGCCGGGCGGCTCACTGCGCGATGCCGAGGTGATCGCCGCCGCCGACGAGCGGGCCATGGCGATGGTCTTCACCGGCATCCGGCACTTCCGCCACTGATCGTCCGCGCCATGAGCCGCGCCCAGGCCGAGCGCATCTACGGCATGCGGGAGCTGACCCGCATCCTCACGCTGACGCCCCGGCGGACCGCCCAGCTCCGCCGGCTCGGCCTGCTCCACGGTGACAGCGGCTACACGTTCCGCGACCTGCTCGCCCTGCGTGCCGCCGGCGCGCTGCTCGACGCCGGTGCCTCGGTGCGCCAGATGCGCCAGGCGCTCGACGCGCTCCGCAGTCGCGACCCGGAGCTGGAGCAGCCCCTGGCCCAGGTGCGGCTGGTGCTGGAGGGCGGTCGCCTGCTGGCCCGGTCGGACCGGGTGAAGTTCGAGCCGCGCACCGGCCAGACGGTGCTCGAGCTCGACACGCCGAGCCTGGAGCAGGAGGCCGCCGCCACGCTGATGACCGGCCTGGTACGGCCGCTGGCGCCGCCGGTGGAGCAGGCGGAGACGTGGTTCGACCGCGCCAGCGAGTGGGACAGCGACCCGGCTCAGTGGGAGGACGCCGTCGCCGCCTACCGCCGCGTCGTGGCCATCGACCCGACCTACGCGGCCGCCTGGAACAACCTCGGGCTGCTGCTGCACCGCATGGGACGGTACGACGAGGCACGCGGGGCGTACGCGGCAGCGCTGGACCAGGACAAGCAGTGCTGCGAGGCGGTGTACAACCTGGGCTCGCTTGCCGAGGACCGGGCCGATCTCGACGAGGCGGTGCGCTGCTACCGCCACGCGCTCGCGCTCTCGCCCGACTACGCCGACGCCCACTTCAACCTGGCCGGGGCGCTGGCCCGCTCCGGGAGGGCCGAGGAGGCCGTCGCCCACTGGCAGCGCTATCTGGAGCTGGACGCCGGCAGCCCGTGGGCCCGCATCGCGCGCGCCCATCTCGAGGTCCTCGACCCACCGGGGGACCCCCAGGAGTGATGGCCCGGCAGCGTCACGGCAGCCGGAGCGGGGTCGGCTCGTGAGAATACTGCTGATCGGCGGCGGGGGCCGCGAGCACGCGCTGGCGTGGAAGATCGCGCAGAGCCCGCTCGTGGAGGCCCTGTGGGCGGCGCCCGGCAACCCGGGCATCGCCCGCCACGCCCGCTGTCTGGACGTCCGCGTCGAGGATGCCGACGCCCTGGCGGCGTTCGCGACCGGCCACGGCGTCGATCTGGTCGTCGTCGGACCGGAAGCTCCCCTGGTGGCGGGCCTGGCCGACCAGCTGCGGGCACGCGGTCTGGCCGTCTTCGGTCCCGGAGCCCGGGCGGCGTCGATCGAGGGCTCCAAGGCGTTTGCCAAGATGCTGATGGCGCGCCACGGGGTGCCCACCGCGCGGTTCGCGACGTTCACCGAGGCCCCGGCGGCGCGGCGCTTCGCGCGCGAGCTGGGGGCGCCGTGCGTGGTGAAGACCGACGGCCTGGCCGCCGGCAAGGGCGCCATCGTCTGCGCGACGCTCGCGCAGGCGGATGCCGCGATCGCGCAGTGCCTGGAGCGGCGCGAGTTCGGTGCTGCCGGCGCCACCGTGGTGGTGGAGGAGTTCATGCGCGGCGAGGAGGCCTCGTTCTTCGTGCTGGCCGGCTCCGGGGGAATGCGACCGCTGGCCGCCGCCCAGGACCACAAGACCGTCTTCGACGACGATCGTGGTCCCAATACCGGCGGGATGGGCGCGCTCACGCCGGTGGCGCCCGTCGACGCCGCCCTGCGGGACCGGATCATGCGCGAGATCGTGGAGCCGACGCTGGCGGGACTGGCGGCCGAGGGCGCGCCGTACGTGGGCGTGCTCTACGTCGGGCTGATGCTCACGGCCGCCGGACCGAAGGTGGTCGAGTTCAACTGCCGCTTCGGAGACCCCGAGTGCCAGGCGATCGTGATGCGGATGGAGGAGGATCTGGTGCCGCTGCTGGCGAAGGTCGCGCGAGGCGAGCGGCTGGCGCCAGCGCCGCCGTGGAGCAGCGGCGGGCGGGCGGCGGTTTGCGTGACGATCGCCTCGGAAGGCTATCCCGGGCGCTACCCCACCGGCCTGCAGATCACGGGCATCGAGGCGGCCGAGGCCCGGCCGGGCGTGCAGGTGTTCCAGGCGGGGACGGCCCTGCGGCAGGGGCGCCTGGTCACGGCGGGTGGACGCGTGCTCGGCGTCACCGCGGTCGCCGACGACCTCACGACCGCCGTGACCGCCGCCTACGAGGCCGTGGGCCACATCCGCTTCGAGGGCATGCACTACCGGACCGACATCGGCCGCAAGGCGCTGGAGGTGAGGGCGACGTGAGCCGTCCCGTGCTCGTCGGCATCGTCATCGGCAGCGATTCGGACCTCGACACGATGCTGCAGACGGTCGAGGTGCTCGATGCGCTCGGCATCGGCAGCGAGGTGGTCGTCGCCTCCGCCCACCGCACGCCCCAGCGCACGCAGGAGTGGGCCAGCGGGGCCGCCGCCCGCGGCCTGCGGGTGCTGATCGCGGCGGCCGGCGGGGCCGCGGCGCTGCCCGGCGTCGTGGCCGCGTTCTCGGCGCTGCCCGTCATCGGCGTGCCCATCGCGGCCACGCCGCTCGGCGGGATGGATGCGCTGCTGTCCATCGTGCAGATGCCCAGGGGCGTGCCGGTGGCGACGGTGGCCATCGGCGCATGGGGTGCGGCCAACGCCGGGCTGCTCGCCGCCCAGATCCTCGCCCTGAGCGACGCCGACCTCGCCCGCCGGCTGGCCGCCTATCGGGCGCAGATGGCCGGGGAGGTGGACGAGCGTGCCCGGCGCGTCGCCGAGAAGATGCGCTCGCGGTCGGCCACGCGCTGAGGAGACTGACCCGCAGGCGGCGGGTCGACCCGCCGACGAGCCGATGACACCTGCCATTCCCGTCGATCCGGTCGCGCCCGAGCGCCAGGCGCTGGCCGAGGCCGCCGCCGTGCTGCGCGGCGGCGGGCTCGTCGCCTTCCCGACCGAGACGTTCTACGGGCTCGGGGCAGCCGCGCTGCAGCCGTCCGCCGTGCGCCGCGTCCTCGAGGTGAAGGGGCGCCCCGAGGGCAAGCCGCTGCTGGTCCTGGTCGACTCGATCGCCATGGTCGACGTCGTCGCGCGGGCGGTTCCGGAGCGCGGCCGGGTGCTGATGGCCCGGTACTGGCCCGGGGCGCTGACGCTGATCCTGCCGGCGCGGCCGGGTCTGCCGCACGAGGTGACCGCGGGGTCGGGCACCGTCGGCGTGCGGCTGTCGGCCCACCCGGTCGCGCGGGGCCTCGTGCACGCGCTGGGAGAGCCGGTGACGGCCCCGAGCGCCAATCCCTCGGGCCTGGCGGCACCCACCACTGCCGCCGAGGTGCTGGCACATTTTGGCGCGCGGATCGAGCTGACGCTCGATGGCGGCGCCACCGCCGGTGGGGCGCCCTCGACCGTGCTGGACGTCACCGTCGAGCCCCCCCGACTGGTTCGCGCCGGTGCGGTCCGGCTGCCGCCATGCGCGTGACGGGCGTCATCCAGGCCGGTGGCAAGAGCACGCGGATGGGGGGGCGGCCCAAGGCGCTTCTCGAGCTCGGGGGCCGCCGCATCATCGAGCGCGTGCTGGACGCGGTCGCTCCGGTGGTGGACGATGTGCTGATCGTGACCAATACCCCCGAGCTCTACGCCTTCCTGGGCGTGCCGATGGTGCCCGACCTGCATCCCGACCACGGCTCGCTGGGCGGGATCTTCACGGGCCTGGCCGCCGCGTCCGGTGAGGCGGCTTTCACCGTCGCCTGCGACATGCCGTTCCTCCACCGCGAGATCGTGCGCCTGGTCGTGGCCCGCGCCGCGGAGGGCGACGTCGTCATCCCGCGGGTGGGCACGCAGCTGGAGACGATGCACGCCGTGTACGGCAAGGCCTGCCTGCGGCCCATCGAGTCCCGTCTACGAGCGGGGCGGTTGAGGATCGTCGGCTTCTTCGACAGCGTGCGGGTCGTGGAGATCGACGAGGCCGACGTCGCGCGGCACCGCGCTCCCGAGGTGGCGTTCATGAACGTCAACACGCCCGAGGAGCTGGCCCGCGCCCGGGCGCTGGCCGCCGAGCTGGCCGACGGGTGAGCCGCCTGCGCCCAGTGGTGGTCGTTCACTACCACGAGATCAGCCTCAAGCGGGGAAACCGGCCGCTCTTCCTGCGCCACCTCGCCCGCAACCTCGCCCGTGCGCTCGCCGACGCCGGGCCGGTACGGGTGCGCCAGCGGCCGGGACGCATCGTGCTCGACCTCGACCAGCACCCGGCGCCCGACCTCGTGCGCGAGCGGGTCCGGCGCGTGTGCGGGGTGGCCAGCGTCTCGCTCGGTTACCGGACGGCGTCGACCCTGGAGGGCATGCAGAGCGTGATCGGGCGGCTCATCGAGGGCCGCGAGCTTCGCTCGTTCCGGATCACCGCCCGGCGCGCGTTCAAGACGTACCCGATGACGAGCGTCGAGCTGAACCGGGCGCTGGGCGCCTTCGTGCTGGAGCGAGCGGCCACCCGGGTCGACCTCGAGCATCCCGAGGTCGAGATCGTGGTGGAGGTGCTGCCCGACGAGGCGTTCGTCTCGCTGGACCGCCGGCCGGGTCCGGGCGGCCTGCCGGTCGGTTCGGGCGGCACGGTGGCGGCGCTGCTGTCCGGGGGGATCGACTCGCCGGTGGCGGCCTGGCGGATGCTCAAGCGCGGCTGTCGCGTCGTGTTCGTGCACTTCCACAGCGTGCCGTACCTGCCGCCGACCTCGCAGGCCAAGGCGCGGACGCTGGTGGAGCGGCTCACCGAGTGGCAGTACGAGTCCCGGCTGTTCATGGTGCCGTTCGGCGAGATCCAGCGCGAGGTCGTGCTCACGGTGCCGGGGCCCGCCCGGGTCGTCGTCTACCGGCGCCTCATGGTCCGTATCGCCGAGGCGATCGCCCGGCGCGAGGGGGCGCTGGCGCTGGTCACCGGCGAGAGCCTGGGTCAGGTGGCCTCCCAGACGCTGGAGAACATCGCCGCCATCGATGCCGCCGCCACCGGCCCGGTGCTGCGGCCCCTCATCGGTACCGACAAGCGCGAGATCATCGACGAGGCCAAGCAGCTCGGCACCTTCGAGGTCTCCATCGAGCCCGACGCCGACTGCTGCACCCTCTTCGTTCCCCGGCACCCTCTCACCCGCATGACGGCCGCCCAGGCCGAGGCCGTGGAGGCCCGTCTGGAGGTGGCTCGTCTCGTGGCCGCCGGGGCGGACGGGGCCGAGCTGGCGACCTTCGCATTCCCGGCCGGCATGGCGAGATCCAACAACATCTAGCCGTCTTGACGCCAGGGGCCACAATCGGTATGGTCGGCGTATGCTCCGGCGGCTTGCGGACAGCGACCCCGAGATCGCCAAGGCCCTGCGGGACGAGGCCCAGCGGCAGCACCGCAACCTGGAGCTGATCGCCTCGGAGAACTTCGTGTCCGAGGCCGTCCTGGAAGCGACCGGCTCGGTCCTGACCAACAAGTACGCCGAAGGGTATCCCGGGCGGCGCTACTACGGCGGGTGCGAGGTCGTGGACGTCGTCGAGGACCTCGCCATCGCGCGGGCCAAGGAGTTGTTCGGCTGCGAGCACGCCAACGTGCAGCCCCACTCGGGGGCGCAGGCCAACATGGCGGTCTACTTCACGCTGCTCAGGCCCGGCGACGTGGTGCTCGGCCCCGATCTCTCGCACGGGGGCCATCTCACCGCCGGCAGCCCCGTCAACTATTCCGGCAAGCTCTACTCGATCGTCGCCTACGGGGTCCGGCGGGACACCGAGCGGATCGACCTCGACCAGGTGCGCGATCTGGCCCGGCAGCACCGGCCGCGCCTCATCGTCGCCGGCGGCTCGGCGTTCCCGCGGGCGATCGATTTCGCACCCTTCGGCGAGATCGCTCGCGAGGTGGGCGCCACGCTCATGGCCGACATCGCCCACCCGGCGGGGCTCGTCGCGGCGGGCCTGCACCCCTCGCCGGTGGGCGTGGCCGATTTCGTCACCACGACCACCCACAAGACGCTGCGGGGGCCGCGGGGCGGCATGGTGATGTGCCGGGCCGCTCACGCCGCCGCGCTGGACAGGACCGTCATGCCCGGGGTGCAGGGTGGCCCGCTCATGCACGTGATCGCCGCCAAGGCGGTCGCTCTCCGCGAGGCACTCACCCCGCAGTGGCGCGCCTACCAGCAGCAAATCGTGCGCAACGCCCGGGCACTGGCCGAGGCACTGCTGGCCCGCGGGCATCGGCTGGTGACCGGCGGAACCGATACGCACCTGCTGCTCCTGGACCTCTCGGCCCGGGCGATCACCGGCAAGGACGCCCAGGAGGCGCTCGATCGAGCGTGGATCACCGTCAACAAGAACACGGTCCCGTTCGAGACACGCAGCCCCATGGTCACCAGCGGGATCCGTGTGGGCACGCCGGCGGTGACCACGCGGGGGATGAAGGAGCCCGAGATGGCGCTGATCGCCGAGCTCATCGACCGGGTGCTGGGCAACCTCGGGGCCTCCGCGGTCGAGGCACGGGTGCGCGGCGAGGTCCAGGAGCTCACGAGCCGTTTCCCGCTCTATCCGGACCGGATGAAATGAGCGGTCCCGCCACAGGAGGAGGGCGCCGATGAGATGCCCGTTCTGCGGCCACACCGAGGATCGCGTCGTCGACTCGCGGGTCGGCCGCGACGGCGAGTTCATTCGCCGCCGGCGCGAGTGCCTGAAGTGCCACCGCCGGTACACGACGTACGAGTACATCGAGGACGTCCTCCCTCACGTGGTCAAGCGCGACGGGCGGCGCGAGCCATTCGATCGCCAGAAGCTCCGCGGCTCCCTTCTCAAGGCGTGCGAGAAACGCTCCATCGCCATCCAGGCCGTCGACAACGTCGTGGGCGACATCGAGGCCAAGCTCCACGAGCGGGCGGAGAAGGAGATCTCCAGCCAGGAGCTGGGGGACATGGTCATGGAGCAGCTGCAGCGCCTCGACCAGGTCGCCTACGTGCGCTTCGCCTCGGTGTACCGCCAGTTCAAGGACATCGCCCAGTTCATGGACGAGGTGAAGGGACTGCTCAAGGACGACAAGCCGAAGGCCGCGCCGCCCGCCAAGCCCCGGGTTCAGGTTGGCCGCGTGGCGAGGTAGACGCCGGCCACCACCAGCGTGGCGCCGGCCACGTGGTAGGTGTGGAGCGTCTCGCCGAGCAACGCCCACGACAGCGCCAGGACCGCGAAGGGCATCAGGTTCAGCAGCGTGACGGTGCGGCTGGCCCCGAGCGTCCGGATCACCTGATAGAACCACAGGTGGCCCAGCGTGATCGGCACCGCCCCGTAGAGCACGACCAGCCAGCCGATCCACGCTCGCCAGGCCTCCCACGGGCGCTCCACCAGGAGCGCCAGGGGCACGAGGACGATGCCTCCCACCACGTTCGCGCCCGCCATGATCCACGCCGGGGGCAGGGTGGAGGCGGCGGCGCGGCTGTACAGCGAGTACACGACCCAGGCCGCCTGCGAGGCGAGGATGAGCAGGTCACCGCGGTTCACCTCGAGCCGCAGCAGGACTGCGGGGGAGCCCTTGGCGATGGTGATGAGCACCGCCACGACGCTGAGATTGATCCCGACCCAGTGCCGCGGACTCAGCCGGTCACCGAGCAGCAGCGAGGCCGCCACGCCGACGAAGATCGGCGACGAGGCGCCGATGATGCCCGCGTTCAGGGCGGTGGTGTACTTCAGCCCGAGGTACCAGACCGCGGTGTTGGCGACGAGCCCGCTCAAGCCGAGCACGACGAAGGCGGCGTAGTCGGCGCGCCGGAGCGCCCGGGGCAGCGGGGCGGTGAGCCGGGCGGCCACGACCAGCAGCGGCGCGGCCAGCAGGGTCCGGGCCCCGGTCAGCGTGAGGGGGCCGAGATCCTCGAGGGCCAGCTTGCCGAGGGGGTAGTGGCCGGCCCAGAACACGATGACGAGGCCGAGGAGCAGGTAGGCGCGCCGGTGGTCCATGCCACGATAGGTCGCCGCCATGCTACGTGGGGTGCACGGGGCGGGACAACCCCAGGATATGGGGTCCCGGGCAAGCGTCCAGGATCGTTGACTTCCCCGGTACTGCGCGGTAGCGTGTGATCAAAATCTCGCCGCCAGAACGCGCCGCACACGACCAAGGGGATGG
>Ga0299913_10001153_pt1 | contig 18930 bp, 16 predicted proteins | sample RVTome_9_FD_201360 | JGI IMG/M metagenome (GOLD analysis project Ga0299913, IMG submission 201360) | Soil microbial communities from uranium-contaminated site in the Upper Colorado River Basin, Wyoming, United States - RVT155D38 (version 2) ... | reverse complement strand
CGTGCTCCGGACCCTGCTGCGTGCTGAGCTCGAGCGACGCGAACCCGACCTCATCCCTGCGCTCAACCGCCGCGCGGCGCAGTGGTGTCAGGCGAACGGCCGGCCGACCGCGGCGGTCGGCTACGCGATGGCGGCCGGCGACGCCGACCGCGCGGCCGACATCGTCCAGCAGCGGGTGATGCCCCTGTACCGGGTTGGGCGGATCACGACGGCACTCCGTTGGTTCGACTGGTTCGACAGCCGTGGGGTAATGAACCGGTATCCGATGGTGGCAACCCTCGGCGCGTGGCTCGCCGCGTTGACCGGACATCCCGTCCGCACGGAGCGCTGGGGCGCCGCCGCGGAGCAGGTGTCGGTGGCAGGTACGTTGCCCGATGGCAGGACGCCGGCCGCAGGTCTGCAGGCGGTCGTGCGCATCGGGCTGTGCCGGCACGGCATCGACCAGGGGCGCGCGGACGCCGAGGCGGCGGAACGGCTGGTGCCGCCGGGCAGCGCGTGGCGACCCCTGACCGTCCTCTTGGTGGGGCTCGTCGACCTCGTGTCAGGAGATCCGGAGCGCGCGGACGCCCTGTTGTCGCACGCCGTCGAGCTGGCGTCGGACGACGGCGCGATGCCCGCCGGCTCGTTCGCGCTCGCCGTACGGGCACTCCTCGCGCTCGATCGAGGAGATCACGCCGACGCGCAGGAGCTCATCGACCGCGCGTGTGACATGGTCGCGCAGGCCCGCCTGCAGGAGCACATCTCCAACGCGCTGGTGTCCGCAGCCGCCGCCCGGATGGCGATCGCCACCGGCGACGTGCAGGTCGCGACGACATTCATGCTGCAGGCGCAGCGTCTGCGGCCGAAGCTGACGTACGCGCTGCCCTTCGTCGCGGTGCAGACGCGTCTGGAGCTGATCCGCGGCCTGCTGGCGCTGGCCGACGCACCCGGCGCGCGGACGGTGATGCGAGAAGTCGACGACATCTTCCGGTTGCGTCCTGATCTCGGCGTCCTCCGCGGGCAGGCCGAGGAGCTGCGTGGGCGGATCAACCGGACGCCCGTCGGGGCGATCGGCGCATCATCGCTGACCACCGCGGAGCTTCGCCTGCTGCCCCTTCTGCAGACCCATCTGACGTTCCGCGGCATCGGCGAGCGGCTCTACGTGTCGCCGCACACCGTCAAGACCCAGGCGATCTCCATCTACCGCAAGCTCGGTGTGTCGTCGAGGGGCGAAGCGGTCCAGACAGCCGCTGAGCTCGGCCTGCTGGCACGCTGACGCGGAGGCGCTCCACGCCTTTCATGCGGTCCGGGCGATGCGCATGGCTCATCCTCGGCGTTTCCTGGACGTCCTGGACGGACCCGTCGTCAGTCGGTGGCCATGGATGAACGCGAACGCACGCTGCGTAGCCTCGCACTCCACGACGAACGCATCGTCACCGCGATCCTCGGCAAGGGGCTGGACCCCCGGGACGTCTCGTGCCTCGACGCGAGGACCCAGGCGCTGGTGCGTCTGGGCGCGCTGATCGCCCTCGACGGGCCTGTCGTGTCGTACCAGTCGTGCATCACCATGGCGCTGGCCGCGGGTGCCACGACCGACGACATCGTCGATACCCTGATCGCCGTCGCGCCCATCACGGGACAGGCCCGTCTCGTGGCGGCGGCGCCGGCGTTGGCAGCGGCGATCGGGTATGACCTCGACGCGGCGTTCGAAGTCTACGACAACCGCGGGCTGGGCCAGTGACAGCTGATCGGATTCACCGCACTCCTCCGTTTCCGTCACGTCGTCTACCGGTCCACCAGGTCACCCGGCCGGCGCGCGCCGGCCTTGACCGACAGGGGCCGATCGCGGTGGGCGCCACGCCACGCCAACTTGTCGCCGGCGTCCGCGTGGCGTACGAGGTACGCCATCGCACCGAGTTGGGTCATCCCGACTCCACCCGCGTGCGACACGACAGATCACAGCTCGTCACCGCGGTGTGGACATCCTGCCGAACGGATGAAGCGCCAGCCTGACGCTGGCCACGTAGGCGACCACGACCGAAACGATCAGCAGTGGGGTCAACGCGGCGTCGACGGACAGGAAGACGACGGTCAGCAGGACGGAGGTCAGCGGCAGGCCCAGCATGACGACCGTCATCGCGCCGATGCCCATGGCCGCTCCGGCGATCATCGGCAGCCCGGGAAGGTGTGCGAGGGCGATGCCCCCCCGCACCGATGAGCATGCCGGGAAACGTCGGCCCACCACGGAACCCGCTCAGCGCCGCGGCGTACGCGAGGCCCTTGCACACGATGAGCAGCACGAGCGCGCCCACCGTCCAGTCAGCCGCGTCCTCGAGCAACGACGGGAGCGCCGACTGTCCGGAGAACAGCACGTTGCTCGCGCTTCTCCCCGTGATCTGGCCAAGGCGACGGCCAGGCCGCCGACGGCGAGTCCGGCCAGCGAGGTCAGTCTCACGCGACGGCGTGCGACGACGGGTTGCACCGCGAGGGTCAGACGGCGGATCGCGCCGCCCAGGATCGCCGCGGCGATGCCGATCCCGATGGGCCCATGCGAACTCGGCGCCAGTGGGCGTGTCGAACGAAGGGAGGTCGGGGATGGCGAGCGAGAAGGTGCCGAACCCGGTCAGGCTGTTCAACCCGATGAAGATCAGGAAGCCAACGTACGGCCAGGACCCCGAGCCCGCTGCCGATGGCGATCAGCGGCGCCTCGGGTCCGAGCACGACCCCGAAGCTGAGCGTGGAGAACGACACGAGGACGATGCCTGGCAGCTCCATCGGCTCGACCGCACCGGACGGCGTGAACCCCTCTGCTGGCTCGTGGCCGCTGGTCCCGGGCAGGTGACGGATGATCAGGCCCACGAACAGTCCACTGACGGTCAGGAACGGGATCGGCCACCACGCCGGCGGTCCGTCGGATCCGATGGTGGTCGGCACTTCGTGAACACGACCTGCTGGGCCTGCCCGATGCCCAGCAGGAACAGATAGGCGACCATCGCGACGGGCATGCCGATCACGGCGCCCAGGACGAGTGCTCCGAGGTAGCGCTTCGATGTCAGCAGCTCGTGTGGGGGGAACGCGGCCGACGACGGTTGAGCCGTCGCAGAGCCCGGCTCGTCGGCCACAGCGTCCTGACCGTCCAGCATCCGGTCGTGCGTCACGGCCCGAGACCGTCGGCCACGCCTAGTGGCTGAAGCCGGTCGTCGTCATCTCGGTCGGCAGCGGACCGCTGAGGTTCGACAGATACTCGGTCGTACGGCGGAGATCCTCGAGGAACATGTCGGCCAGGTCCTCGCTGAAGCCGTTGCGACACACGACCCGCAGCACCGCGAGATCCTCGCGGTTGGCGGGGAACGTGTAAGCGGGCACGAGCCAGCCACGCTCGCGCAGCTTGTCGGAGACGTCGTACACGGTGAACTTGTCAACGCTGTCGCTGACCCGGAACGCGAAGACCGGCAGCTCGTCGCCGCGCGTGATCAGCTCGTAGGCGTCCATCTTCTCGATCGAGCTCGAGACGTGCATGGCGACGTCCCGGCAGGTCTGCTGCACGCGCCGGTACCCGTCGAACCCGAGGCGCAGGAAGTTGTAGTACTGCAGCAGCACCTGGCTGCCGGAGCGGGAGAAGTTGAGCGCGAACGTCGGCATCTCGCCGCCGAGGTAGTTGACGTAGTAGATCAGGTCCTCGGGCAGGAAGTCCTTGTCGCGCCACAGGACCCACCCCACGCCCGGGTAGACAAGGCCGTACTTGTGACCGGACGCCTGGATCGAGACGACGCGCGGGACGCGGAAGTCCCACTCGAGGTCGGGGTCGATGAACGGCGCGACGAATGCGCCGGATGCACCGTCGACGTGGACCGGCACATCGATGCCCGTCTCGGCCTGGTAGTCGTCGAGCGCCTTCGCGATCTCGGCGACGGGCTCGTAGCTGCCGTCCATCGTCGAGCCGAGGATGGCGACGACGCCGATCGTGTGCTCGTCGACGAACGGCAGCATCGCCTCCGCCGTCATGTGGTAGCGGTCACCCTCCATCGGGACGTAGCGCGGCTCGACGTCCCAGTAGCCTGCGAACTTCTCCCAGACGACCTGCACGTTGGAGCCCATCACGATGTTGGGCGCGTCGATCGGCTTTCCCTCCGCCTTTCGCCGCGCCTGCCACCGCCGTTTCAGGGCCAGACCGCCGAGCATGCAGCCCTCGGAGCTGCCGGTCGTGGAGGTACCGGTGGCGTCGACCGGGTCGGGAGCGTTCCACAGGTCCGCGAGGATGCGCACACACCGCTCCTCGATCGCGGCCGTCTGGGGGTACTCGTCCTTGTCGATCATGTTCTTGTCGGCCGCCTCGAGGTAGAGACGGTCGGCGTACTCGTCCATCCACGTGCCGACGAAGGTTGCGAGGTTGAAGCGGGCGTTGCCGTCCAGCATCACCTCGTCGTGGATGATCTGGTAGGCCATCTGGGGCATCATCTCGCCCTCGGCCAGCCGATACTTCGGCACACTGAACTCCGCCGCCCGGGTGAACATCGGGTTCAGCGCCACCTCGTCGTCGAGGTCGTGCTTCTGCGTGCGGTGCGACAGATGCGTCATGACAGTTCCGTTCCGCGTCGGCGAGCGAGCATGGTGGCGACGGTGTGCAGGCTGGCACGGACGGCATGCCGGCACATCATCCGCATGGGTTGAAGCGCGCGAAGGTGACCGGACTACGATCACACCCACGGCGCCCGGAGTTTCGGCGCTGACACGCAGTCGACGAGCTGTTGGACGAAGGACACCTGGGACGTGACGACACGTAGTGCTCCCGTCCGGGTCCCGGATGAATCGGTCGTTGAGCAGACCCACGGCGTCGGTCCGTTCGTCACCAGACAGCGGTACCGGCTCGCCGACGGGTCAGACCGCACGTGGAGCTCACGACGCCACCGCAAGGTCGGGCTCGCCCACGAACAGCGCCGGTCGCTCAACCGTCCGTGGTGGCAGCCACGGTTGCTGGGGTGGTGGATCGCCGTCCTGTTCGTTGGTGGCTCCGCGCTGTTCGCGATCGGTGCACTCCCCTGGTACGCCGACAACATCGATCCCAGGATCGTCGGCGTGACCTTCTTCGTCGGTTCGATCCTCTTCACGGTCGCCGGCTACCTGCAGTACGTCGAGACGATTAACGCTCCACTGGAACTGGACCCCGGGAAGCGGTCCGGGCGACGCACCCGGCTGTTCGCGTGGCAGCCGCGTCGCATCGACTGGTGGGCCGCGTCGGTGCAGTCCATCGGTACCGTGCTGTTCAACATCAGCACCCTGAGTGCGATGAACCTCCAGTTCACGCTCCAGCAGCAGGAGCGGCTTGTCTGGGCGCCGGACATGTTCGGATCCGTGGCTTTCATGATCGCGAGCACCTTGGCGTGGCTGGAGGTCTCTCACGGCTGGTGGCGATGGAACCCGCAGGACCTCTCGTGGCGCATCGTCGCGCTCAACCTCGGCGGCGCCATCGCCTTCCAGCTCTCGGCGATCGCCGCGTTCATCCGCCCCGCGACTGGCGAGCTGCTCAGCGTGCCCGTCGCCAACCTCGGCACCTTCGTCGGCGCCGTCGGCTTCCTCATCGGCGCGGTGCTGCTGATCCCCGAGATGGCCGATCACTGACGGCGACGGCATCCGGGCTCACCGAGGAGCCGACGCCCTGATCGTCGTGTCGTCGACGCCCTCCTCGGGCAGTAGGCCCTGGTGGTCAAGTCGCTACAGCCATGCGAACGACGGAACGACGATCACGACCAGGAGTACCGCTGCAACAGCCAGCGCACCAAGCGACCCGGCAGGTCCGGCGGCCTGATCGATCGTCAGCGTCTCCGGCAGTATGGAGTCCCACGGGGCGACACCCCACGCCACGATGATCGAGGCCACGGCGACGATCGCCAGCAGGCCCGTACCACAGCGCCACCAGGAACAGCAGGGTGCCCGGGCCCACCATCACGTCCCAGGCTGCCGGACGGTCGGCCGCTCGTCGGCCGCTCGTCGGCTGCACGGTGTCGATACCCTGGACGACCCTCGCCCTGCCCTCGCTCGGGTTGGACAACACCACGACGCCAGGCATGAGATGGGTATGCCACCGCTGACGGTGCCGTCCTCGTGCAGGCGCCCTGCAGCGGCATCGACGAGTTGAAGATGACGCTCACGGGATCGACCGAGGCGATGCGACCGGAGTCGTCCAGCGTGAAGCCCTCTGGCGCGTTCATCCACGCGTCGGCAGCGACGACCGACACCGATTCTGGCGTTCGCTCTCCTGCGCACCCTGAGCCCCGCCTTCTCGATCTGCCTGCCAGGCGCTTGCAGGCTGATGCGATCCTGACCGCGCTGGCGCTCAGCCTCGGCGGGGTGCTGCTCGGTCGCACCAACGACCGCTATCTGACGTGCGGCGACTTCGTGATCAGCGGGAACTATCAGCCTGCCAACTGCCGCCCCGGCGCACCGACGACCAAGCTGCTGCCCGACCACTGACCCCTCGCCATGACCGACGGCATCGCGCCGTGCGACCGCGCCCTCACCGTGGTCGACGGCCCTTACTGCCGCGCCATCGCGATGCGCAGCCGCTCGTCGGGGTCGATCATGTGGTCGTGGTCATCCAGGCCGAGGTCGATCTGGACCCAGCCGATCCGCCCGGTGAACCGGCTCGAGGCAACGGTGTAGTCGCTGGCGACCGGCGTCCCGGAGTCGTAGCCGACGTCGGTGGTCTCGTCGGCGGAGAAGATCATCGCCTGGGTGAAGTCGGCGCGGCCCTCGCCGGCCTTCTCACCGTCGACGAAGAGCGTGACGTCGCCACCTTTGCCCAGGCCACCCCCGTCGTACGCGAACTCCATCCGCACCTGATGTGTGCCCGTGGGGATCGGCTCGGTCGCCTCGGTCTTGAACTCGTGGATGCCCAGGACGTTGTAGGCGAACGCCAGGCGCCCGTCGGTGGCGTACACGCTCCATCCGCCGAACTTGCCGCCCTGGGCGATGATCACACCCTGCACGCCGCCGTCGGGCACGACCAGTTCGGCGGTGACCGAGAACGACTTGTTCTTGATGCTCACGACGCTGTTCTCCGACAGCCGTCCCATGCGCTCGAACAGCAGCTGCGAGTTCCCCCGGATGAGCTGCGGGCGTCCCGCGATGTCGGGGTTCACCCGCTCGGCCATGCGATCGTCGAGCGGGAGCACGTTGTACTTCGTGGCCTCGATCAGCCACAGGCGCTGCAGCTCGCGCAGCTTGTCGGGCATCTCTGCGGCGAGATCGTTGGCCTGGGTCCAGTCCGTCGATCCGTCGTACAGCTCCCAGATGTCGTCGTCGAACGCCGGTAGGACACCGCCGACCATCTTCCACGGCGTCTGGTGCTTGGTGACCGCGCTCCACCCCTTGTGGTAGATGCCGCGGTTTCCGAACATCTCGAAGTACTGCAGGTCGTGGCGCTCGTCGGCGTCGGCATCGGCGAACGTGTAGAGCATGCTCGTGCCCTCCATGGGCGACTGCATGACGCCGTTGACCGAGACCGGCTCCGGCAGACCGGCCGCTTCCAGGACCGTCGGCGCGACGTCGATGACGTGGCAGAACTGTTTGCGGATGCCGCCCCGGTCCGTGATGCCGTTGCCCCACGCGACGATGGTGGCGTTGCGCGTACCTCCCCAGTGCGACGCGACCTGCTTGGTCCACTGGTACGGCGAGTTCATCGCCCACGCCCACCCGACCGCGTAGTGGTTGTAGGCCTCCGGGGTGCCGAACTCGTCGATCTTGGACTGCATGAACTCCGGGGTCTCGAGTGCGCCCATGCCGTTGAAGTTGGCCATCTCGTTGAACGCGCCCTGCAACGTGCCCTCGGCGGACGCGCCGTTGTCGCCGATGATGTAGTACACCAGCGTGTCGTCGAGGACCTCTAGGTCCTCCAGCGCATCGATGACGCGGCCCACCTGCGCGTCGGTGTGCTCCAGGAACCCTGCGTAGACCTCCATCTCCCGTTCCAGCACGGGGATCAGGTCGGGATCCATGTCGTCCCACGCCGGAATCTCGTCGTGCCGTGCGGTCAGCTCGGCGTCCGCAGGGATGACGCCCAACTCCTTCTGCCGCTCGAAGGTGAGCTCGCGCTGGCGGTCCCAGCCGTGGGCGAACTTCCCGCGGTACCGGTCCGCCCACTGTTTGGGCACGTGATGCGGCGCATGGGTGGCGCCGGGAGCGAAGTACATGAAGAACGGCTTGTCAGGCATCAGCGCCTTCTGCTGACGCACCCACGCGACCGCCTTGTCCGCCAAGTCCTCGGTCAGGTGGTACCCCTCCTCGGGCGTCGCCGGCGGCTCGATCGGCGTCAATCCCTCATACAACGCCGGGTCGTACTGGTTGTTCTCACCACCGATGAACCCGTAGAAGTACTCGAAGCCACCGCCGCCGGCCGGCCACGCGTCGAACGGCCCCATCGGTGACGACTGCCACACCGGGACCTCATGGCACTTGCCGAACTGGGCGGTCGAGTAGCCGTTCAGCTTGAGGGTCGTTGCGAGGGGCGCCTTGGTGTTCGGGCGCAGGGAGCTGTTGCCCGGCGCCGAGGTGGCGGTCTCGGTGATGCTGCCCATCCCCACCGAGTGATGGTTGCGGCCAGTCAGCAGCGCCTGACGCGTCGGCGCGCACAGCGCGGTCGTGTGGAACCGCGTGTACCTGACCCCCTGCGCCTGCAGCCGCTCCGCGACCGGCATGTTCACCGGCCCACCAAAGACGCTCGACGCACCGAACCCGACATCGTCGAGCAGCACGACCAGCACGTTGGGCGCACCGTCGGGTGGCCGCAACGGCTCGATCGGCGGATACGACGTATCGGGATCCTTCGCGTCGTATGTCGTGAGCCCCGGCGCCGGCCGGTCAGCGATCGGCAGGGTGGCTCGCAGGTGGCGGTCGTCGTCACGCGTCATCGTCATCCCATCCGTGTGAGCGTCGCCCGTCTGCGATGGTCCTGCAGAGGCGTGGCGATGCCGGGCCAGGTGAACAGACTGTGTGGAAGGCACCGACAGTCGCATCATCCCGATGGCGTGATCTGTCCCGCCGGTCGCGTCACGCAGGGGCATCGCCCACACGTGCGACGCCGGCGTCCGACGCATGGGCGGCATGCCAGTCGGCGTAGCGGTTGGCGGCGGGCCGGGCGCTCAGGCCGTGCGCGTAGACCGAGAGCGCGACGGTGGCGGTCATCACCGCGAGCAGCACCGAACGCTCGGCCAGGTCGGTCTCCTCCACGATCACGAGCACGAAGACGATCGATGCGAGGCCACGTGGTCCGAACCACCCGACGAACGCGACCGTAACGCGGCGCATGCCGGTCCCGATCATCGCCAGCGCGACCGGCAGCATGCGCACGACGGTGAGGCTCACCACCGCGTAGACGCCGATGCGCCAGCCCAACTCGCCGAGCGCGGGGCTTAACAGCACCGCGCCGAACATGAGGAACGTGGCCGCGTTCAGCAGCAACCCGGATTCCTCGGCGAACGGCGTCGTGTCCTCGGCGAGATCACCCGCGAGGATCCCGAACACGATTCCGGCGGCGAAGGCAGCGATGAAGCCGCTGCCGCCAAACGCGCTCGCCAGCGCGTAGGCGAGCAGGGCTGTGGCCACGGCGGCGATCTGCCGCCACGGGGTGCTGATCCACTGTCGCGCGGAGAACGTGCGCACGACCCAGGCTCCCAGGAAGCCGGCAACGAGCCCTCCGAGCACACCGAAGCCGACCTCCTCGGCGATGACCCGTAGCGGCTCGACGTCGCCGACGCCCTCCTCGGCCTGCGCGATCGTCAGGAAGATGATCACCAGTGGGACGCACACCCCGTCGTTGAGCCCGCTCTCCACGTTCAGGCCCTGACGGATGCGGGACGGCAGCCTCGGGTCTGTGACCACCGGGATTCCCAGCGCGGCGTCGGTCGGCGCCAGCATGGCCGCGAGAGCGGCCGCTGTCCAGACGTCCAGCTGTGGGAGCAACGCCAGGCCGGCGATGGTTCCCGCGACGATGGTCAGCGGGAGACCGATGCCAAGCAGCCGGACAGGCACGTCGGATGCACGCCGTAGCTTCGCGAGGTCGACGGCCAGCGCATCGGTGAACAGCACAACCGTCAACGTGGCTTCGGCCAGGATGCGTACGGCCCGGTTCGCGGTCTCGACGTCGACGACGCCCAGCCCCCGGTTGCCGATCAGCAGGCCGAAGGCGACGAACACCATCGCCTGCGTCACCACGGTCGATCGCAGTCGCGCCGACACGGCCGCGTACACCAGGAGCGCAAGCGCCACAGACACCAGCATCCAGTCGTCCATGTGGGTTCCCAGCGGTCCAGGTGACGGCCACAGCACCTGGCGTCCGCGGGCGGACGCCAGGGTCGCACCGTCACCATGCGGACTGTGCGCCGACGGACATCGCCCGGTTCGGGTGATGCGGATCAGCCGTCCATGGAGCATCGTCGCGGTGACCAGCGGTCGACCGCGGTCCGGTCATCTGACCGCGAGAGGACATGCCATGCCGACGACACCCGGGCCGCTTGGCCTCTCGGATGCCCAGCTCGAGGAGATGCTCGGGTTGATGCGGGAGGCCGACAGCGTCGAGCTGAAGCTGACGGTTCCCCACGCCGCGCACCGGTCGACCGTCACCGCGTTGGGGATGGACCCGTTGGACGCCGAGATCCGTCAGGTGTTCTTCTTCGACACGCCCGACCTGGCCCTCAACCAGCAGGGCGTCGTCGTCCGTGCCCGACGGGTCCAGCGTCGTGCCGACGACTCAGTGATCAAGCTGCGACCGGTCGCCCCGGACGACCTGCCGGATGACGTGCGACCCTCCAGGAACCTGGTCGTCGAGGTCGACGCCATGCCCGGTGGGTATGTCTGCTCGGCATCGTTGAAGCACCAGGGTAGCGGGACCGACGTCCGGGACGTGGCCGCCGGCACGAAGGCCATCCACAAGCTGTACTCCAAGGAGCAGCGACGGTTCTTCGCCGCGAACACCGACGGCGTCGAACTCGACGACCTTTCGGTCCTCGGTCCGATCACGATCCTCAAGCTGAAGTTCCGGCCGAGGGACCTCGGCCGGCGGATGGTCGCCGAGCTGTGGCAGTACCCCGATGGGTCCCAGATACTCGAGCTGTCGACCAAGTGCGCGCCGGGTGAGGCGTTCCAGGTCGCCGTGGAATCACGCGCGTATCTGGCCGGACAGGGCGTGGATCTCTCCGGCGAGCAGCAGACGAAGACCCGTACCGCGCTCAAGTACTTCTCGAGCAGGCTGGTCGACGGCGCCACCGTCTGACACAAGGACCACGTGCCCGCGCCGTAGGTGGAAGGGGTGCGCCCCACATGACCGAGTCGTCGGACCTCGGACCGGCAGTGACGACTGCGCAGCCACGGCCATCGTCGGATCATCCGACGGCGGTCGATCCAGCACAGCAGACACCATCGACCATGGCCGTGACCCGTGTCGAGATCGCCGGGCGGACGGTCTGGCAGGTGATCGGCGCGATCCTGCTCACGATCGTCCTGCTGAACGCGGCCCGAGCGGCTGCCGGCCTGCTGACGATGGTGGCGTTGTCGTTCTTCTTCAGCCTCGCCCTGGACCCGGCGGTGCGGTGGCTGCACGATCGGTACGGCTGGCGACGCGGCGCCGCGGTCGGCGTCATCTACGCCGCGGGACTACTCCTCATCACATTCATGGTGTTCATCCTGGTGCCCGCGCTCGGGCAGTTGGCCGGCAGAATCGCCGAGAACGGCGATGAGTGGATCGCCCAGATCAATGCGTGGACCAGCGAGAACCTGGGATTTCCACTCAACAATGGCGTGGGTGAGGGCGTGGTCGGCGCCGGCGAGCAGACCGGCGAGTTCGCCGCCAACGCGTTCGGCACGCTTGCCGGCATCGCAGCCGGCGGGATCGCTCTTGTGTTCAACCTCGCGACCATCGCGATGTTCACCTTCTACTTCACAGCTGACGCGCCACGGATCCAGCGGGCGGTACTACGCCTGTTCTCCCCGGCGGCGCAGCAGCGGATCGGGTGGACGTGGGACCAGGCGATCGTGCAGACCGGTGGCTACTTCTACTCCCGCGTCATCCTGATGGTGATCAACGGCACAGGGTTCCTGCTGACGATGATCCTCGTAGGCGTACCGGTATCGTTCGCGCTGCCGCTCGCGGTCTTCGCGGGCTTCGTGTCGGAGTTCATCCCAGCCGTCGGCACCTACATCGGGGCGGCGATCCCGATCCTGATCACACTCGCGATCCAGGGTGTGGTGCCCGGGCTGGTCGTGCTCGGCTACGCACTGGTGTACCAGCAGGTCGAGAACTACGTGCTGGGTCCAAGGATCAGCGCCGACACGATGTCACTCAACGGCGGTGTCGCGTTCGGGGCGGCGCTCGCCGGTGGCGCGATCGCCGGGCCGATCGGCGCGTTCGTCGCATTGCCCGTCGCGGCACTGATCTCCGCGGTCGCCTCGAACTACGCGAAGAGCCACGACGTCGTGTATCGCTCCGGCTACGACACCGCGGGGTCAGAACACGGGGTCGTCCACGACCGGCCGGCACGGGCCGCTCAGCCATGACGCCCGTCCGGTGCCTGCGGCTCATCGCCCTCCTCCTGCTCGGGCAGGAACGTGACCTCGACGCGTTGTTCGGGCCGTAGCTGCTCCGCCTCCGCGAGGCCGTGTCGACCTCCCTGTCCTGCTCGGTGAGAGGCGGCTGCAGGAGACTGCGCGGCCACAGCCTGCGGGCCAGGACCACATTGATCTCCGCGGCGTAGATCAGGATCCGGCCGGTGAGCAGCATCCACGACAGCAGGACGAGGACCGTGGCGAACGCCCCGTACAACACGTTCGCGCGTGTCACCTGGCGAGTGACGATGAGCACGCCGACCGCCTGCAGCACGGTCCACGCGACCGCGGCGGTCGCAGCGCCTGGCGCGAGCCGGATCCAGCGCACGATCGCTGCCGTCAGAAGCTTGAACATCACGACCACGAGCAGCATGTTCACCACCAGCGACCCTGCCAGTGACACGACCGAACCCGTGATCCCGGGCCAGGTCGTGCCACGTCCGGCGAGCACGGTGGTGCTGGGCAGCGCCGCGGCGGTGAGTAGGCCAGCAGCGCGGCGTGCTGGCCGCCCGGGTCGTCGCCGAACGTCTTGACGACACCGACCGGGAACCCAGGGCGCTGTGGCGTTGCTGGACGCGATCGACCGTCCGCAACAACCGCTCGACCCACATCACGGGCTTCTCCTCTGACGCCACGTGCCCGGCGCCCGGTCCCTGCGCGACGGCCAGCCCGAGGGCGAGTGCGACGAGCCCGCGCAGCGCCGTCAGCCACCACAGACGCACTATCGTCGGTGGGCGCGTTCCGTCCATGCTCGCCGTGCCTTGCTCCGCTTGTGCCACCGGCGCCCGAAGGCGCGATCAGCCTGGTCTCCACCGCACGCCGAGCGTGAGATCGACCGCCGCGGCGAGCTCCACGCACGCGCCGCCGTCGGCCGCCAATGGGACGATGACGGGATCGTCCGCGATCCGCTTGACCTCACCGGGCTCGGCCACACGTAGCTCACCGGCAGTGCCGTCGACCGGCACCAGTTCGCTGCTGAGCAGCAACGGCGCCTTGGTCAAGACGAGGACGTCGCGAACGAACCGCCCGTACCCGCGCGTCCACTTTGGGTCCCAACCCCGGTATCTCCCCGTCGACGACGCGTACCGCTCCCTTGAAGGCACCAGGCTGACGGCTGACCCAGCGACGGCGGCCTACGAGGAGCCCAAGAAGGACGACGATCACGATCAGGTCGACGCCGAGCACGGTCAAGGAGCGCGATGAGCATGGCGCCACGCTGACCATGTCGCTCGCCCTGCACACCACCCGTCCGGCATGAAACGCCACGGCGGACGCGGCCCCACCCGTCGTCCCATCCGGGAACGGCGGGTACGGCCTCGAACGCGGGGGCGACCCGATGCGCCTCGCGCGACGTTTCGGTGCGCGGCAGTTCAGTAGGTCTCGCGAGGTGCCTGGTACACGGTCAGCGCCCAGATCACCATCACGTTCAGCACGACGAGCAGCAGCGACCAGAACGGGTAGTACGGCACGAACAGGAAGCTGGCGACCGCACTGAGCACGGCCAGCGTGATGCCAACCACACGAGCCCAGGTCTGACCCATCATCACGCCGAAGCCGGCGAGGAAGACCACGGCGCCCAGGAGCATGTGGATCCAGCCCCAGGTGGTCGCGTCGAACTTGAACAGGTAGTTGGCGGTGGCGACGTAGAACTCGTTGCTGAAGATCGCGATCAGGCCGGCCAGCGTCTGCAGGCCACCGACCAGGACCATGATGATCCCGGCGAACGACACGAAGCCGCCGGCCCAGTCGGTCGAACCGACCGGTACCTGATCCGGGTACCTGCTTGCCATGACGTCCCCTTCTGAACGATCCACTGACGGCATCACCCCGCTGGCACGGAGATGACTGTCTCAGCGTCGCCCTGGGAGCGTCCCACGGCATCACCCGGTCGGGATGACGTTGGCCGCCAGCCGATGACGACGGCGACCTTCCCCGCCACCCGTCACCTCAGGCGTCGGAGGACCGCGATCGTCCTCTTCGGATGATGCGCTGCGACCCGATCCGCAGTTGGCTCGTGATCATGACAACAGCGTCACGCACGATCCGGACGGGTGTAATTGGCGGTGGAGCCGCGCGGCGCATCGGCGTCGCGCTGCGGAGCGGAGCCACCTGGCTGAACCCGGTCGCAGGCACGCCGGCCTCGGCACTGGAGACCGCGGCGCTGCTGGACTCCCTGGGACCCTCGCTGATGCCGCGTACGTCGGCGTTGCAAGGTGCGGCCGCCGGCCTCACGATGCTCATCGCACGAGCTGTCGCCACCGCGCCGGAGGCCATCCTCCGGCGCACGGGCGCGGCGACCCGTCCGCTCCGCGGCCAACTGGCGACCCGGGCGGCGCTCGCGCTGACCGGCGCCGCCGCCGAAGCGGTGCCGCCGCGTGACCACGAGACACTGTGGCGTGCCGGTGTCCGCAGCGCCGGCCACCTCGCCACAGCCGCGGCCATCGGGGGCGCGGTGCATGACGTGGGTGCTGAACTCCGCGCACGCCTTCCGGCGCACAGCGCCGTACGCCCCGTCGTCGTGACCGCCCTGGGCCTGGCGGGGATCGCCGTGCGCGCCAGCAGGCAGCTGGTCGAACGCGAGTCCGCGATCGAACGGTGGCCCATCGACCAGCGCACCACCCTGCCCGGCGTCATCGGCACCGCCACCGCGGTGACTGCGGTCGGCTCCGGGCTGGCGCGGCTGTACACCGGCAGCCGCGACGCCATGCGCGGGTACTTCGGGCCCGGGGCGTCGAAGTCGCTGATCGCGCGCACCGTCAACGCCGGGTTGTGGGCGGCCGCAGCTGCGGGCCTGTACAACGCGGGCATCGCCTACGTCGGCCGCGCCAACGAACGCGTGGAGCCCGGGTACGCGCGCCCTCCCGTCGATCCCCTGCTGTCGGGCAGCCCCGACAGCTACCTGCCGTTCGAGGATCTGGGCCAGCAGGGACGGCGGTTCGTCACCGACGTCGTGACGCCAGCCCTGATCGAGGACGTGCTCGGCGAGCAGGCCGTTGCGCAGCCCATCCGGACCTACGTCGGGTTCAACAGCGAGCCCATCTACAGCACCGGGCGCGCCGAGCTGGCCCTCGCCGAGCTGGACCGCACGGGCGCGTTCGACCGCTCGTCCCTGCTGCTGGTCTGTCCCACGGGCACGGGATGGATCGATCACACGATGATCGAGGCCGCCGAGCTGTTCGCCCGTGGCGACATCGCCACCTGCTGCATCCAGTACGGACGGTTCCCGTCCTTCCTGTCGCTGCAGAAGGTCGCCGCAGGTCGCAGCCAGTTCCGGCTGCTGCTGTGGGGCATCAAGCAGCGGTTGCAGGAGCGCTCCCCGGCCGACCGGCCGAGGCTGCTGGTGTTCGGTGAGAGCCTGGGCGCCTGGGCGTCGTCGGACGTCGTGATGTACCAGGGCATCGCGGGGTTCGACCACTATGGCGTCGATCGGGCACTGTGGGTCGGCCTGCCGGGGCTCGCGAAGTGGTCGCGCAGCGGCATGGCGCGCGGCGCGAGCGACATCGTCCCCGACGGCGAGGTGGCGGTCTTCGATCGCCACGAGCAGTTGGCCGCCCTCGACGAGGCCGACCGCAAGCGGCTGCGCGCCGTGATCCTGTCCCACGACGATGATCCGATCGCGCGACTCAGCCCGGACGTGCTCATCGCACGGCCCGACTGGCTCGACGGCACCCGCGGTCGCGGCGTGCCCGAGGGCATGCGGTGGATCCCGATGGTGACCTTCGTCCAGATCCTGATCGACGCCGCCAACGCAATGGTGACCGTGCCCGGCCAGTTCAAGTCGTTCGGGCACGACTACCGCGGCGACATGGCCCGGTTCGTCCTCGACGCGTTCGACCTTCCGGCCGCGACGCCGGAGCAGATCACGCGCGTCGAGCACACCCTGCAGTCGTTGGAGCTTGAGCGGGCCGAGCGCATCGTCGCGGACGACGATGCCGCCAGCGAAACGCCACCGCCTCCTGCGCACCGCACGGCGGCGGCCGGGGTCCCACTGCAGCAGCGACGCACGCGCGGCGCCCGGTGGCGCATCAGCGCGTTGCGCCACCGGGACACACAGACGCAATGACCGACGACACCGCGACCGCAGCGACGACGCACGCTTGCTGTGCGCCGGCCGGCCCGGTCGGCCCCGGCAGCGCGGCCCAGCAGACGCGCGGCGCGCCCGTCGGCCCGTCAACCGGCATGGTGCGCGTGGACGGCGGCGCCTTCCTCATGGGCACCAACGATCCCCACGGTCATCCTGCCGACGGCGAAGGTCCCGTGCACCGCGTCCACCTGGATCCGTTCTGGATCAGCGGGACTGCGGTCTCCAACGCCGCCTTCACGGCGTTCGTCGACGCCACCGGCCACCGCACCGGCGCCCAAGTGGCGGGCTGGTCGTTCGTGTTCGGCGGCCTGCTGCCCGATGACTTCCCACCGACGCACGGCGTGGCGCAGGCGCCCTGGTGGCGGCAGGTGTTCGGCGCCGACTGGCGTCACCCGGAGGGCCCGCAGTCGGATCTGCAGGGCCGCCTCGACCACCCCGTCGTGCACGTCACGTGGCATGACGCCCAGGCGTACTGCCGGTGGGCGGGGTATCGCCTGCCGACCGAGGCCGAGTGGGAGTATGCGGCCCGTGGCGGCCTCAGGCGCGCGGCGTTCCCGTGGGGTGACGAGCTCGAGCCCGGCGGGACGCATCGCATGAACGTGTGGCAGGGGTCGTTCCCGAACGGCAACACGCTGGCGGACGGCTACCTGGGGACCGCACCCGTCGGCGCATTCCCGCCCAACGGGTACGGCCTCTACAACATGACCGGCAACGTGTGGGAGTGGTGCGGGGACTGGTTCGATCCGCGCTTCTACCGCCGCAGCCCGCGCCACAACCCGACCGGTCCGTCACGCGGCAGCCTGCGCGTGATGCGCGGTGGGTCATACCTGTGCCACGCCTCGTACTGCCGCCGGTACCGGGTCGGGGCCCGCAGCGGCAACGGTCCCGGCAGCTCGACGGGCAACCTCGGCTTCCGCTGCGTGCGGTCGTTGTCCGACGCCTCCGTCGACGGTGCGACCCCTGCACGTGCCACGCCATCGTCCGTACCGGGTGATGGCGAGGCAGCCGCCACCTAGCAGTCTGACCAGACCCTCGAGCGGAGAGCGGCCGTTGACTACAAGAGACCTGGACGGATCCGACCGTCCTGCCGAACTCGACGTGGCGCAGCTGCAGGCTGAACGCGACGCCCTGCGCGCCGAGCTCGACCGCGTGCGCACGAGACGCGCGTGGGCCGCAGGGCTGCGCTCGGTCGGCGTGACCGTGCTCGTCGTGCTGGCGTGCCTGTCGCTGACGGTGGCGACGGTCGCCGTCTGGGCGAACCGCACGCTGCTCAACACCGACGGCTGGGTCGCCACGGTCGGCCCACTGGCCGGTGACCCGACGATCACCGCAGCCTTGCAACCGCGCATCACCGACGAGGTGTTCACGCTCATCCCCGCGCAGGACGCGCTGACCGAGGCGCTTCCGGACCAGGTGGCCTTCCTGGCGGTGCCGCTGTCGTCGGCGATCCGCTCGTTCGTGGACGACCAGGTCGGCGCGTTCCTCGACAGCAGTGCGTTCGAGACGCTGTGGACCGACGCGAACCGCATCGCGCACGAACAGGTGCTGGCGCTGCTGCGCGGTCAGGACACCGACGTCGTCATTGAGGGCGACACCGTCACCCTCAACCTGCTGCCGACGATCAATGCGGTCCTCGGGGAGATCAGCTCGACCGCGAGCGGACTGCTCGGCAGGGACGTCACGCTTCCCCAGTTGACCAGCGGTGAGGTTCCGGAGGTGGCGCGCGCCAAGCTCAGCCAGGAGCTCGGCGTCCAGCTGCCCGCCAATCTCGGAGCGATCCCCGTCTATCAGGGTGACGAGGTCGCCACCGCGCAGCAGGCGGTCCTGCTGTTCGACAACCTCCGGGTCTTCCTGCTCATCGCGACGCCGCTGCTGATCGGTGGCGCGTTGTGGCTGTCACGCCACCGCCGCCGCACCCTGATCCAGCTCGCCACCGGCAGCGTGCTCCTGCTCGTCATCGTGCGTCGACTGACCATGCGCGCGACCGAGGCGGTCGTGGATCTGCCGCCGCAGGTCGCCGGCCAACGCGCAGCGCGGGTCGTCGCGGATCAGCTGCTGGACGGGCTGTTCTACGCGACCGGCGCAGTGATCATCGTCGGTCTGACGCTCGTCGTGCTCGCGCTCCTGACCGGCCCGTACGGCTGGGCGGTCGTGCTCCGCCGCACGACCGTCACCATCGTGCGCACCGCGACCGATGCCGGCGGCCGCGTCACCAGCGGCGTGGACACCGACGGTGTCGTGGCCTGGGTCGAGGCCAGGCGCAGCGCCCTGCA
>Ga0299913_10001152_pt1 | contig 18943 bp, 12 predicted proteins | sample RVTome_9_FD_201360 | JGI IMG/M metagenome (GOLD analysis project Ga0299913, IMG submission 201360) | Soil microbial communities from uranium-contaminated site in the Upper Colorado River Basin, Wyoming, United States - RVT155D38 (version 2) ... | reverse complement strand
ACCACGGGGTCCGGATCACCGACCCGGCGCTCATCGCGGCAGCCCGGCTGTCGGAGCGCTACATCGGCGACCGATTCCTCCCCGACAAGGCGATCGACCTCATCGACGAGGCCGCCTCGCGGCTGCGCATCGAGATCGACTCCATGCCGGAGGAGATCGACGAGGTGGACCGCCGCCTGACACAGCTCGAGATCGAGCGCGAGGCGCTCAAGGGCGAGGAGGATCCGAGGAGCAGGGCACGGCTCGCCGACCTCGAGGCGGAGCTCTCCGCGCTGCGCGAGGAGCTCGCCGCCCTCAAGGCGCGCTGGATGAACGAGAAGGAGGCCATCGAGGAAGTCCGCCGGCTGAAGCGCGAGATCGAGGAGCTCGGGATCGAGGCCGAGCAGGCCACCCGTACCGGGAGCCTCCAGCGCGCCGCGGAGATCACCTACGGCGAGATCCCTCGGCACCGCGACGACCTCGCGGCCGCCGAGGCGCGGCTGGCGGAGCTCCAGGCGACCGGGTCGTTCCTCAAGGAGGAGGTGGGGCCCGAGGACGTGGCCGAGGTCGTGGCGAACTGGACGGGGATCCCGGTGTCGCGGATGCTCGAGGACGAGAGGGAGCGTCTGACCCATCTCGAGGACCACCTCCACCGGCGCGTCGTCGACCAGGAGCACGCGATCCGCGCGGTGTCGAACGCCGTGCGGCGGAGCCGCGCGGGTCTGCAGGACCCGAACCGCCCCATCGGGAGCTTCATCTTTCTCGGGCCGACCGGGGTCGGGAAGACCGAGACGGCCCGCGCGCTGGCCGAGTTCCTGTTCGACGACGAAGGCGCGATGGTGCGCATCGACATGTCGGAGTACATGGAGCGGCACGCCGTTTCGCGGCTCATCGGGGCCCCGCCCGGCTACGTGGGCTACGAGGCGGGCGGCCAGCTCACCGAGGCCGTGCGCCGCCGGCCCTACACGGTCGTCCTGTTCGACGAGATCGAGAAGGCGCACCCCGAGGTGTTCAACGTCCTCCTCCAGATCCTCGACGACGGACGGCTGACGGACGGGCAGGGACGCACGGTCGACTTCCGGAACGCCGTCCTCATCATGACGTCGAACATCGGGAGCTCGCGGATCCTCGAACGCTCCGAGGCCGGGGCGGACTGGGCCCCGGTCGAGCAGGAGGTGCGTGCGGCGCTGCGCGGCGGGTTCAAGCCCGAGTTCCTGAATCGGATCGACGACATCCTCGTCTTCCGGCCGCTCGAGCGGGAGCACCTCGAGGAGATCGTCGAGCTCCAGCTCGCCCGGGTGGCCCGCTCGCTCGCCGAGCGCGAGGTGGACCTCGAGGTCACTCCCGCGGCGCGGGCGCGGATCGCGGAGGCGGGATACGAGCCCGCGTTCGGGGCCCGACCGCTCAAGCGCGCGATCCAGCGGCTCGTCACGGACCCGCTGGCGATGGCGTTCCTCGAGGGCACGTTCTCCGAGGGCGATCGGATCCGGGTCGACGTGGACGAATCCGGCGGGGGGCTGCGCTTCACCGAGACCCGGGTGATCCCGCGACCGGAGCCCGAGGAGGTCGGGGCGGGCGAGCCGTCCTGAGGTGGGGCGAGGACCGGCGCACGGGCCGTCGGGGATCGTGGTTTCGGGGAGGTTCGCCCGCTACCTTGCGGACGATCGCCTGGATCGGGTCGGATCACGGGAGGTGAGGATGCGAGCACGGAACGGATCCTGGCGCGCGACGGTGGCGGCGCTGTCGATCGCCGCCACCGCGTGCGCTTCGGGTGGCGGAGGCGGCGCGAGTCCCACGATCGAGGACGCCTATGGCGCCCTGTCTCCCGAGTCGGCGGTGGGACAGTTCCTCGACGCGGCCAAGCGGAACGACTACGGGCTGATGGCGCGGCTGTTCGGCACGACCCAGGGGCCCGCGATCCAGCGCATGGGTCGGGTGGAGGTCGAGCAGCGGATGTTCGTGCTCGCGTCCATCCTCCGGCACGAGAGCTACTCCCTGCGTCCCATGGGCGTCGCGGAGGTCGAGGGGAAGCGGCGCGTGATCGCCGAGATGGTGGGAACGCGGAACGGTAACGCGACCGTCCCGTTCGTCGCGGCCTCCAATGGCGGCCGCTGGTTCGTCGAGCAGATCATGACCGACGACCTGACGTCGGGAGGCGGCTGAGGCGCCCGACGCACCTCTCTCGGCGGTGGTCGTAGCGTCGGGCCAGGGTCGCCGGCTCGGCGCCCGCCGCATGCCGCGCCCTGAGCAGCCAGTGTCCGACCACGGTGCGCAGGAATCCGTGCTCGGTCCAGCGCCGCGGCGACGTCGCGGCAACGGCCTCGAGGGACACGAACGGACCCAGGCGCCGGAGGGCACGGACGAATCGGACGTCCTCGAACAGCGGGTACGGCCCGAACCCGCCCGCCAGGGCATACGACTCGCGCGTCGCGAAAAGCGCCTGATCCCCCGTCGCCGTCCCGAAACGGCGCGTCCGCCACGCGATGCCCCGCTCGAGCCACCGGTACCGCCATCCTTCCCCTCGTACGGCGAGCCGGCAGCACCCGCCCACCGCGCCCCCCGCCACCGCGCCGCGGATGGCAGCGCCCGCCCCGGGGGAGAGCCACGTGTCCGCGTGCAGGAACACGAGGATGTCGCCCCGCGCGGCATGCGCCCCGTGGTGGAGCTGAACGCCACGGCACGGCTCGCACTCGAGCACGCGGGCGTGGCGCGCGGCGAGCGTGCGGGTGCCGTCCCGGCTCCCGCCGTCTACGACGAGGATCTCGGCGTCCTCCCCGAGCGCCACCCGCGCCCGCGAGAGCGTCTCCTCGATCCCGCCGGCTTCGTCGAGGGTGGGGACGATGGCGGAGAGCGCGAGGCTCGGCGGGTCGGAGGTCACCCGGCCCCGGACGCCTCGCGCAGCTCGAGCAGGACCCCTCCCGTCGTGCGCGGGTGGAGGAAGGCGATCCGCGTCCCCTCGGCGCCCGGGCGGACCGGCGGGGGGATCGGGCTCCAGCCCTCGGCCTCGGCGCGCCGGAGAGTCGCATCGAGATCCGCGACCTCCAGGCACACGTGATGTACGCCCGGTCCTCGCCGCGCCAGGTGCCGCGCGATGGGCGACCGGTCGTCCAGGGGCTCGAGCAGCTCGATCCGGCCGTACCCCGACCCGAAGAACGCGACCCGCACGCCCTCGGAATCGACGCGCTCCTCGCCCGATGGCGGTCCTCCGAGCACCGCGGCCCACCCCGGAACGGCGGCCTCGATCGAGTTGACCGCGATTCCGACGTGGTCGATTATGGGCACCGGGCGGACGGTTTCGTTGTTCTTCATCGACAGAGAGAGGTGCGCGGGAGCCGATCGGGGCGCCGGAGGGCGCCGTCGGGGGCGACGCGCCGCAACGTATACGAGCGAGATGCCGCCAGCCAGCGAGGTTCGCCGGCCCGGCGGGAACGGGAGGAGCGGGACATGAGCGACGGAGCGACGACGGGACCGGTCGAGATCACCGACGCGAACTTCGAGGAGGAGATCGAAGGGAGCACGGGCCTGGTCATGGTGGACTTCTGGGCCGAGTGGTGCGGGCCGTGCCGTCTGGTGGGACCGATCGTGGACGAGCTGGCGACCGAGTACGCCGGACGCGTGAAGGTGGGGAAGCTGGACGTGGATGCGAATCCGGACGTCCCGTTCCGCTTCAACGTCCGGGGCATCCCCAGCATTCTGTTCTTCAAGGACGGGGAACTGGTCGACACCGTCGTCGGAGCCCTGCCGAAGGCCGCGCTCGAAAAGAAGATCGAGGAGCACGCCTAGAAGCCTGTTGAAGAGCTACGATGGGCCGCGCGCGGACCCGCCTCGCGGGTGCCCCTCTCGCGCGGTTCAGCCGAGGATCGACGGGGGTACCCGTCGCAGACCGGTCGGAATAGGAGCGCTATTTCGAGGAGGAGAGACGATGGATCGACCGGGCGACCCCCCTGCGCCGTTCCACAGGGTTGACGCGGTCAACGGGCACACCGGTTCCGGTCGGAACGCGACCCGCCGTACTTCTTCGACAGGCTTCTAGCCCGTCCTCCGGGGATCCGATGATGCCGACGCCTCTCGGGCCCCGCGGTCCGGGAGGCGCTCGCGTATCGGGGCGGGACTGTCACGGGAGCCGGAGGCGCGGGTGAGCGAAGGAACCCTCTTCATTGTCGGAACGCCGATCGGCAACCTCGATGATCTGACCGCGCGGGCCGTCGAGACCCTGGGGACCGTCGACGCGTGCTATGCGGAGGATACGCGCCGCACCGGGAGACTGCTCTCCCGTCTCGGCATCTCGGTCCCGCTGCGATCGCTCCACGAGCACAACGAGCGGCGACGCGCGGAAGAGATCCTCGCGCGCCTCGCGGCCGGCGAGAAGCTCGCGATCGCGTCGGATGCGGGCACGCCCACGCTGTCGGATCCGGGGAGGAAGGTCGTCGCGGAAGCCTGGGCCGCCGGGCACCGCGTCGTGCCCATCCCGGGGGCCTCGGCGGTCCCCGCCGCGCTCTCGGCCGCGGGTCTCCCGGCAGACCGGTTCTGGTTCGCCGGGTTCCCCCCGCGGAAGGGTGGCGACCGGCGCGCCTGGCTGGGGCGCGTCCGGCGGATGCCGGATACGATCGTCGCCTTCGAGGCGCCCGGCCGACTGGCCGGGCTCCTCGCCGACTTGGCCGCGATCGGGCTCGGAGAGCGCACGGCCGCGGTGTGCCGGGAGCTCACGAAGCTCCACGAGACCATCCGGCGGGGGACGATCGCCGAGCTGGCAACGGTGTACGAGGGCGAGACCGTCAAAGGCGAGGTGACCCTGGTCGTGTCCGGAGCCGGCGAGGACGCATCGGGGCCCGACGAAGACGCCGATCCGGAGCGGGTCCGCGCCGTGGTCGCGCAGCTCGCCGACGAGGGACTGTCGCGGCGCGCGATCGCCGCGCGGCTCGAGGAACGATTCGACTTGACGCGCAACGAAGCCTACGAATGGAGCCTCGAGGGCGGCCGCTCCCATGAGTGAGCCGGGCGGTCTCGAACGTCTCGCGCGGGCCTGCGCCTCGGTGCGCGTCCGCGTCGCGGTCGCGACGGCCGCGGTCGTCGTCGCCGCGGGCGCGACGGCGATCCTGCTCCTCTCGCTCTTCCCGGTGACCGTTCGCGAGGGCCGCGGGTCGGTGGGTCCGCTCGCCATCGCGGCGGCGTGGCTCGCGGGAGCGGGGATCATCCTCGCGCTCTCGCGTCGCGCGGGTCGGCGTCTCGATCCGCTGGGGCTCGCCGCCGAGACCGACGGCGCGGTCGGGCTCGGGGCGGGGGATGTCCAGGCGGCACTCGAGATGGGGCGGGCGCGCGGCTCGCGCGATCTCGCCGCGCTCCACCGCGACCGAGTGAGCCGCAACCTGGAAGGCCTCGACGCCGATCGCCTCTTCCCCCTCACGGGACCGCGATGGAAGCGGCGGGCCCGCGGAGCCGCGGCGATCGGCGGGCTGACGCTCGTCGCGCTCGTGTCCTCCGCGCTCCTGCGACCCGAGCCCACGTGGTCCGCCGCGGCCGCCCTCGGCGCTCCGTGGCGCACCGCGTTCCCGGTGGCCCTCCCACCCCTCGCCCTCGAGCGCGAAGGCCCGGTGCGGCAAGGCGAGCGGCTCGGCGTGCGGATCTCCGCCGCCGGGCGGACGCGGGTCACGCTCGTGTGGCGGCCGGCCGGAGAGAGCGCCCGGCGCCGGGAGCTCGAGGTGGGGAACGATGGCATCGCCCTCGGACGCACGGCTCCGATCACGGGTGTCACGCGCGTGTGGGCCGAGGACCTCGAAGGGGCCGGCCCCGACACGCTCACGGTGCGTCCCGTCGAGCCGCTCCTCGTGCAGGACCTCCATGTGGAGGTGGTGTATCCGGCCTATCTCGCGCGCCCGCGCGACGAGCACCGCGGCCAGGTCCCGCCGCTCGTGGCGCCCGAGGGAACGCGCCTCCTGATCCGGGGCGAGGCGAACCTCCCCCTCGACGGCGGGGCGCTGACGTGGCGTCCCCCCGACGGGGAGCCGGAGTCCGGTGGCCCCGCCCCGGTCCCTCTGGAGCTCGATGACACGGTCTTTTCGGCGACGATCACGCCCCGGAGGAGCGGCGAGTGGAGCTGGAGTCTCGAGGCGGCCGCCGCCATCGGCGATCCCATCCTGCCCGATCCGATCCGGGTGCTGGTGGTGCCCGACCTCCCGCCCGACATCAGGCTGCTCTTCCCGGCGCCCGACACGCTCCTCGGTCCCGACCGCGTAATGCCTCTCGTCGTGGATGCGGGCGACGACATCGGGCTGCTGGATGTCGTGCTCCGCTCCTGGCGCTCCGGGCTCGGCGAGGAGCGCGAGGAGCGGCGCGAGGTGCTCGAGCCGCGTCCGGACCGATCGCGGCGCGCCGTCTTCCGCCACCTGCTCGACCGGAGCCACGCGGAGCTCCTGCCGGGCGACACGATCTTCTACCGCTTCGAGGCCCACGACGGTCACCCGACGCGCGGCCCGGCGCTCTCCGACGTCTTCCTCCTCCGCGTCCCCACGCTCACCGAGATCCGCCAGGACCGCGCCGCGCGCACCGAGGGCCTGTCCGAGTCCGCGCGTCAGCTCGAGGACGCGGTGGACGCGCTCGCGGAGGCCGCCGAGGACGCGGCGCGGCGCGCGGCCACGGAGCCCGAGCAGAGCGGGTTCGAGACCACGGAAGAGGCCCGCTCCGTGCTCGAGGACGCGGAGCGAGCGGCGGCGGAGCTCGAGGAGCTCGAGGACGAGGTCGCCGGGATGCGCGACGAGCTCGCCCGGTCGGAGCTTGACGATCCGGCGCTCGAGGAACAGCTCGAGCGGCTCGCCGAGCGCTACGAGGAGCTTCGCGAGTCCGGGCTGCTCGACCGGATCGAGGAGCTGGCGGAGGCCCTTCGCGAGCTCGATCCCGAGACGATGCGCGCGGCGCTCGAGCGCCTTTCGGAGGACTCCGAATGGCTGCGCGAGCAGCTCGAGCAGACGCTGGGGCTCCTCGATCAGGCGGCGCTGGACCAGGCGGTCAAGTCCGCGCAGGCGGATGCCCGCGATCTCGCGGACCGTCAGCGGGAGCTCGCCGAGGGGGACGCCCGCGATGCGGAAGAGTGGGCGGCGGAAGAGGAGCGCCTCGCCGAGCGGGCCGAAGCCCTTTCGGAGGCGCTCGACGAGATCGAGACGCGGCTGGAGGAAGCGGGACGCGAAGCGGCCGCGGACTCGGCCGGCCAGGCGGGCGGTCGCTCGGCGGAGGCCGCCGGCGAGATGCGCGAGGCGGCGGCCGATACGCGCGAGGCCGCGCGCTCCGTGTCCGAGGGCGGGATGGAGGGCCCCACCGAATCGAGCCGCGCCTCGGCGCAGGAGGCCGCGGCGGCGATGGAGGAGGCGGCCGAGGCTCTGGGCTCCGCACAGCAGGGCATGCAGCAGCAGGATCGGCAGGCCGCCTCCGAGGCGCTCGGGCGAGCCCGGTCCGAAGCGCTCGCGCTCGCGGGCGAGGAGGGTCAGCTCGCGGACGCCACGAGCGGGAGCGAGGCCCGGGATCCGGCAACCTGGCAGGCGCGACAGGGCGCGGTCCGCCAGGGTCTCGACAACCTGCTCGAGCGGCTGTCCGCCTCCGGAAGCGAGGCGGCCATGATCGACCGGGAGACGAGTGCGGCCGCCGGCGAGGCGGCGGCGCGCATGGATGACCTGCTCGAGCGCCTGGCCGAGGACGGCGCGCGTCGTCTGCCGTCGCGCGCCGAGGCGGAGGGCGTACAGGAGTCGCTGAACCAGCTCGCCATGCGGCTCCTCGGGGCGGAGCAGGCGGCGCGAGCGAGCGAGCAGCAGGCGCAGGGACGGCAGGCGGGCGAGCAGATGCAGTCGCTGGCGCGGCAGCAGCAGGGCGTGACGCAGGAGACCAGCTCGCTCCTCACGCCGGGGCCGCGCCCGTCCGGCCAGGAGCGGCGGGCCGAGGAGCTCTCCGGGAGGCAGCAGGAGATCGCGGACGGGCTCGACGAGCTCGAGGACCCCGAGGGCGAGCTTCTCGGGCGGCCCGAGGAGCTGGCGGCCGAGGCCCGCGAGCTGGCCCGGCGACTGGCCGAGAGCGGCCCGTCCCAGGAGACGCTCGAGCGGCAGCGCCGTCTCTTTCGGCGCATGCTCGACGCCGGCCGCTCGCTCGAGGACGAGGACCTCGACCCGAATCGCCGCGAGTCCGAGACCGGACGCGCGTTCCCGAGGGAGCCGCCCGAGATCGACCCGGAGCTCCTGCGCGGGCGGCGCTTCCCGCTTCCGCCCGAGGCACTCCTCCGGGAGCTTCCGGTCTTCTACCGCCCGCTCATCTTCGAGTACTTCGATCGCTTGAACCGACCGGCGAGGCCCCCCGCGAGTGGCGCCGGCGGGCAGGGTTCCGGGGACGACGGCGGCCGGTGACCCGTCTCCTCATCGTGGGTCTGCTGCTCATCGCCGCACCGCTCGCGGGGGCGCAGGCGAGCCCGGCGGCCGAGCGCCGCGCCGTCGACCGCGCCGAGCGCCTGCTCGAGCGCGGCCAGGCCGACGAGGCCATCCTCGTGCTCGAGGAGCTCCTCGATGCCCGGCCGGCCTCGGCGGAGGCGCTCGCGCTCCTCGGGCGTCTGCTCGCATCCCGCGGCGAGCCGGCGCGCTTCGTTGCACGGATCGAGGCGGCCGCCGCGCGCGCTCCCCGGGACCCCGCCATCCGGTATCTTCGGGTCGGGGCCCTCATCGAGGCGGACCGCGTGCAGGAGGCGCTCGCGGTGGCCGAGCCGTGGGTCGCCGAGCGTCCCGCAGAGCCCCGCGCCGCCCTCGCGCTCGCCGACGCGGCCGCGGCGTCGGGGGACACCGCACGCGGTCTTCGCGAGCTCGAAACCGCCGCGGCGCGCGTCGAGGATCCGATCGCGCTCCACCTGAGACGAGCCGACCTGGCGCTGGCGGCGGGCGACGACGGGCACGCGGTGAGCGCCTGGGGGGGGCTCCTCTCGAGCTCGAACCCCGCGATCGACGCCGTGTCCGAGGACCTGGAAGCCGCGGGCGGACGGAGCGGCGCCCTCCTCGGGCGCCTCGCGTCCGCGCTCGAGGGGGAGACCGGGGCCAGCGCCGGGGCGCTCGTCGCGCTACGGCTCGGCGGCGCGGAGGTGGCGCGAGAACTCTCGCGATCGGCCGGGGCCGGCGACCGGGCGGCCTTTCTCCGCGAATACGTGCGCGAGGCGGATCGCGCGGGGCTCCCCGGCGAGGTCTCGTGGGCGGCCACCGAGCTCGTGGCGCTCAGCCCCCGCCCCATCGACCGACTCCGCTGGCGCGCCATGGCCGCCGACCGCGCCCTGCTCGCCGGAGACAGCGCGGGCGCGCGCGAGGCATTCTCCGAGCTGGCCGCCGAGACCGACCCGGGAAACCCGCCACACGAGACGGCAACCCGTCGTCTGCTCGAGCTCCTCGCATCGAGCCCGGGCGAGCTCGAGGAGGGCGAGCGTCTGCTCTCGCGCTACACCGCCGCGTACCCGGACTCGTCGAGGGTCCGGGCCGACCTGATCGGGCGCCTCGCCCTCGGCTACGCGGCGGCCGGCGACCTGGAACGGGCCGAGTCGCGGATCGCGACGGGGCGCGGCGGTCTCGGGGAAGGGTATGCGGGATCTCTCGAGGCGGCCGCCGCCCGGGTGGCGTGGTACGCCGGCGGCCGCGACAGCGCGCTCGCGCGCCTGGGCCGCTCGCTGTCCCACCCCGATCTCGCGCCCGCCGCGCGGACGGCGCGGCTCGAGGCGATGACCGTGCTCCAGGCGGCGGACTCGGCGGAGGTCGCGCTGTCGGGGCGGATCGCGCTGGGGCTCCACCGCGATCCGGCCGGTTTCGATCCCGGACCCGCCCTGCGGGAGCTGGCGGGGCGCGCGGCCTCGCCAGGGCGTCCCGATCTTCTCGTACACCTCGCCGACCTCGCCTCCGAGGCGGGTCGGCCCGAGGTCGCGGACGGTCTCCGCCGACGTGTGGTGGATGCGTTCCCCACCAGCGCGGCGGCTCCCGCGGCCCTGCTGGGTCTCGCCCGCTCCGGGCCGCCGGAGGGCCGGCGCGAGTGGCTCGAACGTCTGATCGTGGGGTATCCCGACAGCGCGTTGGCGCCGGTGGCCCGGCGCCTGCTGGCCGAGTTGGAAGGGGGAACGAGTGGGTGAACGGCGTGCGTGGCTCGTGGCCCTCGGCCTCGTCCTCGCGGGCGCGGCGGGGCCGGCGAGCGCCCAGCAGCTCCTCGTGCCGATGGACCGCGGTCAGGAGAACCACCTCAAGGCGTACGGATTCACGTTCGGCGTGCTCACCCGCGGCGAGACGGCCGAGTGGCTGCTCAACTACCGGGCGGGCTCGTTCCTCGTGGCGGACACGGACGAGAACCGCCGGCGCGCGGCCCTCATGGGCGTCACGATCGAGCCCGTCGGGGCGGGGGCCGTGACCCGCATCCGGCGCGACATCGAGTCGAGCAACATGGAGACCGTGCCGCTCGAGAAGGCGCCACGCATCGCCGTGTACACCCCGCCGAACGGCTCGCCGTGGGACGACGCGGTCACGATGGTCCTGACATACGCCGAGATCCCGTACGAGCAGGTGTGGGACCGGGAGGTGATGACCGGAGCACTCGAGAATTACGACTGGCTCCATCTGCACCACGAGGACTTCACGGGGCAGTACTCGAAGTTCTACCTGACGTACGCCACGTCCGCCTGGCTCCAGGAGGAGGTGGCCCGCAACGAGGCGATCGCGCGCGAGCTCGGGTTCGCAAGCGTGCCGGCGCTGAAGACGGCCGTGGCCGACAGGCTGCGCGCGTACGTCGACGACGGAGGGTTCCTGTTCGCGATGTGCACGGCCACCGAGACGCTCGAGCTCGCGCTCGCGGCGCAGGGCACGGACATCGCGGCCTCGTTCGCGGACGGCACGCCCGCCGACCTCGCGGCCACGCAGAAGATGGACTGGGAGCGTGCGATGGCGTTCGAGGGCGCGACGCTCGTCACGGATCCCACCTTGAGCGCGTTCAGCGACATCGATGGCCACCAGGTGAACACTCCGTGGCGCGTGGACCTCGGCAGCTACACCCTGTTCGACTTCTCGGCCAAGTTCGATCCGGTCCCCGCCATGCTGACCCAGAATCACGCGCGCGTCCTGCCCGACTTCTACGGGTTGACGACGACGTTCCGCGAGGAGCGGCTCAAGCCCGGCGTGACCGTCCTCGCCGAGGAAGAAGGCCGCGGGCGGGTGAAGTACCTGCACGGAACGCGGGGGGAGGGGACGTTCACCTATCTCGGCGGCCACGATCCCGAGGATCCCCGGCACCTCATCGGGGACGCGCCCACGGACCTGGACCTCCACCGGCATTCCCCCGGGTATCGCCTGATCCTCAACAACGTCCTGTTCCCGGCGGCGAAGAAGAAGAAGCTCAAGACATGACGCCCGACGGAGCCCCCGTCCGGCCCGCGACCCGTCCCGCGGTAGACCCGCGGCGGCTCTCGTCGCTTCCGCCGTACCCGCTGGCCGGGATCCCCGAGGCCAGGGCCCGGCTGCTCGCCGCGGGACGCGACGTGCTCGACCTGGGGGCGGGCGATCCGGGCCTCCCGATCCCCGGGCGCGCCGTGGACGCGCTGCGCGAGGCCGCGGGGCGGCCCGAGCTCCAGAGCTACGGGTTCCAGCGCGGGCTCCCTGCCTACCGGCGCGCGATCGCCTCGTTCATGGAGCGACGCTACGGCCGCGCGCTCCATCCGGACCGCGAGATCCTGCCCCTCATCGGGTCGAAGGAGGGTCTGGCCCTGGCGGCGTTCGCGGCGCTCGACCCGGGCGACACCGCGCTGGCCCCCGACCCGGGCTACGCGCCGTACTTCGGAGGACCGCACCTCGCCGGAGCCCGGCTCGAGCGGGTGCGGCTCGGTCCGGAGACGGGCTTCACCGTGCCCCCGGAGGCGATTCTCGACGCGCCTGGCACGCTGGGGCTCGTGTACCTCAACTACCCGAACAACCCCACGGGCGCCACGGTCGAGCGGCCCTACGTGGCGGCGTGCGTCGATGCCTGCGCGCGGCGCGGCGCCCTCCTCGCGTACGACAACGCGTACGCCGAGATCGGGTTCGCGGGCTATCGGCCTCCCGGTCTACTCGAAGTCGAGGACGGCCTCGAGTGCGGGATCGAGTTCCACTCGTTCTCGAAGAGCTTCAACATGACCGGCTGGCGGCTCGGGTGGGCCTGCGGATCCGCGGCATGGATCGCCCGGCTCGCCAAGGTCAAGAGCTTCATCGACACCGGACCCTATCTCGCCCTCCAGCACGCGGGCGCCGCCGTGCTCGAGGACGCGGAGCCGTACCTGGCACGGAACGTCATGCTGCTCGAGGAGCGGCGGGACGCGGCCGTCGCCGCCTTCCGCGGCGCCGGGTTCGACCTCGAGCCGCCCCGCGGGGCCCTGTACCTGTGGATGCGGATCCCGACCGGCGAGCCGGCGCGGGACTTCGCCCTCAGGGTCCTCGAGGAGCAGGCCGTCGTGCTGCTCCCCGGTTCCGCGCTCGGGGCCGGTGGGGAGGGATACGTGCGCGCGGCGCTGACGCTGCCGGTGGAGGGATACGAAGAGGCCGCAACCCGCGTCGCCCGGGCTCTGTAGCCCGACCCCATGCCGGAGCCACGTCTCCCCCAACGGGCGCGCCGTGAGCGCGAGAGGGGATACCGCCGCGCGGTCCGCGCGGGGCTCGCCCTCTCGGTGCTCCTCCACCTGCTCGTCATCTGGTCGACCCGGGCGATCCGCGTCCCCCCCTCTCCGTTCGTGACGCCGCCCGTGGAGACCGGGCCGGCCCCGGAAGGCCTCGTGGTCGTGGACGTCGCCGTGACCGAGCCGGAGGAGGAACCGTCGGAGGCGACGCCGGCCGCGGAGCCGGCGGAGGAGCGGCCCGAGCCCGAGGCGCCCGACCCCCTCGAGGTCGTCGAGACGGAGCCCGAGGAAGCCGAGGAGGGCCTCCCGGGGGCGCCCGGCGTCGGCGAGCCCGCGCCTCCCGAGGCGCCGGAGGAAGGCGAGCGGCTCTCGAACGCCGAGCGTCTGATCCCGCGCTTCTCGGACCCGCGGATCTGGTTCGACCCCCGCCACCCGCGGCTCTTCGGTGACCGGCTCGCCCGCTTCGCGCGCGCGGACAGCGCGGTGCGCGCGATCCTGCGGGACTGGCTCGACAGCCTCGCCCTCAGCGACGAGGAGATGCGACGGGCGCTCGACTGGACGTACGAGAAGGACGGGGAACGCTGGGGGATATCGCCAGAGGGGCTCCACCTCGGGGACATCACCATCCCGATCCCCTTCGAGCTCATGCCTTCGGGCCCACGGAGGCGCGAGCTCGAGCAGGCGCTCCGCGACCTCGAGGAGATCCAGCTCCAGAACCTGCGCGAGGACCTCGAGCGCATCGGCGAGGAACGGCGCCGCGCGATGCGCGAGCGCTCGGAGGAGGAAGCCCGGCGGCGCCGCGGCGACACGATCCGCGTACGGTCCCCGCCGAGTGCCCGAGAGCGGTCGCCGCCCGACCCCGCGTGAGTTCGCGTTTCGCGGGTCGAGCGCGCTCGTTAAACTGACGGCCCCGCCGGGGTCGTGGGTCCGCGCTCGGATCCGCGGCCGCCGGCGGCTTCGTCTCGCGTCGTGAAGGTCCGACTGGTGCACAGAGAGGAGCCCCGCACGTGGGTGCGTCACCCCCGGGATCGGATCCCACCCAGCTGCCACCGCGCTACGACCCTTCGGGGCTCGAGCGCCGTCTGTACGAGGAATGGGTCGAAGACGGCCGGTTCCACGTGGATGCCGGGGAGGCCGACGACCCGTACGTGATCGTCATCCCCCCGCCCAACGTGACCGCGGCCCTCCACATGGGCCACGGACTCAACAACACCATCCAGGACGTCCTCATCCGCCACATGCGGATGCGTGGATACGACGCGCTGTGGGTCCCAGGGACGGACCACGCGGGTATCGCGACGCAGAACGTCGTCGAGCGCCAGCTCGCGGACGAGGGCAAGACCCGCTTCGACCTCGGACGCGAGGCCTTCGTGGAGCGCGTGTGGGAGTGGGTGGACGAGTACGGGAACCGGATCATCGAGCAGCTCCGGGTGATCGGGTGCTCGTGCGACTGGGAGCGGACCCGGTTCACGCTCGACGAGGGGCTCTCGCGCGCCGTGCGCGAGGTGTTCGTGCGTCTGTACGAGCGCGACCTGGTCTACCGCGGCCGCTACATCATCAACTGGTGTCCGCGCTGCGGGACGACGCTTTCGAACGAGGAGGCGGAGCACCGGGAGCACGCCGGCAGGCTGTACCGGATCCGCTACCCCCTGGCCGGGGACGACGGGCGCACGGTGGAGATCGCGACCACCCGGCCCGAGACGATGCTCGGCGACACCGCCCTCGCGGTGCACCCGGAGGACGAGCGCTACCGCGACCTCGTGGGACGCGAGGCGATCCTCCCCCTCGTGGGGCGGCGGCTCCCCATCGTCGCCGACGACTACGTCGATCCCGAGTTCGGATCCGGCGTGGTGAAGGTGACGCCCGCGCACGATGCGAACGACTTCGAGATCGGCCGGCGTCACGGGCTCGAGCCCCTCGACGTGATGACCGACGACGCCCGCATGAACGACGAGGTTCCCGAGCCGTACCGCGGTCTCGATCGGTTCGAGGCGCGGGAGCGCGTCGTGGCGGATCTCGAGCGCGAGGGGAGCCTGATCGGGATCGAGGAGCACGCGCACTCGGTGGGACGCTGCTACCGCTGCGACACGATCGTCGAGCCGCGGCTGAGCCTCCAGTGGTTCGTGCGCATGGCGCCGCTGGCGGAGCCCGCCCTCGCGGCCTACCTCGACGGGAAGCTCCGCTTCCACCCCGAGCAGTACGGCAAGGTGTACCGGAACTGGATGGAGAACATCCGCGACTGGCCCATCAGCCGGCAGTTGTGGTGGGGGCACCGGATCCCGGTGTGGTACTGCCGTGACGAGGCATGCGCGGAGGTGATCGTGGCGCGCGAGGACCCGGAGGAGTGCCCCTCCTGCGGGGGGCCGCTCGAGCAGGACACCGACGTGCTCGACACCTGGTTCTCGTCGTGGCTGTGGCCGTTCTCGACGCTCGGATGGCCGGAAGACACCGCGGACCTGCGGGCGTTCTACCCGACCGACACGCTGGTCACCGCGCCGGAGATCCTGTTCTTCTGGGTCGCCCGCATGGTGATGGCGGGGCTCGAGTTCATGGGCGAGCTCCCGTTCACCGACGTGCTGCTCAACGGGACCGTGCGGGACCACCTGGGGCGCCGCATGTCGAAGTCACTCGGGAACGGCATCGATCCGCTGGAAGTCGTTGAGCTATATGGGGCTGACGCCATGCGCTTCACGTTGATTCGGGGGGCGCCGCTGGGGACCGACCTCCAGCTCAACGACGAGGATCTCGAGGAGGCGTTTCGCCCCGGACGGAACCTCGCCAACAAGATCTGGAATGCGGCCCGCTTCGCCCTGCCGCACATCCGGCCCTCGGACACGGCGGTAGGCCGTGACTCGGACGAGCTCGCCGATCGCTGGATCCGCAGCCGCTTCACCCGCGTGCTCCGAGAGGCGACCGCGGCCTACGACGGCTTCCGGCTCCACGAGGCGGCGGAGATCTCGCACGGATTCGTGTGGGGCGACTTCTGCGACTGGTACCTCGAGATGGCCAAGCGGCGGCTCGAGGGCGAGGACGAAGAGGCTCGGCGCGACGCGGGCCGCACGCTGGCGCAGGCGATGCGCGGGTGGCTCGCGCTGCTTCACCCCGTCATGCCGTTCATCACCGAGGAGATCGCGCGCCGGCTTCCGGACCGCGGGCCCGGGACGTCGCTCGTCCCCGGGCCCTGGCCCGAGCCGTCGGACGGGTGGCTCGACGAGGAGGCCGAAGCCGCGATCGACGCGCTGCGCGAGCTCGTAGGGGCCGTCCGGACGCTGCGCGCCGAGTACCGGATCGATCCCGGAACGCGGCTCGAGGAGGTCCGCCTGGGGAGTCCGTCCGAGGCGCTCCGGCGCGGTCTCGAGGCCGAGCGAGGCAGCGTCCTCCGGCTGGCCGGTGTGCACCGGCTGGAGCCCCTCGCCGGCCCGTCGGGAGAGCCGGGGGCGAGCGCCGTGCTCCGGAGTGGCGGCGAGGTGTTCATCCCGCTACGCGGGGTGATCGACCTCGACCGCGAGCGCGCGCGCATCGCCGATGAGGCGCGTCGGGCGGGGGAATTGCTCGAGCGGACGCGCGGGAAGCTCGGGAACCGCGGGTTCACCGAGAACGCGCCGCCCGAGGTCGTGGAACGGGAGAAGGAGAAGCTCGCCTCGCTCGGGACGCAGCTCGAGCGTCTCGAGGACCAGCTCCGGTCGTTGGGTGTCGCGTCCTGAACGGCGCGGTCGATCCGTGGCACGACGCAGCGGGGGGGCAAGCGGTTGGCGCGGGGCTGCGCTCGCGGCGGTCTGCGCCCTTTCCCCGGCATGTGCCAACGAGATGCCGCCGCCCGGCACGCACCCCGATGAGGAGCCGCCGGCGGTCCGCAGCATCGAGCCCGCACCGGACACGGTGGTGCCGGGGTTCGACGGCGCGATCCGGATCCGGTTCAGCGAGCCCGTCACCGTCCCCACCGATCTCGGGCGGAGGCTCGTCGCCTCGCCGATGGAGATCTACGACGTGGAGAGCGGATTCTCCGACATCCGCATCCGCCCGCGGGGCGGCTGGCGCGACAGCGTCGTGTACTGTCTCGCGATTCCGGAGGGGATCGCCGACCTCCTGCGCAACCGGGCGCCCACGGGGATCGAGTTCTGCTTCTCGACGGGGATCCCGATCACGAACACCGCAGTGACCGGCACCGTGTTCGACGCCGTGACCGGACAGCCCCAGGCGGACGCCACGATCCAGTTCATCGCGCCCCCGGACTCGACGCCGTACGGCGCGGTGACCGACGCCGGGGGACGCTTCTCGCTCCGTTCCCTGCCGGGGGGCGGATACGAGGCGTTCGGATTCCTGGACCGGAATCGGAACTACACGCTCGACCGGACGCTCGAGCCGCACGACTCGACGACGTTCGAGGCGCTCGAGGGCGCCTCGCCGGATCTCGAGCTCCGGCTCGTCGAACCGGACACGACGCCCCCGAGGGTCCTCCGCGTGGAAGCCGTCGACAGCCTCACCCTCCGCCTCGAGTTCGACGACCCGCTCCTCCGTCCGCAACCGGGGGACCCGGCCGTCACCGTGACGGATACGGCGACCGGGACGCCGCTTCCGGTATCGGCGGTCAGGCTGGGCGAGCCGGCCGAGGCGGGGCTCGTGACCGCGGATTCCGCGGCCGCGGCGGCCGATTCGGCCGGAGCCCCCGTCGACTCCGCCGCGGCTCCGCCGGACACCGTGGCCGCCGCCGAGCCGGCCGCGGCGGCCGGGCAGCAGACGGGCGACCCCGCGCTCCCCACCCGATTCGTGAGCGTGCGTCTCGACCGCGCACTCCGCCCCGCCGCCTACCGGCTCCACGCGGAGGGGTTCGTCAACCTCAGACATCTCACCGGAGGGGGCGACACGACGTTCGTGGCCGAGCTCGGGCAATCGGCGCCGGCCGACTCCGCCGCCGCGGACAGCGCGGCCGTCCGGGACACGGCAGCGGCGCAGGACACGTCGGCCGTGCAGGACACCTCGGCGGTAGAGGGCGGCTCGGCCGTGCGGGACACCGCCGCGGTGCGTGATGCGTCGGCGGCGCGAGGGCCCGCCGCCGACCCGGACGCCCGGGCCACCCGGGAGGTCCCCCCGGCTCGAGGCCGCGACGCCGCGCGGCGGTCGCGCAGGGGAGGGCACCGGTGAGCGACCGCGACCCGCGCCGGCGCCTCCCCGCGGTCGATGTGCTGCTCGACACCCCCGAGGCACGGGGGTGGATCGAGCGTCACGGCCGCGAGCCCGTCAAGGCCGCGATCCGCGAGGTCCTCGACCGGGCGCGCAGCGAGGTTCCGGCGGGTGACGACGCCCGAATGGCCGAAGCCCTCCTCGAGCGGGCGGGGCGGGCCCTCGCGGCGGGGAGCAGCCCGTCGCTCCGCCCCGTACTGAACGGGACCGGCGTCGTCCTTCATACCAACCTCGGGCGCGCCCCGCTCGCGGCGGAGGCGATCGAGGCCGCACGGCGTGCCGCGGGCTACGGGAACGTCGAATACTCGCTCGAGACCGGCGAGCGCGGCTCCCGATACGATCACTGCGCGGAGCTCCTGTGCCGCCTCACCGGAGCCGAGGCCGCGCTCGTCGTCAACAACAACGCGGCCGCCGTCTCGCTCGTCGTGAACGCGTTCGCCGTCGATCGCGAGGTCGTGGTTTCCCGCGGGGAGCTCGTCGAGATCGGGGGCTCGTTCCGCATCCCGGACGTGGTGTCCCGGAGCGGCGCGCACCTCCGGGAAGTAGGCACCACGAACCGCACGCGGGTCGGCGACTACGAGGCCGCCGTGGGGGAGCCGACCGCGCTCCTCCTCCGGGTACACCCGTCCAACTACCGCGTGGAAGGATTCGCGGAGCGGCCCGCGCTCGCGGACCTCGTCGCGCTCGCGGCGCGTCTCGGGCTCCCGCTCGCCCACGACGTGGGCTCGGGTCTCCTCGACGCCGTCCTCCTGCCCGGGTTCCCCCCCGAGCCGTCGGTCCGGGACTCCGTGTCCTCGGGTGTCGACCTCGTCACGTTCAGCGGCGACAAGCTCCTCGGGGGGCCGCAGGCGGGGCTCATCGTCGGTCGCGAGGCGCCGATCCGGCGGCTCAGATCGAACCCGCTTCTGAGGGCCTTCCGCGTGGACAAGACGACCCTGGCCGCGCTCGAGGCCACGCTCCTGCTGCACCGGGATCCCGAGGTGGCCGCGACCCGGATCCCCACGCTCCGAATGCTCCGCGAGCCGGTCGCCTCGGTCGCGAAGCGCGCAACGGAGGCGCTCGAGTCGAGGACGCAGGGAGCGGGCGGGGCACGGTGGGCCGTCGGCTCGACCCGCGCCGTCGTGGGAGGTGGCTCGTTTCCCGGCTTCGAGCTCGACT
>Ga0299913_10001151_pt1 | contig 18951 bp, 17 predicted proteins | sample RVTome_9_FD_201360 | JGI IMG/M metagenome (GOLD analysis project Ga0299913, IMG submission 201360) | Soil microbial communities from uranium-contaminated site in the Upper Colorado River Basin, Wyoming, United States - RVT155D38 (version 2) ... | reverse complement strand
CTCGGCCCGCTCCGGGCCGTGGAACGCCAGCGAGTCACCCAGCACCAGCAGCCGCGGACTCACTCCAGCAGCCCGGCGTTGTACGTCGTCAGGCGCCAGCGCGGGCGGTCCACGGTGGACAGCGGGCGGTCCAGCACGGTCCAGCGGCAGTTGCCGATGCGCGCGAACGACGACCAGTGCGACACGGGCAGTTCGAGCAGCCGCGCCGTCAGGCCGGCGATCAGCCCGCCGTGCGCGCACAGCACCGCGATCCCGGCGCCACCCGCGTCCAGCTCGGCGACCACCGCGGCCGCGCGCGCCGCCACCTCGACCCTGGTCTCGCCGCCGGGTGGCGCCCACTCCGGGTTGCTCCGCCAGCTCAGTCGCGCGCCGGGCCACGTCGCGTCCACCTGGTCGTGGGTCAGCCCCTGCCACTGCCCGAGGTGGGTCTCCCGCAGCCGCTTGTCGGTATGCGCGACCAACCCGGTCTCCTCGGCCAGCAGGGCCGCGGTGTCGGCCGCCCTGCGCAGGTCGGAGGTCAGCAGCACCTGCGGGCCGAACGCGGCCAGCACCGGGGTCGCCAGCCTTGCCTGTTCGAGGCCGACCGCGGTGAGCGCCGAGTCCAGTTGGCCCTGCATCCGGCGGTCCGCGTTGTAGTCGGTCTCGCCGTGCCGCCAAAGCACAAGGCGGCGAAGCGTCACCCCGGGCCGTCCCCGTCCGGGCCGCCGTCCTGGGCCGAGCTGTCCTGGGCCGGGCCGTCCTGGGCCGGGCCGTCCTGCACGAAACCGTCCTCGACGAACTCCACCCGCGGGCAGTCCTTCCACAGCCGCTCCAGGCCGTAGAAGGAGCGCTCCTCGCTGTGCTGCACGTGCACCACCACGTCGACGTAGTCCAGCAGCACCCAGCGGCCTTCCCTGGCGCCCTCGCGCCGGACCGGCTTGGTGCCGATCGCGAGCAGCTTCTCCTCGACGTTGTCGACGATCGCCTGCACCTGCCGCTCGTTGGGCGCCGAGGCGATCACGAAGCAGTCGGTGATGACGAGCCGCTCTGAGACGTCCAGCACCAGGATGTCCTGCGCCTTCTTGTCCGCCGCCGCCTGGGCGGCGACCACCGCCAGTCGACGGGCATGCTCGGTTGCTGGCACGTCACACCTTTCCGTACAGGCCGCGCTTGGTTATGTACTGCACCACACCGTCCGGGACGAGGTACCAGACGGGCTGCCCGGCCGCCACTCGGGCCCGGCACGCCGTCGACGAGATGGCCATCGCCGGCACCTCGACCAGGCTGACCGCCCCGCGCGGCAGGTGGTGGTCGTCCAGGTCGTAGCCGGGCCGTGTGACGCCGACGAAGTGCGCGAGGGAGAACAGCTCGTCGGCCCGTCGCCAGGACAGGATCTGTTCGAGCGCGTCGGCCCCGGTGATGAAGAACAGCTCGTCACCAGGGTACTGCGCCCGCAGGTCGGTCAGGGTGTCCACGGTGTAGGTGGGCCCGGCCCGGTCCACGTCCACCCGGCTGACCGTGAACCGCGGGTTGGAGGCCGTCGCGATCACGGTCATCAGGTACCTGTCCTCGGCGGGACTGACGTCCTCGTGGCCCTTGCCGACCGGGTGCCCGGTCGGCACGAAAACCACCTGGGCGAGCTCGAACCGGGCGGCCACTTCGCTCGCGGCCACCAGGTGCCCGTGGTGGACCGGGTCGAACGTGCCGCCCATCACCCCCACGCGACGTCCGGACATGGTCAGACAGCGTATGCGACGAGCGGCCGGCTACTGTCCGGCGCGTGGGACCTTTGCGCGTCGGTGTCGACCTTGACGGGGTGGTCGCGGACTTCACGGGTGGCTGGATCGACAGGTACAACGTCGCGTACGACGCCGGCCTGCGGCCCGAGCAGGTGACTACATGGGACGCTCCCGCCGAGCTGACCAGGTTCCGCACCATGACCGAGTTCTGGCGCTGGGCGCGCTCGTGCGGCGCCGACGGCCGCAGCCTGTTCGCCGGCCTGGCGCCGTACCCCGGTGCGGTCGACGGGCTGCGCTCCCTGCTGGACGCGGCGCACGTCGCGATCATCACCACCAAGCCGAGCTGGGCCATTCCCGACACGCTGGGCTGGCTCGCCGCGCTGGGGCTGCCGCTGCGCGAGGTGCACATCACGTCGAACAAGCCGTCCGTGGAGTGCGACGTCTACGTCGAGGACTCGCCCAAGCAGCTCGCGGCGCTGCGCAGGCACCGGCCGGACGCCGTGGTGTGCCGGTGGGTGCGGCCGTGGAACGAGCCGTTGGACGGTGCGGTGGACGTCGAGGACTTCGACGACGTGCTGGTGGTGCTGCGCGCGATGGCGGGCCGGTAGCGGTCCCGCCCGTCCGCTCCCCGGGCGGGGCCGCCACTCACGAGTAGTGACGCCGCCGCCGGCCTGCGATGACGCGGTCAGGAGCGGGTGTGACCGTCGCCCCAGACGATCCACTTGGTCGAGGTGAGCTCGGGCAAGCCCATCGGGCCGCGCGCGTGCAGCTTCTGGGTGGAGATGCCGAGCTCGGCGCCCATGCCGAACTCGCCGCCGTCGGTGAACGCGGTCGAGGCGTTGACCATCACCGCCGCGGCGTCGACCCGCGCGGTGAACTCGCGGGCCGCGGCCAACGACCCGGTGACGATCGCCTCGGTGTGGCCAGAGCCGTGCTCGGCGATGTGCGCGACCGCGGCGTCCAGGCTGTCGACCACCGCGGCCGCGATGTCGAGCGACAGGTACTCGGTTTCCCAGTCCGCGCCGGTCGCCGCCACCACGTCGTCGCCGCCCAGCTCGACGAACGCCCCGTCGCCGTGCACCGTCACCCCGGCGTCGTGCAGCGCGCCGACCAGCCGGGGCACGAACCCGGCGGCGACCGCGGCGTGCACGAGCACGGTCTCCGCCGCGTTGCACACCGACGGCCGGCGGGTCTTGGCGTTGAGCACGATCCGCAGCGCGGCGTCGAGGTCCGCGTCGGCGTCCACGTAGACGTGGCAGTTGCCGACGCCGGTCTCGATGGTCGGCACGGTGGCCTCGCGGACCACGGCGTCGATCAGCCCGGCGCCACCGCGTGGCAGCACGACGTCGACCAGGCCGCGCGCGGTGATCAGGTGCCGCACGCTGGCGCGGTCCTCGCTCGGCAGCAGCTGCACGGCGTCGGCCGGCAGGCCGGCGGCGGACAGCGCGGCGCGCAGCACCTCGACCAGCGCCCGGTTGGAGTGCCGCGCCGACGACGACCCGCGCAGCAGCACGGCATTGCCGGCCTTCACGGCGAGCCCGGCCGCGTCCACCGTGACGTTGGGCCGCGCCTCGTACACGATGCCCACCACGCCGAGCGGCACGCGCACCTGCCGCAGCTCCAGCCCGTTGGCCAGCACCCCGCCGCGCACGACCTCGCCCACCGGGTCCGGCAGCCCGGCCACCACGCGCAGCCCGTCGGCCACCGTGGCGACGCGCTCGGTGGACAGCGCCAGCCTGTCCAGCAACGCCTTCGTCAGCCCCGCGTCGCGGCCCGCGGCCAGGTCGCGCTCGTTGGCCGCCAGCACCTCGTCCGCCCGGTCCAGCAGCGCGTCGGCCATCGCGTGCAGCGCCCGGTCCTTGTCGCCGCGCGGCACGACCGCGAGCGCCGTGGCGGCGGCCCGGGCACGGCGGGCTGCCGCGTGCACCTCCTCGCGCAGCGCGGTGTCCAGCTGGTCTGCCTGGGCCACACCGGTCATGCCGCCAAGCCTACGTCCGCGCACGTGCCATGCCTCCGTCGCGGCCGCGGCCTCCGTGCGGCGACTAGCCGGGACCCCCACAGGCCGTTCAGCTGACCTCACCGGGTGACGCGATCCAGGTGTTGCAGGCCGCGGTGGCGCGCTGCTCGTAGCCCTTCCTGGCCCAGGCCGCCTGGTTGGCCCTGCTGCCGTGGCTGTCGGGCAGGGCGCCGTTGCGGAAGTCCGCGACGGCCTGGTTGGCGAGGTTGCGGGAGACCGAGCCCCGACCGGCCACCGCGGCGATGAAGAGCCCGGCGAAGCAGTTCGCCTGCAGCTCGGTGCGGCGGCTGAGCTGCAGGCCCTCCGGGGTGTCGTCGCCGACCTCGCCCATCTCGTCGCCCGCCGCCCACAGCAGGCCGCTGAGCTCCTGGATGTGGTGCGCGTACTCGTGGGCGACGACGGCCAGGTGGATGCTCGGCCCGCCGCGGTCGACGTCCTTCAGCCGGTTCACCGGCAGGTAGAGCGTCTGGTCGGTCGGGCAGTAGAGCGCGGTGAAGTCCTCCCCGCGGTCCTCCTCGGGGTTGCCGCAGCCGGTCTCGCCGGGGTGCTCGGCGACGTTGATCGACGGCGAGTCGTGCGGCAGGCGGCCGACCGCCAGCACCGACTGCCATGCCGAGTCCATGCAACCGACCAGCCCGGTGTAGTAGATGCGCAGGCTGTCCGTGTCGCGGCGGAACTGCGGCAGCACGCAGTCGACATCGGGCAGCCGAACGCCCTGCGCCAGCAGCGGATGGCCGCCGAGCGAGTAGATCGGCCTGATCGGCAGCGCGGCGCTGGTCGTGCTCGGCGGGGTCGACAGCGTGGTGGTGGGCGGCAGCGGCAGCGGTGTGCCGTCGACGGAGAGCATGGTCTGCGCGGTGTTGTCGACCACGCCGACGACGAGCACGGTGACCACGGATGCCAGCGCGAACGCGACCACGGCCCGCCCGCGGCGGCGCCGCGGCGCTGGCACCGTCGGCGCTGGCGGGGCCACCACATCCACATCCGGATCGGCGGCCGGCCACCGTGGTTCGTCACTATCCGACATCGACCCCCCTTGAGCGCGCCATCGAATGCGTCCATTCGAGCACATTTGCGGCCGCCGGTCACTCGTCGTATAGGGGCACCAGGTCGTCCGCGTGCACCACTTCGCGGCGCTGTTCCGGCGGCAGCTCGTGCGACGACCGGCCGATCAGGGCCGGCAGCTCCGCCGCGTCGTAGCCGACTACGCCCCGGGCCACCGGAGAACCGTCCGGCGCGGTCAGCTCGACCACGTCGCCCGCGGTGAACTCGCCGTCCACGGCGGTGATCCCGGCCGCCAGCAGCGAGCGGCGCCGCCCGACCACGGCCGCGACCGCGCCGGCGTCCAGGTGCAGCCGGCCGGCGGCGTCCGCGGCGTGCCGCAGCCAGAACCGGCGGGCGGACAGCCGCGGGCCGGTCGTGGCGAACGCCGTGCCGACCTCGGCGTTGCCGAGCGCGAGCGCCGCGTCCGAAGCGGCCGCCAGCAGCACCGGGATGCCGGAGCTCGCCGCCAGCGACGCCGCGGCCAGCTTCGATGCCATCCCACCGGTGCCGAGCAGGCTTGCGCCGTGCACCTTGACCCCCCGCACGTCGGCGGCGCCGCGGACCTCGTCGATGCGCGCCGCACCGCCGCGCCGCGGATCGCCGTCGTAGAGCCCGTCCACGTCCGATAGCAGCACCAGCGCGTCGGCGCCGACGAGGTGCGCCACCAGCGCGGCGAGCCGGTCGTTGTCGCCGACCCTGATCTCCTCGGTGGCCACCGTGTCGTTCTCGTTCACCACGGGCACCGCCCCGAGCGCGAGCAGCCGGGAGAACGTGCGCTGGGCATTGCGGTAGTGCGAGCGACGCACCAGGTCGTCGGCGGTGAGCAGCACCTGGCCGACGGTCAGCTCGTGCCGGGCGAACGAGGAGGCATAGGCGTGCGCGAGCTGCAGCTGCCCGACGCTGGCCGCGGCCTGCTTGGTTGCCAGGTCGCGCGGCCGCCTGGCCAGCTTCAGCGGCGCGAGCCCCGCCGGGATCGCGCCCGACGACACGAGCACGACCTGCGAGCCGGCGGCGACGCGGACCGCGAGCACGTCGACGAGCGCGGTCAGCCTGGCCAGGTCCAGCCCGCCGTCGAGGCTCGTCAGCGACGACGAACCGACCTTGACCACCAGCCGCTTCGCGAGCGCGACGGCCTTCCTCGTGGTCACCGCTCCTCGTCCACGGGCTCCTCACCGTTCTCGCCCGGTGTCCTGCGCGACTGCTTGGCGACCTTGCGCTCGGCGGCGGACACCCGGCCGGACTGGTCCAGCCTCGCGTCGGTGCCGCGGCCGGTCAGCAGCGTGGCGACGCCGGCCGGCGTCGACGGCTCCCAGTCGAAGGTCACGTCGCCGATCGTCACCGGCGATCCCGGCCGCGCGCCGAGCTTGGCCAGCGTGTCCTCGACGCCGAGCCGCGCGAGCCGGTCGGCCAGGTAGCCGACGGCCTCGTCGTTGGCGAAGTTGGTCTGCCGCACCCACCGCTCCGGGCGCTCACCGCGCACCACGAAGCCGCCGGGCAACTCGGGATCCGGGTCGACGGTGAACCCGGTCTCGTCGACGGCCCTCGGCCTGAGCACCAGGCGCGTCGGCGACGGCGGCGGCAGCGCCGCCCGGTGTTCCGCGACCAGCCTGGCCAGCGCGAACGCCAGCTCGCGCAGCCCGGCCCTGTTCACCGTGGAGATCTCGAACACCGGCCAGCCGCGCTCGGCCACCTGCTCGCGCACCAGGTCGGCCAGGTCGGCCGCGTCCGGCAGGTCGATCTTGTTGAGGGCGACCACGCGTGGCCGCTGCGCCAGGTCGGCGCCGAGCAGCGGCGTGTACTGCGCGAGCTCGCGCTCCAGCGCGTCGATGTCGGACACCGGGTCGCGGCCGAGCTCCTCGGTCGCCAGGTCCACCACGTGCACCAACACCGCGCAGCGCTCGATGTGCCGCAGGAAGTCCAGGCCGAGGCCCTTGCCCTGGCTGGCCCCCGGGATCAGGCCCGGCACGTCGGCCATCGTGAAGGTCTGCTCCCCCGCCTGCACCACGCCGAGGTTCGGCACCAGCGTGGTGAACGGGTAGTCGGCGATCTTGGGGCGGGCCGCGGACAGCACCGCGATCAGCGAGGACTTGCCCGCCGACGGGAACCCGACCAGGCCGACGTCGGCCATCGACCGCAGCTCCAGCACCAGGTCGTGCGCCTCGCCCGGCTCGCCGAGCAGCGCGAACCCGGGTGCCCTGCGGGCCTTGGAGGCCAGCGCGGCGTTGCCCAGCCCGCCGCGGCCGCCCTGGGCCGCCACCAGCCGGGTGCCCTGGCCGACGAGGTCGGCCAGTACCGCGCACTCCGGCGTCATCACCACGGTGCCGTCCGGCACCCGCAGTTCCAGGTCCTCGCCGTTCGCGCCGTCGCGGTTGCCGCCCTGGCCCTGCTTGCCGCTGCCGGCCTTGGCGTGCGGGCGGTAGTGGAAGTCGAGGAGCGTGTGCACGCCCGGGTCGACGACCAGCACCACGTTGCCGCCGCGGCCGCCGTTGCCGCCGTCCGGGCCGCCGAGCGGCCTGAACTTCTCCCGGTGCACGGACGCGCAGCCGTTGCCGCCGTCGCCAGCGGCGACGTGGATCGTCACCCGGTCGACGAAGCGGGACACGGCTGGGCTCCTCTGCTGGTTCTGCTGGCCTTGCGGCTTCTGCTGGCCTTGCGGCCGGAATGCGTCGAGGGGCGGGTCCGGCGTTGCCCGGGTTCCCGCCCCTCGATGGGTCTCGGTGGTCGCGACCGGCTCAGGCTCCAGTCGCCTCGGCCGGAACGATGTTGACGGTCTTGCGGCCGCGCTTCTGGCCGAACTCGACGGCACCCGCCGCGAGCGCGAACAGGGTGTCGTCGCCGCCGCGGCCGACGTTCACGCCGGGGTGGAACTTGGTGCCGCGCTGGCGGACCAGGATCTCGCCGGCACCGACGACCTGGCCGCCGTAGCGCTTGACGCCGAGTCGCTTGGCGTTGGAGTCGCGACCGTTGCGGGAGCTGGAAGCGCCCTTCTTGTGTGCCATCGTCAGCCCCTACTTCGCGGTGATGCCGGTGACCTCGACGCGGGTCAGCTTCTGGCGGTGACCCTGACGCTTGTGGTAGCCGGTCTTGTTCTTGAACTTGTGGATGCGGATCTTCGGGCCCTTGGTCTGCTCGACCACCTTGCCGGTGACCGAGACCTTGGCCAGCGCGTCCGCGTCGGTGGTGAGGTCCTCGCCGTCGACCACCAGCAGCGCGGGCAGCGTGATCTCGGCGCCGGGCTCACCCTCGAGCTTCTCGACCTCGACGACGTCGCCGACGGCGACCTTGTACTGCTTGCCGCCGGTCTTCACGATCGCGTACATCGGTGCGGGGTTCTCCTGCTGCTCGGCTTGGATCGACGTGCTCACGCGAGCTGCCTCGCGGCGCACAGCCCGGGTGCGGATGCGGGTGCCCGCACGTACCGGAGCCCGCCATCCGGCGGGCCGGGCTCTAGGGTACGTGGCCGCCTCACCCGTGGTCAAAGCGGGGTGGCCCCACGGCGGCCCTAGCCGGCCTGGGCGGATGACCATCCACCAGTAGAACCGGGTGAATGGTCCATCCATGCCCTAGCCGGCCTGGGAAACGTCCCCGGCCGCCGGCGGACCTGCCGGCCGGGAGGCCGCCCGCCGCCGGCGCGGCCGCCCGCTCGCCGGTGCCGCCTGGTCCGGCTGCGCCTGCTCGGCCGGTGCCTGCTGCACCGCCGGCTGCTTGGTCGCTGCTGGAGGCTTCGACGCTGCCGGCCGCTCGGTAGCCGGCACTGCGGCGGCTGGCGGCTCGGCTGCCGGCGCCTTGGCGGTGGCCGGCGGCTCGACCGCCGGCGCCTTGGCGGTGGCCGGCTGCTCGACCGCGGGTGGCGTGGCCGCGGTGTCGGCCTGCTTGGCCGCCCGCGAGGACCGCTTGCGGGACCGTGCCGGCCGCTCCGGCTGCTCCGTGGCGACCGCGGCTGGCTCGGCGGCGGCGGCCACGGTGGGCTCCACCGCGCTCGGCTCGGCAACCACCGGCTCGGCGGCCGACTCCCGCTTCGGCGACTCCGCCTTCGGCGGCTCGACCGCGGCCGGCTCCGCGCCGCGCTCCGGCACGCCCTTGCCGCGCGAGCGGGATCGCCGGCCGGTGGTGGTGTCGGCGCTCCTGCCGTCCCCACCGGCACCGACCGCCGCCTTGGCCTCGACGGGCTCCGTCGACACCACGACACCACGACCGCGGCAATGCTCGCACGGCGTGGAGAAGGCCTCCAGCAGCCCGGAGCCGACGCGCTTGCGGGTCATCTGCACCAGGCCGAGTGAGGTGACCTCGGCGACCTGGTGGCGCGTGCGGTCGCGGCCGAGGCACTCGGTGAGCCGCCGCAGCACCAGGTCGCGGTTGGACTCCAGCACCATGTCGATGAAGTCGATCACGATGATGCCGCCGATGTCCCGCAGCCGCAGCTGCCGCACGATCTCCTCGGCGGCCTCCAGGTTGTTGCGGGTGACGGTCTCCTCCAGGTTGCCGCCGGAGCCGGTGAACTTGCCGGTGTTCACGTCGATGACCGTCATCGCCTCGGTGCGGTCGATGACGAGGTACCCGCCGGACGGCAGCCACACCTTGCGGTCGAGCGCCTTCAGCAGCTGCTCGTCGATGCGGTACTCGGTGAACACGTCGGTGTTGCCGACGTGCTTGCGCAGCCGCGGCGCGAGGTCCGGCGCGACGTGCTCGACGTAGGCCTCGATGGTGTCCATCGCGTCGCGGCCCTGCACGACGAGCGTGGTGAAGTCCTCGGTGAACAGGTCACGGACGACCTTGATCAGCAGGTCGGGCTCCTCGTACAGCAGCTGCGGGGCCTGCGCCTTGGGCGCCTCCGACCTAGTCTTGATGACCTCCCACTGCGCCTGCAGCCGGCGGACGTCGCGGGCCAGCGACTCCTCGGTGACGCCCTCGGATGCGGTGCGGATGATCACCCCGGCGTCCTCGGGGACGATCCGGCGCAGGATGTCCTTGAGCCGCTTGCGCTCGGTGTCGGGCAGCTTGCGGCTGATCCCGGTGGCGCCGCCGCCCGGCACGTAGACGAGGAACCGGCCCGGCAGACTGATCTGGGTGGTCAGTCGCGCGCCCTTGTGACCGACCGGGTCCTTGGTGACCTGCACCAGCACGCTGTCGCCGGTGGACAGCGCCTGCTCGATCTTGCGGGCCTTGCCTTCCAGGCCGGCCGCGTCCCAGTCGACCTCGCCGGCGTACAGCACGGCGTTGCGGCCACGGCCGATGTCGACGAACGCGGCTTCCATCGACGGCAGCACGTTCTGCACCCGGCCCAGGTACACGTTGCCGACGAACGAGCCGGTGCCGGCCGAGGTGACGAAGTGCTCGACGAGCACGCTGTCCTCGAGCACGCCGATCTGCACGAGCCCGGCTCCGGGCTGCCCGTTGCCCACCCGGCCGTGCTCCCGGACGACCATGACCCGGTCCACCGACTCGCGCCTGGCCAGGAACTCCGCCTCGGAGAGGATCGGTGGGCGGCGGCGGCCGGCCTCGCGACCGTCGCGGCGACGCTGCCGCTTGGCCTCCAGCCGGGTGGAGCCGCGGACGCCCTGCACGCCGTCGTCGCTGTCGGCCGCACGGGCCGGCCGGGACTCGCGGACGTGCACCACGGTGTTCGGCGGGTCGTCTTCGCGCTGCGCCTCGCCAGACACCTCGGCGTCCGCGACCTTGCGGCGGCGACGGCGCCTGCGGCGGCGGGTCCCGACCGCGTCCTCGCCCTCGTCGGTGTCCTCGCCCTCGTCGCCGTTGTCGGTGTCCTCGGCGTCGGCGCTCTCGGCGTCGTCGGCGTCGTCGTCCTCGTCGTCACCGTTCTGGCCGGCCTTGCCCCGGCCGCGGCCACGGCGGCCGCGACGGCGACGGCGACGGCCGGGCCCGCTCTCGGCGTCGTCCGCGGCCTCCTCGTCGGTGTCCTCGTCTTCGTCCTCGTCCTCGTCGATCACCTCGACGGGCGGCTGGTGCCGCGCGCGCTCCGGCCGCTCAGGCCGCTCCGGCGGCAGGAACAGCGGCTGCGGTGCGGCGAAGACCGGCGCGAGTGGCGCGGCGAGCGCACCGTCCTCGATCTCCTCGGCGGTGTCGCCGACCAGCTCGGCCGGATCCGGCAGCAGGTCCTCCACGACCCGCTGCGCGGTGGCGCGGTCGATGCTGGACTGCGCGCCCTTGGCCGGGCTGCCGAGCTCGGTGAGCGCGGCCAGCACTTCCTTGCTGGCCACACCGAGCAGCTTCGCCAGCGCGTGCACCCGCACCTTCGCCGGCAGCTCCGCGGCGAGTTGCTGTGCGTTGGATGTGTCTTCGGGCCCGCCGCTCGAAGCGGCAGGCTGGTCGTCGTTCGTCATTCAGCTCCTTCACCCCCGGGCGCGCCTCTACAGACGCGGCCGCGCAGGGGCCACTTGTCCTCTTATGGCCCGCAGACGCGTCGCATTCGATCAATACAGCGCGGTCCGCGGGACCTCGTTCTTCCTCCTCCGCCACCCATGGGTGGCGGCAAACCTGTCGTTCAGCCGGCGACGTGCAACGGTTCGACAATGCGCCCGTCGTCGTCGAGCCGGCCCTGCGCCGTGCGGGTGGCCTTCGCAGGCACCGTCGGCTTCACGCCGGCGACGACGACTAGCGCACTCAACACGTCGTCAGGCCGTACTGCAGGCGTTACCTGCCGTACAACCGCCGACAGTATCCCACAGTGCGGTGGCCCGTCCTCGACACGTGCGCTGACCAGCGCGGCGCGCGCGTCGATGATCCGCCGGCCGTCCTTGGTCAGCTTCTCGACGAGAACCTCCGGGGCGGCCAGTAGCGCCGCCGCGGCTCGTTCCAATGTGTCCTTGGTCACACCGGGCAGCTCGATGCGCCACCGGCTGACGTCGATCCGCTCGGCGAGCGAGCCGCCGTCGGACTCCTGCGCGACCAGCACGTCGAGGCCCTCCGGCAGCGCAGCGTTCAGCTCGCGTCGCACCAGCTCCGGCTCGCACCGGCGCACGAGCTGGATCTCCAGGTACTCCGCCTCGCTCGCCGCGCCGGTGGGGGCCGCGCCGATCCAGGAAAGCCGTGGATGCGGGCTGAATCCCTGCGAGTAGGCCATCGGAACGCCGGCCGCCCGCAGCGCCCGCTCGAAGGCGCGCGCCACGTCGCGGTGCGAGGTGAACCGCAGCCGTCCCCGCTTGGCGTAGCGCAGCCGGATCCGCTGCACCGTGGGGTCGGACGGATGGGGCGCCGTGTTGGCCTGCACGCTGGTGCACGCTACCCGCGCCCAGCGGACCGGACGGCGCAGCCGGCCGATCGTGGCTTGTCACGACCGGTAGTGGTTATTACCGTCGGACCACCCGATCGCGGTTTCCTGCGCTGGCGACGAAATGTGGAGGTCCTTCGGTGCAGTCCGTCGCGGCGGCGTCGGCTCGGAAGAGCCCGGCCGCCGCTGCCACCACGGCAGTGCTGCTGGCCGTCGCCGCCTTGTCCGGCTCGGCCGGTGCGGCCGCGGCGCCGGGCGATTCCTGCCGCTCGGACATCCCCCTGGTACGCCACGTGGTGCTGTTCGAGCCGGGCACCGCCGTGGACGCGGCACGCGCCGAGGTCTCCGCCGCGTGCGGCTCGGTGTCCGGCTACTACCCGGAGATCGCGGTCGCCGTCGCCACCTCGGCGGACAGCGCGTTCGCCGACCACATCGGCCGCGACCGCGCCTACAGCGCGCAGGCGGAGGCCCTCACCGGTGCCGAGCGCCCGGCCGGGACCCCACGGGCGTCGCGGCCGCCACGCGCGGTCGGCGTGCAGTCCACCGGCGTGGCGGCCGTCGAGGTCGGCACGGCGGATCGCACCGACGAGCAGTGGAACCTCACGATGATCGGTGCGGACCGCGCCAACAGCCGGCAGCTGGCCGGCAGCTCGGTGCTGGTCGGGATCCTGGACTCGGGCGTGGACGTGGACCACCCCGAGCTGGCGGCGGCGGTCGACCGCTCCGCGTCCGCCGGCTGCGTCTCCGGAGTCCCCGACCAGAGCCCCAAGGCGTGGCGGGCCAGTGGCCAGCACGGCACGCACGTGGCCGGCATCATCGCGGCCGCAGACGACGGCGCCGGGATCACCGGCGTCGCCCCCGGCGTGCGGATCGCGTCGGTGAAGGTGGTGGACTCCGGCGGGTTCATCTACCCCGAGTACGCGGTGTGCGGCTTCGTGTGGGCCGCGCGCAACAAGATGCGCATCACCAACCACAGCTACTTCGTCGACCCGTGGCTACTGACCTGCCGGAACGAGCCGGGGCAGTCCGTGGTGTACGAGGCGGTGAGCCGCGCCGCGCGCTACGCCGCCGAGCAGGGCGTGCTCGCGGTGGCAGCCGCGGGCAACGATGGCCTCGACCTCGCCGCCGCGACGGTCGACACGCAGAGCCCGAACAACGCCCGCCGCCCGCGGCCGCGCCCCGTCGACGAGCGCTGCGACGTGCTGCCGGCCGAGCTGCCCGACGTGCTGGCCGTGTCGGCCGTCGGCGCCGCCGGCGTCAAGTCGTCCTACAGCTCCTACGGCGCCGGCGTCGTCGACCTCACCGCGCCCGGCGGGGACGCCAGGCAGCGCTCGCCGATGGCCAACAGCGGGTGCGTGCTGTCCACGGTGCCCGGTGGCTACGGCCGGATGTGCGGCACCTCGATGGCCGCGCCGCACGTCGCCGGCGTCGCCGCGCTGGTGGCCTCCGCGAACCCCGACGCCGGCCCCGCCGAGCTGGCCAGGCTCGTGCAGAGCTCCGCGACGCCGCTGCCCTGCCCCGCGGACGGCTACGACCCGGACTCCGACGGCACCCCGGACGCCTCCTGCGCGCAGAGCTCCGCCGGCAACGGCTTCTACGGCGCCGGGCTCGTCAACGCCGTCAACGCGCTCTCCTAAGGCTCAGCCGGAGAGTGCGGGGTTGCGGACGGGGGTGCCGCGATCGGTCGGCGTGATGGGTAGCAGCCGCCGACCCGTCGGGCCCATCTGGATCGCGGTGCCCAGGTCAGGGCACACGCCGCAGTCGAAGCACGGCGTCCACCGGCAGTCGTCCTGCTCCCGCTCGGACAGCGCGTTGACCCAGTCGGCCCACAGCCAGTCCTTGTCCAGCCCCGAGTCGAGGTGGTCCCACGGCAGGATCTCGGCGCCGCCGCGCTCGCGGGTGGTGAACCACTCCAGCGACACGCCGCGCGGCTCCAGCTCCGCCTCGCAGGCGTCGACCCAGCGGCGGTACGAGAAGTGCTCGCTCCAGCCGTCGAACCGGCCGCCCTCGCGCCACACCCTCTCGATCACCCCGGCCACCCGCCGGTCGCCGCGGGAGAGCAGCCCCTCGACGAGCGACGGCTTGCCGTCGTGGTAGCGCATGCCGATGCTGCGGCCGAGCTTCCGGTCGGCGTTGACGGCCTCCCTGAGCAGCCGCAGGCGCGCGTCGACCACATCGGGCGCGGCCTGCGCGGCCCACTGGAACGGGGTGTGCGGCTTGGGTATGAACGCGCCGATCGAGATCGTGCAGCGCACGTCGTTGCGGCCGGACGCGTGCCGTCCCGCCCTGATCACCTCGGTCGCCATGCGGGCGATCTGCACCACGTCGTCGTCGGTCTCGGTGGGCAACCCGCACATGAAGTAGAGCTTCACCTGCCGCCAGCCGGCCTGGTACGCGGCGCTCACCGTCTTGATCAGGTCGGCTTCCGACACCATCTTGTTGATCACGCGCCGGATCCGCTCACTGCCGCCCTCGGGCGCGAAGGTCAGCCCGGAACGCCGGCCGTTGCGGGTCAGCTCGTTGGCCAGGTCGATGTTGAACGCGTCCACCCGCGTCGACGGCAGCGACAGCCCGGTGTTGGTGCCCTCGTACCTGTCCGCGAGCCCCTTGGTGATCTCCGCGATCTCCGAGTGGTCCGCGCTGGACAGCGACAGCAGCCCGACCTCGCTGAACCCGGTGGCCGCCAGCCCGCACTGCACCATGTCGCCGATGCCGTCGATCGACCGCTCGCGCACCGGGCGGGTGATCATCCCCGCCTGGCAGAACCGGCAACCGCGGGTGCAGCCGCGGAAGATCTCCACGCTCATCCGCTCGTGCACGCTCTCCGCGAGCGGGACCAGCGGCTGCTTCGGGTATGGCCAGGCGTCGAGGTCCATCGTGGTGTGCTTGGAAACGCGGTGCGGCACGCGCGCGCGGTTCGGCGTCACGGCGGCGATCTCGCCGTCCGGCAGGTACGCCACGTCATAGAACCGCGGCACGTAGACCCCACCCGACTCGGCCAGCCTGGTCAGCAGCTCGTCGCGCCCGCCGGGCCGGCCCTCGGCCTTCCAGTTCCGGACCGCGGCCGTGATCTCGAGCACGGCCTCCTCGCCGTCGCCGAGCACCGCGCAGTCCACGAAGTCGGCGATCGGCTCTGGGTTGAACGCGGCGTGCCCGCCGGCGATCACGATCGGGTGCTCGTCGGTGCGGTCCTCGCTGCGCAGCGGGATGCCGCCCAGGTCGAGCGCGGTGAGCAGGTTCGTGTAGCCGAGCTCGGTGGCGAACGAGACGCCGAGCAGGTCGAACGCCTTGACCGGGCGGTGCCCGTCGACGGTGAACTGCGGCACGTCGTGCTCGCGCATCAGCGCTTCGAGGTCCGGCCACACCGCGTAGGTGCGCTCGGCCAGCACGTCGGGCTGCTCGTTGAGGATCTCGTAGAGGATCATCACGCCCTGGTTGGGCAGCCCGACCTCGTACGCGTCGGGGTACATCAGCGCCCACCGCACCGTGGTCTGGTCCCAGTCCTTCACGGTGGCGTTGCGCTCACCGCCGACGTACTGGACCGGCTTGGACACCCTCGGCAGCAGCGGCTCCAGCCGCTCGAACACTGATTCGACGCTCATCGCCGTCAAGGGTACGTCCGCGGCGATGGTATGCCTCCAAGTACCACCATCGCCGCCCAAATAGGCCTTCAAGTACCGCCGTTGCGGCGTTCAGGCGGACCTGCGGATACAGGCGGAACTTGCGGTTCAGGCGGACTTGCGGCGGAGGGCAACCCGCACGTCGCCCGCAAAACGCTCCGGGTCGTGCACGACGTCCCACCAGGTGAAACGCATAATGCTCCAGCCGAGCTGCTCCAGGCGGTTCTGCCGCTGCCGGTCTCGGAACAGGGCTTGCGGCCGCTCGTGCACCTCGCGCCCGTCGAACTCCATGCCGAGTCGCCGGCGCGGATAGGCCCCGTCCAGCCGCGCGACCGGCGAACCGTCGGTGTCCAGGACGGTGTATTGCGGCACCGGCAGCTGCACCCCGTGGTCGATCAATGCCAGCCGGCCGGCGGTCTCCAGGATCGATTCGGCGACACCATCGGCCTCGGCCACCCTGGTGGCCGCCACCACACCTGCAGGGCTCGAGTACCGGCGGCAGGCGGCCTCCAGCTGGTCGGGCCGGCACAGGCCCCGCCGCAGCGCATCGTCCATCGCCCACACCGCATCCAGTCGGCCGACTATTCCGGCCAGGTCGACCAGGGTGCGAGGCACCGTGCTGACCGCGACACCGTCGAGTACCTCGACATCGCCCAGCCGCAGCGAGCGGCCGTGAAACCTGAGATCACGGCGGTCGCGCCGCCGGACCTCCCTGCGCACCGTGACGTGCTCGGGCTGAGTACCCCACGGCCGCGCGATGCCGTGAACCCGCGCAGCGGTCAGATGGCTCGCCACTGCATCGTGGATGCTTGAGCTCAGCAGTGCCGCTCTCGCGATAGCCAACGGGCTCAGCTCGGCGGCGCGAGGTGCGTAGACCGCGCGTTGGATCCGACGCAGCCGGCACGATCGTAGGGCGGACAGCAACTGGTCAGGGTCGACGTCCGCTGCCAGCACCCGGTCCCGCAGAAGTAGGCCGTCGTACTCCAGCAGCGGCTTCCACCATTCGTCCATGCTCGGCAGCATGCCGCAACGCAGCGTCAGGAAGATCGACATTGGCCCGGTGATCCACAGGAACGGCTGTAGTTAAAGGCCCAATTCGGGCGCAATGGTGGTACTTGGAGGCACACCATCAGCGCAGCAGGAGGGTGGCCAGGCGGCGCGAGGCGATGGAGAAGCCGATGGCGGCCATGACGGCGAAGTACGCGGCGTGCCCGAGGAGGCCCCAGTCAACGAAACCCGTGGTGAGCGACCGCATCAGCTCCACGCCGTGGTAGAGCGGCATGCACTGCACCAGCCACCGCACCTCGCCCGGGTACACCGACAGCGGGTAGAAGGTGGTGGCGAACAGGAACATCGGCAGGATGGCCAGCTGCACGAGCTCGAAGTCCTGCCACGAGCGCATGAACGTGGTGGCAGCCATGCCGATGGCGGCGAAGCCGAGCGCGATCAGCAGCGCCGCCGGCAGCGCGAGCAGCGCCCACGCCGAGCCGATCAGCCCCATCGAGAGCATCACCAGCAGGAAGCCGGTCGCGTACAGCCCGCCGCGCAGCAGCGACCAGGTGATCTCCCCGATCGCGATGTCCACCGGCCCGAGCGGGGTCGCCAGCATCGCGTCGTAGACCTTGCCGTACTTGAGCTTGAAGAAGATGTTGAACGTGGAGTCGTACACCGCGCCGTTCATCGCCGACGCCGCCAGCAGGCCCGGCGCGATGAACTCGGCGTAGCCGATCGGCACGTTGCCCGGCCCGACGATGGTTCCGACCAGCGCGCCGAGCCCGGTGCCGAGCGCGAGCAGGTAGAACAGCGGCTCGAACAGCCCGGAGAGGATGATCAGCCAGATCCGCCGGTACACCAGGAGGCCGCGTTCCAGCAGCATGCGGGCCCGACCGGCGTACAGCCCAGGGGGCAGCACCCTGAGCAGCAGCCCGCCGGCCAGCCCGCCGCCGACCGCAGTCGGGATCGGCGGCTGGCCGACGGGCGCCAGCGCGGGCGTGCGCACGTCGTCGCGCGGGGTGGACCGCCGGCTCACGGGTACAGCCTCCTGCGGAAGCGCCACACCGCGAGCGCCGCGCCGATTGCCAGCAACGCCGACAGGTACGCCACGTGCCCGACGGCCGGCAGCAGCCGCAGCGTGCCGAGTGCGGCGCCCCTGGTCAGCTCGGTGCCGTGCCACAGCGGGCTGATCCACGCGAGTGGCCGCACCACGGCCGGCAGCTGGGAGACCGGGAAGAACGTGCCGGCGAACAGCGTCATGGGCAGGATCACGAACCGGAACACCGCGCTGAACGTGGTGCCCTCGTTGTCGACCGTCGCCGCGAGCGCCACGATCGGCGCCGAGACCGACAGCCCGCACAGCACGGCGAACACCAGCGAACCGATCGCACCGATGCCCTGCACGCCGCCGAACAGCGCGATCACCGCCAGGTACGCCGCGCCGGAGAACAGCATGCGCAGCCCGATCCAGCCCAGCTGGCCGCCGACGAGCTGCGCCGCGCTCAACGGCGCCGCGGTCATCGCGTGGTAGATGCGCGACCACTTGAACCCGCTGAGCACCGGGTAGCTGGACTCGCTCGCCGCGATCTGCACCGCGGCCATGGCCAGCAGGCCGGGCGCGAGGAACACCAGGTACGGCACGTTGCCGGTGACCTCGCTCGGCCTCACGAGCGAGCCGAACGCCATCCCGAAGGCCAGCAGCATCAGCAGCGGCTGCAGCACGCTGCTCACCACGGTGGCCCGCCAGTTACGCCGGTACCAGGTCCAGAGGTGCTCGATGACGAGCAGCGCGCCGCGCGCCCCGACCGGGGTGCTCCTGGCGGTCAGCACGGTGGTCATCAGTCCGCCAGCCGCCGTCCGGTCAGCCGCAGGAACACGTCCTCCAGCGTGCTGCGCCGCACCAGGCTGGACACCGGTTGCACCCCGAGGCGGTGCGCCGCGGCCAGCGACGCCTCACCGTCGGTGGTGTAGAGCAGCACCCGGTCCGGCAGCGTCTCCACCCGCTCGGCCAGCGCGGCCACCTTCTCCGCGGTGCCGTTCTGCCCTGCACCGTCCTGTCCTGGGCCGTTCTGCCCGCCGGGTTCGAACCGCAGCTCCAGCACCTCGCGCGAGGAGTAGCGGGTGATCAGCTCGGACGGCGAGCCCGCCGCGACGACCCTGCCCTCGTCCATCACCACCAGCCGATCGCACAGCTGCTCGGCCTCGTCCATGTAGTGCGTGGTCAGGATGAGCGTCACGCCGCTGGACTTGAGCCGGAACAGCCGGTCCCACAGCAGGTGCCTGGCCTGCGGGTCGAGGCCGGTGGTCGGCTCGTCGAGCAGCAGCAACTCC
>Ga0299913_10001150_pt1 | contig 18955 bp, 21 predicted proteins | sample RVTome_9_FD_201360 | JGI IMG/M metagenome (GOLD analysis project Ga0299913, IMG submission 201360) | Soil microbial communities from uranium-contaminated site in the Upper Colorado River Basin, Wyoming, United States - RVT155D38 (version 2) ... | reverse complement strand
ATGATCAGGGAAGCCAGGCGGAGCATCTTGAGCCAACGCCACAGCCATGAGCTGGCTATCCATCAAGACCGCCGCGAAGGTCGAGAGCACTATGGCGAGGGCGACCGCAATGACCGAATTAGTGCGCATGTTTCTCTCCTCAGGGTGTTTCCGCACCCCAGGACCGCGATCCTTGGGACCATCGATTCGTCGCGGAGCATCGACCCGTCGTTTTGACACCTTGAGCCTTTCTGTACATCCCCGGCTTGCTGCATGTTGATCCGAACCGGCCTCGTCCGCAAGGGCGGTCAGTATCGAGGGTGGTGCGAGCGGACCCACCCAGAAGGGGGAAGCGATGTCTGTGCGGTGTCGATTGACACCCGGACCACATGGAGATATTCTCGCAACACGGATCGAAAATAGGGAGAGGTTGGAGATGACGATGCCTGAGAAGCTCGGTGAAGAGGTGGCCTATGAGGCGCCGCAAGTGGTGGCGGTAGGTGCGCTCGAACTCGTGACCCTGGGTCAGAGCGACGGCAATGTCCTAGACAATGACTTCAATGCGGGGACCTCAAAGGGCGATCTGACCTTCAGCTGACCCGCCTCCTGTCATCGTTACTACCCGGTCAGCGGCTTACCCTCTTGACATGCGCCCTTTTTGACACACGACTGAGTCGTGTCGATGGAGTGGTGCCACGCCGACTGCAGCAAGAGGAGGGAACCGGCATGGGGCCGATGGCCGTCCCACGTCTCCCTCAACGCTTCCGGATCCACCATCTCGGCATCAATCCCATCACCCCTCCACGACCGAACGAAGTCTCGGCAGTGTGGCCCGAAGACAGCTCCCACGAATTCTGCCTTCGTCTTCCTTCTGATCAGTTGCATAGGAAGAATCCTCCCAAAGAGCGCCTCCATCGCGGCCGTTCGACTAGGAATGCCCAACTTTCCACCCCACTCGGCAAAGCTCGAGACAAAGGAGGGAGCCAGGTACGGGTAGAGATATCGAGCGCCATGGAACTCGGCGATCCGATCGAAAGTGTCCTTACCGATCAGAAAGGAGCGCCGGAAGAGCAGCGCCCGTACGCTCTCGTCCCACCAAAGCGGTTCCGCCATTGCATCTCTCTTGATGTCATCGAGAAATCGTTCCTGGGCTAGGGGTCGGAGCCAGGGGCGGCGATGACTGGCTCGAACCCGTCGACGTATGACCAAGGCGCGGGTTGGAGGGGGAGCCAGGGCGAGGAGAGACTCTCTGACGGCGGTGCGCCGAGGCCGGACACGTCTCGCTGCCAAGGCCGCAATAGGAGTGATCCTATGGGGACCAAAGAGTTCGTCTCCGCCCTCGCCGGTAATGAGAGTCCCACCACGGGCCTTTTCGAGGACCAGTGACTTAGTATGAGCCGTCACTGGCCATAGCAACCCATGACGGCGGATACTCTCCTTCGCCAGTGATCCCAACAGGTCCATCCTGTCACCGACCTGAATCCGCTCCCAGTCCCTCACCCCGAGGTGACGGATGACCATCTCCTGCCAGGCAGTCTCATCTGCCTCGGGAACACCCTCATAGACGTTGGTGACGGCGATGGGACGAGGCAGCCCCTCCCTCGCGGCCTGATGGCCGGCCACCGCCAGAAGGGCCGAGGAGTCTCTGCCCCCGGAGAAGGAGATGACACATGGCGGGCGTTGCAGTGCTTGACGAAGAATCTTCTCGAGCGCCGAGAGGGGATGCTCGCCTTCGACACCATCCGGACTCTCGGAGACTGCCGGGCCCTCGCTGCCGGTGATCCAGCCACTCGCCACCTCGAGCGGGGTCATCCGGTAGAATCCATCCGGCGTCATCGCGCTATCGTATGTTCGACCTAGTGCGGGTGGGGGACTTCTCGTGACCTTTCACTGTAATAAGCCTCGCGGACGCTGAGCCGATGAAGATTCGCCAAGACTCATCGCTTCTCTGGCGGGTTCTCGACGACGAGATCGTGGCTTTAGATCTCAAGTCCTCGACGTACCTGCGCTTGAATCACACGGGTGCCGTGCTCTGGCAGACGCTGCGGGATGCGGCCAGCCGGGAGGCGCTGGTTGGTGCCCTGGTGGAGCGGTACGACATTGCCGAGGAGCGCGCCCGGGAGGACGTGGATATATTCCTTGCCGACCTCGAGAAGAGAGGTCTTCTCGAGACGTAGTGGTCGTTTCGGCAGTGATCTGCCCGGAGCTTGCCCAGCCGACCCTGCCTAGGAGGTTCCGAGGGTGCCCGTCTGCTTTGCCAACCTGATCGCCCTCGAGAACGCCCATAGGGCTATGGGCACAAGCACAACCGTGAACCCAGCCAACACCGCCACCTCATCGACGACCTCATCGAATCCCGACCCGTTGAGAAGGACTTCGCGGACCCCCCGCAGGGCGTAGTACGTCGGAATCAATTTCGAGACGACCTGAAGGCCCTCGGGGAGGAGGCTGATTGGGAACAGGACTCCGGCCAACAGATTGGTCGCCTGGGCCACCAGGCCGGTGATGGGATCGCCTCGCTTGGTGAGGATGACAAAGGACGACGCGAGCATGCCCAAGGCCGAGAAAGCGGCGATGGCGAGGAGGACGAGGGGCAGGGAGAGGAGAATGCCTCTACCGCTGAACCCCGCCCCCAAGACCCCCACTCCCAAGCCGATGTACAACACGGCCTCGACAAAACGAAGCAGGATCGGGACTACCAGCGAGCCGAGAAAGATGGGCAGGTACCTGGATGCGGTGGCGAGGAGAATCTCCAGGGTGCCACTCCCCATCTCTGTGCCTACCGCCTGGTTGAAGGTCTGCAGGCTTACCGATGTCATGCCCGACATCACCAGTCCCACCAGGGCGAACTCAAAGTATCGACCCGAGTATTCCCCGAGCTGGGTGGACTCACCAACCAATAGGGATACGAAATAGAAGATGGCGATCGAGAAGAAGATCGACACATAGCGCATCGCAAACGAGTACTGGTAGGAGACCTCGGTGGCCAAGTCCCGGCGCACCACGACCATGACCTGGTCGATCAAGTCACCCCGACCTCCGGAAGGCGCTGTCTTGGTCATTCCACCATCATCTGACGCAGGGCGGCGGCGGCTGTGACTCCGGAACCCTCTTCGAGATCACCAGGTCTCCCCTCGAATATCACCTGGCCGCCGACCAGCACCACTACTCGATCGCAGACAGAGACCAGCTCGTCCAAGCGATGGTCGGAGAACAGGACTGCTCGTCCTTCTTTGGCCAGGCGACGGAGCATCTCACCGACCTCAAAACTTGCCACAGGGTCAAGGCCGCGAGTCGGCTCGTCGAGGACGAGCACCGATGGGTCGGCCACCAGGGCTCGTGCCACACTCAGTCGCACCCGCATCCCCGACGAGTAGCCGAAGAGCAACTTGTCACGATCCGCCAATCCAAATTGGCTCAGAAGTTGGTCGACCCGGGTGGCTGCAGTCGCTCGGTCCATACCGGCCTGAATGGCGAAGAACTCCAGGTTCCGTCGCCCGCTGAGCCTTCGGTAGAAGCCACGATCGGATTCGAGCACCAATCCCAACCTGCTCCGGACATCCCAGCCCCCCGCCCTGACGTCGACGCCGTCGATCAGAGCCCGGCCGCCATCTGGCTCGAGGAGGTTGGCGATAACGCGCATCAGCGTGGTCTTCCCGGCCCCGTTCGGGCCCACCAACCCCACGACCTCGCCGGCAGCCACCGAGAAAGACACGTCGCGCAAGGCTTCTATCGGCTCTTTCACCGCGGTGCGTACAAACGCTCGCAGCCACCAAGGAGGTAGGGCGTAGCTCTTGGTGACCCGATCCACCACCAGTAGTGGAGCCGGTTCCGGCCCTTCCGCGCTTGAGCGGTGTTGGCGCTGCGCTCGCCCGGAGAGACTCTCATCCATGGGCTCGGGCTCCTTCAGCGTTCGTCACAGCACACGTCAGCATCTCTAGAGCTCGTTGACGATCTTTGCAAGGGCACGCCGGCCAAGCCCCTGGTGAAAGGGAGGTCCCCATGGCATCTGCACAGTCAACACCGGAATCCGTTGCGCAAGTTCGTGGAGTTGGAGGAAGCCTCTTCTCAACACCTCCTCGGAGCGCCACCCATAAATCCGTGGAAACCGAACCAGGGTCCACAAGGCTTCCGCCTCGGTCAGTCGCTCGACGACGACATCGTCGGTGCTTCCTCGTCTCGGGACGATCACCGCGTTCAGGGGTGCGGTCTCTGCCGCCCGAGCAGGGAACACTGCGAGCCTGCCATCCACCGTCTCATCGGTGTCTGGTGTTTCCTCGAAGAGATCGACAATCGACCAAGCAGGTGGTCTCAAGCGAAGATGCGATGATCCGCGCACGATCGACGCCCCGTCGTCGTCGATCTCGACTCGGAGAACGTCATCGGTAATGAGTTCCGCGCCTGCCGCGCAAAGAAGAGCGGCGCAGCTGGACTTGCCCATACCGGCCGATCCCACCACCGCGAGTCCACGGCCCTGGGATACGACCGCGCTGGCATGCAAGACGCAGGCTCCTCTCAGGGCCAACAAGAAGGCCATTAGATAACCCGCCGCCAGAACAGAGACGAATCTGCGATCTGCGTTTGGATCCGGCCTGCATCGGACCGACCGAAGCTCGTCATCGATCGAGAAGCGACAGCTCCCGGGAAAGTCAACCGTTGTTCCCTCCTCCGAGCGCGACGCTCGGTAAAGAAGGCGATCATCGATTATCAACTCGGCAAGGGTCTCGAGTTCGATTGGAGTCGAGTCGGTTCTCGAACCCGCATCGAGGATTAGTTTCAGGTCAGGTGCCGATCGACGACACGTCGGCTCCTGGAGCGCCAACTCGGACATGATGGTCAGACCGTGCATGTGGTAATAGCTGGGATGCTGAGTGCCTCGGCTCGACTGGGTCATTACGCCGCGATCTCACCAGGTGCTCCGCCAGGCAACGTCGTCGATAAACGTGATTCGGTCACGACGTCATCTGTCCAGTCCCGAAGCAGCGGATGTGAGCAAGCCCATCTCCGTGAGTTGCCACACCAGATCTTCCAGTTCCTCGTGCTCGTTCACTGCGAAATTCTCCAACGCACCCTCGAGGGTGCCTTCCTTGAGGATCGACATCCAGAGAGCTGCCCCCAGTCTCCCCAGCCTGATGACTGGTCCGCCATCGCTGCGCCCCAAGAGGACATCGTCTCCGACCTGGCCGAATATTGCTCGAGCATCGGGCTCGAGGGGTCCGCTACCCCGGGGCTGCACCTGAACCGGCACGAAGGGATCGAAGTCTCGCCACCTGTGTTTCAGGGTCGTGGTGCCAGCCAACCGTATCCCGAGTCGGGCCTCCCGCGGCGAGGAGTGCCAGAGTCCGACATCCGGTTCGCTCCAAGGGGTCACGACGTGGTCCGGCAGGCCAATCCAGAAGCGGTCCAGCGCCGAGTTCTCCGACTTCCAGCCCTCATATCCGCCTCCCAGGTGCGCCGGGGCGTGATCGTGGAGGTCCTCGGCCGCCACACAGGCGATGACTCGTTGCTCCTGGGTCTCGATGGCGAGACGCAGCTCCGGATGTGACAGAAGATGGGCGAAGACCACCTCCCGATCTGGTACACCCGGCATGAACTCAGCAATACGATGGCCGGTGACTGCAATGTCGTCAACCACCATAAGCGGCCGCCCGTCGCCTCTTTGCAGCTGAAACTGCCGCGGTTGGAGGTCGAGGGCGTACGAGAGCAAACCCAACACCACCACGCCTCCGCGAGGGATCGCGGTGAACCTCGCTGACCGCACGAAATCCGAGCCGAAGTCGGCGATTACTTTACCGGCCAGTTTCTCGACCAAGTCCTCGACTGCCGCGTAGCCGACACTTCGTGTCCGCGGGAGCAGATCACGTATCTGCCACGCGAGTCCAGCCAGACTGGCGCGCACGTCCGATGTGAGATATCCCAACGCGGCGACGGCGGGGGGATCCGGCCGGGCGACGATTGTGGCTTCACAGCCATCCCAGATGTCGACATGGGCAATAGCGTGGGCCAGATCTACGGCGTCAGGCACGATGTTCACTTCGCGACATCGACCACAGGTTGAGATACCGCTCCACGCCCCGTCGATCAGCAATACCAGGTGCGGCTCAGCCTCTTGTCGCTGAGCGGCCATGAAACCTACGAATTGGCCTTTTCAGCGCGGAACGAAAGGTCTCAGCCGGCGCCAGGTGTGATAACGCTCCCTTGGAACCCCTTGCCAGGAGCCCGACAGCTCAATGCATCATCGCCCGCGTGCGTGCAGCCGTGGTGCGTGAGATCCTCCACCGAACCGAATACCTCCAGGAGCGGAGGCTCGTAGTGCCGTTCCAAACCCTGGTCACCAGACAGACTCTTGATACCCACCATGTCATCGATGCTACCTGCCCCGAGCCGTAACATCAATGGCTATTCGAAATGACTATTTCGACCAGTGGGCCCGAAGCCACATCTCCAACGTCAGCGCCCACCACAGTCGGAAATCACCGGGCCCCCCGCCCGCATACCGGTCGTAGTGGTTCCGTAGGAGATCCTCTCGAACGAAACCCATCTCGGCAGAGACCATACCGGTGAGCAGGTCCTCGATGGTTGACCTCCCAAGCTCTCGAAGGCCGGCATCGAACAGTGGCCTCAACGAGCTTTTGGCTGTCGAGCGACGTGCATCCTCGGGCATCACACCCGCCATCGCCCGCCGCAAGAGCGCCTTGTCCGCCCCGGGAGTGTTGAGGATCCGTTGTGGGACCGCGACCGCGAACTCGGCGATCCTCCGATCACTCCAAGGATCCGTCAGCCTCACCCCAAACTGGGAGTAGAGGCGGTCAAGCCATCCCACCTCGCGCACATCGCTCGCTGACAGGATCGCCGCAGCCCGCTCCCGACGGGCGAAGCCGGAACCACTCACCTTCGGCCCGTCCGAGTTGAGCAAACGCTCGAGATGTGTCTCCCTAGCCAGATCGGGATCGACCCAGGGGGGGATCGGATCCGCTCGTGCCAGGGCCCGCCTGAGCTTTGCACGGACCGAAGGCAATGCTGTGCTCGGCCATATCCGTCGACGTACCTCGCGCCAGATATACAACTCGACAAGCCGACGGATCGAGATGCCCGAGGCCGCACTGTGGGCCTCGAGCTGTCGCCACACACGACTCAACCGCCCGCGACTGAGGTCGTCGAGGTATTCCGCAATGCCCAGGCCCATCATCGTGTCCCCCCGGAGACCGGTGAAGACCACCTCGACACCGTCCGCCGCGGCAGCCTGGGCCAATCGTCGATTGAGACCGCGGAACGGCCCCATCAATGGCTCATCGACGCTCGGAGGCTGGTGTGGAAATTCACTGGTAGGCCAGGCGTCATCTCCGGGGACATGGACGATTGGGAACGACCATGCATTGGCGAGCTGATCGCTGACATTTCGTTCATCGCACATGGGATAAGACTCGAATGCATAGGAGTAGGTACGCGGTGGGGCAACCTTGAGTTTCCCTTGTGACAGCAACATCCCGGCGACGGCCGCGACGCTTCCCGAGTCGAGTCCCCCGCTCAGCGAGATGCCTGACTGCACCCCGGTGTCGAGGCGGTCTCGCACCGTTTCAGTGAACACGCTGAGAAAATGCTCAACGTATTCCGATTCGTCGGCGTACTCGATTACATGAGCCCGGTCGTCCGGCCAGTATCGAGAGAGCGTCGGAGGGCCGGACCCGTTCCATTCGAGAGTATGGCCCGCTGGAACATGTCGGATGCCTTCATAGAAGGTGTCTTCAGGTCCTCCCATGTCGCCTGTCAGATACATCGCGACCATGTCGGCGCGGATTCGACGGGGAACATCCGGATGTCGTAGGAGTTGCCCGATCTCACTGGCGAATATGAAGGCTCCGTTGCTGACTGTGTAACAAAGCGGACGCATCCCCAGAGGGTCACGAGCTGCGACCAGCCGACCAGCCCCTGGGTCCCACACCACGAACGCCCACTCACCCGTCAGTCGTCGAGTTGCTTCTCCGCCAAAATGCCGATAGGCAGATGAGATCACAGCATTCGCGGCTACGTCGTGCGGAAGGTCAAGAGCTCGCGTAGTAGCTCTGCTGTCGTGGAGCCAGGCGTCGGCAACGATCAGACGTCCTGCTTCATCGCAGACAAGCTCGTTCGGTCCTACAGCGGTAAGACCATCGCTTTGCTCGGCAGCGACCGCATCAGCGAGGCGAATCATCTCCGTTCCCCGCGTGGCGCGATGCGAGGCGGCAGCGGCCATCTCTCCAACCCACTCGAAGGTTGAGCCAGGAAGCGACCCTCCGTCGAGACGAACGACCCCGCAAAACCCGCTCACACGAGGCGGGCTTCAGGCGGAAGATCTGCAGAGGCGACAAGAGGCATGAACGTTTCGTCGATCGAAGGGTGGTCGTTGATAACTTCGCCGTTGCGCTCGACCCACGCATGGAAATCGAAGCCTGCCCCGCCGGAGCGCTTGCGAACACCAAAACGAATCTCGCTCTCCCAACCCTCCGCACGAAGTGCCCACCAGAGAAGCATTGACCGTTGCAGGCAATCCGGTTTCCAAAGACTGCCCCGCGAAGACATCTCCACCAACTCGGCAATACGTTGGGCTGGGAGCGACTTCCTGTGACGATGGCGGCGAGTTGGCCCAGATACGGCACCAAGCCTGGCCTTCAATGTCTTGTACTGCCAGACTCGAAGAGCAACCGCGATCAGCGGAAACCCGAGTGCATACAGTGCGACCCGAACTCGTTCGGGCCAGGGCAGCTCAAAGAATCTCTTAGCACGACTCCACCACGCCACCGCCCAGATTCTAGTGAAGCCGCAAGACCGAAGACGACGGGATTCTTCCTCGCCAACATCCGGGGACCGGCCACACCGGGGGAGGATCTCCTTGTCATCGATCCCCATTGCGTTTGGCTTTCCCCATCAGAACTGGACCGCCGCCGCCGCCCAGTGGAACCCGGCGCCAAAGGCGGTGAGGACGACTAGGTCGCCTTCGCGAATCCTCCCGGTCTCCACTCCCTCCCACATGGCGAAGGGCACCGTTGCCGACCCTGTGTTCCCGTATTCGTGAACGTTGACGTAGACCCGATCCGCGTCCACTCCCAGCTTCCTGCGCACAGCATCGATGATCCTGAGGTTGGCCTGATGGGGGATCACCAGATCGACCTCGCCCACCGTCCTCCCGATGCGCTGCAAGACCTCCTCGACTGCGCCACTCATCCGATGCACCGCTTCGGTGAACACACGGCGCCCGTCCATCACCAGGCGGTTGTATTCACCGGACTCGAGGGTGCGACGGTTGAACGGGTTGCGGGTGCCCCCGGCCCCGAGCGTGAGGATGCCGGCGGCAGAACCGTCGGTCCCGGTGACCACATCCAGGATTCGGGCGCGCCCGGGCCCGGGACCGAGCACGACCGCCCCGGCCCCATCACCGAACAGGACCGCGGTGGATCGGTCGGTCCAGTCGATGAGTCGTGTGATCAACTCCACACCGACCACCAACACTTGCCTCGGGCTGAACGAAATCCGGGCTCGGGCCACGTCGAGTGCCTGGACGAAGCCGGCGCAGCCCGAGCCACCGAGGTCGTAGGTCGGGATGTTGCGGCACCCGAGGAGATCCTGAAGCAGAGCGGCTGTGTCGGGTGTGTACATCTCGGGGGTGTCGGTGGCGACGATGATCTCGTCGATGTCGTCAGGGGTGAGACCGGCGTCCTTGATCGCAATCCCGGCCGCGTTGGCGGCCAGGGTCAGGGTCGACTCGTCGTCGGCGGCGATCCGTCGTCGCTTGATCCCGGTCCGCTGAGTGATCCACTCGTCCGTAGTGTCGACCAGCCCGGCCCAATCCTCGTTGCTCATGACCCGCTCCGGGACATAGCCGCCGAACCCGAGGAAAAACGTCATCGTCTGAGGTTACGTCCGCCTTCGGCAACCTGAGGTTCCACGTAACGTATTTGATACAAACGCTCTCGAGTTCGCCCCCGACCGGCGATCGGATGGGGCGGGTTGAGCCAGAAACGGGCCAGGCACTGCCGAACTCGAGAGAGTTCGTTGCGTATCCGTGACGGGGAACCTCAGGTTGGTCGTGGACGGCTCCGGGCTATCTTCTCTGGACGGACCCGGAGGGCCCCCCTGGCAATGAGCAGCAGACCGGTTTGGCTGGGAAAGGACGTGGTTGGTGGCGTCCCCAGCCAGGCACGGCCGGATCGAAAGGCCCCGCCGCATTGGCGGCTCGATGCGGTGTTCTCCACCAACCGCCCCCATCATCTGGCCGCCAGCCCGGACGGTGCCACACTCGCCTTCGTCCTCGACTTCGAGGGAACGTCGGACATCTGGTCCATCGATGTCTCCGACGGGGCCATGACCCGGCTCACCACCGACCGAGGCCTGGTCGCCCACTGGGAGGACTCGGCGCCGGTCTGGTCCCCGGACGGGACGATGATCGCATACAACAGCGAGGGGCATGTCCAACTCGTCGCAGCTCGGGGAGGCCCCTCACGCCGGCTCACCCCCGGCTCCGCCGGGAAGTGGCTCGACGACGGGCAACTCGTCATCACGGTGGAACGGGACCGTTGCTCACGTCTCGCCGTGGTGTCCGTCGGTGATCCCTGGCCTTCCCCTCTGGGACCGAAGAACGGCAATGTCGGTCGACCTCGCCTCGCGAATGGCGGACGTATCGTCGTTGCTCACTGGCCCAGAAACGACATGAGTCGCAGTGACATCGTTGTGGTGGAGCCCGACGGGTCGTGGACGACACTGGTCGGTCATCCCGACCGAAGGGCGGCCAACCACACCGTTCGCGATGACCGGGTGGCCTATACCCTCGAAGACGGGGATTGGGCCGGCGTGTTCCTCACCGACATCGAAGGAAACGACCACACGAAGCTGGCCGGGGGAGCCGGTGATTTCTCCGACCTGCTCTGGGACGCGCTGGGTCTGGTTGCCCTCTTCACCTCGAAGGGGAGGAGCGACCTGATCCGGATCGGCCTCGACGGGGCGGTCGACACCCTGGCCGAAGGAGGGACTTGGGGCTCCCCCGTCAGCACGGCTCGAGGCACCATGGCAATCCACGAGTCGTCCACATCTCCGCCGACGATCATGGCGATCCGACCGGGCGATTCCCCGGCCAGGGTCTATGAGGGGGCACCGGCATCGATCCGGATTGCGCCCTATGCCAAAGCAGAGCGCGTCACCTTCACCTCCTCCGGCGACCTGGAGATAGAAGGGTTCCTCTTCCGCCCGGCCGACACCTCCAAACCGGTCCCGGCCGTGGTGTATCCACATGGTGGGCCCACCGCCCACTACGGCGACGAGTGGGACGGCCACGCCCAGTATTTCGTCGACAAGGGCTACGCCTGGCTGGCCATCAACTTCCGGGGTTCGACGTCATATGGTCGCGAGTTCGAACGGGCCAACCATGGCCACTGGGGTGTGGGCGATGTGGACGATTGCATCGCCGCCTCCCACTATCTGGCCGGGCTGGGCTGGGTCGACCCGGGGCGCATCGCCATCTACGGAGCCAGCTACGGCTCCTATCTCGCCCTTGCCTCGCTGGTGCGGGAAGACAACTCCTTCGCCTGCGCCGTGGCCGAGTACGGGGACTGCGACATCCTCACCTCATGGGCACAGGGTGACCGTGAGGGGATGGAGGACCTGGAGCGGATGATGGGCCATCCCGCCGACAATCGCCAGGCCTACCGCACCGGCTCCCCGATCCACCACATAGGGAGGATCCGCCGCCCGATCATGGTGGCCCATGGGGAGAGGGATGCCCGCGTCCACCCCAGGCAATCCGAGGAGTTGGTGGAGGCACTGGACCAGATCGGTGCCACCTACGAGTACTTCACCTATCCCACCGAGGGTCATGGTCTCCTACGGAGAGAACCGCAACTCCATTTCTACCGTCGTCTGGAGCAGTTCCTCGACTGGTACCTGATCTAGACGTAGGACCCAAGGCGCTCAAGAAAGCACGCCTGCCAGCCGATTTCCCAATGGTGTCACGGGCTGAATCCAAGTCGGGGCGACGTCCCTCGAGCTGGTGGACGGCTTTGGTCGCCATCTGCGCCGCCCTGACCGTCGCCGCCGGTGTCGCCGCCATCGTCGTGCAGCGCAGCTCGACGACGCCCATCGGCGAGGGAGAGGTATTCGTCGCCGATGCGGCAACGGCCGAAGAGCACATCTCGTCGTCCGAAGACCCCGATGTTGCCGTTCGCCAGGCCCGGAACGAGCTCGGCGTCGAAGCGGTCTCACTCATCGACCTCGACGGCGTGGTCGTCGCTTCCACATCCGATCCATTGGTGGGCAGGCCCGTCGAGAACCCGCTCATCGCCGACGGCGTCGTCGACCGCAGGTTCATGGCGCTCGCCGCGGCCATCGACGAGGAGCTCTGGCTGGACGACGTGGTGGCGTGGCCGGGCGGAAGCGTGCTCTATCAGGTTGCGGCCCCGCTGGACCGTGGTGGCTCGGTGATGATCCACTACGACGTCTCCCAGCTTCTCGGCCGGAGGTCCCCACCCGGGGGCATTGCCCCACTTGCGCTGCAGCTGCTGGGACTGGCGGCTGTCTTCGGTGTCTTCGGAGGGGCGGTGCAGGTCGGCCACGCGAGGGCGGCGAGGCGATACCGCAAGGTGCAGCTCGAATCGGAGATCCTGCGCAACACCTCCGTTGAGCTGAAGCGGGCCAACACCAGTCTCGAGGATGCCAGACGTCAGGCGGAGGAGGCTTTGGCTCTGGCCGAGGAGAAGATCAGGATCCGCTCCGAGTTCGTTCTGATGATCAACCACGAGCTGAGAACCCCTCTCACCAGCATCGTCACCGGGGCCGAGCTCCTGAGGTCGAGGGATCTCACCGAGCCCGACCGAGCCGCTCTTCTCGACTCGATGATCGCTGATGGGTCGAGGTTGCAGGAGATGATCGACCAGATCCTCGCCGTGGCCCGCATCGAGAATCGCGGGCTGTCTTACGAGATGACCGACGTGCCCCTCTCGGATCTCTACGAGACGCTCACCTCGGCCCACCCGAGGGCGGTGCGAGATGTCCTCGTCGATCCCGACCCCGGTGTCTGGGTTCGGACCGACGCGAGCGCCCTCGGTCTAGTCGTGGCTTCGTTGGTGGACAACGCCTTCACCCATGGCGCACAGATCGTGTCGGTTGGCTGTGCGACCCGACCACAGGCCGACCCCCAGCTCGAGGTCGGCGACAAGCCGGATGGCGCCGTGTTCATCACCGTCGCCGACAACGGGCCCGGGATCGACCACGAGTTTCTGCCCCGCATATTCGAGAAGTTCGAGAAGTCGAGCTTCTCCTCGGGCACGGGGCTCGGCCTCTACATGGCCCGAATGATCGTCGAGGCGCTCGATGGCTCGCTGTCGGTGAAGACCTCGCCGTCCGGTACCACTTTCCAGATCTCGGTACCGAGCGTTCCGGCATGGGAGCGAATCGAGGCGAGCGCATGAGGCGGCTATGGGCGTTGGCCCTTCTCGTCGTGCTCGGGTGCTCGGCGGATACGACTGCCGAGAACCACTACGCGCTCAGCGAGTGGGCTGTCGACGGACCGAGCCGGCTCGGCGCCGCCGACGTCGTCACGCTGTCCGTCGAGAACACTGGCGAGTTCCGGCACACACTGGTGGTGACCTCGGAGAGCGGGGAGGTGGTTGGTGCCACCGGAGTGATCGACTCCGGGAGCCGGGCCAGTCTCGATCTCGATCTCGCCGCCGGCACATACAGCCTCAGCTGCCGGATCGTCACACAGGACGACGAGGGAAACCTCAGTGATCACTACCAGAGGGGCATGTTCCGAACGGTCGTCGTCGGCGGTGCATAGCCGGGCGTCGTCCTCCTCAGGCGCCGATCGTGTTGTATCCGCCGTCAGCGATGATCCGGCTTCCCTGTACCACCGCCCGGGTGATGTTGTCGAGGCCGAGATCGACCGTATCGGCATCCTCCGCAACCCGGTCATCTCCTGGGAAGAGGCCCACGGCAGCTGAAGCAGCCGCCAAACCGAATGCAGCCCGTCACGTATTCGTGACGCCCTACATTAGGAATGAGGATGACCTCGACCGTACGTCGCACCTTTTCCTCGCTTCGGGTGCGGAACTATCGGCTGTTCTTCGTTGGGCAGTGCATCTCGCTTTCGGGCACGTGGATTCAGCGGGTGGCCCAGGCATGGCTGGTTCTGGAGCTGACGGGGAGCGGCACGGCCGTGGGTTTGGTGACGGCTCTCCAGTTCGTTCCCCTGCTAGTTCTCGCCCCAATCGGCGGCGTCGTCGCGGACCGCATGAACAAACGGCGGCTACTGGTCCTCACGCAAGGCCTGGCCAGCCTTTCGGCCGCCAGCCTCGGCGCCGTGGTGCTCTCCGGGGTGGTGGAGCTGTGGATGGTGTACGTCCTCGCCTTCATCCTGGGCATCGCTGGGAGTATCGACAATCCGACCCGGCAGACCTTTGTGCTCGAAATGGTCGGCCGCGGCCAACTCACCAACGCACTGGCACTGAACTCGTCGCTGGTCAACGCCGCGCGCGTGGTCGGTCCCGCTATAGCGGGGCTCCTCATCGTCACGGTGGGGATTGGTTGGTGCTTTGCCATCAATGCCGCTTCTTACCTGGCAGTGATCGCCGCCCTTTACATGATGCGTGCCGACGAGCTGGAGTCGACACCGATACAACCCCGGAGGCCAGGGCAGCTTCGCGAAGGGTTTCGCTATGTCCGCGCGACTCCGGCAGTGCTCACCCCGATTCTGATGATGGCCGTGGCGGGTACCTTTGCCTATGAGTACCAGGTGGTTCTGCCCCTGGTGGCCAGGTTCACCTTCGATGGCGATGCCCAGACGTTCACCACGATGACCTCAGCAATGGGAGTGGGAGCCGTGGCCGGAGGTCTGTACACAGCATCCCGTCACAACAGACCTGCCATCACACTCGCCCGTATCGCCGCCGTTTTCGGCGTGGTCCAGGTGTTGGCCGCCTTGGCACCGAACCTGATCGTGGCCTTGGTGGCATTGGTCGCTCTGGGTGCGATGGGGGTTTCGTTCATTGCCCTGGGCAACTCGACCTTGCAGCTCACCGCAGCCCCCGAGATGCGAGGCCGGGTCATGGGCTTGTGGGCAGTGGCCTTCCTCGGAACCACTCCATTCGGTGCCCCCGTCATGGGGTGGATTGGTGAGCAGATCGGCCCGCGGTGGGCGCTGGGCTTCGGCGGGGTCGCCGTGCTGCTGAGCGCTGTCGTAGGTTGGAGGGGACTGGTGATGGTCGACGAGATGGCGAGATCAGGCGAGCCGGGTAGATGACGAGAGGACTGCTCGACTACGAGGCGCTCAGCTTCGACTGCTACGGGACCCTGATCGATTGGGAATCCGGCATCTGGGATGCGCTCCAGCCGCTGCTTTGGGCGAACGACAGACCGATCGGCCGCGCCGATGTCCTGGCCGAGTTCGGACGGCTCGAAACCCTGCAGCAACGAGAGACACCGCGACTTCGCTACCCCGAGCTCCTGGCCAAGGTGCATCACGACCTGGCAGGTGCGCTCGGTCTGGCCAGCACCGAGGCCCTCGACTCGGCGTTCGGCGCATCGGTGACGAAGTGGCCGGCGTTCACCGACTCGGCTGGGTCGCTCTCCTACCTCGGCAGCAGGTTTCGATTGGTGATCCTGTCCAATGTCGACCGGGACAGCTTCGCCGCCTCCAACCGACTTCTCCAGGTGACCTTCGACGCGGTCTACACCGCCGAGGACGTCGGGTCGTACAAACCCGACCCGGCCAACTTCGACTACCTCCTGCGGCATCTGGAGCTCGATCTGGGCATCAGTCCCGATGCTGTGCTCCACGTGGCGCAGAGCCTCTTCCACGACCACGCCCCGGCCAAGGCGGCAGGGCTGGACACCGTCTGGATCGACCGCCAGAGACTCTCGGCCGGTGGGGAGTGGGGGGCCACGCTCCCGGTTGAGGAACCGCCGGTCCCCGATCACGTCTTTTACTCGATGGCTGATCTCGCCCGGGCCGTGCAGGCTTCATGAGGGGGCAGAGATACGATGCCGCCGATGACGGATCGAACCGCCCTGATTCGTCCCGTGCCCGAAAGCTTCGACCGGGCCCTGGTTCGCGAAGGGCAGCCTCGGATCGAGGTCGAACTGGCCCGCGCCCAACACGATGAGTATCGCCGTCATCTCGCCGAGGCGGGCTGCTCCATCGAGGTCGTCCCAACCGACGAGGCCCACCCCGATTGCGTGTTCATCGAGGACACCGCCGTCATCGTTGGGGAGGTTGCAGTCATAACCCGTCCCGGGGCGATCTCACGCCGGGGTGAGACATTTCCGGTGGCCACAGCCCTGTCCACGAGGTTCGCCATCGCTCGCATCGGCGAACCGGGAACCCTCGACGGTGGGGATGTCTTCATCATGGGAGACGTCGTCTACGTGGGGCGCTCGGCTCGAACCAACTCCGATGGCATCGACCAATTGCGGGCGATCGCATTCCACCAAGGGCTGGGACTGGTCACGGTCGAGGTGCAAGATGTCCTCCATCTCAAATCGGCTGTGCTCCCGATCGACGAGGAGACGGTGGTCGTGACCCACGGGACGGTCGACGAGGAGAAGCTCGGCGCCCTCGAGATCCTGTATGAGGACGAGGCGGAGCGTCATCTCTTCAGCGCTCTGCCGCTCGGGGATGGCCGGGTCCTGGTCACGGCCAGCGCTCCCTCGACGGCCGAGAGGGTGGCCGGGTCCGGCTATGAGGTGGTGCCCATCGACGTGTCGCAGATCCAGGCGGCGGACGGCGGTTTGACCTGCATGTCCATTCTCTTCTGAGTGGGACCTGACGTCATCATCGTCGGGGGCGGCGTGATGGGATCATCGACTGCCTACCACCTCCGCAAGGCCGATCCCACCCTCTCGGTGGTGGTGGCGGAGAGAGATGACGGTTACAGACAGGCTTCGACTGTCCTGTCAGACGGCAACGTCCGCATCCAGTTCGGCCTCGAAGAGAACATCCGGATCTCACAGCACGCCATGGGGGTCCTCTCCACCTTCGATGACGACATGGCCACGACCCGCCACCGACCCGAGGTGGCGGCGAGACGCCAGGGGAACCTGTTCCTCGTCGACGAGACGTCGAAACCGGCGACCTTGGAGGCGATCGCGTTGCAGACCCGGCTGGGATGTGAGGTCGAGTGGCTCGAGCCCCGGGAGATAACAGCCAAATTCCCGGATCTGGGCGCGGTCGAGGGTGTGGTGGGCGGAAGCCACGGCCGCGACGATGGGTCGGTCGACCCCACCGCCGTTCTCCTCGGCTACCGGAACAAGGCGATCGAGCTCGGAGTCGTATACGTCGAAGACGAGGTCACGGGGTTGATCGGCGAGAGTCGCCGGATCCGTGGGGCACGTCTTGGCTCAGGTGGTGATCTGATATGCCCGATCGTGGTAGTCACGGCAGGGGCCTGGACCGCGGATTTGGTCCGTCCGCTGGGAGTCTCTCTCCCGGTCATCCCGGTGATGCGGACTGTCTACGTGGTGTCGACCACAGTCGCGACCTCGGGAGTGCCCAGTGTGTTCCTTCCCTCCGGGGTCTATGCCCTGCCCGAGAGCGACCGGACCTGGCTGATCGCCTGGTCGCGAGGAGAAGATCCCGTCGGCTACGACTTCACCCCTGCCGGCCGGCAGCGATTCACCGATCTGATCTGGCCCGAGATGTACCGACACCTCCCTGCGTTCGACAGGCTCGAGGTGGAGTCGGCCTGGGCCGGTCTCTATGCGGTGAACACCCTCGACGGGAACGCCATCCTCGGAGAGTGGCCCGAGCTCGCGGGGCTGTACCTGGCCACCGGATTCTCGGGTCACGGCTTCCAGCAGGCGCCCGCGGTCGGCCGCTATCTGAGCGAGTTGATCCTCGGAGTCGACCCGACGCTCGACCTGTCCCGGCTCGGTGGACAACGCGTGCTCGACAACGCGCCCGTCCATGAGCAGGCCGGCAGGCTGATCTAGCAGTCAAAACGGCAACCGTCCCCGCCGAAGAGGCCCTTCTCCCCTACCCCTCCGATTCGGGCTCCCCCAGCATGGAGGGGAAAGGAGAGAAATGGATCGAGGATTGCCCGCACCGCCGGGCCTTCTGCCGCGAATTCCGTACCACGAGCCAGAGGAGAGAAACCACATCTCGCCACGATGGCTCGCCTGGTCCATGTGGCTGTTCTTCGTCGCCATCTGGATCGGGCTCGGCGCTTACTACCTGATCACGCCGGATGCGACGGCCACGATCATGAACTGGGTTGCCGACCAAGCACTCATCGTCCAGATCGGCGTCTGGATCGTCTTCCTTCCCGTGATGGTGGCGGTCGCGATATGGGAGTCGGCGCTCGACCTGTGGATCCGCGTCACCGCACTCGCTGGATGCCTGTTCTGGACAACTTACGGGCTCTACCCGAGAAAGGACGCATCCACGTGAACGCGCTGGTGGTATTCGAATCGATGTTCGGCAACACGGGGTTGATCGCCGAAGCCATAGCCGATGGTCTCGCCGTCCGGCTCGACGTCGAGAAGGTCGAGGTGGGGAGGGCACCCGAGCACATCCCGCCCCAGGTCGACCTGGTTGTCGTCGGCGGACCGACCCATGCCTTCTCGATGAGCCGGCCCGGCACCCGGAGCAAAGCTGCGGACGAGACCGACGCTCCGCTCGTGTCGCCCAGAATCGGGGTCCGGGAGTGGCTGGCCAAGCTCTCCAAGTCGAACGGCCGTGTGAGCTCGGCGACATTCGACACCCGGGTCGACAAGCCGCGAGTGCCCGGATCGGCGGCAGCCGCGGCAGCGAAGCGTCTGCGACGACTTGGCTTCCGGCAGGTGGCGGACCCGGAGAGCTTCTTCGTCGTGGGGATGAGCGGTCCGCTGCTCCCGGCCGAGTACGAACGTGCCCATCGTTGGGGTGAGTCGCTGGCCACCAACTTGACGGAGGCACTGGCCCGCAGCCGCTGACCCAGGTTCCGCAGGATCGATACCGCGGGCCCCTCCTCGCTTCTGC